>Ga0105249_10000542_pt1 | contig 34917 bp, 19 predicted proteins | sample KBSS44metaG_FD_81522 | JGI IMG/M metagenome (GOLD analysis project Ga0105249, IMG submission 81522) | Switchgrass rhizosphere microbial communities from Kellogg Biological Station, Michigan, USA - KBS S4-4 metaG | ecosystem: Host-associated > Plants > Roots > Rhizosphere > Soil | place...
CGCCGCTACGGCGGGACCGCGGAGCACAACGGCGACGGCGTGATGGCACTGTTCGGTGCCCCAGTCGCGTTGGAGGATCACGCTTTTCGTGGATGTCTTGCCGCGCTGGCCATCCAAGAGGGAGCAGACGGGTTGGCGGCCGAGGTGCAAAGCAGTGACGGTGTGGATCTGCGGTTGCGGGTGGGCCTGAATTCGGGTCGGGTGATCGCCGGTGAGATCGGTTCGGGGTCGCTGGGTTACGCCGCGACTGGCGAGACGGTCGGGTTCGCCGAGCGGATGCAGTCGGCGGCGCCCCCCGGCGGGGTGATGCTGTCCGAGTCCACCGCGCGGCTGGTCGAGCACACCGTGATGCTGGCCGAGCCGGAGTGGGTGCACGTCAAGGGGACCGACGACCCGGTGCGCGCACGCCGGCTGATCGCGATCAGAGCGCGCGATGGCCTGGTCGGGCGCGCCGAGGCGAGCCTGGTCGGCCGGCGCTGGGAGATGGCGGCCCTCGACGCCATCGTGGACCGAGCGATCGGGGGCCGCGGTGGTGTCGTGACTGTGGTGGGGGCGCCAGGCATCGGCAAAAGCAGGGTGGCCCGGGAAGCCGCGGCGCTTGCGGCAAGTCGTGGGGTCGAGGTGTTCTGGGTCTTCTGCGAATCGCATACACGCGATGTCCCGTTCCACGCCGTCACGCGGCTGCTGCGGGCGGGCCGTGGTATCGCCGACATCGATGACAACGAAACCGCCCGCGCGCGGTTGCGCGCCGGCTTGCCCGCCGATGCCGACCCACAGGATCTGCTCCTGCTCGATGATCTGCTCGGCATCGCCGACCCGGACGTGTTACTGCCGCAGATCGGCGCGGATGCGCGGCGGCGCCGGCTGACCGCACTGATCAACACCGCAGCACTGGCGCGCACCGAACCGGCGCTGTTCATCATCGAGGACGCACACTGGATCGACACGGTCAGCGAGTCGATGCTGGCCGACTTCCTCACCGTTATCGCACGCACCCCGTCGACGGTGCTGATCACCTCGCGGCCCGAGTATGAGGGAGCGCTGACGCGGGTGCACGGCGCTCAGACGATAGTGCTTGCCCCACTAGGTAATTCGGATATCTCGACACTGGTGGGCGAACTGCTGGGGTCCGATTTCTCGGTCAGCCAGCTGGCGGGGATCATCGCCGAGCGGGCGGCCGGAAATCCGTTTTTCGCCGAGGAGATGGTGCGCGAGTTGGCGCAGCGCGGGGTGCTGGCCGGCGAGCACGGAAACTATTTGAGTCACACGAAGGCCGCGGATGTCGCGGTGCCGGCCACGGTGCAGGCGACCATCGACGCGCGCATCGACCGCCTGACCACCCCGGCCAGGCGGACGTTGAACGCGGCGTCGGTGATCGGGGCCCGTTTCGGGGCGGAGCTGCTGTCCGCGTTGGGCATCGATGCGGTGTTCGACGAGCTGCTCGGCACGGAGCTGATCGATCAGGTGCGGTTCACCCCGAGCGCCGAGTACGCCTTCCGGCACCCGCTGATCCGCGCGGTGGCCTACGAATCGCAACTGAAATCCGATCGCGCCCAATGGCACCGGCGCCTGGCCACCGCGATCCAAGAGCGTGAGCCCGGCTCGGTGGAGGAGAATGCGGCGCTGATCGCCTCACATCTCGAGTCTGCCGACGAACTGCACGCGGCGTATGGCTGGCACATGCGCGCCGGCGCGTGGTCAACCAACCGCGATCTCCCCGCGGCCCGGATCAACTGGGAGCAGGCACGTCGCATCGCCGACCGACTACCTGACGACAACCCCGGCACGTTGTCGATGCGCATTGCGCCCCGCACCATGCTGTGTGCCACCGACTGGCAAGCCCGAGCAGTCCAGGGGAGCCGGGGCCGCTTCGCGGAGCTGCGCGAGTTGTGCACTGCGGCCGGAGACAAGGTCTCGCTGGCCATCGGCATGACCGCGCTGGCCACCGACCTCTGCTACGCCGGGCGCACGCGTGAGGCATCGCAGCTGGCGTTTGAACAGATGGCGCTGCTCGAGTCGATCGGCGATCCCACCCCGATCATGGGGGTGGCGTTTGTGGCGTTCGTCAACTGGCTCGGCGTCGGTGAATTCGGCGCGATCTTGCGGTGGCCCAGACCATCGTCGACCTGGCCGCCGGTGACCCCGCCATGGGCGCCGACTTCGGAATGGGATCACCGCTGGCGATCGCGTTGGCATGGCGCGGCACTGCTCGGTGTTGGCTGGGCCGTCCCGGATGGCGCCAAGACCTCCACGACGCCGTAGCGATGGCCCGACACAGCAACCCGGAAACCCTTTCCGGTGCCGTCGCCTGGACCTACGGTTTCGCGATGCAGTATGGGGTGCTTCGGACCACTGACTCCGCGGTGCGCGCGAGCGAGGATGCGGTGCAGACCGCCCACAGAGCCAGCAGCGATCGCGCACTGGGCTTGGCCGCGTACACGTTGGCTGTCGGGCTGCTGAATCGGGACGCCGCGGCCGATCGTCACCGCGGGCTGGAGCTGATGATGCAGACCCGCGACCTATGGCTGCGCCAGCGTGCCCTCTTCCTCATCCCGGTCACCGACTTGTGGGCGGCCCGGGAAACGGCCAGGCGCGGCGACCGCGATACTGCCATTGAGGTGATGCGCCAAGCCGTCGACGAGCTGCGCCAGGCAGAAAACCTCTTCTATGGCGTTTGGGGCACCGGCCTTCTGGTGGAGACACTGCTGAAGCGCGGCAGCCGGCACGACGTGGCCGAAGCCCAAGAGGCGATCGACCGATTGCCGAACCTGCCGGACGATGATTCGGCGATGCTCGAGATCACGCTGCTGCGGCTGCGCGCGCTGCTAGCCCGGGCCCGCGGCGACCACGTTGCCTACCGGGACTTGGTGAGTCGCTACCGCGCGATGGCGGAATCGCTTGGCTTCGAAGGCCACATCGACTGGGCCGAGGCAATGATCGAGGGTGAGGATTAAGCGCGCTCTGCGGGGCCTTACGAAGTGATGTAACGCCAGCCTGCCCCCGCCACAGGCTGGCGCTAGACCAGGTCAAATCATCAGGAACCGTCGGCGTCTCCACCCGAAGAGTTGCTCCCAGCCGGGGACGAATCGGCTGATGACTTTGCGCGCGAAGAGGATTCGCCAGTCCCCGCCCCGTCACCGCCAGCGGCGGTCCGGGCGGTCGAGTGGCCGCCGTTTCCGCGGCGCGCCAGATCGCGCAGATGCCCGCCCAACTCAAGAGAATTGCGCACCATCGGCCGAGGCGTCGCTGAACGCACCGCTGCCTTTGCAAGCTTGGATATGGAGACACCAGATGGGCGCTCGGCGCCATTGGCCGCCGTCGCTCCTTTCGACGCTACCTTCTTCGTCGACGTCCCTGTGTCCGTTGACATCTGCTGGGTTTCGGTTACGAGTGCCGTCGGCGTCGCCGATGCGGAGACATCGGCCTTCTCGCTCGCCCGTGCCGTATCAGAGGCCGCCGACAGCGTCTGGAGTCCGGATCCGCCAAGGATATCTTTGATTGCAGATGCAACGCGGCCAACGGAGGTCACGACGAGACCCACAACGCCAAGAACGGCAAAAAAGCCGATTAGTACGGCGACTCCGATCAGGGCGCGGACATTCGCCAACAGATTCTGCGGGTTCGCAAGTAGGTTCCGGATCGCCGGAGCGGCGTTGTCGAGCTGTTGAACCGTTATCGTCGGATCGGTCACCCCTTCACCAATTACGGGGGTGGTCTTGGTCGGGAAGCTGATCGGCAGCACGGCTCGTACGAATGTGAGCGGAGTGGTGATGTCGGCGCCGCCGATGACCGCGGATGCGCCGGTGTGGGCTTGGTTGCCTATGAACTTGACCAGAAGCGCGGCAGAAGATGTCGCCGCTGGCCGAGCAAGGGCCGCTAGCTGCGCCGCTCGGACTTCAGTCGTCGCGCCGTTGAAGTCTGGCGGGACTGCGACGAGGCCCAACGCGAGGGTGCTGGCGCTGGCGATGGCGCCAAAGGCGTTGAGGTTTGAGCGAACAGATAGGTATGACGAAACTTTCTCGCCATGCCCCGATGCGACCGATGTTCTTGCCAAGCCCATCATCTTTATCTTTCCTTCCCCGATGTCCCTGCGAAGCGGCAGCCACTAGATCCGCTGTCACGCTCCGCAACGGGAATCGTCGCTCACCCGCGATGCAACGAGTGCAGTAGTGCGCTACTGCGATCTGCAGCGGCTCCGGCGCAGCACCACTTAGTCGCGATCGTGAGATCTCAATTGTTCGATCCCCATTCAGAGGTCTCGGTCGCGGCCGGCACCGCAACGACCGCCTGCTGGTCGCTGTCGACATCAGGAAGCGGAACCTCTTCACCGCATCGAAATCTAGGTAGAGCCGCGCCACGGCCAACGCCACTCGGTGTACCGCCATCTGTGCGTCGAACGACGGCGCGGAGATCGTCCTAGTCCGCCCGTCGGAGTTGCACGCCGTGCTGCGGATCACCGCCAGAATCCGGTGGCCGTCTTCCAGCGCGTAGTGCAGGCGCTTGAGCAGAACTGCAGCGCAAGTCGATTCGACGCGCGCCGCAGCCACCGCCGCACTCCTCGAGTAATTCCTGGATGCCGTCATTCAGGACCGGATGCGGACTGACTTCAAGGAAGGTCCGATAACCGTGTTCGTACGACCACCGGACAGCTTGTTCGAACAACACCGGTTGCCGAATATTGGCGAACCAGTATTCGCCGTCGAGGATCGACGTGTCCAGCCCAGCGCCCGTGACCGCGGAGATAAACGCGATATCGGCGGTTTGCGGCTGCAACCCGGAAAGTGTGTCCCGCAGTGTCTCCCGCAACGATTCAACCTCACTTGAATGCGAGGCGTAGCCGCCGGGAATCCGCGCGGCCGGCACATCATCCCGGTCGCACACAGCCATGAGATCCTCCAACGCCGCTGCGATCCCGGTGACGACGGTCGAAGACGGACCGTTCTGCGCTGCAACGGAAATTGACTTACCCCATGGTGAGATGAGGGCGTAAACCCGTTCAACGGGCCGCGCGATCGAGACCATGCCACCGGTTCCCGCGATTGCCCTGATCGCCTTGCTACGCAATGTGACGACCTTCGCAGCATCCCTTAAGGAGAGGGCGCCTGCCACGTAGGCGGCAGCGATCTCGCCTTCCGAATGACCGAGGACGGCGTCGGGCTCGATTCCCTGCGCTCGCTGCTGAGCGGCCAGCGACACCATCACCGCGAACAATACGGGCTGTACCACGTCGACCCGGTCGAGCCTCGGAGAACCGACACCGCCCAGCACGGCTGCAAGGAGTGACCAGTCGACGAACTCAGCGAAAGCGGCATCGCACAGCCGCATCTGATCGGCGAACGCCGGTGCGGTGTCCGGCAGTTCGACCGCCATGCCCTTCGGCTGTGATCCCTGGCCGGGAAACACGAAGACGGTTGCCCCCGTGGCATCGGCCCCCATCAGTCTTCCCTGCCCTGTGGCCACCGCGCCCCGGCGCGGTGGGCATACTCATCTGAGCTGCTGACCCGTTGAATGACCCGCAGGGTCAGGTCGTAGTCCGTAGCGACCCGGCCGATACCGCGTTCGCAATCGACGCACAGCGGCGTGCCGTCCTTGGTCCATTTGTGGCCGGCTACGTGCGGGGGGATCGTCGTCGTAGCGCCGCCGTCACAGGCGAACTTCGCTCTAGTCATCGTCGCTTCTCCATCTCCCATGGTGGAAGAATCATCAATCGAGATCCGCGCGACGAGCGCAGTAGCGTGCTACTGCAATCCCTCGCGAAGTTGGTGCAGTAGTACCTAGCCTTGCGTTAGCTCCGATCCACCGACGTGGTTGTCGGTGTCGGGGTGTCGGAATGAGGAAAGTGCCCTCTGAGCTGGGATGATTGTAGTTACCACACAACAGTCCGACCAGCAACGAAAGGCACTTCCGGTGCAAGTCTTGCAAAACTTCACGACCGATTCTGCGGTGTTCGACGATGACAATCTTGTGTCGCTGGCCGGGTTGGTGCCTGTGCTGGCACTTGCCGAGCAGACCGCGTTGTCGGAGCTGCTGGCGGATAAGGTCCATATCGCTGAACCGAGGATGAAGTCCGGGTCGGCGAGCCCGGCGCCGAAGCCACGGTGATCGCGGGAATGTGCGCGGGCGCGGACAGCATCGACGATCGGAACCTGTTGCGGGAGTTCAGGCCGCCGAGAGCTTTAAGAACGGGCGCCGCCCGGCGAGCGGTCGACGCAGAACTGGCTGTAGTTGACGAACCGGCCGATTTCCCGCTTGTATTGCGCTGTAGGGGTAATGCGATTCTCTGACTGCTCGCGCTACGCGGTGAAGCGGTAGTCGGCGAGCGGGAAGTGGCGGCTGCGCCAGTACGCCTCGACAGTGCTGGCCGGCCGGAGAGGCACATCGCCATTGTTGTCGAAGTAGTAGCTGTTGGCCAGCTTACAGCTGTCCTGCCAGAAGATCTGACGGTGCCGCTTTCGCATCATCTCCGCGAAGTAGCGATCATTGGCCTCTTGGCTCACCTGGACCCGGCTGGCGTGCTTGCGGCGCGCGTGCTTTAGACACCGGACGATGTGGTGCGTTTGCGACTCGATCAGCGCGAAGTAGGACGACCCGACAAAGCCGTACGGTCCAAACACGGTGAAGAAGTTCGGGAATCCGGGGATGCTCACGCCCTCGTAAGCCTGCCTCCGGTGGTCATCCCAGAACCGGCTCAAGGATCGGTCACCGGGCCCGTTGACCGGGTACGTCAGCACGTCGCGCCATCCCTGGAACCCCGTTGCCAGGATCAGCACGTCGGCCTCGTGGGTGTCACCGTCGGCCGTCGCTACACCTGAACCAGTGATCTTGTCGATCAGCTCGGTGACCAACTCGACGTTGTCGCGGTTGAAGGTCGACAAATACGTGTTGTGAAAACCCGGCCGCTTGCAGCCGGGGGCGTAGCGCGGCGTGAGCTTGTCGCGGACCATCGGATCATCGACCTGCTTGCGCAGATACGCTTCCCCAGCCTTCGCTGAGTACTTGGCCATCGGGTTGATCGTGAAGTACTGCGCCGCGAGCGCGAACGTCAGCTCGACGTAGGCCTGACTGATCAGGCGCTGAACGGCCTTGCCGCCGGGGAATCGCATCGCCCAGCGCACAGCGCTGGGCAGCGGTACATCGAATTTGGGAAAGCACCAGATCGGCGTGCGCTGAAAGACCGTAAGGTGCTTGACGATTGGCGCAATGGCGGGAACAACCTGCACAGCGGAGGCGCCGGTTCCGATGATGGCAACGCTCTTGCCGGTCAGATCCTCGTCGTGATCCCAGCGCGCGGTGTGCATGGTCGGACCTGAGAATGAATCGACACCATCGATGTCGGGAAACTTGGGCGTGATCGTTATGCCGCAGGCGTTGACGAGGAATCGCGCCGTAACGACGCCACCGGGGTCGATCCAAATGCGCCAGAAATCCGACTCGTCGTCGAAGTCGGCGCCGAGCACCTTGGTGTTGAAGCGTATGTTGGATCGTAGCTTGTACTTGTCGACGCAGTGTTCGGCGTAGGCCTTCATTTCACTGCCGGTGGCGTAGGTCCGCGACCAATTGGGGCTTTGTTCGAACGAGAACTGATACGAGAACGACGGAATATCAACGGCGATACCGGGATAGGTGTTCCAGTACCAGGTGCCACCGGGGCTATCGCCTGCCTCGATTATCAGGTAGTCGTGCAGGCCGGCCTTGTCGAGCGTGACCGCGGCGCCGATGCCGGAGAACCCGGCACCGACGATCGCGGTGTGATAGTCCGGTGGCGTCGCGTCACTCATCGGTCGCGGGTACCTGAGCGCCGGCAATCACGACGCTGAGGTAATCCACGCAGGATCGGATGCTTCGACCCTGCTGAAGCGGTACATCCGGAACGAGTACTTCCCGCGTTGCATTGCGCGGTAGAACGGCGAGCCTTGGATACCGACGAAGGCGCGGGAAATGGGGCGCAGGTATCTCGGTACGCGGTCGATCAGCTCCAGTATTCGCTGCGTATTTATCTCCATTCCGCGCAGCACCTGCGCATTGATATTCTCGTGCGAAACCATCCGCATCGGGGCGCCGGCAAGCGCCGTCTCCCACTCGGCGACGCTTTCGCAGGGCCGAAGATCGGCGTATAGGAAATCACCTCCCGGTCGCAGCACGCGGGCAACTTCGGCGAGGAAACGGGGGAAATGAGGGTAGGCACCCGAAGATTCGATATTGATCACCGCGTCGAAGGATTGATCGGGGAAAGGCAGCCTCTCTGCGTTACCGTGCACGAAGTCCACGCCGACCAGATTGTGCGTCTTTCGACAAAAGGCTATGCCTGCCCGGTTTAAGTCCAGCCCCGTGTAGGAAGCTGGGCGCACGGTGCGCATGAGGTAGGAGGCTCCGCCGCCGTGACCGCAACCGACCTCCAGTATGCGCTTGCCCTCTAGGTCGGCCTGGGCCGCGACGCGATGGTAGAGCTGGATGTGGAACCGGTTCGGCTCGTCTGATTCCGCTAGCGGCACGGCCATCGGTGGATCTTCCTCGTAGCCAACGTTGAGGAACACCACGTCATCGGCACCAACTAAGTGGGTTTGGGTGCGATAAAACAACTTCGAGACGAACCGATTCATACCCAAGAAGTAGGTAAATTCCATGAGAAACTCCAATTCACTTTGCGACAGTCATGTTCTCAGTGTCCGGATCGTCGATCCGGCGGATGAGCATTGGGAGGCCGGCAATGGGTGCAGGCGCTGCGTTCTTAGTCCATTGCAACGTATAGCCGGGACGCAGCTCGATTCGATAGTCAAGAAGCAAATAATGGACTACGACCTTGACCAGCATTGCCGCGAAATGCGTTCCGATGCATTTGTGTGCGCCCGCACCGAACGGAACGAAGGCAAGACGGTGCGACCTGTCCTCACGCCGTGCTTCGCTGAACCGCTCGGGATCGAATGCGTACGGGTTCGTCCACAGGCCAGGCCAGTAGTGATTGAGCCACATGACACCAACGACCATCGTGTCTTTGGGCACGAAGTACCCCTGAATCGATGTGTCCATCACCGTCTTTCGGATTGCCCCGGGAACCGGAGCCAGCAGCCGCAGCGATTCGTTGATGACCATCCCGAGCGACCGCATGCGATTGAGCGCATCCAGATCGAGTCGACCCCTGCCAATCTCACTGATGGACTCAGCCCGGACCCGGTCCTGCCACTCCGGATGGAGTGCCAACTGGTACAAGACCGCCGTCGAGGTGGTCGCGCAGGTATCCGTGGAGGCCATCATGAGAAAAATCAGGTGGTTGACGACGTCGTCGTCGGTGAACTGATTGCCGTCCTCGTCGCGGATGCGGCACAGAGCCGCGAAGAGATCGTCGCCGCCAGACGCCCGTTTCGCGTGCACTCGGGTGTAGAAATACTGCTCGAGCACGCGCCTGCCTCGCACGCCAGCCGACCAGCGCAGTCCAGGAACCGGAAACCGAACCACAGCCGTGGCTGCGCGCAAACAGTCGGTGAAAGCCTTCGCCATCATCTGGCTTTGTGGGCCGGGTTCGTCGCCCATGAACACGGCAGTCGCAATATCGAGAAGTGTGCGTTTCACGTAGGGGTAAACGAGCAAGTCATCGCCGGACAGCGCCGCCGCAGCGGCCCGGCCGATCACGTCCATCGAATCCAGGTAGCCGCTCAGGCGCTCGCGCGTGAATGCTTCCTGCATGATCCGGCGATGGAAATGGTGTTCCTCGGCGTCCAGGAACATCAATCCACCCTTGAAGAAGCGGCCCAAAAAGAACTCAGCACCTTTCTGGGAGAAGGCCTTTTCCCTATTGGCGAACACTTCCTGCGCCGCTTCCGGTCCAAAAGCCAGTACGATGGGCATCCCCAAGCCATGCGACCACGAGATCTCACCGTAAGTTTCTAGCCGACGCTCCATGAACTCATTTCCGAGCGCCGCCGCTGTGAGGGTGTGGCCGAGAATCGGGAGGCCTTTGTCGCCTGGAATCGATTGCAGCCCACTATTCTTCGGCCCGAGCGCGAGGCCGGTTGACACGGTATTCCGATTCAGCAGCCTACGAGCCGCTGCCGCCCCAACTCGGCTGGCAAGCCCTGTCGTCCGCCGACGTGCATCGTCGATATACTGGCTGGCAGTCATAGTTGCCATCTCCGGTCACCCGCTTTCACGATGACGCCAATTTCCGGGTAGGCCGGTACGACGAGGCAGATCTAGTTGACGCGCTGATGCCGACCGCCATCAGAACATCCATCATCCGATCCGGCACGATGCGGCGCGCCAGGGTGCTGCTCCACGAGTCGACGCCCACACGGTAGCGGGCCTTTGGGCGCTTGGCGGCCAACGCCTCGGCGACGGCGTCGGCGAAGTCCGCCGTCGTGGTCTTGCTTCCTTGTGCCCGAACCTCATTCATGTTCAAAAACTCGATAAAGCGTGCACGGTAGGCCTCAACGACCTCGGCGGGGGCCACAGCAAGGATCTCCTCTGCGGATTCGTGTATCTTGCGCCAGATCGGCGTGCCGACGGCGCCTGGCTGGATGACCGAGACGGACACCCCCAGCGGGCGCAGCTCGCGCCGCAGCGCATCGCTGATCCCCTCCTTGGCGAACTGAGATGCCGCGTACGCTCCGAGATACGGTGGCGCGACGTTACCGACGCCGGAGCTGATGTTGACGATCCTGCCCCTGGATGCGCGCAGCAACGGAAGGAAGCGCTGCGAGACGGCAAGTGCACCAACGACATTAGTTTCTAGCTGCGTGCGCACAACATCCATCGGAACGCATTCCAATGGCGCACTGATGGCGATACCGGCGTTATTCACAACAGCCCACAGTCCGGTGTCGCTACACCGGCGCTCAACGAGCTTGCCGGCTTGCGCGATGGACGCTGCGTCGGTGACGTCGAGCATCACCGGGATGAGCTCGCCCGTCGAAGACGACAGCCTGGTAAGTTCGGCGGCACTCGATTCGGTTCGCACACCGGCGAATACCCGATAGCCGAGCTTACCGAGGTGGATAGCGGCAGCTCTTCCCAGCCCGCTCGACGCGCCGGTGACAACTACCGACTTCGACCGCGCCGGCGTCACCGTGACGGAACGCATTGCGCACCCAGTTCGTTGATCTGGCTTGGTGCAAGAGAATACCCGCGCCGGTGCCTGCCGCGGTATGGAGTCATGCCGCGAGGCAGCCACCAGTTCCACCGCCCCATTAGGCGCATGGCCGCTGGGACCATGACGAGCCTGACGACTGTGGAATCGATTGCGATAGCGATGGCCGTCGCCAACCCCGTCTGCTGTACTGTCACCATCGGGACGGCCAGGAACGCCGCGAATATCGTGACCATCAGCAGCGCCGCCCCTGAAATCAGCGGCGCGGTCTCCACAAGCCCGTAGGTGACGCTCTCGGTATTATCGCCGGTCAGCTCGTAGCGTTCCCGGACGCGGCTCAGCAGGAACACCTCGTAATCGGTGCTGAGGCTGAACAGCACAGTGACAAGAAGGATGGGCACGAAGTTCTGTACCGGCCCAACCGATTCTATCCCGAGTAGACCCGCGAGGAAGCCGTGTTGGAAGATGAGCACGACAGCGCCGACGGATGCGCCGACGGAGAGCAGGTTGAGCGCGATCGCTTTGCACGGCAACAACAGCGAGCGCAGTGTCAGGACCAGCAGCAGGTAGATGATCACAAGCATGGTTGCAATAACAATCGGACTGGCATCCGAAATATGTTGGGTGGCTGACAATACGACGGCGGCCGTACCGCCGACAGATACTTGCCAGTCCGCTGCAGCGGTGCGCTTCGCGACAGCGCGAACCTCGCCCAGGAGTGTTGCGACGTTGGAGTCGCCTGCGCCCTCGTTCGAGAATATGTCGACGGCAATCGTTTTGCGGTCAGCCGACACGAACCGATTGATGAGCGTCCTGGAATCCGCCGGCAGAAGTTGGAAGTTGGTAGGTTCGATCGCGGCGAACGGGTCGGCGGGCATCACTGTGTGCAGGATCGGAACCGGCGAGGCTACTCGTACGACGTGGTCCAGCTGCCCAAAGGTGGTGGTCATCGCCGCTAGGCGTGCGAAATCCTCTGGGCCGGAGAACGGTTGGTCGGCTTCGATAACAACTAGTATCGGGTCGACGGCGTTCTTCCCATACTGCTCGTCAACCAAATCGTTGCCCTCGCGCACCGACGAACTCCTCGGCAGAGCCGAAGCGTCGGCGCTGCCTGTCTGCAGTCCAAGCGCTGGCACCGCGAGGGTAAGAAGCGCGACAGACGTGATCGCCAGCGCGGCAACCGGTCTGGCCATGATGGTTCTGGCAACTCGCCCCCAACGGCGGCGGGCCCGCTCCCGGGTGGACGGCAGCCACGGCACACGCCATGCCGCAGCGCGAGGACCGAGCAGGTACAACACCGCGGGTAGGACGATAAGACAAGTGATGACCGCCACCACGACAACGACGATCGCCGCCACTGCCATCGAGCGGATCAACGGCAAGTCGACGATGAGCATCGTCGACAGTGCGGCGGCGACTGTGGCTCCCGACGCAGCCACGGTGCGGCCGGCGGTTCGCATGGTGTTCGCGAGCGCGGCAGCTCGATCCAGGCGCGTCAGTTCGTCGATGAACCGTCGGATCATGACGAGGGAATAGTCGACGCTGACACCGAGTCCCAGCATCGTGGCGATGCTCTGAGCAGCGACGGTCAGTTCGGCGATGCCGGCTACCCAGGTCAGTACCCCCATCGCTATAACGATCGCGGTCACGCTCACGACCAGCGAGAGCAGCGCCGCGGCGACACTGCGATACAGGATCAACAGGATCGCGACCACCAGCGGCAACAAGATCATTTCGATTCGGCTGAGAGCGGCCGCGCCAACCTCATTGATGGCGCCGACGGAGGCCGCCTGCCCCACCAGATGGACGCGCAACCCTTCTGTGTTGAAGACAGACAACCCGCGTTCGACCTCGGGAAGAACCCGTTTGGCCGTGCCGTCGTCGATGCCGAGTTCCAGCGTTGTGAGCGTTGTCCGGGCATCGCGGCCAAGGAACTCATCCTTTTCTGGCCCTGTCAGCGAACGCCGATCGGGCTGACTGCGGATCTGCAGCCTCGGGTCGGTAGTGACCTGCTGGATCACACCCGCGACGCGGTCTTCGAATTCGGCCGACGGCGCACTGAACTTGTCGTCGTGCACCAGCAGCGCGACACTCGATGATCCACGCCCGATAAAGCCGGCGTCCTGCGCCCGCTCGGCCCGCGCCTCTTCTGAGCCTGGCACCGTCCAGCCGCCACCGCTGAGCCGACTATTCAGATGTGCAGAGTAGAGCCCGAACAGCACGAGCAGGACCGACACCACCGCGACTATCCAGCCGGCGTACTTGGCCAGCCACCGCGCGAGAACGTCCAATGAAATCACCTCCTTGGATAGTCGATGGGTTTGTCAAATCAACCTCAGCGCGGATGGCCACGCGCAGCGGCGGATGCTCAGCTGCGAGGTTGGTAGCTGCTCGCGTCAGCATCCCGTCGGTAAGGTGACCCGTAAGACGCACGCGATCAACAACATTGAGAGGCGCAATCTGGTCGGTCATCCAGTACCACCGTTCGGCGGGGCCGAGTGAGCGTCGTATCCTGGCAGTCATCGTGAGGACACCCCCAGATCGAACTGCATCGGACGGATGATGCGTCGTTTGAGGATTCGAGTCGGGACGCAACGCACCCCGAGGTTTTGCACCGCTCGCAGCACTGGGTTTTCGACCTGCTCCAGCCGACTCAGTCGACGTGAAGTTCTTACCAGCTTGCGGGTGCGGCCACGCCGTACGTCTTCGTAACGTCTCAGCGCGACAACGGGATCAGGCACTGAGGCCAGAGCCTGCGCAAGCACATATCCATCCTCGATCGCGGAGCTGGCACCTTGACCGATGCTGGTGAGCATCGGGTGCGCCGCGTCGCCCATCAAGCTGATAGGGCCTCTGCCCCAACGGTCGAGGAACGGCCGATCCTGCGCAGGCACGCTAACGATCTCGTGTGCCGGTGTTCGCCCAATCACCGCCGTAACTTCAGGTGCCCACCCATCGAAGGCGGCGACTATCTCCCACTTTCCGCCACGCCACTCGTGAGCCTGGGCGGCGGGCATATTCTTTGTTCCCCACCAATAGGCCTTTCCCCCACCGATATCGATCAGTCCGAACCGCTGCCCCCGGCCCCAGTAGTGGCCACAGTATCCGCGCACCATCCGCGGATGGCTGAACGGTGTAGTGGCAAGCCAGCATACGTAGCCGTACTCGGTCGGTGGTAGCTCACCGGCGAGCTTGGTCCGAACGATAGACCGGATGCCGTCCGCGCCGATCAGCAGATCTGCGTGCGTCATTCGGCCGTCGGCACAGGTGACTCTGACCCCTGCGTCGCCGATTTCGAGATTGATTACCTTGGCGCCGTACCGGACCGACGGGTCGCCGGCTGACGCCTGCAACGTCCGCATCAGATCGTTGCGGTGAATGCTGACCACCGGATCGCCGAGCTCGGCGATAATCGCCGGAACCGGCAGCGAGCGAATCAATTTGCCACCGGCGGTGCGCAGCTCGAAGCATTCCAGAGCTCGTCCGCGGTCACCCGAGGCCAGATCAATGCCAAGGGCGCGGAGTACTTTGGTGGCGTTACTGGCCAGGCCCACCGCCGTCCCAGTGGATCGCTGCTGCGCCTCCGCTTCGTAGATTTCAACGTCGATACCTTTGGTGCGCAACGCAGTAGCTGCAGTCAATCCGCCGATTCCGGCACCGACGATCACTACCTTCGGCGTGTTCATCCCAACGCCGCTTCCAGTTTCGCCGCGACGTCGATGACGTTGGGCTCGGACATCATCGACAAGTGATCGCCTGCGACGTCGACCACGTTCAGGCTGCGGGGCGCCAAGCGCTCCCAGCCGTTGGTTGGGCTCGCGAAGTTGCTGCCGACGATACGATGGACATCTGCGGCGACCGTCGGCAACTCCTCGGTCGACTTCAGCAGTGTAATGTCGCGATCCAGACGCTGGTGACGATAATTCAGTGTTGCTTCGTAGTTGGCATGGAATATCTCGTAGAGTCTTCGGATCAATTGCGCTGAGCTCCCGGCGGGAACGATTCGTGCCTCGATCGCGTGCCGGAGGATCGAATCGAACAGCGCGTCACGATCCATCCCGTTGTACCGGCGCATGGGTTGTGTTTCCTCAGTGCCCCGGGCTTGCCACAGCAATTCCATGAAAAACCAGATGATCAGGTCACTGTCGGCGATTGCAGCGCGGGGGCCGTCGGTGAGCACGATCGTGTCGATCAGGATCAGACGCGCCAGTTCGTCGTCGGCCAGCTGCCGAGCCATCTCGGCAGCGACGTAGCCGCCGAAGGACCATCCACCGATGTTGTATGGCCCTTCCGGTCGCACCCTACGAATCGCCGCGATGTACGACACGGCCAAATCGCTCATCGTGCGAAGCGGTGTTGCTCCGGGCTCTACACCTGCCGCCTGCAACGCATAGACCGGCAGATCGGCCGGAAGGTGCTTGACAAGGTTCAGGTAACACAAGACATTTCCGCCAATCGGGTGAATCAGGAACAATGGTGGACGACCACCCGAGCTGCGCAGCGCGACAAGTGGATCGAACGTCCGGAACACGGCGCCGGTCGTTATCAACCGGGCAAGATCGGCCGCGGTCGGGGCAGCGACGAACGCGTCGAGCGGAATCTCCACACGCCAGGAACGCGAGATCGCCATTATCACCCGCATCGCGCCAATCGACGTGCCACCTGCATCGAAGAAGTTGGTATCCGCGGTGAAGCTTGCAGCGCCGGCGAACTCCGCCATGATGTCCGCGATCGCCCGCTCCCGCCCGTTGCGCGGCGGGATGCCCTCGGATTCATTGGCGTCATGCGGCAAGGGCAATTCACGCAGCGCCTTATCGTCACGTTTGCCGCTAGGGGCGAGCGGGAGTTCGTCGAGCCAGACGAAGCGTTCCGGAACCATGTGCTCCGGCAGCACACTGCGCAGCCGCGCTCGAATCCCATTAGCATCGACTGCGTCGCTGTCGCCTACGAGGTAGGCCACCAGCACGGAATCGATCGTGTCGAGTCGGCGGGCAACGACCGCTGCCGCGCGGATCACGTTGTCGTACAAGCGCTTGATCGCGATCTCGACTTCAGCGCATTCGACGCGAAAGCCGCGTACTTTCACTTGAGTGTCGACGCGCCCGAGGCAAACGATGTCGCCGCCGGGTAGCTCTCGGCCGACGTCGCCGGTTCGGTACATCGTGGCGGGCGGGTCACCGACCCGAACGAACCGCTCTGCGGTCAGATCGGGCCGTCCCTCGTAACCCAATGCGACACAACGGCCGCCGATGCAGATCTCGCCCTTAACACCCGGCGGCCGCGGGCGTAGGTCTGGTCCGATGACCGCAAGCGTCGCGCCATCGATCGCGGTGCCGATCGGCGGCAGCATTGGAAAGTCTTCCGGCGAGCCGGTCATGGGGTAGCTGGCCGCCACATGCGTTTCGGTCGGGCCGTATTGGTTCTCCAGCAGCACACCTGGTGACCAGGCGCACAACCGGCGGATCTCCGGCGTCACCCGCAGTTGCTCGCCCGACGAGATCAGCACGCGCAGCGACGCCGGCCACGTGCAGGTGGAACAGGCAGCCTCGGCGAACGCCTGCAATGCGACGAACGGAAGGAAGACTCGCTCAATACCCTCGGCGGCGACGAGGCGCACCAGCGCCGCCGTATCCTTGCGATGCGCCTCCGACAATAACCGTAAGGTGCCGCCACCGCCCAGCGTCGAGAAGATCTCTTGGAACGACACGTCGAACGACAGTGGCGCGAACTGCAGGGTCGAGCCACCAACCGCACCAGAAGTCTGTCGATTCTGCCATGCGATCAGATTGGCCAGCGCGCGGTGGGGCATTGTGACGCCCTTCGGCTCGCCGGTCGAGCCGGACGTGAACAATACATATGCCGCGCTGTTCGGATCGATTGCCGGGAGCACGCATGTTTCAGGCGTTTCGAGAAGGTGGCGGACCTCGGCGATGTCAGAGATCACGCGGAATGGCCTCGCCTGCTGGATCATCGCGTCGATGCGGGCGTGCGGGTAGCTCACGGCAAGCGGTACGACGGCTGCGCCCGCCTTCAGAACACCTAGAACAGTTGCGATGAGCTCCGGGGAACGATCCAGCATCACGCCGACGCGCGCTCCTGGCGGCATGCCGGCGGCGAGCAAGGCGGCGGCGATTCGATCTGCGCCGCCGTCCAATTCAGCGTAGGTCCACGTTTGGCTGTCGTCGACCAGCGCAACCGCATCGGGTTTTTCCGCCGCCTGCTGGGCGAGAAGTTGCGTGACGTCAGGAGCAGTCAACTCATTGGCGTTCACATCGAGGGCCCGGTCGGGTGCGCGAACAATCGCCGCCAGCACACGCATGAACGCGATCGCGTATTCGCGCGCTTGCGCGGCCGTGACGCTTACCGGATCGCCGTTGACGCGTACGAACAGCCGCCCGGTGCGCGGGTCGATGCCGGCGGTCACGAGCAGAGCGAAGTTCGTCTGCTCGTACACCTCGAAGTCGAGCAGTTCGACCCCGGTGGCACTGGCCAACTCGGCGAAATGATGGTAGTTGACGAAATTGAACGCCGTGTTGAACAGCGGACGGCCCGCATCAGACTGCATCGCCTGCAACGGGTAACGTCGATAACGGTGGCCCGCACGCTCCAATCGGGCAATGTGTTCGACGGCCTCCAGGCATGTCGTCGGTGCGACGTTCAGCCGGATCGGAATCGTGTTAAGGAACAGTCCGGCGGCCACTTCGGCCCCGGCACGGCCAGGCCGACCGTGGGTGACAAGCCCGGTCGTGACGTCCGCTTCACCCGAGAGTCTTTGTAGGGTAATGCAATGCGCGGCGAGCAGGAGCGACTTGATCGGTATGTCACGAGAGATTGCGAGTTGTCGAGCGGCATCCTCCAGCCACTGGGGAATCGTGACAGTCACAACCGAGTCGACGGTCGTCGGTGCTTCATAGGCACAATAGGATTCCAGCGAGGTTGCGCACGATCCGGCCATTGCACGACGCCAGAACTCTTGCGCAGCAGGAGTTTCGAGCGCCTCCCTCTCAGCGCGGACATACTCGGCGAGCATGGTGGCCGAGTACGGCTCGGTGTTGATCGGCGGCAGGTCGAGGCCGAGGCTGACCAGATAGTCCTGCAACAGTTCGCGGATGAGATTTGCGACACTCCAGCCGTCCAGAAGTGCATGATGGAATGCGAAGACCAGGTCGGCGCCGTCAACCCGTACAAACACGCGCAGGCTGTAGAGCGGGCCGGAGCGAAAGTCATACGTTTGCCTCTGCCCGGCGGCCATGTAGTCCTTGACATCCGCATCGCCGGCTCCGGTCACGACGTCGAAAGCTCGTGGCACTGCTGACCTGACGACCTGCAACGGCACCGAATGTTGGTTCAGTTCAAACGACGACCGTAGCGCGGGGTGCCGCTCGACCAGCCGATCGAACGCGCCGGTGAACTCCTCTTCGTGCCACGGCATCGCTACGCGGTATCGAAAGACGTCCTTGTACATCGTCGATTCGGCACGCTCGATGCTGTGGAACAACATTCCGAGTTGTAACCCGGTCGCGGGGAACGCATCCTCGGCGTCATGCACCGACGCGCGATCGATTAGAGGGAGCATTGCGAACGCGTCCGTGACGCCATGCGGCTCCGCCGTCGTCAGCCGCGAACTCGACTCGGCCAGTTCGGCAACCGTAGGTCGGGCGAACAGTTCCTCGATGTCGAAAGCTATGCCGCGCTTTTCTGACTCGCTGCGCACGGCGAGGGCAAGGATCGAATCTCCGCCAACAGTGAAGAAATTGTCATACACGCCTACAGAGTCCACCTTGAGAACCGAGGCGAACACGTCCACTAGCGCCGCCTCGGCCGGAGTACGCGGCGCGACCGCCGATCGATCCGGCGCGCCGGGCCGGGGCAGCGCCCGACGATTCACCTTGCCGCTCGTCGTGAGGGGGAGCGCGTTCAATTGGACGAAGTTGGTGGGAATCATGTACGTGGGTAGCCGCTGTGCCAGGTGGTCGCCGAGTTGAACGAGGGACACGAACTCTCCGACCAGATAGCCGATCAGGTGGGTACCGTGGGTGTCCGACGGTTCGGCTATCACGACCGCGGACCGCACACCCGGACACGACTCCATCGCGGCTTGGACTTCGCCGAGGCTCACCCGATTGCCACGGACCTTGACTTCATCGTCGATGCGACCCAGAAACTCGAGGTTGCCGTCCGACCGCCAGCGGGCGAGGTCGCCAGTTCGGTAACGGCGGCCGCCAGGCACACATTGGTCCTCGATGAAGGAACGCGCTGTCAAATCGGGGCGCCCGCGATAACCGCGGGCCAGACCCACACCGGCGATATTCAATTCACCCGGCACTCCCACCGGGCAGGGGTTTCTGCGCTCGTCGAGAACCAGCAATGTGGTGTTGTCGATCGGCTTTCCGATCGGGACGACATCTACCGGCCCGTCCGAAGGACAGTCGAAGTAACTCACGTCCACCGTCGCCTCGGTTGGCCCGTAGAGATTCACCAGCCGCGGCACCCCGATGGCGCCGAACACCCGGTTGAACCGCTCGACCAGCGCCGGCGTAAGCGCTTCCCCACTGCAGAACACCGTGCGCAATGAAGTAAGCCTGTGGATCGAGTCAGGCTGCGCCTCCAGCTGATCCAGGAAGGGGCCAAGCATTGACGGCACGAAATGCATCACCGTGACCCGGTGTCGCTGCACTGCGGCGACGATCTTGCGCGGATCGCGCTCAGCACATGGTTCGAGCAGCGCTAGGCGCGCACCCGCCATCGCCCACCACATCAATTCCCACACGGAGACGTCGAACGTCACCGGCGTTTTCTGCAGGATCACATCGTCGGCGCCGAGTGGGTACCGCCGTTGCATCCACCGCAGGCGGTTCACTACCGACCGGTGCTCGACCATCACGCCCTTAGGTCGGCCGGTCGATCCTGACGTATATATGACGTAAGCCAAGTCGTCGGGCGAGGCGACCGGTTCGACGGGATCGGCGCCGACGGTACTCGGTTCGACGCGACTGACACCGAGTTCATCAATGATTTCTGCGAATTCTGTTCCGGCCACGACAACACGGGCACCGCACTCTTCGATGATCGTACGAATGCGCAGCTTCGGGTACTCCGGGTCGATGGGCACGTATGCGGCCCCCGCGCGCAGGATTCCGTGGATCGCAACGACAAGCTCTGGCGACCGGGGCACGATGACCGCGACGCACTCGTCACGACGAACTTCCTTGGTGCGCAGCACTTCCGCGACATGGTACGCCGCAGCGTCGAACTCAGAGTAGCGCAGAGCCCCGCCTTCCGATACGACCGCAGTGCGATCACCAGGTATGTCTGAAGCCAATAGGTCGGCTGTCACGTTCTGCGCCATATCAAGCATCAATCGGCCCTCCGAAAGCAAAGGTGTCGAGCTCGATTCGATCCGCGGTGGACAGCATGCCGATTTGACTGAGTGGTGTATCGGGTGCGTCCAGCGTCCTGCCGATCAAGGTCAGTACGTGACGCAAAGCATCGGCGAACCTATAGTTCGTGTCGAAGACATCATCCGCGTAGAACAGGTCCACGTCGAGCGATCCGTCTCGTTCGTTGTCCCGGACGGCGATGTTCACTGCATCGAGTGAGTACCCCGACGCAAGCACACCCGTGTTCTTCCATAACGCCGGTGCGCGCTGATCGTCACGAATTTTCTGATACGAGTAAGTGACGTCGAACAGCGGCGAGGACGCCCCAGCACGTTCCTGCACCGCTGTGACAATGTCACCATAAGCAAATCGCTGTCGAGCCTGTAGGTCCCAAACCCGCGCCCCGACCCGATCGGCGAGTTCCGCCATCGACGCCGCTTCGTCGACCGGAACTCGCAGCGGCAGCATGTTCACCATGCAACCGACCGTGCGGAGTTCGGCATCAGATGACCGGTTGAGGAACGGAACCCCGATGATGATGTCTCGGCCGCGGTGAACTCGGCGCAAGTACTCGCCGAGGGCGGCAGCGGTGAACGCGAAGATTGAGTGGCCGGTATCTCTAATACGCTGGGTCATTTCGGGATTCACCCGTAGGGTGTCATGGTGGCGACGACGAGTACGCACCGATCCGCTGCGGGCGAACAACGCAGGCTCGACGTCGCGGTATTCCTCAATGAAATACTCGCGGTCAGCCACCCAGTCCGGCGATTCGCGGTATTCGCGCTCCGCGCGTACGAAGTCCAAGTAGCTCGGCATCGGAACGTCGTTGGCACTGCCGGTGGATGCCCCTGACACATATTCGTAGTACAGCTGGCCCATCGCGAGATTGACGCTCCATCCGTCCCCCACGGCGTGATGGAAATACCCGTACACCAGGAACGAATCTGTCCGATCGACGAGGACGGCGAGACGTGTCAGGGGGCCGTCGAACGCAAGCACGTGCTCACCCGCCTCATCGATCCAGCGCCGGCACGCTGCCTCGGGGTCCACGTCACCGGTGAAGTCGACGAACTCGAGCTCGGGCACCTCGGTACCGACGCGCTGAACAACTTCTTCGTCTCGCAGCTCAAAGCGCAATCGCAGCCCGTCGTTTCGCAGATATGTTCGCCGCAGGCACTCGCGCATCCACTCCAGGTTCACCGTGCCATCCAGTCGCGCGTAGGCAACTGCCTGCGCGATCGGCAGATCCGGATAGCGTGCGCTGATCGCGACGATGTCGCGCTGATAACTCGTCAGTGGCCAATATTCCTGTTGTATATGCCCGTGGCTTCGGGGTTCCCCGTCGGAGGAAGTGCCGTCGGTGTCGAGTGCACTTGCCAGGTACCGGGCCAACGCCGTCGGTGTCGGATGATCGAACACAGCCTTTGTCGGCAGCTTCAAACCCGTCGCTGATTTGAGCCGATTCCGAAACTCCACCGCACCAAGTGAGTCGAAGCCGAGTTCCTTGAACTCCTGGTCCGTGCCAACCGCGTCGACGGAGTCGTGCCCCAGCACGGCGGCCGCGTGCGAACGCACGATGTTGAGCAGTTCGTGTTCTTGTTCGGACGTGCTCATCGCCGTTAGCCGCTGTCGAAGATTAGAGGAAGATTCGACTGCGGCGGCAGACTCTGCGGTGCACCGTGCCGCACGGAGCAGTCCACGGAACATCGATGGCAGGCCCGTCACCGCCGAATCGGACCGAATGGCGGCGAGGTCGAGTTTCGCGGGCATGACGAGCGAGCGCGCTTGCCAGAGCGCCGCATCGAACAGTGCGAGTCCGTCCTCGGAGGACATCGGGACAAATCCGCTACGACACATGCGCGCACGGTCGCGCTCGTCGAGATGACCTGTCATCCCGGTGGCCTGCGCCCACCATCCCCACGCCACGGAGACACCTGGCAACCCGTGGTGCCGGCGATGCTGCGCGAGTGCATCGAGAAACGCATTTGCGGCGGCGTAGTTGGCCTGACCGCGCGAACCGAGAACACTGGTTGCGGACGAGAACAACACGAACGCCGACAAGTCCGCGGATGCGGTGAGTTCGTGCAGATTCCACGCCGCATCAATCTTCGGCCGAAGCACCGAGTCGAGGCGGCGTGGCGTCTGCGCCGCGAACACGGCGTCGTCGAGCACCCCGGCGGCATGAATAACGGCGGTCAACGGATGTTCGACGGGTATTCCGACCAGGAGTCGCTGCAGGGCATCCTTGTCCGCCGCGTCGCACGACACGATGCGTACGGACGCACCGAGCTCGGTGAGCTCGGATTCGATCGCTGCGGCACTGTCGGCCGCACGGCCCTTGCGGCTGATGAGCAGCACGTTGCGCGCACCGTGACGAGTCACCAGATGCCGTGCGAGGAGTGTCCCCAGCACACCAGTGCCGCCCGTGATCAGCACTGTGCCTTCGGGGTCGAGCGGCCTGGGCACGGTGAGCACCAGCTTGCCGACGTGGCGGGCACGACTGAGAAATCGATAGGCATCCGATACTTGTCTGATGTCCCAGGAACGCAACGGAAGTGGACGCAGCGCACCGGTCTCGAATAGCTTCACCAGCTCGCCGAGTATCTGTTGCGCACGACCGGGACCGGCTTCGACGAGATCGAACGCTCGATACTGAACGCCCGAATGCCGCGCAGATACCTCTTTGGCATCTCGGACGTCCGTCTTGGCCATCTCGATAAATCGCCCTCCGCGCGGCAAGAGCCGTAGCGATGCATCAACGAATTCTCCTGTCAGAGAATCGAGTACAACATCCACTCCTTCACCGTCGGTCGCCGCGGCGAAGCTCTGCTCGAAGTCCAGCGCTCGCGAGTTCGCTATGTGGTCATCGTCGAATCCCATGCTACGCAAAGTTTCCCATTTGCCTGGGCTGGCAGTTGCAAAGACCTCGAGGCCCCAGTGCCGAGCCAACTGCACCGCGGCCATACCAACCCCGCCGGTGGCGGCGTGCACTAGCACACGCTCACCCGCGCTGACGCGGGCTAAGTCTGCCAACGCGTAGTACGCGGTGAGAAAGACCGCCGGTACCGCCGCTGCTTGTGCGTAAGACCACCCGGACGGGATATGCGCGATCGTCCGGTGATCGGCGACGACGACAGGTCCCGCCCCTTCGAACAGACCCATCACTCGATCACCTGGGACGAATCCGAGCACATCCTCGGCGACCTCGAGCACGACGCCGGAACCTTCGCTGCCGACGTCGGCCCCTGGGTCGGGATATAAACCCAACGTGATCAGGACATCTCGGAAGTTCACACCGGCGCAGCGCACGCCAATACGCACTTCACCCGGCGCCAGGGAACGGTCGGATTCGGGCCACGGGCGCAGGACAACGTTGCGCGAATCCAGCGTCCCCTTGTCGAGGATCCCAAGTCGCCATGTTCTCGCCTCGATAAGTTCTGCCCCCCCGATCCGCTCAGCAGCGGTGCGCACCAGTCGCGGGGCAAAGCACACGCCATCGCGAAGCGCGAGTTGCGATTCGTCACGGCTCGTCGATTCGGCAACTGCAATATCTGCACCGGCCCAGTCGTCGACATCGGCAAGCAGTATTTGCCCGGGGTTCTCGGCCTGTGCGGTACGTAACAGCCCCCACGCCGCGGCCTGGCCGAGATCCGGTACGTCTTCGGATGAGTCGACCGCGATCGCCCCGCGCGTGAGCACCACCAGTCGCGCGTCCTCGTTACGGCTATCGTCCGACAGCCAATTCTGCACCCGGTCCAGCACATATGCCAGCGTTTGCCGAGTCCCATCGGGTGCTGCGCCATCCGGAGTCGTTGTTGGACAACGCAGTACGGTTACATTATCCGCAGCGAGGCTGTCCGCGGTGACGGCAGAGGTTGTGAGCGCGACCCAGTCCAATCCGTACATTGCGTCATCGGCAGCTGCGCTCACGCGCAATTGCCTTGGTGAAACACATCCCAGGGCAAGCGAATCGACACTAGCCACCAGACCCCCGCTGCTGTCCATGGCGGTGATGGAAATCGTATCGTCGTCAACAAGCGTGACCCGTGCACGTAGCTGAGTCGCGCCGACCGCGTGCAGCGAGACGCCCTCCCATTCGAACGGCAGCCGGGTCAGCTCCGATTCAGCGAGAATGCCGCCGACACCGATGCCGTGCAGGATTGAGTCAAGCAGCACCGGATGCAGACGGAACCAACCCCGATCGACCATCTGGTCAGGTAACTCCGCTTCCACGAAAACCTCGGCGCCGCGACGCCACACCGAACGCAGGCCGCGAAATGCCGGACCGTATTCGTATCCACGCGCGGCGAGCATCGGGTAGGCCTCCGAAACGTCAAGCTGTTCCGCACCCTCCGGTGGCCATCGGTCGAACTCCGCATTGGGGATAGCATCTGAGGTCGGGGCGAGCAAGCCCTCGGCATGGCGCATCCACGCCCCGCCCACACCGTCACAGTCGATCCGCGAATAGATCCGGACCGAACGCTCGCCGACCTCATCCTGGGTGCCAACGACGACTTGCACTGCTACACAATCATTTTCGCCGATGATCAACGGGGCATGCAGCACGAGTTGGTCCACACGCGCGCATCCTGCGTGGTCACCCGCGTACAGCGCGATATCCACCATCGCCGCACCCGGTACGAGCACGAGCCCATGCACTCTGTGGTCGGCCAGCCACGGATGGGACGCAAGCGACAACCGGCCAGTGAAGATGATTTCGTCCGAATCTGCAGGTGCCACAATCGCGCCAAGCAGTGAATGTTCTGCGACTGCGACGCCGAGACTGCTCGTGTCGACGAATCTCTGCCCGGGTTCCATCCAGTAGCGCTTCCGTTGAAAGCCATAGGTGGGCAATTCAACGCGACATGCGCCGGCGCCGTCGAACATGCTCGCCCAGTGGGGCGATTTCCCGAGTACGTGGAGCTCGGCAGCCGACAGCAGGAACCTGCGCATGCTGCCTTCGTTGCGTCGAAGTGTCCCAACCACTCCGTAGTCGTCGCCATACTCCTCTAGTGCTTCCTGCATACCGACGTTCAGCACTGGATGCGGACTGGATTCAATGAATGTGCGATATCCATGTTCGTACGACCATCGGACAGCCTGCTCAAATAACACCGGTTGCCGCAAATTGGCGAACCAGTAATCGCCGTCGAGGATTGACGTGTCCAGCCCGGCGCCGGCAACCGCGGAGATGAATGCGATATCGCTGCCTCGCGGCCGCAGCCCGGAGAGGGATTCGCGCAGTGTCTCGCGCAAGTTCTCGACCTCGGTCGAATGCGAGGCATAATCGACGGGAATCCGGTTGGGCGACAGACCATCCCGTTCACATCTGGTCATCAGCTCGTTCAACGCGTTTGCGTTGCCGGTTACAACTGTCGAAGACGGACCGTTCTGCGCGGCGACTGAGATCGATTGGCCCCATGGCTCGATGAGGGTGCGAACCCGTTCGACGGGGTGCGGGATCGAGACCATTCCGCCGGTTCCTGCAATCGCCCTAATCGCCTTGCTACGCAACGTGACGACTTTCGCCGCTTCTCGCAACGACAGCGCCCCTGCGACGTAGGCGGCAGCAATCTCGCCCTGTGAATGGCCGAGGACGGCGTCCGGCTCGATTCCCAGCGCTCGCCATTGCGCCGCCAGCGACACCATCACCGCGAACAGCACGGGCTGCACCACGTCGACCCGGTCGAGACTAGGAGAAACCACGCCGCCGCCGCGCACGATCTCGAGCAGCGACCAGTCGACGAACTCGGCGAAAGCGGCATCACAGAGTCGCATCTGATCAGCGAACGCCGGCGCGGAGTCCAACAGTTCAACCGCCATGCCCGTCCACTGCGACCCCTGGCCGGGAAAGACGAAGACCGTCCCCCCGGTGAGAGCGGCCTTTCCAATTGCCACATTGGGTGCAGGCGCGCAGGATGCGATCGCCTCCAGCCCACTCAACAACTCGTCACGTTCAGCCCCTATCACCACAGCGCGGTTGTCGAACGACGCCCGAGTGGCGACCAATGAGTAGGCAACATCGTTCTGATGCGTGTCGGTGCGCTTCTCGACGAACTGCTGCAACCGAGCCGCTTGCTCAGCCAATGCGGACGGCGACTTCGCGGACAGCACCCACGGCACGACCAAGGGCCGACGAGGAGCCGGCTGCACGGTCACAAACTCCGTCGCAGCCTGCTCCAGTATCACGTGAACATTCGTTCCGCTGATGCCGAACGCTGATACCCCAGCACGCCGGGGTTGGTCGGTCTGGCTGGGCCACGGGCGTGCGCCTCCGACCACCTCGATTGTTCTGGACGACCAATCCACTTGCGGTGTCGGCGAATCCAGGTGCAATGTCGCAGGCACAACCCCGTTCCGAATCGACTGTACGATCTTGATCATTCCGGCGACGCCCGCCGCGTACTGCGTATGGCCGATGTTCGACTTGACCGAGCCCACTAGTAGTGGCCGCGCCGCCGAGTGGGTTTTGCCGTATGTTGCCTGCAAGGCTTCGACTTCGACCGGATCGCCGATCCTCGTACCAGTGCCATGCGCCTCGACCACGTCGATATCGCCCGCGGTCAAATCCGCGTCCATCAGAGCTTGACGAATTACCCGCTGCTGCGCTGGACCACTGGGGGCGGACATCACATCGGAGGCTCCGTCCTGTCCGACGGCGGTGCCCCGGATGAGCGCAAGCACTGGATAACCGAGCATGCGTGCGCGCGACAGTCTGGCCAGCACCAGAACGCCAGCGCCTTCGGCGACGCCGAACCCGTCCGCCGATCCAGCAAACGGCTTGCATCGGCCGTCTTCGGACAGCGCGCCCTGTCGGCCGAAGCCGACGTAGATGCTGGGTGAGCACACCACGGTTGCACCGCCCGCCACCGCCAGGTCACATTCACCCGACCGCAACGATGCCACGGCAAGATGAACTGCAACCAGAGATGACGAGCAGCCGGTGTCGACTGTCACCGCTGGGCCCCCCAGGCCAAGTGTGTAGGCAACCCGACCCGACGCGACGCAGGGCGTGGTACCAGTCGCCAGATAGCCGGCAAATCCTTCCGTCTCCTCGTAGATGCGCGGACCGTACTCCTGCCCTCCGACGCCGACGAATACGCCGGTATCACTGCCGTGCAGGGAAGTCGGGTCGATCATTGCCCGCTCCAGCGCCTCCCACGTCACCTCGAGCAGCAATCGCTGCTGCGGGTCCATGGCCTGGGCTTCACGCGGACCGATCCCGAAGAACGCAGCGTCGAAATCACCGACATTCGCCAAGAACGACCCTGCGCGGACGTACGTGGCCCCCGGGGCGTCGGGGTCGCGCCCGAACAGCGCATCAAGATTCCACCCGCGGTCGGTGGGAAACTCCGAAACCGTATCGTGTTCTGCGGACAGCAGTTGCCACAAGTCATCCGGCGAGCTGACTCCGCCAGGAAAGCGGCATCCGACGCCCAGAATCGCGATCGGCTCGTTTGGCTGATGACTGTCGAAAGCGCACCGTCCGGCTTCAGTAGCCACTTCTCACCAAGTTTTCATCCGTCGTGCAAGTTAGCGTCGATTCGAGGCGCACGTGAAAGCCCATGACTGCTCCTAGTCCAGCGCCCACCGCGCTGCTGCGCCGTGCACTTCCTCATCCGAACCTCTAACCTGTTCAAGCACGCGGAGATTCCGGTCGTAATGCCTTGCGATCCAACCGACGCCGCGTTCGTAGTCCACGCGCAGCAGGGTGCCGTCTGCGGCCCATTGGTGGCCGGTCGTGTGTGGCGCGAACCTCGGCGTCACGCCGCCACGAGCGGAGTATCCGGCGGTATTCATTGTGGTATCCCCCCATCTCTGATACGGCGAAAAGGCATCGGGTCTTGGGCCTACTTCCGTCGATAGGAATCGTCACTCGGAGCGGGGAGGACGAGCTCAGTAGCGGGCCACTGCAATTTCGGCGGCGTCAGCGCGGTATTACTTACCTGCAGTCGCGAACTCTGACGAGGTCTGCCGATGCGGGCCGTCGCCAGCGAGGACCGCGTGGGCGTCGATGAGGATGGCGTTGATGCTCAACTCGAGTTCGTCGGAGGAAGACATTTATATCGCTGGCGACGACGCGGCCCCAGTAGTGGCGCGACATCGCCGTCACCGCGTGGGTTGTATCGCTGATCGACCGAGTCCTAGCCGTGGTGCGCCAGCGGCGGGTTGCGCCGGACCCGTTCTGCGCGGCGGAGACTCCGCGCCGGATGGCTTCACAGAGCGGCCCCGGGTTTCCAAAAAAGGCGAAGCGCACAACTCCGTCAGAAAGCTGGTCCATGCTGTGCGCATGGACCAGTACCGCCGCGGTGAGCTCGTGTTCGATGTCATCGATGAAGGCCCGGCCGACGGGCCGGTGGTGGTGCTGTTGCACGGCTTTCCACAGTTCAATACGAGTTGGAGCACCGTTATCCCACGACTAACTGCTAGGGGTTATCGGTGCGTTGCCCCCAATCAGCGTGGCTACTCGCCGGGTGCGCGGCCGACCCGGCGCCGGGATTACCGAACGACCGAACTCGTCGGCGACGTCGAAGCGTTGATCGACGCCCTCGGTGCCGACCGGGTGCATCTCGTCGGGCATGACTGGGGTGCTGCGCTGGCGTGGGCCTTAGCGGAGGAACTCCCCGAACGAATCGCGACGCTGACGGCGCTTTCGGTTCCGCATCCCGGTGCATTCCTCAAAGGGCTTGTGACGACCCGGCAATGTCTGCAGTCCTGGTACATCTATGCGTTTCAGCTCCCATGGGTGCCAGAGCGCGTATTACTCGGCAAAGGCCGCAGCGGCAAAGGCCTGTCCTACTTGTTTTTGCAAAGGTATCTAAACCAGACCCCTGACGCCGCCAATCGCGATGCCGCGGCAATGAGCGCGCCCGGTGCGCTAACCGCAGCGCTCAATTGGTACCGCGCCATACCACTGAGCGATTTGCGGCGTGCAACAGGGAAGATCGCGGTGCCGACGATGTACGTGTGGAGCGATGGAGACAGCGCGGTCGCCGCGAAACCCGCACGCGATACCGCCCGGTACGTCACCGGCGAGTACCGATTCGAGGTGATGCACGGAGTTTCGCATTGGCTGCTCGACGAGCGCCCTGACGCGGCCGCAGACCTAATGCTCGAATGGTTGGCCGCCCATCCTATTTGAGCCCAAACCCCAACGGACGTACCGTGGCGCCTCGTAGGTGCTGATAGCCGCAACGAACTCGTCGGGCACTGGGTTCACCTACGTACCACCAATCCGATCGAATCAACATTTGTCTCAGGTTGCGCACCCAGCTCACCTAAAGGCCTCGGCTTCCGAGCGGCGGGAATTGCCATGGGGACTGCGAGGGTCAGGCGCACTCGCGGCAGCGTTTCTGTGTTAAGTGCTGTGCCACAATAAATTTCGCCTCAGCGATGCGGTAGAAGCCGTCTAGGGCGGCCCGCTCGACGTTGAGGTAGACGCAGATCACCTCTGCGGCGACGCCAGCGTCGCGACAGCCTCAACGCCAAGGAGTACGGTAGCGGCAGCCTGCGTAGGACCTGCTCGCGTTCGCTGAGTTCACCGGTCATCTGTACAACTTCGACAGTCACTGCGGCGACCTCCGCTTCGGCGATGAATCTTGTCCCGGCCTCTGCATCGCGCTGGTCGCATCGGGCTTCGGCTTCCGGTGCCTCTCTACGGCGTCGCGAAGTGGATGCTTGTTTTCGGTCGTCGTGGTGTCAGCGTTCGACTCGACCTGTGTTGAGACCGAATTAGGACCGAGGGAGGACCTATCACGGCCACGGGGCTTAGGCGCGAATCGAAGGCTGGGTTTCACTGCGTCGCTCGACGGCCTCCTCGCACTGTTGATGTCAGGCTCGTGCTCAACGGCATCGCTTGGCGCCGGATTGGTCTCCACACTTGGAGTCGACAACGGCGATTCGCTCGCCTTCCGCACTACGAGGTCGCTCAATGCTGGACCGGGTTCCACACTGCCAGTTGACGGGGCCATCTTGTTCGTTCGCGCCACAACAAGATCATCCAGCGCCGAACTGGTCTCCGGATTAGAGGTTGTCGTCGCGGTTGTCACAGGGGTGTGGGGGCCGAACGGAGGATCAGGGACGTTCGGGAGCAAAGGAAGATTGAGAGCATCGAGCACGACGTTGATTGCGCTGGTGACGACGATTACCACCCAGAACGCCGGAATCACAACAAAGAAGGCAGCACCAGCAATGATAGAGCGAAGGATCGGATTGCTGATGACGTCGGGGCTCGCCACGGCGGCATTGGTGACCTGCTGCCTCGCCTCCGCGGGCTCGATCTTCGATTTAGTGGTTGGTTCGATCACTTCCTTAAGCGGGCTACTCGCCTGTACGGCGCTAACGAATGCGACCCCGCTTATGGCGTCTGCGCCGCCGATGCTCGCGGGTATGGCGGATAGGACAGATCGGCCTTGATTCCTGACGAAGCTCATCGGCATCGCAGGCCGAGGTGTCGTTGAGGGAAGCGCGATGGCTATGAGCTGCATCTCCCGAACTTCGTTTCGCGCGACGCTGACCTCCGGTGGCCCTGCCACGAGGCCCGCCGCGAGAATGCCGACGGTGGCGACGGCGACGCTACTTGTGAGGTACGGCCCCGCCGTAACCACTGTCCTCGTGTCACCCATCGTCCTTACCCTCCACGAACTCCCTACGAAGGCGATGGCCACCCATCAGGTGTCGCCTGGCGCTGGTGGAATCGTCGCTCTGCTGCGCTGTGACGACTGCAGTAGTCGACTACTGCACTTCCCGTGACTCCGGCGGGTACTACTTAGATGATCCGTGGCGCGGCATCAAGGCAGCGAGTTCGTCGCGGCTGGTGGTGCCGGTCTTCATCATGGCCCGGTAGATGTGGCTCTCGACGGTGCGGATCGAAAGCGTCAGTCGCTCGGCGACTGCGCGGTTGGACAAGCCCGCACCGATGAGCATCACGATCTCTGCTTCCCGATCGGTCAACGGCAAGCTTTCGGTCGCCTGACGAAGCACGGGCGTAGATGCGCCACATCGGGCCGCGAGGGCATCAGCACGCGTCGAGCATCCCAGTGCCGATCCCCGTTTGTCTTGGTGGCGATACGCGAGGGCGGCATGAGCAGCGGCATCCACGGCGGCGACGAGGTCGCCCATATTCTCGAATTCCTCAGACAGGGACGATAATTCAGCGGCGTCACCATCGCGCAGGGCGGCGGCGAACCGTGCTGCCACGCCGACACGCGGCCCTTCGACGACCGATGCGAGCTCGTACAACCGGGGCGCGCCGGTGCGGTCACCGAATTGGGTCGCCGTCTGCAGGCACAGCGTTTCCGCCGCGAATCGCCCTTCTACTCTTGCTCTTTCCGCTGCAGAGAGCACAATGGCGGTCGCCTCGCTGACAGCGCCCTGCCCTGCGGTCACCCATGCACGGGCCAGGCTCACCTCATGGTCCAGAGACCGGAATCGGCGTTGCACACCGTCAAGCGCGGCGAGCGCGGCGGTTGCTTCGTCGGTCAAGCCACGCATCGCGAGCGCCATCGTTCGTGGCACGTTGTAGCGGTACCCCCAGCCGATAGGATGCGACGCCGACAACTCTTCGACTGCCTGTTCCAGCAGAAGGCAAGCACTGTGCAGATCGCCGGCACCAAGCGCGGCCCGGCCGGCCACGGCAGCACCGAGTAATTGGGCCGCCCCGGGCAGATGGGCTGCCTCTTGGCGCGTGCTCTCGGCGACCCCAAGCGCATCCGTGACTTGGCCGGCCAGCAGAAGCGCGCTGACTTCTGCGTCAGCGATGTTGAATCTCATGTGTGGAGCGTCGAGAGTGCGAGTCGCGACGCTGTGCCCCGCGTCCGCAGCGGCCACGGCTTCAGCAGTGCGCCCGGCATCCGCGGATATCTGGGCGAGTGCCCACGCTATCTCGGCCCCGACGACGGGCAGGTCCTCCAGCGCAAGGCTTTTCGAAGCCTGCACCGCCGCGTCCGGTTGGTCCATCGCAAACCAGTACACCGTGAGGAATGCGTCGATGTAGGTGCGGGCTTGCGGTGGTGTAACGCGCGACGCCTCGTCGATGAGGTCCTTCGCGCGCGCAGGATCCCCCTGCGCCCACAGTGCGTTGCTGGACCGCAGGAACGCCAATCTCGCGCGGTCGCCTTCGGTCAACTGGCTGACAGGGATTCCCGCGAGCACAGCCTCGGCTTCCTCGCCGCGGCCCAACCACGACAACGCATGTGCGCGAACGAAGTTCGGCTCCGGTCCAGCCCCGGCGTGGATGGCCGCCTCAGCGAGTCGGTCGGCGAGGTTGAGGTCCGCAAGCCAGACGGCGCCGTGCGCCGCGTTGATGAGCAGGTCCGGGTCAGGTGTCAGGTCCGAATCGAGACTCAAGGTCGCGCGGCGCACGGCGACTCGTACGTCATCGTGGTCAGTGGATGCGGCCAGTTCGGAAGCGACCAGTCCGCGCAGCCGCCGTAGCCGACTGTGCGCGGCGCGCCTGCGGCGTACCCGTCCGTACAGCGGATGTGCCACCCGCACCTCGATGCCGCCGCCGGCGGGCTCGAGTGTGATCAGGCCACGGGTTTCGGCTTCCTCGACCGCGGCTGCATCGGTGATCCGCGTCAGGGCCGCCAGTTCGATCGGCTCCCCCACGGCCAGCACGTCGATCACATCGCTGACCGGCGCGGGCAGGTCGCCGATGCGGGATTCGATGAGCTCGACCAGGCCGGGCGGCATCATCGGATCACCGATCCACCGCCAATAGCCGTGCTCGTCCACAAGTCGCCCGTCGGCAACCTCTTGCTCGACGATGTTCCGCAGGTACAGGGCATTGCCGCGAGTCAGCTTCCACAGCCGCTCAGCAGCATCCTTGTCCACCCTTCCCTCTAGCGTCTCCGACAGCAGCATGGTGGTTTCGTCGGGCGACAGGGGCCGTACGTCGAGCCGGTCGAACTGGGCGACCTTCCAGATTTCCTGGACCGCGGGCGGGATCGGTGCACCGTCTCGCACGGTGAGTATCACCTTCGCCGCGCTGCGCTGGACGATCTGGTGCACTACGAAAGTCGACAGATCATCGAGCAGGTGCACGTCATCGACGCCCACGATCACCTTGGCGCCTGACGACACCTCCGTCAGCGCCTCCACCACCCCTCGCAGCAACTGAACTGTGTCGGTTACTCCCGACGGCGCCCACGCTGTGAAAGCGCCGAGCGGAATCGTCTGCGCCGAGGATGACCCGACCGTCCACCGGGTCTCACAGCCCTCCGACGCGGCTCCCGACAACGCCTCACGGGCGATTCGACTCTTCCCAACGCCCGATGAACCGCAAATAAGAACGCCTGCGACATCCGAAGCCGAGAGGGCGGCCTCAATCGATCGCATCTCCCCCGAGCGACCAATCAACGGCCACGATAATCGCACGCCAATGAGCGTAAAAGCCGCGCTGAGCTCACGCGGAGTTATGGCGAGTTCGCCCTCATCAGCCGCCCTTCTTGACCTTGAGAACCTGCTTGCGCAGTCCGTCGGTGGCGGTCTCCATCGCGCCCTTCATTGCCCGCTTGAGCACGAATCCCGGCAGCGGCACCGACAGGTCGATGGCGATGTCGAACTTGACCTTGGTCTTGTCGCCGTCCGGGGTGAGGGTGTAGCTGGCGTCCTGCGCCTTCAGCTGTCCCGCGGAGATCAGGGTCCAGCTCGCCTTGTTGTCCGTCCAGGTGTACTCCACGACCTGTTCGTCGGAGATGCCCGCGGACTTGACCTTCATCTTGACGCGCTTGGGCCTGCCGTCGTCGTATGCCTCCAGGACCTCAGCGCTCTGGTACTGCGGGGACCATGTCGGCGTCGACTCGACGTCGGCGATGACGTCGAGAATCTCCTCCGGACTCGCCTCGATCACAACCTCACGGGAATCGCTGGTAGCCATGGCGCGACCATAGCTGGTTTACGGTTCCAGTCATGGAGCTTTGGGAGCTGGTGGCTCGCGAACGCATCAGGGACACACTGGCCCGCTACAACTGGTCGGGCGACGCGCTGCGACTCGATGAGCTCGCTCAAACCTTCTGCGAAGACGGCGAGCTCGAGCTGCGCGAACGGGGGTCGGTCCGGGGACGCACAGCGATCGTCGAGCTTCTCGGTGGCGCGGTAGCCGCAGCGACTGCGACCGCGCAGGCGTCGGGCGTAAAGCGGATCGTGCGGCACAACGTGACGAACATCCGCTTCACCGACGTGCGTCCGGACGAGGCGCGCGTCGCCTGCTATTTCACGGTCGTCACTGAGATCGGTCTCGACCACTACGGCCGCTACCGCGACGTCTTCGTGCCCGACGGCGACGACTGGCTGATCCGCCACCGCTTCGTGTCGACCGACTGGAGTGCACCCGATTCGACGATGGCGCGCTAGCCGCTTGAGGATCCACTTCCGACAATTTGTTGGTGATGTGGAATGCGTGGCTTGTGCCGAATCGTCAAGCGGCTAGCGGGGTTTCGATGGCGAGATCGCTGA
>Ga0105249_10000552_pt1 | contig 34681 bp, 30 predicted proteins | sample KBSS44metaG_FD_81522 | JGI IMG/M metagenome (GOLD analysis project Ga0105249, IMG submission 81522) | Switchgrass rhizosphere microbial communities from Kellogg Biological Station, Michigan, USA - KBS S4-4 metaG | ecosystem: Host-associated > Plants > Roots > Rhizosphere > Soil | place...
GCACGACCTCGGTCCACAGATGCGACGAGGTTGGAAACCCGTGGAGGAAAACGACTGGCTCGCCGACCCCGCGGCTCCCGGCCGCGTAGTAGTACAGCCGTGCGCCGTTGACGTCGATGAACTCACCTCTCATGAGGCGAGTTTCTCGGGCACGGCGGAATGAGACCGGACGCGACCTGAGCCGCGAAGATCGAGTTCACGCGCCAAGATGTTCGGGCTGAGGTCTCATCACAAGCGAATGGTTGCGGCCGGAACAGGGCGAGACGCATGCCTTTGCGTACGACAAAGCACCCTCTAGCGGCAGCACGGTAATGTGCTATCGTTACGCGCGCGCCGCTGGACGTCCGCCGTGAGCGCAGTGAAGGCGTTGCAGTCAAATGACTTAACAGCCTTTTTCGATCGTGACCGAACCGACCGCCTACGTCACAAATCCGACGACGCCCCTCGCACCTGCGAGCCCCGTGGAGTTCCCGATGACGTGGCTCCTCGACCACGCGTCGAATGCCATTCGGTACCGGGCGATCGTCGACGTCGCTCGACTGCCCGGTGCGGCTGCGCAGGAGGCGGCAACCCTCCCGTACACACATCCGCCCGCGCTTGCGCTCGCGCTCGCGCAATCGCCCGACGGAGTCTGGAACGGTTCGATGCTGGACGTGCCGTCGGCTCGAGCCGAACACTTCGAGCGAGTAGGTACGATCAACGCGTTCCGCCGGCTACTCGAGTACGGCTGGAACAAAGACTCGCCTCCGCTCCTGCGCGCGCGCCGGGTGCTGTTCCGGCTTCTCGCCGAGGACAACGATCCGGCGTTTCTCTTCGAGCTTGCGCATCGCGGCGAAGACGCTGCGGAGTTGGCGAGACGCGGCCGCGGCATATTTCGGGAAGCAGCCGCGGCTGCCCTGGCGCAGGCCGGTTACGAAGGCGACCCGCGTCTGCGTGGTGCTGCACATCGCATTCTCGACCGCGTCGATGCGTTTTTGCGATCGCCACTCGCGCACAGGCCGTGGGTGCGGGTTGGGAACAAGCAGGTGCTGGCGGCAGAAGCTGCTCCGCCGTCGATCTACGCGTTGGCGATGCTCGCGTACATGCCGCTGTTTCGCCTCGAGCATCACGTGCAGCTCGACCGCATCCTCCAATACGTCTCGCAGCCGCAGCCGCGCCAGGAGCTCGCGCAGCTCTACGGCTCGAGCGTTGTCGCACAGCCTCACCTCGTGCTGGGCGACATGCTGCCGAACAGAAACGTCGCGGACGCGGATGTTCCGTTCGCGCTTGCCTGGCTCGAGCTGATGGCGCGGCTCGGGTTTCTTCGGCGGAACGAGGGCTGGAGCAAGCTGTTCGAGCGATTCCTCGACGACCGCGATCGTGAGCTCGTCTGGCACCCGCACAAAGGGATGGCGATGCCGCGGTCGACGAACCCGTTCGTGTGGCCCGGCTTTCCGCTCGAGCAGATGACCTCGGGCGATGAGCGGTGGACGGACGTAACGTTCCGTCTGGGTCTCATTGCGCGTCTCTCAGGCAGACCGCTCGAGCTGGTCTGAGCGTCGACCGGTCTGCTGCGTAGCGCCAAGTCGCGCAGTGAATTACATTTAGCGTACGAGCACGGTCGCCGCGTCGGATGACGCCGCCGGCTCGTGGAGCCGATCCCACCGCTTGGGGCGTTGGCTCGAACGAAGAGCCACACTCTGCCCCGCAGAATCACTCTTCAGATTTGCACCCGCCCAAGGGCGTGCGCTCCTGCGCGCATACCCGAAGGCTTGCTCTCGCGCGCCGGCCCTCGGGGTGGTCCCGAGCAAGCGGCCCCGGCGCCGTCACAGTGGATTACATGGACACCAACACAATCGACATCAGTACCGAAACTCCCGCATCAGCCGCTGAGGCTCCTCTCACGTTCGACCAACTCGGTCTCCGTCCACAGGTTCTCGACGCCGTTCGCGACGCCGGTTACACCGAACCCACCCCGATCCAGCGCGAGGCCATTCCGCTGGCTCTCAGCGGGCGCGACATGATCGGCCTCGCCCACACGGGCACCGGCAAGACCGCCGCGTTCACGCTGCCCATCATCGATCGGATGCTGGATGGGCCAAAGCGAACACGCGTGTTGATTCTCACTCCCACCCGCGAGCTGGCCGCTCAGGTCGACGACAGCTTCCGGAAGTATGGAAAACACTCCGGCCTCGGCGTCGTCGCGGTGTTCGGGGGCGTACCGATCGAACCGCAGGAGCGTGCGCTGCGCGCGGGCGTCGATGTGGTCGTAGCAACGCCGGGCCGGCTCATCGATCATCTCGAACGCCAGAACGTCGTGTTCGATGAGCTCGAGGTGCTCGTGCTCGACGAGGCGGACCGCATGCTCGATATGGGGTTCGCGCCGCAAATCAACCGGATCGTGAACGAGATCCCGCGGTATCGCCAGACATTGCTGTTCAGCGCCACGATGCCGCCCGAAGTCGAAGCGCTCGCGCGGAAGTACCTCCGCAAGCCGGTCGTCGTGCAGGTCGGGAGGCGCTCCGCGGCCGCGAGCACCGTGGCGCACGCGGTGTATCCCGTACCTCGGGACAAGAAGAGCGCGCTCCTCGTGGAGCTGCTGCGGAAGCCCGAGATGGATTCGGTGCTCATCTTCACGCGTACGAAGCATGGCGCCGATCGGGTTGTGCGACACCTCGAGCGCGCGGACATCACCGCAACGGCGATGCACGCCGACAAGTCGCAGGCACAACGGATGCAGGCGCTCGAGGGGTTCAAGCGCGGTACCATTCGCGTGCTCGTTGCGACCGACATCGCACAGCGCGGGCTGGACATCAGCGGCATTTCCCACGTCATCAACTACGATGTCCCGCAGCAGCCTGAGGACTACGTGCATCGAATTGGCCGCACAGGTCGCGCGGCCGCGACGGGTGATGCCTACACGTTCATGTCGCCTGACGAGATCGCGATGGTTCGCACGATCGAGCGCGTGATCGCACAGCAGATCCCACGCATTTCGGTCCCGGGCTTCGACTTCGGAACGGTCGCCGCGGACTGAGGTTCGACGCACTCTGCACGAGAAAGGCCGGCCGGCCCCGGCCTTTTACCTTGCGCCAACGGTGCCTATCGCCGTACGCGCCCGAGGCGCGAGACAAACACCGTCTCCGCGGCCGAACCGCGGCGAAGCACGACGGTGAGATTCGACGCACCGTAGCCCAGCCCGTTAGGCGCATACGCCATGGAATCCCGAGAGCTGCTCAGGCTCACGCCATGTGAGCTCCCGAGCCTCCGATGGGAGATCGTGTCGGCGTACGCCAGCACGACCAGCGACGCCGAGCCGGAGTCGAGGGCGACGGCGGTGCGCGTCGTCCGTGATACCGCCCAGCGGCGCGCCAGTGCGAACGTCGCGACCGTCTCCGTCGCGGCGGCCCTGACGCTCATGCGGTCTCGCAGAGCGTTTGTGCGGCCCACCGCCACGGTCACGAGCACGCCGACCACGGTGAGCACGACCATGAGCTCGGGGAGCGTTGTACCGTGGCGCATCGGTCCCTTCCGTTGAGGACGGCCGCACCATACGATGCCACATGGGGGGCCGTGGGACCGTTCCCATGCCGCCGACATCCGGCCAACGCCGCACCATTCCTCCAATCGACGAGGCACGTCCATGCGTCGAGCCGTTTCCATGCTCGTTCTCTCCATCGTGCTCTCCGGATGTCCAGCCAGCCGCGCCGATGTCGCCATCAGCGAACAGATCATTCAGCTCGGCGACGGGTTGAACGACCTGCGGCAGGACAACGCGGTGCTCCAACAACAGGTCGACTCGCTACGTCTCGTCATCGCGAGACAAGACACGGTCGTCCGTCAGCTCGCGAACCTCGCCGGGATGCCGCTCGCCCGCTGAGCAGCTCCCGCCAGTATTCGTCCGGTTTCCCCCCGAACCCAGGTCGCTGGAATGCGTCACGTCTCGATCGTCGTCCTGTCCGCCCTGTTCGCGTCGCTCGGTGGTTCCGCTTCGGGAGTTGCGCAATCCGCGAGCACACAAGCCATCGACGCCGAATACACGGCGAAGATACGCGAGCTCACGCCGACGGATCCGAAGTGGAAGTTCTCCACCGAGCTGGTGGACTACCTCCCGGCGTCCGCTACGGTCCCGACGCCGCTCAAGGTGCTCGGCTACGTCCCGGGGACGGTCGGCCGACTGTCACACGTCGCGGACATCAACAAGTACTTTCGCGCGGTTGCCGCTGCGTCGCCCGAGCGCACGCGGCTCCTGTCGTTAGGCATGAGCGACGAGAACCGCGAGGAGCTGCTGCTCGCCGTGGCCGATGAAGAGACCATTCGCCGGCTCGATGAGTACCGCGCGATGGCGGCGCGCCTCGCGGATCCGCGCGGGCTCGCTCCGGTCGAGCGTGCGCGCCTCATTCGCGAGGCGAAGCCGATCTACTGGGTGCTCGGGTCGATTCATTCTCCGGAGACCGGCAGTCCGGAGATGTTGATGGAGCTTGCGTATCGACTGGCGGTCGATGACGGCGAGTACGTGCGCAGCATCCGCGCAAACGTGATCACGCTGATCACACCGGTTCAGGAAGTCGATGGCCGCGATCGCATGGTGGACGTCTACAACCAGTCCAAGACGCTGAAGGTGCCGGGACGCAATCTGGTGTACTGGGGCAAGTACACCGCGCACGACAACAATCGCGACGGCATGGTCGTGTCGCAGAAGATCACGCAGAACTACATGAAGGGATTTCTGCAATGGCGCCCGACGATCACGCACGATCTGCACGAGTCGGTGCCATTCATGTACATCAGCACCGGGACGGGACCATACAATGACGAGTTCGATCCCATCACGATCTCCGAGTGGCACACGCTCGCGTACCAGGAGATCACGGAGCTGACGCGGCGCGGTCTGGCCGGCGTCTGGACCCATGGGTTCTACGACGGGTGGGCGCCTAACTACATGATGGCGATCACACAGTTCCACAACTCGACCGGACGATTCTACGAGACGTATACGTCCAGCGGGGCCGACTGCCAGACCGTCAACCTCGGGGCTGCACAGACCGGACGCAGCTGGGACCGCCCCAATCCGCCGGTGAACGGCGTCCGCTGGTGCATTCGCAGCAACATCAACTATCAGCAGTCCGGCGTGCTCGTTGGTCTCAAGTACGTCGGCGATCATCGGACGACCTTCATCGAAAACAATGTTGCGAAGGCCGAGCGCATGATCGCGCGCGGGACGTCGTCGCCGCCCTATGCGTTCGTGATTCCGCGCGAGCAGCGTCACTCCGCGGAGGCCGCGGATCTGGTCAATCTCTTCCGGCTGCAGGCTGCCGAAATTCACGAGGCGACGAGCGAGTTCACGATGGAGCGTGGTGCGCGCGTCATTGAAGATCGTGGACCGCTGCCGGCGTCGACGTCGGGTGCTCCGGCACGCCCAGCCACCCGTCCTGCGGGCGACAGCAGTGGTACCGACAGCGCGGCGCGGACCGCCGCCGCGCCGGCTGGTCGAGGTCGAACTGTGGTGGGTCCGGTGACCGTCCGCGCCGGCGACTGGATCGTGCGCATGGATCAGCCCTACACGCAGATGATCCGCACGATGCTCGCGGTGCAGCGCTACAAGCCCGATGATCCGTCGCCCTACGATGATACCGGCTGGACGCTCGACGAGCTGCGCCACGTGGAGACGTATACGATCAGTGACTCCGCGATTCTGTCGAAGCCCATGCGTCCGCTGACTGCCGATGCGACCGTTGCAGGACGCGTAGTCGGCAGCGGTGCGACGCTTCTCGTCAGGCACATCGGTGACTGGCGCTCCGCTGTGTTTCCGTGGAAGGCGGGCGGTCGTGTGACCGTGGCCGATACCGCGTTCAGCGTTGGCGGCGCCACGTATCCCGCAGGCACGTTCATCGTCGCCGATGCTCCCAAGGCGCGAGAGAGCGTCCGCGACCTGGGGCTCGTCGCAAACGCGACCGCGACCGCACCGACGGTGCGTGCACACCAGATCACGCTTCCGCGCATCGCCTACATTCACACGTGGCAGGAGACGCAGAACGAGGGCTGGGTGCGCTACTCGCTCGACAAGATGGGCGTGCCTTACACCTACATGGCCGATCAGAAGCTCAGGACGTCCGGCGTGCTGGATCGCTACGACGTCGTGATCTTCCCGCACTCCGGTCAGGGCGGGATGCAGCTGGTGAACGGACGGCCCATGGTAGGGCCGGCGATCCCGTGGAGGGCGACACCGCAGACGCCTCATCTCGGGAAGTGGGACGAGACTGACGACGTTCGTCCTGGGATGGGTCTCGAAGGTGCCGCCCAGGTGCGCCGCTTCGTCGAGCGCGGGGGCCTCCTCCTCGTCGAAGGCTCGACGAGCCGCTTCCCGATCGAGCTCGGACTCACGCCAGCGGTGACCGAGTTCCAGTCGCGCACGCTCGGCGCACGTGGTGGCGTCTTCCGTGCTGAGCAGGTCACGACCTCCAGTCCGATCCTGTATGGGTACGACGCGAATCACGTGTTCCCGGTCTATTTCAACCAGACGCCGTTGCTGCAGGTCCAGGCCGGCGGATTCGGGCAGGGCGGTGGAGAGGCGGTCGACTCCAGCATTCTCGCCGCACAGGCCCGCGTACGCCCGCGGGTGATTCTCCGTTTCCTCGACCGCGCGGACTCACTCGGCATCTCCGGCATGCTCAACAACCCACAGGACCTGCAGGGAAAGGCCGCGGTCATCGACGCGCCGCTCGGCAGCGGCCACGTGGTGATGTTCGCAATCCGCCCGTTCTGGCGGTATCAGACGCAAGGCTCGTGGGCGCTCGCGCTCAACGCGATCGCGAACTGGAACACTCTCAGCGACACATGCAGTGGATCCCGGTGCGCGCCCGCGCCTGGCCGCGTGACCGACGCGGGGGCTGGGCGGCAGTAACGTCAATCACATGAGATCGTCTTCGGTGGGCGTGTTTGAGGCGCCCTCGGAGGCGGCTACTAATTCAGCGAACGGCGCTCCGGTTCACCACGTCCTGTGCTTCGAGCCCCCCGGTCCACGGTTCCGATGACGATCACGATCGAGTACTGCACCGTCTGAAGTTACGAGCCGCGGGCCGCCAGTCTGGCGGCCGAGATTCGCGATGCGTTTCCTGCTGCCGACGTCGAGCTGGTTCCGTCGGGCGGCGGCCGTTTCGAGGTAAAGAGCGACGGCCAGCCTGTATTCGAAAAGTCGAAGCTCGGACGCCACGCGTCACCGGGTGAAGTGGTGCGTCTGCTTCGGGCGTTCGGCGGATAAGGCAACTCTTCGCACTGCATCCCAGACCATGAAAATCGCGATCTCGACCGGTGGCGGCGATGCCCCCGGTCTCAACGCCGTCATCCGGGCCGCCGTTCTGTCGGCGATTGGTCGCGGTTGGGACGTCATTGGCATTCGGAAGGGCTTCGCCGGCTTGTTAGGCGACGATGAGTGTGTGACGCTGACGCGGGAGTCGGTGCGGGGCATTGCCCACCTGGGAGGGACGATTCTCCGCACGACCAATCGAGGGAACCCCTTTCATTATCCCATCCGGCAGCCCGACGGGACCTTCGTGGAGATCAATCGGTCGGACGAGTTGATGGACAACGCTCGCAACCTTGGCATCGACGCCGTGATCACCATCGGCGGCGACGGGTCGCTCGCGATCGCCCAGCGTCTGCACGAATGCGGACTGAGAATCATCGGGGTACCGAAGACGATCGACAACGACGTCAGCGGCACGGTGACCACCTTCGGCTTCGACACGGCGGTCAACACTGCCCTCGAGGCCATCGACAAGCTGCACACCACCGCCGAGAGCCACGACCGTGTCATCGTCATGGAGGTCATGGGCCGACATGCCGGCTTTATCGCGCTCCACAGCGGGCTCGCGGGCACGGCGGACGTGATCCTCATCCCCGAGATCCCGTACGACATTGGGAAGGTCTGCGACAAGATCATGGAGCGGGACCGCGCCGGACGGCACTTCTCGATCGTGGTCGTGGCGGAAGGCGCGTTCCCGCGCGGCGGCCGGGAAGCGACGATGGGTCAGTCGCTGCCGGGTGAAGCCCGTCGCGTCGGCGGGATCGCCGACACGATAGCCCGCGAGATTCAGATGATTACCGGCAAGGAGACGCGTTCCCTCGTGCTGGGTCATCTACAGCGTGGAGGCCAGCCGACGGGCTACGACCGCCTTCTGGCGGCACGGTTTGGTGGCGCGGCGGTCCGGGCGGTGGTCGAGGAGCGTTGGGGGCATATGGTGGCGCTTCAGACGCCTCACATCGTGACAATTCCCATCTCGCAGGCGCTTGCCGAGGCGAAGCGTGTCGACCCGAACCACGACACGGTCCTCACGGCCCGCGCGACCGGGATCTCGTTCGGAGACTGAGCTGAGTCACAAATGCGCGAAAAAGGCGAACCGTGGTCCGCCTGCCGGGTATTCTCAGAAGCCGATCGAGGCCAGGTGTCCCCCTTTTTCGAGTCGATCGTCCTCCCAGGGGACACCGATGCTCCAGCGGCATCGATTTGCGCTTTCTAAAGCATTGAATAGGATTCGTTTACCAAAGGACGCCGACGTCGGCCAAGCGGCACCAGCCGTGCAAGAGCTGCTGTCGTCGTCTTGAAAGTTTCCCGGAGTGCTAATGATTCGCAGTTTGTACGTGGTTGTGCTCGTTGCGATGGCCGGTGGCAGCGCCTCGCTCCAGGCACAGGCACGTCCGCAACCTCAGGATCCGAAACCAGCGGTGCCGCGGACGCATCTTCCGCCGCCGGGGATGTGTCGTATCTGGCTGGACAACGTTCCACCGTCACAACAGCCGGCGCCGACCGATTGCGCGAGTGCCGTGCGCAATCAGCCGCGGAATGGGCGCGTTATCTTCAACGACGAGCCGCGCATCCCGAATCCGCGGCTCCCGATCGTCAAGTCGCTGAAGGAACCTGCGCCAGCCCCACGCAAGACGCCGGATGACCCGCCGCCGGCGCCCGCGAAGCCGCCGAATCCGAAGCCGGTCAAGCCAGATCGTCCCGAGCCAAGCCGATAGCACGACCTCCCCGCCGCACGATTCCGTTGGCCGGAACTCGTAACGCGCTAGATTGCTGAAGCCGTCGCCGCCGGAGTTGATTCTCCCGCCAGCGACGGCTTCGTCTTTGCACCCCGGCCAGCCCGTGACTCGACAGGTCCAAGACCGCTCGCTCCCGCCCGATCACGGCGCGTTCATCGCTGCGGACCCGCCAACCGGCCGCGTGATCGTCATCGCCCCGACGCGCGCGGCGTGTGAGACGATCGAGATCGCGCTCGGCCTGCACATCGACACGTTCCTCGAACGCGAGCATGGCGAGGAAGTGGGCGCATTGGCGCGCGGCGGGAACGGCTTCGGCATCGTGGCCGGCACGGGCACGGGCAAGACGCTCGCGATTCGGCCGATCGCCGAGACGATCCTCGACGCGCCGTTACGCGTCGGCGTGGTGAACCGCGAACGTGAGGCCACGCCGGAAACGCCGACGTGGAACGTCATCATCGTCACCACGGGGATCGCGCGGCGGTGGTTCCAGGATGGCGACATCCTCCCGAACGACACACTGATCGTCGACGAGATCCATCAGACGTCCGCGGAGCTCGAGCTCTGTCTCGCACTCGGCAAACGCGTCGGGTGCCGTTTCATCTGGCTGTCCGCGACCGTCGATCCGACGTTCTATGCCCGCTATCTGAGCTCGGCGGCAGTGATACAGAGCTTCGCGTTCGATCCGGCGCGCGCCGCCACCGTGAAGGTCGTGCGCGAGCAGCCCGTGCAGTTCCTCAACGACCGGTTTCTGCAGCAAGCCGTTAGGCAGCGACGCGGCGTCGGGATGTTCCTGCCCACGCGTGCGTCGGTCGAGGAGGCGGCACGCTTCGTTGCCGAGCGCTTCCCTCGCATCACGAGCGCGTTCTATCATGGCGGCGAGCCGATCCGGATCATCCGGCCCTTCCTCGAGGACGGGGCCGAGAAGCCGTTCTTCCTCTCGATGACGGCGGCCGGCCAGAGCGCGTTGAACGTGAAAGGCCTCGACACGGTGATCATCGATGACACGCGGTTCACGAACGTCATCGAGCGCGGGAAGAACGTGCTGACCCGCCTTCACCTCGGCGCGAACGAGATTCTGCAGATGGCGGGTCGCGTGCACGGACGCGTCGAAGGCGGACGGGTGTTCATCCTCTCGGATCGCGATATCGAATTCTCGGCGCTTCGCCCTACGGAGCCCGAGTTCCAGCTCGCCGGCGATTCGGAGCGCGTCGCGCTCACCTGTGCCGATCTCGGCGTGCGCGCGGACGAGCTCGACCTGCCCATCGCGCTCGACAAGCGCTCGTACCGCGAGGCCGTCGCTCGGCTCGAGTCCCGCGGCATCATCGAGCACGGTCGGCTGTCGCAGTACGGCAAGCTCGTGGAAGCGCTGCCCGTGGAACGGCCGTGGGCGGAGCTCATCGTCAATGCCGACGACGAGCTGATTCCGTATCTCGCGGTCATGAGCTCGATCGAGTCGCTCCATCGCATGACGCGCGAGGACCGCGATCTCGAGGGGTTGATCGTTTCGGGCAGTGATCATCTCACGGCGTACAACGTCTACGCCGAGGCGTTCGCGAGCGCCGGATACATGGGCGAAGTGTACGGCCTGCCGCGCCATCTGTTCGACGAGCGCATCGACGACTGGGCCGAACAACGTGGCGTGCTCGTCAAAGCCATCGAGGACACGGCGCTGGCGATGGCGAGCGTGTATCGCGGCGTCGGCATCCCGCTTCCGTCGCGCCTGAGCTACGCGCGTGAGGAGACACGACGCCGCTTCGCCGATCTGCTCGCCCAGTACATGCCGTTCGATCTCGTCATCGACGAAGAAACGGCCGACGGGCAGGAAGCGCGAGTGTCCAAGACCAGCGTCTGCGGGAGCTGGGGGCCGATCGCCGGAGAGCTTCGGTACTTCGCCGATCGTTTCGGTGTTCCACGCGCCGCCATCGAAGGCACGCAGATCCCGATCGAGCTGCTCCATCGGTATGCGACGCGTGGCGCCGGCGACGTCGTATACGACCCGCGTCGCAAGCATTCTCCGCTCGCGCTGCGGCGCCGGCTCGAGTATCACGGCTTCGAGCTCGATCGCGAGTACGAGCCGCTGGATGAGTTTCCACCGGAGCTCGAGCCCCGGATCCACGCCACCCTCGCTGATGCGCTCGCCCGAGGCGAAGCGCGACACGGCGCCCTCAAGCGACACCGCGTGGCGATCGAAGAGATTCGCGAGGCGCACCGACGGTCCGGTGGCGCGACCCCTCGGTTCGGCGTCGCGGAGCTCACGCCGCTCTACACGCGCGCGCTCGCGGACGTGCATTCGCTCGACGATTTTCGCGCCTCGCCGCTGGAGATCGACTTCGATGCGCGCCTGAGCCCCGCGGAACGGGCGAAGTGGATGGCGCTTCCCGACACGGTTGTAGTTCGCGGACGCGAGGTCCCCATCGACTATGACGTCGAGGATGCGAACGGCCGCTCGCAGGGCGTCGCACGGCTGCGACTTCCGGAGAAGCTCGCGCGCACGTTGACCGACGAAGAGCTGCCGTCGCTGGATCGGCCGATTCGCTTCACGGTGCTCCGTGGCCCGCGAGGGGCGGTGCGTGCGACGACGCTGGACGAGCTGCAGGAGATCCTCGAGCGACCCTGGTCACCGAACGAAGTGGTCGAGGATGAACGCGCACCCGAGCTGTTGCCGCGGGACGAACGCCGCGTGCGCGAGCTGGCCGGCGAGTTCCGCCAAAACACCCGAGGCCAGCGCGATCACCGCGGGCGACGTGGTCAGCAGGCGGGAGGGCGCGGTGGGCGTGGCGAGGGAAACGATTCGAGCCGTCGCGGCGGATCGGGCGGTCGTGGCGGAGGTTCAGGCGGCGGCCGGAGTGGTCGCCGGCGGCGCGGCCGCTAGTCACCATCCGCGTTAGGCGGAGACGCGATCACCACGTCGGGTCGGGAACCGCCGTCTCGTACGTTTCCGTCCTGTAGGGCGCGAAGCCTCGCGCGAGGTAATTCGGCAGTGCCGCCGGTGAGTCGAGGGTACAGGTGTGGAGCCACACGCGATTGGCGCCGAGCGCCCATGCCGACTCTGCCGCTCGGGTCAGGAGATGCTTGCCAAGCCCGCGTCCGAAGAACGCCGCAGTGAGACCGAAGTACACGATCTCGACGCTCCCGTCACCATGCCGCTGCAGCTCGAAGAAGCCACCCGGCTGCTGTTCGTAGTACAGCACCCAGACCTCGACACCCGCTGACCGGAAGTGTGCCCGAAGCTGCTCGTCGGACAGCGCGTTCCGGTCGCGCCAGTGGTATGCCCCGCCGACGTCGTGGTATAGCTCGCGAAAGAGCGACACATCGCCCGGATCAGCACGGTGGAGGCGAAGGGCGGGGTCCTTACTGAGGGCCGGACGGAGTGCTTCCGGTGTTCGCTGCTCGAGGTACGTTCGGACGACGGTCACGCTCGGCATCGCGCGACAGGCGTGCTGGTCAGCGCAATTCGCGAGTCGATGTCGGCGCAGTGAAACGCGCGTCGTCCGGCGCGGTTCCGCCGTTTCCGCCGTTGGTCATCGTGTTGCCGGCGGCGTCGTCGAGCACCGGATCGCCCGCCTGGCGCAGCCGCACGCGGTGGCGAGCGGCTTTGGCGCGATTGCCGCACGTCGCCATGTCACACCAGCGCCGCCGCCCGTTCTTCGTGCCGTCATAGAACACGCGAGGGCAGCGACCATCCGCGCAGCGGCGAATACGGGCCAGCTCGCCGATCACCAGCGCGTCGGCGGCGCTCTCGACGACCGGAATCATCAACCCTGCGAATGCGTCACCGACCGGAACAAACGAGCGCGCGAACGTGCCGTCACCCTTCGGCTCGAGGCGTCGCGTTCCGGCGCTGCGACCGAGGATCCGATTGATCTCGGCCAGCGTGTCGATGCGTGCCTTTTCGGTGCTGTTGCCTCGCTCCGCGAGCGCCCGAAGCGATGCGCGCACGCGACGGGCATCCACGAGTGCCGCGGCCGCACCGGACGGCTGCTGGTGCGCGCGGCGGCGCAGCCCGGCAGCGCGCTCGCCGTCCACGACGTTTGCAGCTTCGAGCCACTGCACGAACGTCTCGAACTCGCGTAAGGCGTCGAAGCGCACGCCACGGCGAAGATCGTCGGTGTTCACGAAATCGAGCCACAGCCGCTCACCGATGAACGTGAATGGCGTCTCGTCACGAGACGTCAGCGGCGGCTGCGCGGTGTCCGCGATCGATGACTCGAACCGGTGCTCAAGCATTGGCGCAAAAGCTTACGTCGAGGTCGGAAGGGCGGCAAGAAGTCGCACGAAAGGAATTACGACCGGGAGTGCCGCGCGCTCGGGCGTCGCGGTGCGTTCGTCCCCGGATAGATTTCCGAGCTTCATTTCTGCCTCCGCCTCGGCTCTGCGGAGGCGACCACGCGTTCGCGCACTCCCTCTCGTTCTCACGACGCCCACGGTGACCCAGCCCAAGTCCGCGCCTGTCGTTCGGATCACCGATGCCGCTCGCGTCGTCGTCGGCTCGACGAATCCCGTCAAGATCGCCGCCGTTCGCGCGGTGCTCGAGCGCGTCGGTGCGCGGGCGCGTGTGGACGGGATCGCCGTCGCGTCGGGCGTGAGCGACCAGCCAGTCGGCGACGACGAAACGATTCGCGGTGCCACGCAGCGTGCTCGGGCAGTCCTGGCGCAGACGGACGCCGACTTCGGTGTGGGACTGGAGGGTGGTGTGGTGGATGAGCGTGGTGTGGACGGCGCCGACGGTTTCATGCGCACGTGCGCCTGGGCCGCGGTCGTAGCGCGAGACGGGCGCGTCGGAACCGGCGGATCGCTGGCGATGACGTTGCCGGCCCGCGTTGCGGCACTGGTGCGCGACGGCGTCGAGCTCGGGCACGCCATGGATCGTGTCACGGGCGGCCAGGACACGAAGCGCGGCGCCGGCGCGGTCGGCATTCTCACCGCAGGGCTGGTCGACCGGCAGCGGGCGTACGAATCGCTCGTTACTTACGCGCTGGCGCCGTTTCTGACGCCAGCGCTCTACGACGAGGAGGCGTGATGGGGACGCCCTTCGTGGTGCACGAGTACGTCCGATGGGGGGACGTCGACATCATCGGGATCATCCGCTACGACGCGTATCTCCGCTTCTTCGAGTTCGCGGAGTCGGAGCTGCTCCGGGCCGTCGGACTGCTCTACCACGACATGGTGGCGCAACACGCCGTGACGCTGCCGCGGAAGGTGATGCATGCGGAGTTCATCACCCCGGCGCGCCTGGACGAGCGGCTGGAGATCCGGACCTACGTGAGCGCGATCGGGCGAACGTCGCTGACGCTCAACTTCGATATGTTCGCGGACGACGGGACACCACGCGCCAAGGGGTACCTCGTGGTCGTGGCAGTGGATGTGTCGTCGCTGGACAAGCGTCCGCTGCCGCCCGAGCTCATCGATCGGCTCGCTCCGCACACGGTGCTCACGCCGCGAGCCTAACGTCGATCAGTCAGGCGGCGCGACCTCGAGCGCGTCTTCGCGATACTGAATCCAGCCGGTCGTTTCTTCCACGACCAGCTCCACCTCCGTACCAATGGGCAGCGTGAGGTTCGGAACCTCGTGACCCGCCGGGAAGTCCATCAGGATGGGCACCTTGAGATCGGAGACGAGGTCGAGCAGAAAGTCCTCGAATTCGTCCTCCTCGGACCGGTCGAGCGAGAGGTGCCCGAACACGATTCCGCGCACGTCACGCAGCAGCCCCGCGGCACGCAGGTGCACGAGTCGCTCGTCGGCGAACGACATCGGATCCCTCGTCTCTTCGAGAAACAGGATGGCGCCGCGCGTGTCGATCTCGTACGGCGTCCCGATCGACTGCTGCACGAGCGAGAGATTGCCGCCGGTCAGTCGGCCGACGGCGCGGCCCGGCCGCACGGCGCGCGCGATCTCGCGCCCCATGCGTGTCGACGGCCTCGGCGTGCTGAGCGCGGTCAGCAGCGATGCCATCGTTGGGTCGCGCGCGCTCGGAATCAGGTCATCGACCGTCGGGCCGTGAAAGACTCGAAGGCCGGAGCGTCGCATGAGCCACAGGTGAAGGGCCGTGATGTCGGAGTAGCCCACGAACGTCTTCGGATTTCGGCGGAACACCTCGGGCTCGAGGTGCGGGATCATTCTCGCCGCCCCGTACCCTCCAGTGCCGCCGATCACCGCTTTCACCCGTGGATCCAGCCACATTCCCATGAAGTTCTCGGCGCGCCGCTCGTCCTCCATGCGCTCGAACCGCCGCATGGTGCCGATCTCGCTGTCCAGAATGACGCCGTACCCTGCGCGCTCGAGCGCTCGCACGCCACGGTGCAGCCAGCCCTCGCGCGGCGCGTACGACGGTGCCACGACGCCAATCGAGTCGCCTTTCGCGAGCGGCGCGGGGCGAAGCAGTGGTGACGGCTCGGATGCCTGGTCCTCCGGTGTCACGACGTCGGCGCGTTGAGCGTCGATGACGAGCGATGTTGCGGGCGAGGGCAGAGCGGCGGTCGGGGGCTCGATCTGAGCGCTGGGTTGCTCCAACTCGGGCAGGCTCGCGTCACTGAAGGGGACCTTGGGAGCGGGTGCGGAGCGCTTCACGCCCCGCGACGAGGGGTACTAGATTCTAATACATGACGGTGCCAGACCAGGGTCCGACGCAGGCCGCGACGTATTTTCGGAAGGGTTTCGGACTCAAGGGTGAGGTCGAAGGCACTCTTGCGGCCGATTACGACGGCACGCTGGTCGACCTGCTGCGCGAACGGGGCCACACGCTCACGATAGACCATGTCACGGTCCGGCTCGCCCGCGAATTCGGCTTCTGCTATGGGGTCGAGCGCGCCGTCGAGTACGCCTACCAGACCCGCCGCAAGTTTCCGGATCGCCGCATCCGGCTCGTCGGCGAGATCATCCACAACCCGCACGTCAACCGCCGCCTTGGCGAAATGGGGATCGAGATCCTCGCGCCCGGGCAGGACGCACACGGAAAGCCGCTGTTCGACTACAGCCTTGTCGCAACGGACGACGTGGTCATTCTGCCCGCCTTCGGCGTGACCATCCGCGACTTCGAGACGCTTCGCACACTCGGCTGCGTTGTCGTGGATACCACATGCGGCTCGGTGCTCAACGTCTGGAAGCGAGTAGACAGCTATGCCCGCGACGGGCTCACGGCGCTGATCCACGGGAAGCACTACCACGAAGAGACGCGGGCGACGGCATCGCAGGTCGAGCGCTACCCTGGCGGTCAGTACCTGGTGGTGCGAGACATGAGCGAGGCGCAGCTCGTCTGCGAGTACATTGAGGGCTCAGGTGATCGCGAGGCGTTCATGGCGAAGTTCGCGCGTGCGGTGTCGCCGGGGTTCGATCCGGACGTGCACCTCCGCCGTATCGGCGTCGCGAACCAGACCACGATGCTCGCGCGCGAATCGCTGGCCATCGGCGACGTGGTGGGCCAGGCCATCGCTCGGCGGTACGGTGACGGCTATCGCGCCGCGAACTTCCGCACGTTCGACACGATCTGCTCGGCCACGCAGGATCGGCAGGATGCCGTCGAGGAGCTGCTGCGCGAGCCGCTCGATGCAATGGTGGTCATCGGCGGATACAACTCGAGCAACACGATCTCGCTCGCCGCGCTCTGCGCGGAGCGCGTGCCGACGTTTCACGTCGAAGACGCCACGAGCATTGACCCCGCGACGCGCACGATCGTGTATCGGCCGGCGGGAGTCCGTCATAGCGAAGCGACGACGCGTGAATGGATGCCTGACGCGGGGCCGGTGCGCATTGGTCTCACGGCGGGCGCGAGCACACCGAACAACAAGATCGGCGAGACGGTGGCGCGGATATTCGCCACTCGTGGCATCGACATTCGCGCTGCGGGCATCGCCGCGGCCGATCCTGCACCAGGTTGACCCTCTTCGCGTGAGGCGCCTCGCATGTCCATCGATGTGAGGTCCTTCTTCAATCGCTCCCGCGCCGCTGCTGGCGGGGGGCGCGTCGAAGACTTCGGCTTCGCCGAGCTGCGAGGCGGGGGATCACGCGTGTCGATCGTGCCGGCGCTCGGAGGGAAGATCGCGCACTTCGAGCTCGGCGGGCGAGAATGGCTGTGGACGAGCGACGTATTGCCGTACACGCTCCCTGACGAGAGCGCGTCGTACGTCGAGACCGCTGACACGGGCGGTTACGACGAGTGCTTTCCCACGATCGCAGCGTGCAAGGTCCCCACCTGGATCCGCGGATTCGGTGGTGTCAAGCTGCCCGATCACGGAGAGCTCTGGTCGCAGACGCCGACGATCGACGTGCGGACGTCGCCGGAGGGACAGAGTGCCACGACGACGTGGATGGGCCGTCGCATGCCGTACCGATTCTCGCGCGTCGTTCGTGTGCTGACGACCGGCGAGGTCGAGTTCGAGTACGAGGCAACCAATACCGGTGCGGATCGCGTCCCATTTTTGTGGTCCGCTCACCCGATGCTGCCCCTAACGAGTCACACGCGTCTCGAGCTGCCCGCGGCGACGCGCATGCACGTCTACGCGCAGCACGAGATCGCGCTCGGCGTCGGCGCGACGGACCTCCGCTGGCCGATGATTCGGTCGGCGGGGCGACTGCTCGACATGTCGAACCCGTTCGAGGTCGCGAAGCGATACGCCTGCAAGCTATTCCTCGAGATGCGCGAGGGACGCGCCGCCGTCATCGAGGACGGGCTACGGCTCGAGGTGACGTTCAGCGTGCAAGAGGTGCCGAACTTCGGGCTGTGGATCAACCGCAGCGGCTGGACACCGCTCAAACGCGGCAAGCCGTACTCGAACTTCGCCTTCGAGCCGTGCATCGGTGCACCCGACACGCTCGAAGAGGCGCTGGGCGCGTGGAAGAATGCTCACTGGCTCGACGTGGGACAGTCGCGGCGCTGGTCGCTGCGTTGGCGCGCGGTGACTGTTCCCGCCGACGTCGAGAGCGCTAGAAGCTGAACTGCGCCTGGAGGCGGAGGAAGCTGCCCCGCTGGTGGTTGTCCGGTGACGCGCTGTCGCGATAGAGGCGATCGGAGATTGCGTACGCCGCGGTAAGCTCGAATGCGGTGCTCAGCGCCCACTCGATGCCCGGCTCGTACTCGTGCACGACCGAGCTGCGCGCATCCGGATCCGTCTTGAATGCGCCCGTGAAGTACTGAGCGCGTGCGAATGCCGTGACGCGTGCTGCCGCTGAACCGGCGACCGTATACGATGCCATGACGTAGCCGCCGCGCGCTGGCGCATCGACGATGGAGTTGGTCGGGGCATCGTAGCGCGGGCCCCGCCCGACGCTCCATTCCGCCTGTACGCCCAGCGGCTGCGGGTACACAATCAACGCACCGCCGACGCGGCGATCGTCGAAGTCATCCTCGCCGCCGACGCCGGCCGCGCGCTGGCCGTTCGCGATGGTGTACGTCCCCGTAAACCCATACGCGTCGACCTCCAGGTCCTGCTTGCGCAGGCGGAACGGATACGCAACGCGTGCGATGACATGCGGCGCGTCGTTCGCCTCCGCACGGTTGCCGCCCTGTCCATTGTAGGCGCCGACGGTCACGACACCGTAGTCCCCCGTGCCCTTGAGCGCCGTGGTGGCGAGATCGCGCAGTCGCTGTTTCAAACCGACAGGCGCCCACATGACGAAGATGCCGAGATCCTGCTCGCCGGGCGCCGCACTCTCGATCGCGTCGGCGCGATCGAAGGGGGCACGACGACTGCTCGACTGGATCGCTTCGAAGCCCGTAGTCACTTCGCTCTGTCCGATGCGCGCGCGAACTGTCCTGGCGCCGTCGAGATAGATATCCGCGTAGTAGTGGCGGAGAACGAGCGCATTCTCTCTTCCGCCCACCTCCGACGCGAAATCGGGCTGAATGCTGACGCTGATGCGATCGTTGACGCGGCCCGTGACCACGAGGCGCGCGCGGCGCAGGAAGAATCCGCCGTTCTCGCCGATCGACCGGTCACACGTCGAACACTTGAGCTTCTCGTTCGTTTCGAGCAGGCGGTTGTAGCGAAACTGTGCGTAGCCGCGCATGGACAGGCGGTCATACCATGGCTTGTCGGCCGCAGTGGAGTCCTGACCGCGTGCGGCGGCCGGAAGCGTGGGCACGGCGAACACAGCGCACGCGGCGCTGGCGAGAACGAGGGTGCGCATCGAGGAAAGTGAGAGTCAACCAAGGAGCGCACGTCGGAGCACGCCCTGCGAGCGGAGGGAGTCTTGCGACGGCCCCGCCATCGCGCAATGGCGGACAGAGAAGAGCCCGACGATCGCATGCCTCGCTTGCCTTGTTCGCGCGCGAGCGCCGGTCGATATTCCGGCGTCGGTCTGCTGGTGTGACCGAGAGCTCGTGTCGCGGGTCGACGTCCACCGATGACTCTGACTTCCGAACGCATCTCCGAGTTGCGCGCCAGGGGGCGTCGCGCCGCGGTCGCTACGCTCGTCGCGACGACGGGCGGCGCGATTCGGCGTCTGGGTGAGACGATGTGGGTGGATGATCATGGTACGATCGTCGGGTCCGTGACGATTGGCGGCTGCGTCGATGGTCGCGCGGTCGAACTGGCCGAGGACGTGCTTCGGAGCGGCGAGTCGCAGCGGGCATCGCTCGCGCTGGGCGACGAGGATGCCTGGGCGTTCGGGATGACGTGCGCCGGCAACGTCGACCTCCTCGTGGAACCGGTAGATGTCACTGCTCCCGATGATGCGGTGGCCGCGGCCGCGGACGCCGTTGCGACCGCGGTGCGCGACGGACGATCGGTGCTCGAGGCGGTATCGGTCGGTTCGACGCCGCGTCGGCTGGTGATCACCGACGATGGGGGGCGTGCCGGCTCGCTCGGCAGCGTGGCACTCGACGAGGCCGTTGCCGGTCGGGCGCGAGATCTGATCGACGCACGAACGGTCGGGCTCATCACCGTGTCGAGCCCGGATGCCGAGTCGGAGCTGTTCGTCCACGTCCATGCGCCTCCGCCGGCGATCATCGTCATGGGGGCCACGGACGTCGCGAGCACGTTGGTGCGCCTGGCCGGGCCGTTGGGGTTTCACACGACGGTGATCGATGGACGCGAGCGCTTTGCGAACCGGGAGCGATTTCCCACCGCGGATACGCTGCACGTCGGCATGCCGTCCGAGCTCATCGCGGGAATGCACCTAACGCCGGTGACTGCACTCGTGTTGGTCGCCCATGACTTCAAGTACGACCTTCCGGTGCTCGAAGTCGCGCTTCGCAGTCGCGCAGGATACATCGGTGTGCTCGGAAGCCGCCGTCGCGCCAGCGTCATCCGAGAAGCACTTGCGAGCATGGGCATGAGCCCGGATGCCATCGCGCGTGTTCGCATCCCGGTCGGCCTCGACATCGGTGCGCGAACGCCGTCCGAGATCGCATTGAGCATCCTCGCCGAGCTCGTCGCGGTGCGCAGCGGCAAGCACACGGCTGGAGATCGCTGATGTACGCGGTCCGGGTGGAGCGCGACCGGGCGCAGGCTTCGGATCTCGCCGGACGGGTGTTGTGCCACGAGCTGCGGTTCGACGATGGCCGCGTCGCAATCCCGAAGGGTCGAGTCCTCGACGACGACACCGCTGCGCGCGCGCTGGCGCTGACGTGGTCGGAGCTTCACCTGCTCGCGCTCGACGCGGATGACGTGCACGAAGAGGAAGCCGGCGACCGCATCGCTCGGCTCGTGGCAGGCGATGGCGTCGAGGCTCGTGCCGCCTCCGGTGGGCACTGGCCGTTGGCGGCGACGCACCGGGGGCTGCTCGCGATCGCAGGCCCGGCGCTCGAGGCCATGAACGATCTCGATGGGCCCTGCGTCTACTCGCTACTCGATGGCCAGATCGTCGAGGCAGGCGAGGTCGTAGCACGCGCGAAGGTCATCCCGTTCGCGGTCACGTCAGGCACGATGACGGCCGTGGAGACGATTGCGGTCGAAGCGAACGGCATCGTGCGAGTGAGACCGTTCGTGCCACATCGGGTCGGCGGTGTGGTGCACGAGTCGCTTGGGGAGCGTGCCGTCGCGAAGTTCAGAACGGCCGTCGCGGAAAAGATCGGCTGGTTCGGCTCCTCGTTATGCGCCCTCGAAACGACGACGCCGACTGTCGAGGCGATTGCCGACGCGTTCGCCTCGGTGCGCGACGCGGGGGCGGAGATCGTTCTCGTCGCGGGCACCAAGGCGATGGACGTCCTGGACCCGACGTTCGCGGCGATCGAGCGCGTTGGCGCGCGCATGGTGCGGCACGGCGTTCCGGCGCACCCGGGTAGCCTGCTCTGGCTCGCCGACTGGAACGGCATGCCCGTCGTTGGAATGCCGACCTGCGGCCTGTTCGCGCAGGCAACCGTGTTCGATCTGGTCATCGCGCGGCTGCTGACCGGTGAGCGATTGAGTCGGCGCGATCTCGCGGGCCTCGCCGAGGGCGGCTTCTTGACGCGCGGCATGGCGTTTCGCCTTCCGGCGTATCGCGCTGCGACGGAACGCGGAGCCGTGGAGTAGCGTGGCTGGCCCCTACAGCGCGACGATTCTCGAGCACTTCAAGCATCCGCGGAACCGCGGGGCCTTGTCGTCGCCGACGGTCTCCCAGGAAGGGACGAATCCGCTCTGCGGCGATCGCGTGCGTATCGAGCTCGCACTCGAGGGCGACCTGGTCAAGGACGCCCGCTTTTCGGCGAACGCCTGCGCAATCTGCGTCGCCGCAGCGTCGATGCTCACCGAGCTCGTGCGCGGTGCGCCGCTCGAGGATGTCGAGACGCTCACGGTCCCCGAGCTCATCACGCAGCTCAAGTCGGACATCCCTGCTTCCCGGCTGGCCTGCGTGCGGTTGCCGTTGACGGTGCTGCACACCGGCCTGCTCCGCTACACCAGGGCACGTTAGGCATTCCGGTGGTGCGCATTGCGGTGATGGTGCTTGCAGCGGGTCAGTCGAGCCGGTTCTCCGATCGCGGCGCCCACAAGCTGCTGGCGCGGCTGGGCGACGCGACCGTCGTTCGCCACGCCGTCCGTGCCGCGATCGAGAGCGGTGTCGGCGACGTTCACGTCGTGACCGGTGCCGAAGCGACGGGCGTTGCCGCGGCGCTGGATGGATTGGACACGCACCTCGTGCACGAGCCGGCGTACGCGGATGGCATGGCGACCTCGCTTCGCCGAGGTGTCTCGACGCTCGATTCCTCCGTCGACGCAGTCCTGGTCGCGCTCGGCGACCAGCCCGCGCTTCGCCCGCAGGCCTACCAGCGGGTTGCCGCGGCGTGGCGCGACTCGGGGGCAGCCATCGTCGTGCCGCGATACGCGGGCTCCGATGCACCGTCACACCCGGCTCTGTTCGACGCGACGGTGTTCGGCGAGCTCCTCGCGCTGCAAGGTGACATCGGAGCGCGAGTGGTGATCGCGCGGGAGCCGAGCCGCGTCAAAGAGGTTCGGCTCGACTGGCCAGCGCCGAGGGACATTGACACCGCGGACGATCTGGCGCTCGTTGCAGCAGAGTGGCCGGCCAGCGTGTCGCGGCAGCTGCCTAAGGATGCTCACGCGCCTCCGTCCGTACCTGACAGGAACACACATCGATGAGCGTTTTGCGATCCGTCCGCGCTTGTGGCGCCGTCCTTCTCCTCCTCCTCGGCACCGCCAAGGTAGAGGCGCAACCCGCACAGGACTCCGTACCTGCCGCGTCGCGTTATGCGGCGACGGCGGCGATGCTCGCGCGTTTCGTGGTGCGCGAGATGGCCGACAAGAATCTGCCCGCGCTCTCGATCGCGCTCGTCGAAGATCAGCAGGTGGTGTGGGCACGCGGCTTCGGGTGGGCGAATCCGCGAGACAGCGTCCCGGCCACCGCACGGACGGTCTATCGCGTCGGCTCCGTCTCCAAGCTGTTCACCGACATCGGCGTGATGCAGCTGGTGGAGCAGGGTAGGCTGGACCTCGACGTGCCGGTGACGCGCTATCTGTCCGGGTTCCGGCCTCTTGGAACGACGACGGCGATCACCCTGCGCCAGCTCATGTCGCACCGCGCGGGGTTGGTGCGCGAACCGCCTGTCGGCCACTACTTCGACAACACGGCCCCGTCGCTCGCCGCGACCGTCGCGAGCCTCAACGACACGCGCATCGTGTATCCACCGAGGACGCGATCGAAGTACTCGAATGCCGGTGTCGCCGTCGCGGGTGACGTGCTCGAAACGGTCGGACGCGAGCGGTTTTCAGCGTACCTGGCGCGCACCGTGCTCGCCCCGTTAGGCGTTCACGACAGCGCCTTCGAGCCCGACTCGTCGCTCACGCGCCGCGCGGCGGTCGCGACGATGTGGACACTTGACGGCCGGTCGTTCGCTGCGCCGACCTTCCAGCTTGGGATGGTCCCGGCGGGAAGCATGTACTCGACGGTGCTCGACCTTGGGACGTTCATGAGCGCGCTGTTCGCGCGCGGGCGTACGCCAGCCGGAGGCCAACTTCTGCGCGAGAGGACTCTCGAGCAGATGTGGACGCCACAGTTCGCCGCGCCCGGCGCGAAGGCCGGATTCGGGCTCGGATTCGACGTCGCCACACTCGATGGACGTCGCGTCGTGCGTCACGGTGGCGCGATCTATGGCTTTGCGACCGAGCTTGCCGCGCTGCCCGACGACAAGCTCGGTGTCGCCGTTGCCATCACGAAGGATGGCGCAAACGCCGTCGCGAGCCGAATCGCCACGACCGCGCTTCAACTCATGCTCGCGGCCGGGAAGGGGGCAGCACAGTCGGAGCCGGTGGTGACTACTGCGCCGTCGCTGGCGCTCGCACGCCGACTCGAGGGCAGGTATGGGATGGGGAACCGACGTGTCGACATCGTTGCGCGCGACTCGACGGTGTATATGACGCGCGCGATCGGCATGGCGCGGAGCCGCCTCCGGGTGCTCTCCCGTGACACCCTCATCGTCGACGACGAGCTCTCGTTCGGCCCGCGGGTGCGACTCGCGGACGAGCGCCTCATCGTTGGAAGCGACACGCTCGCGCGTGTTACGCGAGCACGTCCAGAACCGCTTCCGACGAAGTGGCGGGGGCTGATAGGCGAATTCGGCTGGGACTACAACACCCTCTACATCCTGGAGCGCGATGGACGGCTGCACGCTCTCATCGAGTGGTTTTTCGACGATCCGCTCACGGAAGTAGCTCGCGACACGTTCGCGTTCCCGGCATCCGGCCTGTACGACGGTGAGCGACTCGCGTTCACCCGACGCGCTGACGGGTATGCTACCGCAGTCCGGGTGGGCGGCGTCGTGTTCCCACGCCGTCCGATCGAAGGCGAGGACGGCGCCACGTTTCGACTCACACCCCAACGTCCGCTGGCCGAGCTGCGGGCGGAGGCCCTGGCGGCGAGCCCGCCCGGCGAGAACGGCCCGCGTCGCGCTTCGGACCTCGTCGAACTGGCGACGCTGGATTCGACCATCCGCTTCGACATCCGCTACGCCACGACGAACAACTTCATCAGCACGCCCATGTATCAGCAGGCGCGTGCCTTTCTCCAGCGGCCGGCAGCGGAGGCACTCCTGCGAGCGCATCGGGCGTTGGCACGCCACGGCCTCGGCCTCCTGATCCACGATGCGTATCGCCCGTGGTACGTGACGCGCATGTTCTGGGACGCCACGCCGGACAGCGCCCACGTCTTCGTTGCCGATCCGTCACAGGGCTCCCGTCATAACCGTGGCGCGGCCGTGGACTTGACGCTTTACGATCGACGCACGGGCCGCCCGATCCAGATGGTGAGCGGGTACGACGAGTTCTCGGGACGCGCGTATCCAGATTACCCGGGGGGAACGTCGCTGCAGCGCTACCACCGCGAGCTCCTTCGCCGAGCCATGGAGGCGGAGGATTTTCGCGTGTACGAGGCGGAATGGTGGCACTTCGACTACAAGGACTGGCGCCTCTATCCCATCGGTAACCAGACGTTCGACCAGATCAAGGCCAGTCCCTAGCCGCCACCTTCACCTCCAGATCAGTCTCGCAGTCGAGCTCGCTTGCTGAGTCGCGTCGCAAAGCCTGCGTAACGTCAGGAAGCCGGCACCGCGGTGATAAACCGCGCCACCGGTGTGCAAACGATGGTGCCGTTCCCGGCCTGCTCGCACGGCTGTTGCCACAGGAACCGGGCGACATGACGGACGTCACCAGATACCTCGACGGCCGCACGCTGATCCTTCTATCCAACCGCGAGCCATACGAACACCTCGCGGGTGCAGAGGGGATTCGCGTGCGGCAACCAGCGGGCGGCCTCGTTTCGGCGCTGGACCCGACGATGCGCCGCACCAGCGGGACATGGGTTGCATGGGGCTCCGGCTCGGCCGACAGGGAGACCGCGGATGAAGTCGGCCGGCTCCAGGTCCCGCCGTTCGAGCCTGCGTATACTTTGCGGCGTGTCTGGCTCGACGACGGCGACATCGAGGGCTACTACCTTGGTTTCGCGAACAGCGCGCTGTGGCCGCTCTGTCACCTGTTGATCCAGCATTTCGAGTTTCATCGCGAGCACTGGGAGTGCTACCAGAGCATCAACGCGCGATTCGCCAGCGCCGTGTACGAGGAGTCGCTGCGCGTGGCGGGCACCCCCCAGGTGTGGGTGCAGGATTATCACTTCGCGCTCGTGCCGGCGGAGCTGCGGCGACTGGCACCGGGCATTTTCGTCCACCACTTCTGGCACATTCCCTTTCCGCCGCCGGACATGCTCCGACTGTTACCAACGGGTGTGCCGGAGACCCTGCTTCGCGGGCTCCTCGGCAACGATCTCATCGAGTTCCACACCGAGCGCTACGCCCACAACTTCCTCGCGTGCGTTCGTGAGTTTCTGCCCGAGGCCCAGGTCCGCGGCGAGGCGCTTCGCGTTTTGATCGGCGGTCGAACGGTCGCCGTCGGTGCGTTCCCCATCAGCATCGACGTCGAGGCGTTCGAGCGAATCGCGCTGACCGAGGAAAGCCATGCTCGTGCGAGCGCGCTACGTCAGCGCTATGCGCGCGGAGGGCGGGCACTCGGCGTCAGCGTAGACCGGATCGACTACACAAAAGGCATCCCCGAGCGACTTCGCGCGCTGGACCGTCTCTGGAGTGAGTCTCCAGAACTGCGCGGTCGATTCACGATGATCATCGTTGCCACACCGTCCCGCACGGAGCTGCTGCCGTATCAGATGCTCCAGGCCGATGTGCTGGCGGCCGTCCGGGAGATCAACGAGCGCTACTGCACCGACGATTGGGAGCCCATCGTCCTCCTGCACGAGAACGTGCACACCGACCTTTTGACGGCGATCTACCGCGCCGCCGATCTCTGCCTCGTGTCGTCGCTCCAGGACGGTATGAACCTCGTGGCGAAGGAGTTCGTGGCGTCGCAGGTCGACGAGCTGGGTGTGCTGGTCCTGAGCCGCTTTACCGGCGCGGCGGAAGAGATCGAGGAGGCAGTGCTCATCAACCCGTTCAACGTGGGCGAGTTCACTGATGGCATTCGGACTGCGCTCGAGATGGAGCCGGCCGAGCGGCGGCGGCGCATGCGCGCAATGCGCGCGAAGCTGCATCGCTCGACGATCTTCGACTGGCTGGAAAGCATCCTGGCGCGCTGCGCCGAGCTGATGGAGAACGGCCACGGGCCGGATATGGAGCGCAATCAGCCGCGTGCGGTCGTCGCCGATTCGACGGAACCCGTCGCTCGCAACATCGCTGACCGGCTGCAATGGGGGGACGTGCATCCATGAACCAGCCACCCGCCATTGACGGCGGGGTGCGTCACCCAAAGGCGAATCCGATACCGAACGCCCGACTGGCGGGACGACCGCTGCTTCTGATGTTCGATGTCGATGGAACGCTCGCGCCGATCATGTCACACCCGTCGCTGGCTCGTGTTCCGGACGAGACACGTCGAATCGTCGCGTCGATGGTGACGAAGCCGGGCGTGACAGTGGTGATCGTATCGGGACGCGCGGCCCACGACGCCCGGCGCGTGGTGGGTGTGGAGCGCGTGTGGACCATTGGCAATCACGGCGCGGAAGTCATGGATCCGGATGGCGACGTCACCGTGGATCCGGAGGTCGCGCGCTACGCCGAGCCTATGGCGACGACCGCGCGCACCATTGCGCCGCTCGTGGCGCCGCTCCGCGGAGTGGTGGTCGAGAACAAGGGATGGACGTTGAGTGTTCACTATCGCGGGGCGGACGAGGCACTGTTACCGCGACTCCGGGCCGCCGTCGACGGCGTGGTGATGGAGAACGGGCTTCGCGTGACCGAAGGGAAGAAGGTGCTCGAGATCAGGCCGCCGGTGCCCGTCGACAAGGGAACGGCGGTCTATCGGCTCGCGCGCGACCTCGGCGGGCTCGCCGAAGGTGCGTCGCTGCTGTTTGTGGGCGATGATATAACGGACGAGGACGCGTTTCGCACATTGCGCGCGCAGCACCCTAACGCGGTGACGGTGCACGTGGGCAGCCACGCCGACACGGCGGCCGAGTTCGTGCTTACGGATCCGGAAGCCGTACATGACCTGCTGCGGCGGATCGCCCGCACGCTCGACTCGAACCGATGACGACGCGAGTCTGGCACGAGACGCCGCAACCGTGGCGATTGAGCGAGTACCGGGACTACCGGCCGATTTCATCGTACGCGGTGATTGGGGACCTGCACACGGCGGCGCTCGTTGGATTGAACGGATCGATCGACTGGTGCTGCTTTCCCCATTTCGACTCGCCGTCCGTCTTCGCCTCCATCCTCGACTCCGCCCGCGGCGGGAGCTTCCACATCGCACCGGCCGTCGCGCATACCTCGGAGCAGCGATACTCGCCGGCCACGAACGTCCTGATCACGACGTTCAGCCTCGATGCCGGTGGGGTGGTCGAGCTGACGGACTTCATGCCGATCACGACCTCGGGACACCGAGGTGACTTTCCAGAGATTCACCGTGGCGTACGATGCACGCGTGGCGAGGCCGAGGTGGTGGTCCGGTTCGCGCCGCGCTTCGACTATGGCGCATCGATGATTCGGCTCCTGCCGCGGTGGAACGGAGTCCTCGCCACGGACGCTCAGGACGACGTGCTGACGCTCGCCGGCCCGCGCGACCTCTGGTGGCGGTTCGAGGGCGGCGTCGCGATTGCCGCGATCAAGCTTCGCGAGGGCGAGCAGGCGTGGTTCGTCGCCCGGTACGACGATGACGAGGTGCGCCCCATCGACCACTACCAGTCCGAGGCGAAGCTCAAGGACACGATCGCATTCTGGGACGCATGGACGGCGCGCATTCAGTACACGGGGCGCTACCGCTCGGTGGTGGAGCGCTCAGCGCTCGCGCTCAAGCTGATGTGCTTTCAGCCGACGGGTGCGATCGTCGCGGCGCCGACCACCTCGCTGCCGGAACAGATCGGCGGCCTCCGCAACTGGGATTATCGATACGCCTGGCTTCGCGACTCGGCGTTCGTGCTGTACTCGCTCAACATTCTCGGGCACGTCGAGGAGGCCGACCGGTTCATGCGGTTTCTGAAGCGGGTCTGCCGCAAGACCGACGACACGCACCTGCAGATCATGTACGGGATCGATGGCCGGCGACACCTCACGGAGCGTGTGCTCGACCATCTCGACGGCTACCGCGGGTCGAAGCCGGTCCGGGTCGGTAACGGGGCGTACGATCAGCTGCAGCTCGACGTGTATGGCGAGGTGCTCGAAACGGCGTACCTCTGGAGCCGCCGTCACGAAGTCACCGAGGGCACCTGGCTCACATTGCAGCGACTCGTCGACTGGGTGGCCGACAACTGGCGGCGTCCGGACAGCGGGATCTGGGAGGTCCGCGCCGGGCTGCAGCACTACGTGTTCAGCAAGGTGATGTGCTGGGTGGCGCTGGACCGTGGCATTCGCCTCGCGCGCCGTTTCCGCCTCTCGGCGGACCTAACGAGATGGCAGGCCGAACGCGGGGCCGTGCACGCGGAGGTGATGGAAAAGGGGTGGTGCGAGAAGAAGCAGAGCTTCGTGCAGTATTACGGCACCGAGGCGCTGGACGCCTCCAATCTCGTCATCCCGATGGTGAATTTTCTCCCGAGTAACCATCCGCGGGTTCGCGGCACCGTCATGGCGACGCTTCGAGAGCTCACGAGCGAGGACCAGGAGCTCGTGTATCGCTATCGCAACGACGATGGCCTGCCCGGCGAAGAAGGTGTGTTCTCGATCTGCACGTTCTGGCTCGCCGAGGCGCTCGCCCTGTGCGGCGAGGTGGAGCGCGGCGAGCGGATCTTCCAGCGGATGCTCAAGCACGCGAACCACGTTGGGCTGTACAGCGAAGAGCTGAACCCCGCGACGGGAGAGTTTTTGGGGAATCACCCACAGGCGTTCACGCACATCGCCCTGATCAACTGCGCGCACGTGCTGGAACGGATGAAGCGCCGCCGGACTCTCGCGACCTAGGGTCGGATTCCGGCGGCGCTTCGTTCGGTCGGAGTGAGCGGCTACTTCTTCCTGGCGGGCTTCGCGCTTGCCTTCGCGACCGCGGGCCGTTTTACCGCGCCTTTCGCGGGCGCGGGCTTCTTCACCGGAGCGGGCTTCTTCGCGGCGGCGGCTTTTGCTGCCGGAGCCTTGGCCGGTGCCGGCTTCGGCGGCGCCGGCGGGGCGGCTGCCGCGATCACCGGCTTGTCGGCCGGCCGCGACACCACGCGGGGGGCCGAGTGCTCCAGGGGATGATCGGTTCTCCGGGGCGGCGGCACGAACCCGGGATTCTTCTTGCCGTGCGCCTCCTCCGCTTCGCGAATGAGCTTGTCGGCTTCATCCTGCGTCATCTGTCCACGCCGCACCATGTACTGAACGAGGTCGCGGGCGCTTTCGACGGCGAATCCGGTGAGGCCGGCCGCGGCGTTGATGACATCCTTCATCGCAGCGGCCATCTTGCTGCCGGCTTCCAGGCTGATCTCGTGGGCACGGGCGGCCATTTCGGCGACCGTATCGCGAACGTCCTGGCCGCGGTGACCCGGGCTTCGGCGGGGAGGTGTCGTGGCCGCGGGCGCTTCGGCACCCGGATTAGGCTTCGACTCGGTTACAGGCGCTTTTTCCGACATAGAGGTGTGCCCGTACTCCGCGTGAGGAGGGGGCCCATCGTGGAGATTGAGGAGAGTCCGGTGGCGTGATACCGTAGTGTGCGCCGAAGCCGAAAACTAACCGGCGGACGGCGGTAAGTATATGATTTTTCGCGATCTATGCAAGTGACTCAGCCGCACGGCCCGCTGAAAAAGTCGTTCTAATCATATGTTCTCTAGCGACATAGTACGAGAAGCATGACGCCATTATCGTGACTCTACCGCTCGCAGGAATTAGAATTCTCGATCTGACCCGCGTGCTCGCCGGCCCACTGGCGACCATGACCCTCGGCGACCTCGGCGCCGACGTCATCAAGATCGAGCGGCCAGGGAGCGGCGATGAATCGCGCGAATGGGGCCCGCCCTTCGACTCGCGAGGCGAGAGCGCGTACTACCTTAGCATCAACCGCAACAAGCTCAGCCTGGCCCTCGACTTCGACACGCCGGCAGATCTCGACGTGTTTTACCGTCTGCTGGAGGATGCCGACGCCGTGCTCGACAACTTCCGGCCCGCGATGCTCGAACAGCGCGGAATCGTCGTTTCGGACATTCTCGAACGCAACCCAGAATTGATCTGGTGCACGATCACCGGATTCGGCGAGCACACTGCGCGGCTCGGTTACGACTTCGTCGTTCAGGCAGAAAGCGGCTGGATGGCCATTACGGGGGAGCCAGACGGCCGGCCAATGAAGGTCGGAGTTGCGCTCGCGGACGTCCTGGCCGGTAAGGATGCGGCCAACGCCGTGCTGGCGGGCCTCGCCGGCCGCGGGCGCGGACGATCGGCCACTGAACGCCGCGTGTTCGTGTCGCTCTTCGCCAGCGCGGTTGCGGCGCTGGTGAACGTCGCGCAGAACGCGCTGGTCTCGGGATCGGACGCAAAGCGATGGGGAAACGCCCACCCGAACCTCGTGCCGTACCAGCTGTTCGACGCCGCCGACCGGCCCATCGTCATCGCCGTGGGCAACGACGGCCAGTGGCGAGCCTGCCTGGCGGCGCTGGGGCTCGACGCACTCGCCACCGATGAACGTCTGCGAACGAACGCGGGCAGGCTCGCGAACCGATCGATCGTGGTCGAGGCATTCAGCCAACGACTCTCCGAGCGGAACGCTGCCGTGTGGCTCGCTACCCTCGCCGGCGCCGGGGTACCGGCAGGGATCGTACGGTCGGTACGAGAAGCCCTCGACGAAGTGAGCGCCTCGCCGCTGACCGGCGTCGCGCCTAACGCGCCCTCGGCTGTTCGGCTTCCACCGCCCCGGCTCGATGAGCACGGCGCGCTCGTTCGCGAGCGTGGGTGGGATGCCTTCCGCCGCGTGCCTGCGGTCGCGACATCCGGCCACTCGTGAAAACGTTGGCATTCGATTGCACGCAGGGGCTCCTGCTCCGCAGCGTCGTGCGATATGACCGGTGGCGATGCGATACATAGGCAACAAGACGAAGCTGCTCTCGTTTCTCGGCGCGAAGCTGCAAACGCTCGGGATCCAGCCCGGGGTTGCCCACGATGCGTTCGCCGGGACGGCCGCGGTTGGTCGCGCGCTCAAGGCCACCGGCTGGTGCGTTCACTCGAGCGACCTCATGACGTACTCGTACGTCATGCAGCGTGCGTACGTCGTTGCGTCCGACCTCGGATCGATCGATGCGCTTTCAGCGGAGGTGCTCGCGATTGGCCGGCATCCGGAAGCCCCCGATCGCTGGACGGCCATTGCCGACTACCTCTCGCGCGGGGTCCCGCCGCGGGATGGATTCTTTGCTCGCAATTTCGGCCCGGCTGGCGGCCGCATGTACTTCACCGACGAGAACGCGCGGCGCATCGATGGCGCGCGCACCGCGCTCCACGAATGGCACACGGCAGGTCTCGTGAATGATGACGCGTTCTACGTGCTGCTCGCGGCGATCATCGAGGGAGCGGATCGCGTGGCGAACACCGCTGGGGTGTATGCTGCCTACATCAAGCAGTGGCAACCAAACGCCCGCCGAGCATTTACGGTCGTCCCGGACGCTCCGGTCGGTTCGCCGGTGCGATGCGCTGCGCACCAGGCGGACGCGACCCAGGTCGCTGGCCATCTCGGAGAGCTGGACCTGTTGTATGTCGACCCACCGTACAACACGCGGCAGTACGCCGGGTACTATCACGTTCCGGAGCTGATCGCTCGCGGATGGTTCGGCGACGACGTCGCGCTGCGCGGCAAGACGGGACTCATCGAAGACGATGAGCAGCGCAGCGACTGGTGCTCGAAGCGGCAGGCTCCCGACGCCCTGCGCGCGTTGTTGGCGGCAACCGGTGCGCGCCACGTGCTCGTGAGCTACAACAGCGAGGGCGTGATTGCCGATCGGGAGCTCCGCGGGATTCTTCGGGACGCGGCCGTGGATGGCCGCCAAAAGCGGTTCGCGAAGCGCTACAAGCGCTACCGTGCGGACAGCGACCGTGAGGGCCGTCGGTACAAGGGCGACGAGGTGAAAGAGCTGCTTTATTACGCCCGGCTTCGGTAGTCGACTCGCCGCGACGGCATCACGTCGGTTCGGCAGAATTCGCCGACGTGTTACCGACTCGTCGCTGGCTCGTCAGACCCATGTGACCAACAACACAACCGCACGGCCGACGGGGAGGCGCGCTGCTCCTGCACTATCGACAGCGCGAGAAACGGGTTACTCTAGCGCCGTGAAGACGACGGTGCCGGCCTCTCCGACCGACCAACTGGAAGTAGATCAGGACATCATCTCGCGAGTCCTCGCGGGCAACCGGGATGCCTTTTCGGTTCTGATCAATCGGTACAGCGACCCACTGTATCGGCACGCGTTGGGCATGACCGGCAGCCCCGATGTTGCGGAAGACATCCTCCAGATGTCTTTCATCAAGGCGTACCAACACCTCGCTGAGGTGCGGGGACGCTTCGACGCCTGGGTGTTCCGGATCGTGGCGAATGGGTGCAAGGATTGGCTGAAGAACATTCGGCGCACGCACCTGAGCTACGATGAGGACGATCAGCCCTCCGGCTATTCGACTCCTGATGAGGAGTTGGACCGGACCGAGCTTCGCTCGGATCTCGACAGAGCACTCATGACCCTCGCGCCGTCACTGCGCGAGGCATTCGTGATGAAGCATGTCGAAGGGCGTTCGTATGAGGAGATGGCCGATCTGTTGGGTACCACTGTCGGAGCCCTGAAGATGCGCGTTCACCGCGCTCGTGAGGCGCTCCAGGCTCTTCTAGAGGAGAAATACGCATAATGCTTGACAACCTGAACGCACGCGATGGCAGCGGCGACGCTGGCCGCGAGCGCCCTCGCCGAGCCTCGGAGCTAGCGCAGCCGCTCAGCGATAAGGAAGTCCCGATCGGGGGGACGGCGACGTCCGAGATGATCAACAGCTGGCTCGACGGCGACGCGCCGGAGCCGGTCGCAGTGAACGCCGAGTCCGCACGCCAGGTCGATCTGTGGCGCCGGATCGACGAAGAGTCGCAGCGCCGCCGTCACCTGGTGACGCCGGCTCACGTCAAGGCGCAGATCATGGCGGCGCTTCCGGCGGATCTGCCGCAGATGGCACTGCCGTGGTGGAAGAAGTCGATCCATGTCTCACCGGTCGTGGCGCTCGCCGCGGCGGCAGGGCTGGTCGCGCTCGGCGCGGCGATCGGCAACAGCATGCGGATTCGCTGAGCCCACCGCCTCCACGGCTCGTGTTTATCGAAGGCCGGCCCCCTCTCGGGGCCGGCCTTTTCGTTGGCGGAGGTGGGTTGCCAAGCATCATCGGACGCTTCGCGCGGCGCTTCCAATTCGGCGTATAGATTGCGACCAGTCGTGTAGAGCATTGGGCCGACCCAGCAGGCGGTCGAGCTCAGCGGTCGCTACCAAGCATTCACCGCACTGAAGTCGTCCGAAGGGAGGGCAGGATGTCCCACAGATCGCTCGTGGTTCTGGCGCTCGTGGTGCTACCGACGATCGGCTCGGCACAAACGGACACCACGCGCCGCCGAGATACGACCAGGACGCCGTCGCCGCAGGACACAGTCAGGCGGGTCCAGCAGCAGTCGCGCGGGGAGATCGATCTCTCACGTGCCGGAGTGCGTTTCAGTCCGGACCAGCCCAACTACGGGCTGTCGACCGACCAGGCGATCGAATTCCAGCGAGCACTGTCGGGCGCCGGCTGCGACGTGGGAACGATCGACGGAATCGTGGGCCAGCAAACACTCCGCGGAATCGAGTGCTTCCGCAGTCAGCAGGGCAGTGCGGGCGCGGATCTCGAGTCCATGCTCACGGCCCTCAAGGTGAGCTTCGCGAGACCGGCCCCGGAGCCGGTGGAAACGCCCGCCCCCCCACGACGCGACACGACTGTCTTACCGCCCGTGATACGCCCAGACACCATGTACCGTCCGGATGTTCGCGCGCGTCGTGACTCCGCGGCGCGACGCGACAGCATCCGCCGGGACTCACTCAAGCGAGACTCGACGGTGCGCCGCGACACGACCAGGCGTGACACGACGGCGCGGCGGGATACGCTCGGCGTGCCATTCCAATAAACGTTGTGTCGCGGGGTTTGCCCGACGATATCGGGGGCAGAGATTCGGTATTCGGAACGCAGACGCGGGAGGCCGGTCAATTTGACCGGCCTACCGCCGTTTAACACTCGCCGAATTCGAGCGTCAGACGAGCAGACGGGAATCATGACAGCTGCGACCGCCTTGCCTGA
>Ga0105249_10000556_pt1 | contig 34345 bp, 40 predicted proteins | sample KBSS44metaG_FD_81522 | JGI IMG/M metagenome (GOLD analysis project Ga0105249, IMG submission 81522) | Switchgrass rhizosphere microbial communities from Kellogg Biological Station, Michigan, USA - KBS S4-4 metaG | ecosystem: Host-associated > Plants > Roots > Rhizosphere > Soil | place...
CCTGCCGCCACCCAGCCAGCCACCGCCGGGGGAATCCAGAAGCCGACGACGACGATGAGGCTGGGGAGTCGATCCGGCATTTCACAGACCGCGAGCGTTCAGCCTAACGCTCCACGAAGAGGATGCGATGGCAAGGTACAGGGCGCCGAGAAACAGCACGGCGCGGACAGCACCGGCGTTCATTTCAGGACCTGGATCTCCGGGTAGAGCGGCGACGACATCTTCGGTGGCGACGCGCCGCCTGTCTTGAGGTACACGTCGAAGAAGGTGTGCACGCAGTACGTCGTCACCTCGAGCTGACGACGCGCATCGATACCAAGCCTTCCGAAGAGACGCAGCAGTCCGTGCACGACACTGCTCTTCAACAGGGCTCCGTCGTCAGTGAACATGAAATGGAACGCGCCTCGGATCGCCACGCGTAGCCTGCGGTCCAGAGGAATGCGCTCATAGATGGACTGGATGTCGCTCTTGATCTGAATGCTTGCCGAGTCGGATTCGTCGCCGTGGTCGCTCAGGACGAACATGAACGGCTGCGTGAGCCCGTCCCGGATCACGCTGCCGTGCGGTGCGCCGTCGATGTCGATGCCTGCCTTGCACCGGGAATCGGCGTGGCAGAACTGCGCCGCCACGGCCCCGCCGAGCGAGTGACCGAATACTCCCACGCGCGCCGTATCGAGCCGTCCGGTGAACTTCCCTGACGAGTCCGAGGCGTTCAGCCGAGCCAGGCGATCGAGCACGAACGCGATGTCGCCGGTCCACGCAGTCAACACCCTGCTCACACAGCGTTCCATCTGGGTCCGGTCCGGAACCACGCACACTTCCGGGTTGTTCTGCTCCGTCCTTCCCATGACACGGCCGTCGGGGAACACGACACGTCCCGTGCGATAAGGGGCATCGAAGCCCACGACGACGTACCCATGGCTCGCCAGATCCTCGGCGAGCGTCGAGTAGTTCAGTACGGAGGCAGAAGCTCCGGCTCTCATGATCACCACCGGAAACGATCGCTGCTGCGACGACACGTCGGTGCCACGAAGGCTGTGGCCGCGGACGTTCGACACCTCTCGTGTCAGAAGCGTCCAAATGTTCGCACCGCCGGAGGCCTCGGCCTTCGGCCCCAATTCAGCCGGAACGTAGTCGTCCGTCACACCCGATTGCCCGGCCGCCGGGTACCACATCCAGACGAGGAGCTCTCGCTTCGTTCCCGGAATTGGTGCCAGGGTGTCCGATGCCACAGGGTCGGTCCAATCGTAGATCGCGCGGCCGACGGCGAAGGGACCCGTCGGTGGCGGGAGGGTGACCTCGGATCGGTGCTCCAGCCAGAGGAATCCGAACAATGCGCTGATCGCCAGCACGCCGAGCCCCGCCAATGCGGCGCAGCCCTTGAGCATGCGAGGCAGCAACGGCGTTGTCGTCATTCGCAGCTCCGAGGTTCAGGCAGGGAGGACCCATCGCCTGTACCGCGCTCGTCGACTCAGTGGGTCCTGTGCAGCGGAGGCAGCATCGCCCACATGTGCGAAGCACTTTACAGTTTAAAGGATGCCGCGTCAAGCGACGAGGAATCGACTCGAGGCGAAGGTGGGCGGCGGGCAGCGATCGCGACGCGTCTTGTGCGATCACTCGGCGTTGCCTAACGCCACCGGGGCCGACGTTCTTCGAACCGTCCGAAGCAGAGGTGGCCGAGCATGAGCACTGTGGTGGCGATCGCGACATCAAACCAGTAGGTGTCAGTGCGCCACATGTCGACGAGCCTAGGAAGAATTGGGCGGCTGGCCAACGCCGTAGGGAGTTAGACGACTGGTCGCGAAATCCGCCAGCCGAGGGTCGCCTCGAGGATATCAGCCGATCGAGACGCGGCGCCTCGCACGTCGTCGTCGCGGTCGCGTAGGCCGAGCTCGACGGACCTCACCACTCGCGCGCGCTCGGCGAGGCGCCCGTAGCGGCGCGCGAGGTCACCGAAGGCGGCGACCGCCGCGGCGCGCACCGCCGGGTGGTCGTGTGCCGCGAACCCGAGGCAGGCGTCGAGCGTGTCCGATTCGTGCTCGGCCAGCAGTACCCACTGCTGGATGGCGCCCGCAAGCGCCTCGTGCTCGGGGAGAGGGCGCGCGATGCCGTCGGCGCCGACCGTGATGCCGCCGGCCCCGAGCGCCGACTCGGCGTAGATCGTATCGCACTCGGCGTCGTCGCCCATCTCGGGCGGCTCGTGGCGCATACGGGACCTAGCGGACAGGTGAGCCCTTCATGCGCGACACGTCTCGAGCCACGCCGGCCAGCATGGAGTCGAGCTTCGCCCGATCGAGGTACCGCCCGCGCACCACGACACCGTGGATGCGCCTGGTCGCGCTGATGTCGGCGATCGGGTTGCCTTCGAGGATCACCAGGTCCGACGCAGATCCTCGCACCAGCATGCCATGGCGCGACTCCCTGCCGAGCCAGCGCGCCCCGTTGATCGTCGCCGCCTGCAGCGCCTGGAGTGGCGTCAACCCGGCCTTTACGAGGAGCCCCAGCTCATCGTGCAGGCCAATTCCGGGATAGTCGTACGAATTCAGGAATCCGGCGTCGGTGCCGGCCAGGATCAGCACCCCCGATTGCTGCAGCAATGGAAGCTTCGAGCTCGAGAACTCGTAGTTCGCGTGCCGTCTCGCAATCGCTTCTGGCGTCGAGCCGGCCTGTCGCTCGATGCGCCAGGAGTACGTCGCCCGCAGTCCGGGTCCGATGTACTTCAGGTATTCGTCCCTGGTGTGGTCCTCGCTGTCGAGCCAGGCCAGCGTGCGACTGATGTTGAGCGTCGGCGTAATCGCGGTGCCACGTTCCGCCATGAATCGATACAGCGCTACCGCAGTTGCCGAGTCGAATGATGACCGGGTGTCGGCGCCCGGCGCCCTCGCGGTCCCCTCGCTGCCACCACGGATCGCGTACGACAGGTGCTCGATCGATCCGAGTCCGAGCTCAACGGCCTCCCTGACGGGCACACCCGCAGGAATGTGTGCCGAGCTCTTCATCCTCCGGCGCCGAATCTCGCCTAACGCGTACCGGAACAGTTCGGGCTTGAGGGTGTTGTCAGTCAGCTTCACGAAGTCGACGCGCAGCCGCTGCAGGTTGTCGAGCGCGCTGTCCACGCCGGCCTCAGTCTCCACCTCGGTGTCGCCAGGCCAGATCGAGTTCTTCCCCTCGATCTTCGGGCCCGACGTGAAGATCATCGGACCATCCAGCGACCCTCGGGCGACGGAATCACGCCACGCCAGCACGGTCGACGACAGGTCTCCCGCCGCATCGCGAACCGCCGTCACGCCGTGCGCGAGATACAGCGGCAGCAGCACCCGGTTCTCGTGGATCAGCGTGTCACCGCCACCGAAGTGCATGTGCATGTCCCAGAGTCCGGGAATGACATGACGCCCCGCGGCATCGATGACCTGCCGGGCGCGAATGCGCGAGCCCTCGGCAGAATCGCCGATCGCAACGATCGTGTCCCCACGGATGGCGATGACGCGACCCGGCGTGATGGCACCTGATCGCGTGTCCACCACACGCGCCCGGATGATGAGAAGGTCGACCGGAGTCCCTTGGTGCGTGTGGGCAGCCAGCGTCGCGACGATTCCCGCTGCACCCAGCCCAACCATCGATACTGCATGGAACCTGCGCATCCTTCTCCTTGCGAGATCGTGCTTCGGAGTGGTTATCGACACTTGCGTCGCGGTGGACACCGGTGATGCCCGTTAGGCCGCCCGGAGCTTGATGCAGCCGGCCCTGGAGAGTTAGGAGCGCGACCAGTTTGCTACAACTTGCTCGATCCTGGAACGAACATGGGCGCGGGCCTCCTGCCTGTCCCAGCCGGCGCCGAGCAGGCGATCGTAGTCCGTGTGGACGTGGCGAATGTGAGCGTTCACGGCCAGGGTAATCGCCTCGCCGTCGAAGCGCTTGGCCTCGGCTGTCCGTCCAACTCTCCCCGAATACTTGCGGCAGGCGTGTTCCGCGATCGCGACCGACTCTGGCGCTGGACAGCTTGGATAGAGAGCGCGAACCCGCCGAGCAAACTCGTCCCGGTAATGCGCGTCGAGTTGCGCGTCACGGTCCACACGCCGCTCACGCATGCGTGCCCGAGCGTCGGCATCAGCGAGGCATTCCTGTTCGGCTCGCGCCAGCGCATTCTCCTCAACGAGGACTCCTTGGCGTTCGTAGCGCTTCCGAGCGCGACTAAAGCGGACCACGACCGCTTTCAAGGACGAATAGCGGCCGGTCCGCCGGGTCAGAGCTGCGTCGCCGCTGGGGAGGAAGACGAGGTGAGCCAGGTCGGCGCAAGAGAGGCAGAGCGGACGTTCGCGTTCGAGGCGAAGCCATCGCCCCTTGCCGAGCTCCTCGCCGCACTCGGCGCAGGTTGAATCGCGAAGGATCTCGAAGACGACAAGATCGTCAGGCTTTGCTTTCTGGGGAGAAGAAGGCATACGCTGTGAACGCCAAACCTAAATGCGGCCTTACGCGGCGTCGCTCTGCAGGCAAAAGCGGCGGACGTGGGCATTGAACGCGTCGGGTTGCTCCATATTGCTCAAGTGGCCGGCGTTCGGGATGATCGCCAGCGCGGCGCCCGGAATCGCGGCATGGAGTTGCTCTGCGACGCGGAGGGGACTGCGGCGATCGTCCTCGCCCCACAGCACCAACGTCGGCACCGCGATGCTGGGTAGTAGCTCTCTGGTGTCTATCGCCGCAGAAGACAAGGACATCAGGCGAAAGCCGGCTGGGTGGAACTCGGACAGGATGGTCGAGAGCTCGTCCCGCATAGGTCGGGGCGCTGCGTCGGTGAGCAGGCCAGGCAGGATTTTAGCGACAACGGCCTCGGCCGGTCCCGTCGCGTCGCGAAGACAGCTGACCAGCCGTTCCTTCCACACCGGCTCGGGGAGCGAACCCTTCCAGCCGGCGTAGGTGTCCGCCAGGATGAGAGAGCGCAGACGGTCAGGGTACATGCGATAGAACTCCTGCGCGAGGATGCCGCCCCACGACAGGCCGACCACATGCGCCCGGCCGACCGTGATCGTGTCGAGGAAGCCCGCGAGGCATCGGGCGTAGTCCGTAGTCGTGAACGCGTCCGGCGGGTCCGAGGACGCCCCAGCACCCGGCGCATCCCACGCCACGACCCGGAACCGGTCCGACACCCCCGAAAGTTGGGGCATCCAGCACCGGGAGTCACAGAGGAAGCCGTGGAGAAGTACGAGGGGCGTGCCCACCCCGGCCTCCCGGTAGGTGACGTACAGGCCGCCGACCTCTGCAGACCTTAGCTCAGCCTCCATCATCTCTGGCCGACCTAACGCCGGCAGTTGAACTCCGAGCGGATTCAATAAGCGCGGGCGATGCGATCTTCAACAATTCGCTTGTCCGCAACAACGGTACGTTAGCCAGTCCATCGGACGTTAGCCTGCGGCATCGAGATCGCAACGGCGTAAGGGAAGCCTGCGAGGCGTCAGGCCTTCGCGCGAATCGGCTGATCCGGCGGCGCCGCCTCATCGTGCTCGATCGCGAAGAGGCGCCGCGCGAGCTCCGCGTACAGTTCCGCGTGACCGTTCGCGGCTTCCGCGCGCAGGCGGCGAGAGGGTTCGTCGAGCAATCGTTTGACGAGGACCACGGAGAAACGTTCGAGCGACTCGCGCATCGCCGCATCTCCATCGGGGATCGCGCCTAACGCGCGCTGCACCTCGCGACGGCGGGTGTCCTCTGCCGCACCGCGCCAGGCATCGACGATGGAAAGGAGCGCGGCGCCATTTCGGCGAGCCGCCAACTGCCGTGTTTCGTGCTCCACGATCGCTTCCACGCCGGGAATTTCCTCACGACGACGGGCCAGCGACTCCTCCACGCGTGGGCGCAGATCGTCCACGTCGTAGAGGCGCACGCCGGGAATGATGCGAACGGCGGGATCGACGTCGCGTGGTACAGCGATGTCGATGATGGAGAGCGGTTGGTCGACCCGCTCGCGCATCGCCGCGCGCACCAACGCTTCGCTGAGGATCGGCGTGGGCGACGCGCTGCAGGCGATGACCTGGTCGACGTCGGCCAGCGCGTTCGGTAGTGCCTCGAGCGCGATGGGGTAACCGTGGACCCGCTCGGCGAGTAGGCGGGCGTGTTCCAGTGTGCGGCTGGCGATGGATATCGTCCACTCGCCGCGCGCCACCAGCAGCTCGGCGGCGATTCGCGCCATCTTTCCGGCGCCGAGAATCAGCACCTTCCGGCCGCGCAGCTCGGGAGCGAGCGCTGCGGCCAGATCGACCGCGACCGAGCTCACGCTCGCCGGATTCCGTCCGATCGACGTTTCGGTGCGGGCGCGTCGGCCAGCACGGAGCGCGGCATTGAAGAGCGCTTCGAGAGTGGAACCGATCGCGCGGGCTCGCTGCGCGAGCGCGAAGGCGTCGGCGATCTGACCCAGAACCTCGGCCTCGCCCAGGAGCATGGACTCCAGTCCCGCGGCAACACGGCACAGATGGCGCTCGGCGTGCGAACCGGTGAAGGCGTAACCCTGTGGAGCGATGGCGCCGGGCGCGTCGTCCCTGCCGCGCCACAGGAAGCGCCACATGGCGTCGGTGGTGGCAGACGCAGCGCGCTCGTTAGGCACGGCGCCGTAGAGCTCGACGCGATTGCAGGTGGAGAGGAGCGCGAGCTCCTCGATGGGCAGCGCGTCGATGAATCGGCCGGCGGCGAAGTCGAGGTACAGCGTCTCCGCCTGACTCATGGAATACGCCAGCCGCTCGCGCATCGCGAGCGGTGCAGTCTGGTGATCCACTCCTACACAGACGACAATCATCGCGCTTCGCCCCTGTGGCGGCACCCGGAGGCGCAGCGCGGTGGGTTCCCGTGCGCCTTCCGGTCGGGGTGCATCTTGGAGGTGGGCGACCTGACCGTCAAGCGAAGGAACTACGATGGCGCTGAAAGATCTGAAACAACCGGATGGATCTCTGTCGTTCGAGTGTCGTCGCGGAGCGAGCCGCCGAAAGGGAACGCGTTCCCGCGGTCACGGCGGTGGGATAGTGGCGTAGCGAAACGTGAGGCACCCTGCCTCCATGCCGCGACAGTAGTAGCTCAGGATCTCGAGCTTGATGTGTTGGCCAGTGCGTGTGCGCACAACGTAGACATGTCCGTTCGGTTTGAGGAGATGTGAGACCATCCCGTACAGGTACCAGCGCCGTATCGCCGCATTGACCGTGTCGCGTCCACCGCTTGCTGGGGTATAGGTCCCCGCGGGAGCCTGGCGCAGCGCCTCGAATTGCGCCGCGCCAGCGTCGGCTATGGCGCCGCTCGTGCCGATGTCGTGACGACGGATGGCGAGGTCCCATGCCGACGCCTCGGACGAGGGCAACACAACACGGCGACCGAGATCCACGAACGTCCAGAGACGTTCATCGCGTGCGTCGACCGTCAGCGTGTCGACCTCGGACGGTGCCGACGAGGGCACCACGCCGATCGGTGTGGGATCGAAGACTGGCGCGCTGCGCGTCACCAGCGACGAGACGACGAGGAAGCCGAGCGCGACCACGAACGTCGCGAGCCCGCCGATCAGTACTATGCTTGCGCGCGAGCGAAAGAGAGCGATCGCCATTGTGCGAGAGGTGTGGTCGAGCGCCGCCGTTGTCAATTCGTCGAGCGCTCGGTCGCTCGGTCGGGTCTTGCCATCGGGCGCGCCCCCATGCATTCGTTGCGCATCCAGTCCGGGTGCAAACGCGAATGACCGATCACGACGGGCCGCGCACGCTGAAATTTCGCCAGGCGGCGTTTGCCTACGCGCACGTCGCCATCCTGTACGAGGCGGCCGCGTACGCGATGTGGCGGCGCAACGTTCTTCCGGGAACAACGCTCGGACCGGCGTGGCTCTGGCTCGTGCTCGGGGCGGCGGTTGCGGGTGTCGTCTTCTACGCCCTCTACTTCCGGCAGAACGTGTGGGTCGCGCGCGTGGTGTGGGCGCTGCACGGGCTCCGTCTTCCCACGCTCGTGCGCGGCGCCTTCTTCGCGGAGGCATCGGCACTCATGACGCCCAGTTTCTATCTCTTTGCCATCGTGGTGGTGGTGGTCAACCTGTGGATGCTGGCGCGCGCGGGGTGGAACCTGTGAGCTTTCGCACCTATCACGAGGTCGAGGGGCGCGACAGGTCGGGACTCGGCGAGCAGGTGGCCGGCCAGCGCGCGCGCGTCACGAACCGCCTTCGTACCGTAGCGCGGACGATTGCGGTCATGAGCGGCAAGGGCGGCGTGGGCAAGAGCTACATCGCGTCGGCGCTCGCGTTAGGCATGGCGGCGCGCCTGCGGGGAGGAGTTGGCCTGCTCGACGCCGATCTCAACAGCCCGACGGCCTCGCGTCTGCTCGGCGCCAGGGGTCCCCTGCGTGTCGATGCCGACGGGGTGCATCCCGCCGTGGTGCAGCCGAACGTGAAGGTCATGTCGATGGACCTTCTGCTCGACGAGGGACAGCCAATCTCCTGGCGTCAACCGGCTGGCGAACGCTTCGTATGGCGAGGCCTCCTCGAGACCGGGGCGCTGCGGGAACTGCTTGGCGACGTCGCGTGGCAGTCGTTGGAGGTGCTGATCGTTGACCTGCCGCCGGGAGGAGATCGACTTTCCGATCTGTTCGAGCTCGTGCCGCAGCTGACGGGCGCGATCGTGGTCACGATCCCGAGCGAGGAGTCGCGTGCCTCGGTGGAACGATCCATTCGCACCGCCCAGGAGTTGGGGGTGCCCCTGCTGGGCATCGTGGAAAACATGAGCGGGTACGCCTGCGACACGTGCGGCCGGACGCGTCCGCTCTTCGACGGCCGCGCGGGGACCGCACTGGCGGAAATGTTCGGCATCCCGTTGTTAGGCAGCGTGCCGTTTCACCCGGTGAATGATCAACGGCCGCAGCTCGAGCTTCCGGCGAGTGTCGTCGATGCCGTGATGGCATCCGTGATGATCGCGCAACCACCGCAGGTTCCACCGTCATGAAGTTTCTCTGCATCGACTGCGACACGCAGATGGCGTTCGAGGAGCGCCAGCTCCCCGGCGACGGCACGTTCGCTGCTTCCTTCGCTTGCCCGTCCTGCGGCCGGCGCATCGCGATGCTCGCCAACGAGATGGAGACGCAGCTCGTCAACGCGATGGATGTCAGGATCGGAGGGCGCACGCTCCGCGAGGAGCCGATGGAGCTGATTCGCACGTCCGTCTCGGGTCGCGCGGACGCGCTCGATGACATCCCGTCCACGGCCGGGGGTGCGGGGCGCGTCCGTGCAGCCTGGAGCAGGGAGAGCGAGGAGCGCCTCGCGCGCGTGCCCGGCTTCGTCCGCGGAATGGTGAAGAAGATCTACGCCGACTACGCGGAGGAGCGTGGCATCGTGCAGATCACGCCCGAGGTGATGGATCGGGCACGGAGTGAGCTCGGGCTCGAGGGGATGTGACGCCCGACGCGAACGATGCGGTGGTCCACGCGCTCCGCGTTCGCATCGACCGCTCGCTGTGCGTGGGCTTCGGCGACTGTGTTACCGAGGCGCCGGAGGCGTTTATCCTCGACGAGGAAGGTGTGGCGGTGTTCGTTTCTCCGGAACGTGTCGAGCGCGAGCGGTTGCTTCGCGCTTGCGAACTCTGCCCCGTCGACGCCATCACAGTTTGGGATGCGGAGGGGATTCAGATCGTGCCGGCGTAGCTTCTTGACACGATTCTAGCCCCGGTCCATCATTGCCCCCGCGCGTGACAAGCGCGCCTCAGGCTTACGGTATTGTCAGAGAATTTCGAGTGCTGGTACGCCGAGGTTGGCATACCTCCGACTCTGCAGCAACTTCGCAGGTCTCGCACCAGGTCTCATGGCTCGAACTACCGACCCCATCCAAAGGCCGAGGGCAGCCTATGTATCGGGAAGTCTTCGTCCCAGTCGACAATTCTCAGCAATCGGACTGGGCCGTCGATCGCGCGATCGAGCTATGTCAGCGTTCCGAGGGACGCATCACGGGAAACCACGTCTACGCCGCGCGCCTGCATGACGTGCGTTTTCGCCAGCTCGAGACCGGACTTCCCGCACAGTTTCAGACAGCCGACGAGATAAAGAGACAGCGTAAGATCCACGACAAACTCATCGAGAAGGGACTGCAGCTCATCGCCGACTCCTTTCTCGACCAGCTCGACAAGCGCTGCCAGGCTGCCGGTGTGCGACTCACGCGGCAACTCCTCGAAGGGATCAATTACGAGGAAATTGTCAGCGAAGTGAACCGGGGCGAAGGCCGCCTTCCTGGACTCATCGGTTTCGATCCCAATCGGGCCGCGGGGTACGACGGCGGCGATCGGGTGCGCGGCGACGTCCGGCTCGGTGCTGATGGTCGTATCGTCGCTGAAGACGAGGATTCGGCCGCGAAGCTGGTGGGCTCGTCAGGGCGCCAGTACGACCTCGTTGCCATCGGCGCCCACGGCCTTGGCCGCCAGCCGCTGAGCCAACTCGGTGGCGTCGTCGCGCGCGCGCTGCGCGGTATCGAGAAGGACATGCTCGTCGTGCGCGACAATCGGCCGTTCGAGGGCGGCCGGTTCCTGGTCTGCGTCGATGGCTCCTCGTACAGCTATCGCGCGATGCGCATAGCGCTCGAGCTCGCGGACAAGTTCGGCGCCACGCTCTTCGTCTGTAGTGCCTTCGACGTGGAATACCATCACGTCGTGTTCAACAACATTAAGGACGTGCTCTCGGCGCAAGCCTCCAAGGTCTTCAAGTTCGAGGAGCAGGAGGCGCTGCACAACAACATCATCGACAAGGGGCTGCTCAAGCTCTGCCAGGCAAACCTCAAGCGCGCCGAGGTGATGGCGGAAGAGTTCCCGGATGTCCCGATCAAGACACAGATTCTCGTCGGCAAGCCGTTCCAGGTTGTGATGCAGTGGGCGGAGGAGATTGAGCCGTCGCTGATCGTCCTGGCGCGACACGGGGCACACCGCATCGATCGCACCGAGCTCGGATCGCAGGCCGACAACATCGTGCGCCTCGCTCCGTACAGCGTGCTGCTCACCGGCACCGTGGGGGTCCGGCCCGAAGACATTCCCTGGATCGAGGAGGATGGCGTCGCGTCGCTACCCTGGTCGCCGGATGCCGAGGTGCGCATTCTGCGCGTACCCCCGTTCGCCCAGGGCATCGCCCGCAAGGCCGTCGAGGAATTCGTGCTCGAGCAGGGCGGCGACATCGTCACGAACCCGCGGCTCGATGAAGCGATCCGCAAGCTGCTCCCCACGCACATGCAGCTCATCATGGGGATCGGCTCGGCCGAGGAAGTCGCGCTCGCCGAGACAAAGGCGGAGGAGCAGATGCTCCGTACCAAGGTGAGCGGACATGACGATGACGAAGTGCCGGCCGAGGTAATGACGGAGGTCAAATGTCCGGTCACCGGGCGTGTGAGCATGCGTCCGCGCGTCGCCACCGATCCCATTGTCTGGACCGAGGAGGCGTGGAACCGGTTGCGCCTCGTTCCGCTCATTGCCCGTCCCCTCGCTCGCAACACGGTTGAACGGTTCGGGCGCGCCCATGACATGTGGCGCATCACCACTCAGGTGATGGACGACAACAAGCAGGCCATGATCGAAGCCGACGAATTCGACATGGATACGATGATGGTGATGTTCACCGAGCTTCGGGCCAGGCAGATCCGCGCCGAGGCCGAGGTGGGAGAGGGAGGTGGCGACGCCTTGTCACCGGAGATGCGCCGGTTCATCGAGGAGGCAAAGGCTTCGGGGATGACGCGCTGTCCCATTCGTGACATCGAGGAAAAGGTCGCCCGCTGTCCGGTCGACCTGAAGACGACGACGCCAGCGGAGGCGCGAGCCGCCGTCGAACGTGTCATGCACGAGGAAGCGGGAAGCGGGAGGGAAGGCATGTAGCCGTGCGGTACCGGCGCGACGCCGGTCACATGATGAGTAAGGAGCGATATCAGTCGCTCAGGGACGGATCGCCGTGGGGTAGCCACGCTCGCGAACTTGGAGACTACCGCCGGAGTTTGGGCGGCCGACGACCACATGCCGCACGTGGTCGCCTGGAATCTCACGCGGCGTTGCAATCTTGAATGTGCCCACTGCTACATCGCGGCAGGCCCGAGTGAGTCCGCCTCGAGCGAGCTGACGACCGCCGAGTGTCAGCGAATCACCGACGAAATTCTTTCGCTCAACGCGTCGCCGATGTTCATCCTCTCCGGCGGCGAGCCCCTCCTCCGTGATGATCTCTGCACGATCGCGTCGCACGCCTCTCGACGCGGCGCGACGGTCGTCATCGGAACCAATGGCACCCTCCTCACCGACGAACGGATCGCCGCGCTGCAGGACGCTGGGGTGACTGGCTTCGCGGTGAGCGTCGATTCTCTGGATGATCGGCACCACGACAACTTCCGGCACGGCGCGGGAGCCCGTGCCGCGACCGTCGATGCTCTCACGCGACTGCACGCACGCCGCCTCGACTTCATCATCCAGACCACGGCGCATCGAGGGAATCGCGACGAGATCGCCGGTCTCGTCGACTGGGCCGCGGAGCAGGGTGCCGTTTCGTTCAACCTGTACTTCCTCGTCGCCACCGGACGGGGGGCGCGTCTGACGGACCTCACACCGTCCGAGTACGAGACGCTGCTGGCGGAGCTCGTCGAACATCAGCGCCGCCATCGTGGGCGAATGATGGTGCGTGCCAAGTGCGCGCCGCATTTCATGCGGCATCTGCATCGGGTGGATCCCGAGTCACCGATCCTCAACTATTCCACCCGCTGTCCGTGCGGCGTGCAGTACTGTCGCATCACGCCGGACGGGAAGCTGACGCCGTGTCCGTATCTCCCCGCGGAGGCAGGCGATCTGCGACGCCAGTCATTCGCCGACATCTGGCGCGAGGCTCCGCTCTTTCGAGAGCTGCGCTCCGGAGTGCTGGGTGGAAAGTGCGGGCGGTGCGAGTATCGCGCACTGTGCGGCGGATGTCGCGCCCGCGCGTTCGCACTGGAGCAGGACGTCCTCGCCGCCGATCCCTCCTGCACGTACGAACCCGATGGGTCGGCGGAGATCCTCCGGCCGCTCCGCGACGTGAGCTACGGGATGTCGCGGCCGCCCGCGATGCGGTGGTCGCCCGCCGCTTCAGCCCGCGTCGACCGCATACCGTCGTTCGTGCGCGGGGTGGTAGTCCAACGCATGGAAGACTATGCGCGCGAGCGCGGGCTTCAGGAAATCACCGTCGAGCTCCTGAGCGAAGTCCGACGTGCCATGCCGATCGACTTCTCCAAGCGCCTTCCTTTCTTCGCCCGCGATGACTGAGCCCTCCTTGGTTGCGCTTCTGCAAGCGGCCGCCGACACCGCGGGCGCGTACGGCCGCTTTCCCGGTATCGGCGCGCGCGGTGCGGTCTGGATCGCCGCCGAAGTGCATCTCATGTTCGCCGCGTTCGTCCTCGGCGTGCCGATGTTCGCTGTCGTCACGGAGCTCATCGGCATCGTCGGGAAAGACGCCCGCTACGACAAGCTCTCGAAAGAGTTCACGCGGCTCCTTGTATTCGCCTACAGTGCCACGGCCCTCTGGGGCGGGCTCCTGCTCTTCCTCGTCACGACCCTGTATCCGCGCTTCTGGACGCACATGGCGCGCGTGTTCAGCCTCTCCATGTGGATCTATGCCGGACTGTTCTTCATAGAATCGTTCACGCTGTACCTGTACTACTACGGGTGGGATCGCTGGAAGGTGGGGCGAGCGAAGTGGGGACACTTCGGTCTCGGTATCCTGCTCAACATCTGGGGCACCACCGTCATGTTCATCGCCAACGGGTGGCTGACGTACATGATGTCCCCGCCGACGGGCGTAACCGCCGAGACGCTCCCCGAGAAGGTCGGGCTCTGGAACGCGATCGCCAATGCCACCTGGATGCCGATCAACATTCATCGGTTGATCGCCAACGCGGTGTTCGGCGGGGCGATCGTCGCCGCCTACGCGGCCTACCGTTTCCTCGCGGCGACCACCGATGAAGAGCGGGCCCACTACGACTGGATGGGCTACGTCGGCAACTTCATCGCGATCTCCACCTTCATCGTCCTCCCCTTTGCCGGGTACTGGCTCGGCCGCGAGATCTATCAGTACAACCAGCAGATGGGCATCACGATGATGGGCGGCTTCATGAGCTGGCTCTGGATCGTGCAGGCCGTGCTCATCGGGGTGCTTTTCCTTGCGGCCAACTACTACCTGTGGACCGGGATGGGGCGCATTCCCGGCGCTGAGCGCTTCACGAAATACACGAAGTGGATGCTGACGCTCCTCGTCGTGTGCTGGATCGTGTGGGCGACGCCGCACACCATGATCGCCAGCCGGGAAGAGCTGGCGGCGATGGGCGGCGCGCATCACCCCTTCCTCAACGTTCTCGGGGTCATGAGCGCGAAGAACACCGCGGTCAATCTCATGATCCTCACGACGTTTCTCTCGTTCCTGCTCTATCGCCGCGCCAACACGCGGCCGACCGTGGCGTGGGCGAAGACCGGGACGCTCGTGCAAGGCGCGATGTTCGTCCTCGCGGCCGGGGTGGTGCTCTTCTACGGCATCTACGGGTACTTCGTCGAGGCGATCGTCCGGATCGGCTTCAGCGTATACCAGGTGGCCGCCGTGCTGCTGTGTATCATCAGCGTCACCGTCATCGACGTCTTCATCGGGCGCGGCGCCGAATCGCGAGGCGAGATCCAGTGGGGCAAGATGCCCGACCGCTCGCAGTATGCCCTCTTCGTGCTCGCCGTGACCTTCACCTGGCTCATGGGGCTCATGGGCTTCGCGCGCAGCGGGATCCGCCAGCACTGGCACATCTGGGAGGTCATGCGCGACACCAGCGTCGACGCGGCCACGCCGGCGCTCGGGTTCGCGGCCCGGATGATCAGCACCTGCGTCCTCATCTTCCTCAGCCTGGTGGCCTTCATCTTCTGGCTCGGCACGCTGGCCGAGCACGCGGTCGCGAAACGCGGGGCCACGCATGAACTGCCGGCAGGCGTGCCGGCAGGTGTGCCGCCAGGCCTGCCGGCCAGCGCTCCGGGAGACTGAATTCCAATGTGGCGCACCAACCTCAAGATCCTCGCCCTCACGCTCGGCGTGCTCGCGTTCTATACGATGATCGCGAACGTGATTCCGCAACTGCAATCCGAGGTGCCTGCGGCGCTCGACCTAACGAGCAATGCCTCGCCCGAAGCGCTGGTGGCGGCGGGGGAGAAGATCTACAACGGCGCCGGCGGGTGCACGGCCTGCCACGGCCTCGGCACACGCGCGCCGAACATGCTCACCGACTACGCCGGCCAGGGACCCATCGGCGCGCGCTGCGGCACGCGCGAGAAGGGAGTGGACTGCAAAGCGTATTTGTACGAGTCGATGACGCAGCCGACCAAGTTCGTCGTCAGCGGCTTCGAGCCGATCATGCCGGACATGCGCCGCCAGTTGAGCGAGGACCAGATCTGGGCAACCGTGGCCTACCTGGAGTCGCAAGGTGGTGAGGTGACCGTCACCGCCGACGACATCAAGAAGACAGCACCCGCGCCTGCGGCCGGTGGCGGCGGGAGCGTGCCGCCCGGTGGCGTCGCCGTCACCTCCACGATGGACCCGGTCGCGCTCTACAACGAAAAGGGTTGCGTCGGCTGCCACCAGCTCGACGGAAAGGGGGGACAGGTCGGCCCGTCCTTCGATCACATGGGCGCCCGCCTCAAGGCCGACTACATCCGCCGCGGGATCCTCACGCCTAACGCCGACACGGCCAAGGGCTTCGAGAAATTTGCGGGCACCATGCCGCAGACCTTCGGACAGATGCTCAGCGCCGCCCAGCTCGAGGCGCTCGTGCAATTCCTGGCGAATCGCAAATGACCCGGCTCCGTGAAGTCCTCCGCCATCCGTTCTGGCAGGCCGTCATCCTCCTGGTGGTGGCCTACGCCCTGTTCACGGTTGGGATCGCATACCTGCCCCCGCTGCTGGGTGCGCCAAGTGCGCCGGTACCGGCGAGCGTGGTGACGGAGTACATGTTCATTGCCATCGTGGGCGTTCTGATTTTCGTGAGCAGTGACGAGCAGCGCTGGCAGCGATTCAAGGAACCCATCGGCGACACGCTCGTGCGCGATGACCGCCGAGTACTTCGGACCACGTTCCTCGTCGCCATTCCAATCCTGCTCGGCTTCGCGACCTACCAGCAGACGCGGCCTCGTGTCTCGGCGCCGATCCAGCTCCGGTCCATCCATCCAGCACCGCCCGGACAGATCACCTTCCGCGGCAAGCCCATGCAGCTGACGGGACTGGCTAATCCGTTGCGCCAGCGTGGTTCGATGGACGCGCATCTCGCCACCGGCAAGCGCGTCTATTACCAGAATTGCCTCCCGTGCCATGGCGACCGGCTCGATGGCCAGGGGCACTACGCCCACGGCTTCTCGCCTGCGCCGCTCTCGTTCGCCGACAACGGAACCATCGCGCAGCTCACCGAGAGCTTTGTCTTCTGGCGCATAGCGAAGGGTGGCCCCGGCCTTCCGCGTGAAGGAACGCCATGGAACTCGGCGATGCCGGTCTGGGAAAACTTCCTCACCGAGGACGAGATCTGGTCGGTGATCCTGTTTCTCTATAAGCAGACGGGATGGCAGCCGCGCCGTGAAGCGGCGGCCGAAGGTGCGCCGAAGACGGCCGGTGCCGGGGGGACGCCATGACGGGCCGCGCTTCCGGGGACGGCATATTCGTCGACTGCCTCGCGTTAGGCATCCTGCGTGGCGCTGCCCTGATCGCCGTTGCGTCGGTGACGCTCGGGGCGCAGGGAGCGACCGGCAAGGCCGTCTACGACAAGTGGTGTGCTGGCTGTCACGGCGACACGGGCGCCGGTGACGGACCGGGGTCCGAGTACATGCTGCCGCGCCCCCGCGACTTCACGAAGGGCATCTATCAGATCAGGAGCACCGCCAGCGGGGAGCTCCCGACCGATGCCGACCTGCTGCGCATGGTCACCGAGGGGATGCCGGGGACCGCGATGCCCGAGTGGAAGTCGGTGTTGACCGATCGCGAGCGGTCGGATGTCGTGACCTACATCAAGTCACTCTCCGACTTCTTCAAGGGGGCTGCGCCGAAAGCCATCGCGATCAGCAAGGCACCGTCATCGTCCCCGGAAGCCATCGCTGACGGACGCGAGGTGTTCAAGAAGCTGGAATGCTTCAAGTGCCACGGCGAGCAGGGACGCGGCGACGGAAACTCGGCACCCACCCTCAAGGACGACTTCGATCGACCCATTCGCGCCGCCGATCTCTCGGAGAACTGGAAGTTCAACGGTGGGACGTCGGTCGAGGAGATCTACACGCGCTTTCGCACGGGACTCGACGGAACGCCAATGCCTTCGTTCTCCGATGCGCTGGACGCCAAGGTGGTGACCGACGAGCAGCTCTGGCATCTCGCACACTGGGTGCGGAGTCTCTCACCCGACAAGGCTCCTGAAGTGCGCGAAGTCGTTCGTGCGGCGCGGGTCACCGGGGCGCTGCCGCGCACTCCCGACGACTCGGCGTGGGCAACCGCCGAACGCTTCTGGATTCCGCTCGTTGGGCAAATCATTACCAAGCCTCGCTGGTTCGCGCCCACGGTCGATGGCGTGTGGGTTCAGGCGCTTCATGACGAAAAGCAGCTCACCCTGCGTGTCACATGGCACGATCCCTCGCGCTCTCCCGATCCGGAGTGGGACGAGTGGCTCGGGCGGATGCGACAGACGATGACCGCGGTGGACTCCCTGCCACTCAGCGCCACGCAGGGCCCCGACCGTCTGACGGTGCTCTTTCCCACGCGAGTGAGCGACACCGAGCGCCCGTACTTCCTCGGAGGCGATCGAAAGAACCCGGTGTACGCGTGGCGTTGGACGAGCGCTCCCGACAAACTCGACGTGGGGCGCCTGTCGGGGCTCGGCAATTTCGCAGCTGCCGCCGCGAGCGACGTGACGCACGCCGCGGTCTTCGACCACGGTGAGTGGCGCCTGCAGCTCACGCGCTCGCTCGTGCCGAGCGATACGTCGGCGGTCCCGGGGTTCGCGCCGGGAGTCGCGATCCCGATCGCGTTCGTTGCGGCCGACGGAAGCAGCGGCGAGGATGAGATCCGCGCCTCGATTGGTGCCTGGTACGCGATCTATCTCGATGTGCCCACCCCGCCGCGCGTGTACGTCGCGCCAGCGGCGACAATGCTTCTCACGGCGGGACTCGGCGTCTTCGTTGTTGCCAGGGCTCGGCGACGCGAACGCGGGAATCGTCGTACCACCCAGGAGGAATCATGAGGCAAGTGCTGATCGGCGGCATGCTCTTGACCGTAGCGGCGTGCGGTGGTGGTGGCGAAAAAGCAGGCAGCGACACGGCCACGCCGGCAGGTGCCGCGCCGGCCGCGGGCGCCGCGCCCACTGCGATGGCGGGCGGATCGGTGACCGGCCACGTGAAGTTCGACGGCGCGGCGCCCGCCAACCCGACGATCGACATGAGCGAAGAAGCCGCGTGCAAGGGCAAGTACACAGGTCCGGCGCTCGATCCGGTGGTCATGGTGACCAACGGCATGCTCGGCAATGTCGTGTTGTACGTGAAGAGTGGATTGCCTGCGGGGCAGACCTATCCCGTCCCCAGCGAACCCGTCGTCATCGATCAGCGTGGCTGTCTCTATCACCCGCGCGCGCTGGCGATCATGGCCGGACAGAAACTCGAGATCAAGAACAGCGACCCGGTGCTGCACAACATCAAGGCGCTGCCGACCAAGAACCGGCCGTTCAACATCAGCCAGCCCACGGAAGGCATGACCACCACGCGCACATTCACCACACCGGAGGACAACGTGCCGGTCGAGTGCAACGTGCATGGCTGGATGCACTCCAACATCATCGTGCTCCCACATCCCTTCTTCGCGGTCAGTGGAGAGGACGGGTCTTTCACGATCAAGGGGCTGCCGGCGGGCACCTATGAAATCGAGGCGCGCCACGCAAAGCTTGGCACCAAGACCATGTCCGTCACCGTTCCCGCCGATGGCGCGGCCACCGCGGACTTCACCTTTGCCGCCACCGGCACCTGAGGAGGGCACGCCATGTCGTGGCTCTTACCGCACGGTGCATCGACCTTCGTAGGTGAGATAGACTGGCTCTACTATCTGATCCTCTGGATCACCGGGATCGCCTTCGTGCTGGTGGAGGTGTTGCTGGTCTGGTTCATGATCCGCTATCGCGCACGCCCGGGCCGAAAGGCGACGTATTACCACGGGAACACGCGGTTCGAGATCATCTGGACGAGCGTGACTGCGGTGGTCGTCGTCATCATCGGCGTGCTCAGCGCCGGGCGATGGAACCGCATCAAGGGCCGCGACATGGTCCCGCCCAATGCGACGCCAATCGTGATTCACGCCAAGCAGTTCGAGTGGCTGGTGACCTATCCGGGAGCGGATGGAGCGCTCGGGTCGGCCGACGACTTTCAGGTGCGCAGTCAGCTCCACCTCGTGGTCGGACAGCCGGTGTCGGTGCTCCTGACGTCGGAGGACGCGATCCATTCATTCTTCATTCCCGCCTTCCGCATCAAGCAGGATGCGGTGCCTGGGATGAACATTCGCGTCTGGTTTCAGCCCACGGAGGTTGGAGAGTACGAGCTGGGATGCGCGGAGCTGTGCGGCCTTGGACACTACCGGATGCGCGCCACCGTGACCGTTCACTCGCGGGAAGACTTCGATCGGTGGGCACGCGACCGTGCGGCCCTCTCCGTCAACAAGTAGAGGACCCCTCATGGCGACTACGATAGGGCACGTCGACGAAGTCACGCTGGGCGGAGCTGAGGTTCACGCCGACACGCGGAGCTTCGTACGGAAGTACGTCTTCTCGACCGATCACAAGATCATCGGGATCCAGTTTCTCATCATGAGCCTGATCTTCCTCCTGCTGGGAGGCGTGCTGGCCATGGTGATCCGCTGGCAGCTCGGATTTCCCAAACAGCCAATGCCGTTGGGAGGCGTACTGCCGGAGACGATGGCACCGGGCGGTGTTGTGCTGCCCGAGTTCTACAATTCACTGGTCACGATGCACGGCACGTTCATGGTGTTCTTCGCCATCATGCCGCTGCTCGTCGGCGTGTTCGGGAACTACCTGATCCCGCTCAAGATCGGCGCGCCCGACATGGCGTTTCCGCGCATCAACATGGCGTCGTTCTGGATCGCCGTGCCCGCGGGATTCCTCATGCTGGCCGGGTTCTTCGTGGAGGGGGGACACGCCGCCGCGGGTTGGACCTCCTACGCGCCCCTCAGCGAACGCTCCGATCTCTCCGGCGTGAGCATGGGCCAGATCCTGTGGTGCATCAGCCTCATCGTTCTCGGCCTCTCGTCGATCCTCGGCTCGTTCAACTACATCACGACGATCATCAACATGCGGGCGCCGGGGATGTGGTGGTTCCGGCTTCCGCTGAGCATCTGGTCGCTCTTCGTGACGGCGATCCTCGTGCTGCTGGCGATGCCGATCCTGTCGGGGGCGATCATCATGCTCCTCTTCGACCAGACGATCGGCACGCATTTCTTCGGGCCGGCGCAGGGTGGGCAGCCGCTGCTCTGGCAGCATCTGTTCTGGTTCTTCGGACATCCGGAGGTCTACATCCTGATCTTGCCGGCGATGGGGATGGCGTCGGACATCATCGCGAACGGGGCGCGCAAGCCGGTGTTCGGCTACACGTCGATGGTGCTGGCGATCCTCGGCATCGGCGTGCTCGGCTGGGGCGTGTGGGGCCACCACATGTTCATGAGCGGCATGAACCCCACGTTAGGCACGTCGTTCATGATCTCGACGATGCTCATCGCGGTCCCGTCGGCGATCAAGGTCTTCAACTGGCTCGGCACGATGTGGATGGGCAACATCCGCTTCCACGTCCCGATGCTGCACGCCATCGCCTTCGTCTCGATGTTCACGATCGGCGGGTTGAGCGGCATCTTCATGGCGGCGACGCCGGTCGACATCTACATCCACGATACGTACTTCATCGTGGCGCACCTGCACTACGTGCTGTTCGGCGGAAGTCTCTTCGCCATCTTCGCCGCCGTCACGTTCTGGTATCCGAAAATGTTCGGCCGGATGATGAGCCCGTTCTGGGGACGGGTGCATTTCTTCCTCACGTTCATCTTCTACAACCTCGTCTTCTTCCCCATGCACAACCTGGGGCTGCACGGACACATGCGTCGCATCTACGATCCGACGCAGTACGATTTCCTCAAGCCGGTGCAGCCGATCAACGAGCTGATCTCGATTTCCGCATTCCTGTTGTTCGCCACGCAACTGATCTTCGCGACGAACTTCATCGTGAGCTGGTTCAAGGGTGCGAAGGCGCCGGAAAATCCGTGGGAGGATAACGGGCTGGAATGGACGGTCCCGTCGCCCCCGCCACACGGCAACTTCGTCAGCGTGCCGCACGTCTATCGCGCCCCGTACGAGTACAGTTCGCCGTTCGTCACCGAGGATTTCCTCCCGCAGAATCGGGAGCTCCCGGAAGGCGTTCCATCCGCCGCACCCCACTCCTGACCGAGGGCCTAACGAGATGGCGCACGCTGGCGCGCTACACGACGAAGACGTCATGCTCCCGCCCCCCGGGCGTGAACCGGGGGCTGGCGTCTACAACGAAAAGCTCGGGATGTGGGTCTTCCTGGGTTCGGAAGTCATGTTCTTCACCGCCCTCATCGGCACGTACATCATTCTCCGCGTCGCCCACCCCACCGCGTGGAAGGCCCCGGGCGTGGTGCTCGCCGTTCCCATCACCGCCATCAACACCTTCCTGCTCATCTGCAGTAGCGTGACGATGGTCAAGGCGTTCGCCAGCGTTCAGGACGGCAACCTGTCCGGGCTGCGCAAGTGGCTCATCGCCACGGTGCTCATCGGATCCACCTTCGTCGGCGTGCAGGTCTACGAGTACCGCCATCTCATCGAGAAGGGCTTCGTGCCGAGTGAAGGATTGTACGGCTCGACGTTCTACACGATGACGGGCTTCCACGGATTTCACGTCACCATCGGCGTCATCTGCCTGATCTTCGTGACCTGGCGCGCGTTCCAGGGGCGATACTCGGCGAAGGACTACCGCGGAGTCGAGGTCATCGGACTCTATTGGCACTTTGTCGATCTCGTCTGGATCATTCTCTTCACCATCGTCTATCTCATCTGAGGGACGGAGAACATCATGGAAGACGTCAAGCACGCGCATCCGAACTACATCGCCGTCTTCATCGCACTCGCCGTCCTGACCGGGCTCGAGCTTTTCGTCGCCTTTCTGCCCTGGTCGCAGATGACGAGAATCCTCATCCTCATCGGGCTGGCGCTCTGGAAGGCGCTGATGGTGGCCCTGTACTACATGCACCTCCGCTTCGAGCCCCAGCGCCTGCGCTGGCTCGCCGCGGCTCCGCTCCCGCTGGCCGTCATCCTGGTCTTCATCGTGACCCGGGAGTTCCGGTGGTAACGAGGGTGTTCGATCGGGTGGCGCCCGCAGACCTGTTCGCCCTGACCAAGCCGCGGATTGCACTGCTGGTCGTGCTCACTGTGGCGGCAGGCTTCGTGCTCGCCATGCCGCTGTCGAGCGGCACGTGGACGATGTCGAGTTGGCTTCTTCTGCTGCATACGCTGTTTGGGGCGGCGATGGTCGCCGCCGGCACGAACGCACTGAACCAGGTCATGGAGCGCGACGTCGACGCATTGATGCGCCGCACGTCCCGGCGCCCGCTTCCCTCGGGCCGGCTCGGCGTGCGCGATGCGACGGTGTTCGCGTGGGGGCTGGGCGTGGTGGGCGTCGGATACCTCGCCCTGTTCGTCAATGTGACGACGGCATGCGTCGCGGCGGCCACGCTCCTGAGCTACGTCCTGCTCTACACACCCCTCAAGCGCCGGACACCTGTGTCCACGCTCATCGGGGTGATTCCGGGCGCGCTTCCGATCGTTGGGGGATGGACGGGAGCCGGAGGGGAGCTGGTGTCGCGCATCTGGTTGCTGTTCGCGATCCTCTGCATGTGGCAATTGCCGCACTTTCTGGCGCTGAGCTGGATGTATCGCGACGACTACGCCCGCGCCGGGATCCGGATGCTGAGCGTCGTGGAGCCCGACGGACACAGCACATTTCGGCAGGCGGTGCTCACGGCGGCGGCGCTCATTCCGGTGTCGCTGGCGCCGTCGGCGTTCGGCATGGCCGGTGGGGTTTATTTCGTCGGCGCCGCCCTGCTGTCGGGCGCGCTCCTCGCCATCAGCGTGGCGGCGGCGCGCGATCAGTCCATCAAGCGCGCCCGGCGTCTCTTCCTGGCGTCGCTCGTCTACCTGCCGGGTGTGCTGACACTCATGATTGTGAACAGAACATCATGATCATCTTCCATCGATTTCTCATCGGCACCGCGATCGTTTTCTGCGCCGGGTTCGCGTGGTGGTGCCAGGCGGCATACCGCGCGTCGGGCAGCACCCCGCAACTGGCGCTGGCGATCGTGTTCGCGGTCGCGGCCCTCGCTCTGGCCTACTATCTCAAGAACCTTCGACGCTTCCTGCACAATGCACGATGACGCGATGTCGCTCGCCATGTTCTGGGCGGGCGTCCTGATGGTGTTCACACCGATCGTCTCGGCGGGCCTGGTGATCGGGATCTGGTGGTTCACCAAGAAGCGCCAAGAACGGGCCGCGGGCCCGCAGGCTCCGCCGCCCCCGTAGAGCCTAACAAAACGGCGCAGGCAGAAGAGCGCTGAATCCCGAACGGCGCGAAATCCCGAACGGCGCGGAATTCCGAAGGGCGCGGAATTCCGAGCGGCGCGAAATCCCGAACAGCGGAACGACCACGGACGACAACGGCGCGAGAGGGCTGCCCCCCGCGCCGTTGTCGCCTTTAGTGGTTCCGCTCTCCGGGATTCCGCGCCCTTCGGAATTCCGCGCCGTTCGGGATTTCGCGCCGTTCGCTCGTCGCTCTTTAGGCGGTCCTTACTCGCCCAACCCGTCGAGCGCGTGGCGCAATTCCACGCGGAGCTCAGGGTGCCTGCGCCACAGGTACCCGCCCATGAACACGGCTGCGAGGAGGTTGCCGATCAGGATCTGGTACCAGGCCAGGGCGCCGAGGATCGTCGACTCCTGCAACAGCGCCGCCAGGCCGTGTATCCCGATCTCGAACGCGATGAACAGGATGAAGAATCCACCAAGAATGGACGGCGTGGACTCCGCGACGCCGACGACAACCGAAACAATGATCCCGGCGATGCTGAAGACGGCGTAGTGAAAGAAGGTGTAGATCATTACGCTGGCGGCGAACGAAACCGGTGTGGTGTTCGTCCCGTGCTCGAACACACCGACGATCCCGCTGCCGAGGAGCGCCGGCGTAAAGAACGGGCGTTGCGCGATCGTGTCGACAATGAGGAACCAGATCGCTATGCTCGTGGCGCCGATTACACCAGCGATGAGACCTTCGCGGATAACGTTGCGCGAGCTGAAGGGCATCGTTAGGTCCTCTTGGAGCGGAGAGCGCCGTCGGCCGCCACATCGCGAGATCCAACCGGTCGCCGTGGGTCGCCTCACGCTCAATGTGAAGCACCGGCGCAGGAGCAGTCAAGACGTAGCGTCACTGTTCCTCGGATCCGGGCGGCAGCTCGGGCCGGCCCGCGTCGGGAAACGCGCGGAAGCCGGGCACCCGGACGCCCTCACCGCTCGAGCGTGGCGAGCCACTCGGCCGGATCGCAGACTCTCCCCACGAAGAACTCGCCGAACTCGGCGTAGTCCGCGCTCGCCGACTCGTACCGCATCTCGGTCACGATGTGCTTGAGGTCGAGCGCGTCCTTCGCAAAGAGCGTGACGCCCCAGTCCCATTGCTCGAACCCCATCGAACCCGTCACCACCTGGCGGATCCGGCCCGAAAAGCGCCGCCCGGTGAGCCCGTGCTCGCGCATAAGGCGATCGCGTTCCGCCAGCGGCAGCGTGTACCAGTTGTACGGCGCGTGCCGGCGCCTGGACATTGGATAGAAGGAAACGTATGGCAAGTCTCGCGGCAGCTCGGGATAGAGCCGGCGCTGCATATGCGGACTTGCCGCCTCGGCAGCCAGGCGAGTCGAGAGCTCGTTGCGGTAGGTCGCGTCTCCGATCTCGCCGCTGCGCTCGAGCGTCTTGTGCTCCAGCTGAGCGGACAGGGAGTAGAGTGCCGCTTCGGCGACGCTCAGGAACGTGAACGTGGGCGTGAGATAGTCCCACAGCGGTTCGCGGCTCAGCGTCTCCTGTACCGCAAAGAGCTGCGCGAGCGACGGGCGAACATGCAGGGTCAGCACATCGCTCGCCGAGCCGATGAGGGGAATGGAGGCACTCCACCCGCCGCCATCAACGGTCCCGAGTGCGTCGAGTGCGACGCGTGCGCTCGCGAGCGCGTCCGAGCGCACCGAGGTTGTGAGCGCGCGCCACAGTCGGCGGTCGAGCCGGGTCACGCAGTGCATGACAAACCAGCCCTCGAGCGTTTCGGGTGGGCGCGCGGCAGGTCTCATTTCCCGGGGCGCGCCGTCGACAGGTAGAGTCCCGCGACACCGCGTGCGATCTGGCTCGGCTGTGCGCCGTCGGCGTTCGTCAGCACGATCACGGTGAGGCTGTCGTTGGGGTAGCGCGACATCTCGGCACGGAAGCCGGGAAGGGAACCGCCGTGGTGTACCTGCCAGTGGCCGTCGAGCGAGTCGAGCTCCCAGCCGAAGCCGTAACCGGTCGAGCTGCCGTCGGGGAGGCGCACGGGCGTCCACATTGCCGCGCGGTTCGCCTTGGTGAGCATTCGGTCCTCGTAGAGCGCGGCGTCCCACCTGGCCAGATCCAGCACCGTCGACAGAAATGCCCCACTCGGTCTCAGCGCCAGCAGATCTGGCGCGTTGACGTACTCGCTGTCGCGCCACGTGTAGCCGCGCGCGCGTTGAGCGACGAGCGCCGTGGTGGTCGTCGTGCGCGTAGCCATCATCCCCATCGGGCGGAACACGCGCTCGGCGAGGAACACATCCCATGGCTTCCCCGACACGCGCGCGATGACGTCGGCGAGGGTGAAGTAGCAGACGTTGCAGTACTGCCACTTCGATCCCGTCGGGAACTCGAGCGGCCGCGCGAACGCCGACTGGATGACGACGCTGTCCGGCTGGACCTTGAAGGCGTCGAAGGCCGGCCCCTCGCGCAATACGCCCGACGTGTGCGTGAGGAAGTGACGCAGCGTGATGTCACGCCACGACTCCGGTGCGCCGCCATAGTACTTGGCAATCGGATCGTCGATGGCCAGGCGCCCATCCTGAGCGAGGATCAGGATCCCGGTGGCGAGAAACTGCTTGCTCACCGATCCGATCTTGAAGACGGTCTGCGGTGTGACGGGGATTCCGTGCTCGAGATCGGCCATGCCGTATCCCTCGGCCTTGATCACCTTGCCGGCGCGTACGACGGCGAGCGACACGCCGGGGATGTGCTTGCTCGCCATCTCGGCCGTGACGAACCGGTCGACCGTGTCGGGTTTGGTCGCGGTCGAGCGCGTGAGTTGCGCGTGGAGCGGCGCGATCTGGGCGCTGACGGCGAAGGCGAGCGCCAAGACTCGATGGGACACGGGATCCTTCCAGTTGTGGTCCCTGAACGTACTCGTCGCGAATGCGAGTGTCACGGGCCGGTCGTCCTGCGCACATGATCATTCACCGACCGCCGGACAGGCCGTAGAGCCACGTGCCTAACGCTGAGTCGCGGCGGGAGGTGTGTGCAGGCGTCACGGCGGCGATCGCGCGGCCGACGCGCGCTCGTTGTCGCGGGCGCGCCGCTACGCGCCGGGCGCCCGGTACCGGACTTCCCCGGCCTTTCGGAGAGCATCCATCGTTTCGTCGACGGTCAGGAGGACAATCGTTTCGAACGAGCTGAGCGCGCCGCCGGCACTGATCGCCAGCGCAACCGCGGCCATGGACACGTTGTCGGGGGCCTCCCACACGTTGTAGCCGTCGTGTGTGCCGAAGGCGTACCAGAAGCCGTGGAGCTTCCCACCGACTAACTCGATGTACGACTGAGCGGCCTTTCGGCGGTCTTCCGGGCTGCCGATCAGCCTGGCCCAGGTCTCCGGCGTGTAGCTGAACTTCGATAGATAGAGTGGCATCGTCTCTCTCCCTGAAAGTCAAAGTCGAGCCGGCCGAGTTAAGGTCGCCTACCGCGCGATCTTGGTCCAGCTCGAAAGGTCGAGTCGCTCGCCCGGTGTGAGCCAGTCATACCACGCCCCAAGGTAGGCGTCAGCACCGCGTAGGTCGCTGTGGCGGGCGCGCTTGGTGCTTCGCTGAAGGGATCTTGCTTTGCCGGTGGCGAGTGGCGCGGCGTAGTTGACCATCTGGATGAAAAAGCGTAGTATCGTCATCCATCACAATGGACGCCATGCTCTGGATCCTAACGATGGCTCTGGTTGCCCTGGCGGGCGCGCTCTGGGCCGCGGGGATCGTCGAGGCGTACTCGTCGCGCCGCCGACGGGGTGAGCCCAGCGAGCTGCCGGCCCCGGAGCACTCACGCCAGATTACGCCGTCCAGCTCGCGGCTTCACCTCGCCCTGCGCTTCTGGCGTGGGTGGACCCAGGCGCGCGACGAGCGCTGGCGCGCCACCGATGCTGAGCCGGCGGTTGCAATGGCGGACTGGCCGCGCTACGCGCGGACCATCGCGTCTGATCTCGCGCTCGACCGCGACACCATGATCCCCGCGATCGTCAGTCGTTTCGCCTACGTGATGCCTCCCGCGGACCATCGTTAGGCGACCGTGGTGGCTGCCATCGTGGTCCGCCCGCGGTTCGGCTACGTGTCGCTTTCGCTCTCCGTGGACCAGTCTGGAATCGGGTGACGCTCGCAATCGCCTGGGGGCACGCCCCAGGCGTTGAAGTGGGCGGCATTGTCGACGCGTTCGATCGCGCACGACGTCCAGCCGCGTGACTCGGCCAGCCGCACGTTCCCGGCGAGCCGATCCAGCACGGCCTCGTGAGCCGCCCAGCGATCCGACGGCACGCGGGTGTCGGCGCGCGCCTCGACCTTCGCCTGCAGCGCCTGGAGCGGCTCCAACGGATTGCTCATCCTGCCCGGCTACCGCGCTGGCGGCGCGAGATTCCCACAGGCAATGACCGTCTCGGGGTTGGCAGCCGACGCGGCCACGGTCACGAAGAACTCGCCGCTATCGGGCGTGGCTCCGGGGACCGTCACACCCCTCTCGCCTCGGCCATCGTCACCGATGCTGAGGGGCTTGTACGTCGCGCCAGCGGCGAAGGCACCCTGATCGGCGCCGCATTGGCCACGGCGAACTTGCCATGGATGAACGCCGCCCGGCGTCGCGTTGGAGATGCTGACCGAGAGGACCGTGCCTTGGCCGTTTCCGGTCGGTTGCATCGATGCGGAGCCGTGCATCTGCACGACGCCGGCGAGCGCGGCGGGGCTCACCAGCGAGGCGCGCCAGCGGGAATTCACGTTCACGTCACCACGGACTTCGCTGACAGGCTCGCGATGAAATGGGTTGCAGGCTGCGGCGGCAACGAGTGACGCCAGCCCGAGCGCGTGGCGAGTGTTCATAGATCCTCCGGAACGTTCGGGCCAACTCGACGGTACCCGCGGATCGCGGAGACGCTTTATTGACCAACTGGATAATGAACAATAACACTCATCATCCAACTGGTCAACACACGGCGACGCGGCCAACCCGAGGCGGTGCCCGTGAGCCGGGGACGTCGCCATTGACCAAGCGGATGAATACGCATACGTTTCATTATACGACTGGTCAATGGATGCGCTGAGGCCGTACGGTACACGTGACGGCGACGCCCTCTCCGAGGCAATGCATGAGCGACCCCAAGAAGAAACCGACCGCGCCGGACCCCTCCGCTCCCGCGGCGCCGAGCAAGGGCGGATTCGGCGCGTTCTCCGAGGTCTACCGCGCCCGCTGGGCCGCGAATCACCCGAACATGCGACCCAGGGGACCTGCGGCGAGTACCGACGGAGCGCCCGAGCCTCCGCCGCCTGGCTCCGCTCCGGAAGAGAAGTCGCCGCATGGAGCCCGCGGCACACGGCTCGCCCGTCCCGAGGATTGATCCTCCCATTCGATCGGCTGTATGCTCGGTTCGGTGCGATAGCCCGCGCCCGGGCCGACGGCGATAGCTCGGCAGCGCACCGGTCTGTGATCGCGCGACCGGAGTCGACCCAGCGCCGCGCCGGCGAGCTCGTCGCTGACGCCATCGTCGCCAACGCCATTCTCGGCGACTCAGCGCGCGCGCTCCGTCCCGAGATCGTCCGCCGGTCTTCCCCGGCGCACGCTTCCTGCGTAAGCTGGATGACATAGCGCCGGCACGGGGCCGGCCTTGCACCCACCGCTGTGACGGTCCGTGCCGATCGAAAGGCGCGGCGGCGATGCCTCGCGGATCACCTCGTTAGGCATCTCGGGCCGCGGGTGCAGCATGCCTCGTCAGGTTGGCGCCATACACGGCGCAGCGGATCGGTCTGGCCGCCCAATATCAGCCACGCAGTCGGCCGCTGACCAGGTCAGGCCAACGGAGCGCAATCGACTCCTCCTCGCGCTCCCTCGATCCGCCTACCGCGCGCTGCTTCCCGATCTCGAGGCGGTGATTCTCCCGCGCGGCGCCGTGCTGTTCGAGGCACGCGCGGCCATCACGCATGTCTACTTCCCGCAGCGCTGCGTGATCTCGCTCCTGGCAGCGGCTGGCGAAGGACCAGGGGTCGAGGTGGGGCTGGTCGGCAACGAGGGGATGGTCGGCCTGTCGGTGTTCCTCGGCGCAGGAAGCTCGACGACGCAGGCGGTGCTGCAGGTTCCAGACGGCGCGTGGCGGATGGAAGTGGACGCGTTCGGGCGCGCGATCGCCCGGCAGCCGTCACTGCGGCAGATCCTGCAGCGCTACACGCAGTCGGTGATCAGCCAGGTCGCCCAGGGACTGGCGTGTAACCAACGTCATGCCGTTGCGCCGCGCTGCGCCCGCTGGCTGCTCATGGCCCACGACCGCGTCGGCGCCGATCGCTTCACGCTCACGCACGAGTTCCTCGGGCAGATGCTCGGCGCTCGACGACCTACCGTCTCGATCACGGCGCACACACTCCAGGCATTGGGGCTCATCCGGTACACGCGCGGCGTCGTCACGGTCGTCGATCGCGCGGGACTCGAGAACGCCTCCTGCACGTGCTACGGGGTCATGGAAGCCGACTACGCCCGCGCGCTCGGCTGATCCGCGTCGCGCCCGTCCGGGCGACCACGACTTGCCGCCCTAACGAGAGCTCCGACGTATGACTGGATCCGCCATGAAGGGACTGCTGCTCTACCCCGAGTTTCCGGACAGCTCGTTCTGGAGCTACCGGCACATCATGCCGATGCTCGGCGCAAAGGCCGCGTTCCCGCCGCTGGGCCTCCTCACGTTCGCGGCGCTCATGCCGCCAGAGTGGACGTTCGAGCTCCTCGATCTCAACGTCGAGCGGCCGCCGAACCACGAGCTGCGCGCCCGTATCGCCGCGGCGGACGCCGTGTTCGTGAGCGCGATGTCCGTGCAGAAACCGTCGTTGGTCGCGGTGCTCGCCAGTGCGGCGCATGGCCTCGACACGCCCTGGATCCTCGGCGGGCCATACGCGTCGAGCTACCGCGACCACATCCTGCAGGCCAGAACGCCTTCCGACGAGATCCTGCGGCGGGGTCTCGATGTGCTGACCTGGGGCGAAGGGGGTCAGTGGGTGCCGGCCATCGATCGGATGCTTCGCATCGAGCGGCGGCGCCACTCCGACGGGAGTCCCCTGCTGCTCATTCCCGACGCGATCGCGGCGCAGGCACCCGGCTCGCGCCGCGCGCTCAACGACCGCACCGTCTTCAAGGCGCTCGGAGACTCACCCGCGCCGCGCTGGGATCTGATCGATATGCAGGACTACCGCGCGATGATGATGCAGACGACGGTGGGCTGCCGGTTCCGATGCGACTTCTGCGACATCATCCAGTTCAACGGCGGCTTCACCCGACCCCGGACGCTGGCGTCGGTGCGCAACGACCTGGAGGCGCTGCGCACGTTAGGCTACCGCGGCGGCGTCTTCACCGTCGACGACAATTTCGTGGGCAACCCGGAAGCGATCGGCTCGATCCTCGAGGTGATGATCGAGTTCCAGCGGGCCAACAACTACCCGTTCTCGTTCTATACCCAGGCGAGCCTCGACCTCGGGTCGCCGAAGCTGGCGCACCTCCTGCCGCTCATGAAGGAGGCCGGATTCGCCGAGGTGTTCCTCGGGATCGAGAACCCGGACCCCGCCGCGCTCGCGGGGATGAACAAGAAGCAGAACCTGAAGGTGGGAATCGCCGAGACGGTCGCCATGATCCAGCGGGCCGGGATCGAGGTCATGGCTGGCTTCATCTTTGGCAGCGACGAGGACACGATCGACACGGCCGATGCCATTGCGGCGTTCGCCACCCAAGTCGCGATTCCCACGGCGATGACGGGAATGCTCACGCCGATTCCGCACACGCCGTTGACGGAACGACTCCGTTCCGAGGGACGGTTACGCGAGGCTGAATTCTCGGGCAGCAACACGAATGACGTCGTGCAATTCGTTCCGCAGCGGATGACCGCCGCTGAGATGCAGCGTGGCTATTATGCCATGCTCGGGCGACTGTTCTCGCCGACAGCGATGTATCGACGCTCGTCGGCGCTCATCGACCGCCTCGAGCCGCATATCTTCCGCGGCGGTGGCGCGACGCGCGGCGCGGACGTGCGTGCCGCCATTCGATCGTTGTGGCGCCAGGGCGTGGCGGGCGGCGCACGACGCGAGTACTTCCGACTGCTCTGGAAGGGCGTCTGTCGGGACGCGACGCGTTATCGCGAGGCGGGACGGTCGGCCGCACGGATGACCCAGCAGGTTCGCTCACCGAGCGATCCCGCCCGGGCCGGGCTCGATCCGGCATCGGAAACGTCGCTGTCGTCGCTCGTCGATCACGCGCGGGAGGCCGTGCTGCGGGCAGCGCCGAACCGTCCGATCTCCGAGGTCGATGCGTGGGCGCGGAGCCTGCGGCAGAAGATCGAAGGACAAGCGGCGACGCCCGCCGATCTCGACTCGCTGTATCGCTGGAGCCACGAATACTTCGTGCGACAGCGACGGCTGCATCGGTTCCCCGGTGCGTACCTGGTGAAGGCCTTCAATCTCGCGATCAAGGGCTTGCACTATCACCTGGTGATGAACGGCATCACGCGGGAGTTGCGTCGTTAGGCCGCCGGGCCGCCCTCAGGCGGTTGCGGCGCTCGCCAGCGACTGATGGATCGCGTCATCCGATAGATGACCGCCGGTCTCAGTCATTCCGAGCGAAGCGAGGTGAGGCGACTCCTCGCGATGACAAAGGCGGATCAATCGAAGCAGGCGGATGCGTCGAGGTCATCATGCTCCAACCCCAGCAGTGGCATCACCTCGAGTTGGGCCCGGTGGCGAATGGCGGGACTCACATGAGCGCGCAGCTCGCGCGCTCGCGTACGGAGTCCGTCACCGGCGAATTGTTCAGAACGAATGTCGCGCATCAGGCGATCGACCGCGGTGCGTGGTGCATGGCGAACAAGAAAACGCCAGTAGTCCGGCGCAAGATCCATCAGCTCACGCGTCCCTTTCTTCTGAAAGCCTATCATGCCTAACGCCCTCCGTCGTCGAGCCAACGCATGCGTGAGCCCCACGACACGCTTGCCAATCGGTTTCCAAAGCGGCCGTCAAGGTACCGGGGAGCGAGGCTCGTATCGGATGACGGGGTGAAACGCTCGGGGACATCGTACGGAATGGCGTCAGGAACGACCTGACGGTCCTGGCCCGGTCCGGGGACTCCCCTCAACTCGAGTCGACCGGTACTCCCAGTGCGCTCCAGTACGAAACCACTCCACCCGAGCGACTCGGCGCGTTTCTGGTTGGACGCGAGCCGCGCGATGACTGGTTGGTGCGCCGCCGAACCAGTGCCGAAAGCACGGCCTCGTGCGATCGCATCAAATCGTGCAAACAGTCGCTGCAGCGGGAGTCCGTCGGCTACGACGATGTCGCCGTCAAACGTGGGTCGATCCATTAGGATGGATCCTTGGGGTGGAACATTCTCGTTCCGTCCTCGGTGTGCACGCGACGGGGATCAGTTTCGGGCGGCGTCGTGTCGCCGGTTCCGATCGTCGGCTTGGTGTACTCACGCGGGCGCATGTTCGGGTGGGTCGCGGCCCAATGCGGGCGATATACATCGGCCAAAGCACCGAACCCGCCCTTCTGAGGCTCGTCCTCTACCGGCGTTGCCGCCGTCTCCGGCTCAGTCAGTTTCTTGGCATCCTGCATGGCGATTCCTTCGAGAGGCGTCGCCAGGTTCCTGCGGAGAGGTCATGACTCCGATCAGCGACGCGTATTCACCAGTTGGATGACAAAGTCTACCCGTTATCATCCAGTTGGTCAATGGCACGAGCGCGAAATCATGCGAACGTGCGAAGTCTCGCGTTAACAAGCCCTCGCGCCGAGCCAGCCGGTGGCGCGGGGTCCACCAGCGACACCGGCCAGCCGTACGTCGAACCGACGTCAGCGTCGGCTCAGGCAGCAATGCTTCCGATTCTCATTCACGTGTACCGTCGTGGCGGTGACGCCGGCGGCACCGACGAGTTCGGCGACAGAATCGAGATCGGCGATTCCCGCCGCGACTTCGTGTGGACCCAGCTCACACTGACGTTCGGCACGCTCGCTACTTGTCATCCATCTGGTCAATATGTATTGACCAAGTGGATGACGTTGGGTAGATTCCATCATCCAAGCGGTCAACGACCGGGCGCGGCCCGTACGCTCGTGGTCTCACTCAGCGAGGCATGTAGGTATGGTCACCAAGAATGCAACATCCGTCACTGTCAGTCCCCTCGCCGACCGCGTGGTCGTGAGATCGCTCGAGGGTCAGGAGCAGACCCGTGGCGGGCTGTTCATCCCCGACACAGCGAAAGAGAAGCCGCAGGAAGGCGAGATCCTCGCCGTGGGTGCAGGTCGGTTCGATGACGGCAAGCGCGTCCCCATGGAAGTCAAAGTCGGCGACAAGGTACTGTTCGGGAAATACAGCGGCACTGAAGTCATGATCGACGGCGAGTCGCTCCTCATTCTGCGCGAGACTGACGTCCTGGCCGTGCTGACCTGAGCGCGCCCGAAGCACCTGGCAGCGAACGTTTCGCCCCGGCCACCTGAGCACCGGCGTTTCCGCTCTCCGCGCCGCCATCCGCAGCCATCTCTAGAAAGGATCCAGCCCATGCCTGCCAAGGAACTTCAGTTCAATAGCGACGCGCGCGCGGCCCTCAAGCGCGGCGTCGACCAACTCGCCGACGCCGTGAAGGTCACGCTCGGCCCGAAGGGCCGAAACGTCGTCATCGACAAGAAGTTCGGTGCCCCGACCGTCACCAAGGACGGCGTCACCGTTGCCAAGGAGATCGAGCTCGCC
>Ga0105249_10000557_pt1 | contig 34299 bp, 31 predicted proteins | sample KBSS44metaG_FD_81522 | JGI IMG/M metagenome (GOLD analysis project Ga0105249, IMG submission 81522) | Switchgrass rhizosphere microbial communities from Kellogg Biological Station, Michigan, USA - KBS S4-4 metaG | ecosystem: Host-associated > Plants > Roots > Rhizosphere > Soil | place...
GCGAGGCGGAGCTGCTCGCCCGCGGATACGAACCGCCCGTCGCGCGCGTGCGCGGACTGTCCACGGTCTTCCGCTACAGTGATCGCACGCGCCAGCGTATTCCGATCGCCGCCGCGCCAAGCGTGGAGGAAGAGGCGGAGCTCGAGGCGAACGTTGTGCTGCGTCCGATCGCCGAGCGTGCGATTTTGCCGACGGTGGCGTACGTGGGAGGGCCGGGCGAAGTCGCGTACTTCGCGCAGGCCACCGCGATCGCGCAGGTGCTCGGCGTGGAGCTGCCGCTCGTCGTCCCGCGCTGGTCGGGGATGATCATCGAGCCGCACGTGCAGCGGTTGTTGACGCGTTACTCGCTCACGCCGGACGATCTTCGCGATCCGCACGCCGCGGAGTCGCGCCTCGTGCGAGAGCAGATCCCGCCTGCGATTCGCGACGCGCTCGCGCGCTACGCGGCAGAGGCGGATGCGCTGAACGAGTCGCTTCGCGCGGCGCTCGCCGCCGGCGGAAAGACGCCGCTCGTCCCCGACGCGGTGGTCGACGGCGCGCGCCACAACATCGCGCACCGCATCGAGCGCCTGGAGCGGCGCGTCGCGGCGGCGGCGAAGCGACGGGAGGAGAAGACGATGCGCGACATCGCGATCGCGCGCACATCGCTCTACCCACTCGGCAAGCCGCAGGAGCGCGTGCTCAACTTCATCCCGATGCTGGCGCGTCACGGCCACACGCTGCTCGCGCAGATGCGCGCGCGCGCGAGCGAGCACGCGGACTTCGTATTGAGCGGACAACCGAGCGACGCAACGGATGAGCGGGTCGCCGCGCCCCGCTAGCGCCGGCGCCCCGGCGCCGCGCGAGCGATCCGGGCGCGCGGCGACGCTCGTCGCCACCGGAATTCTGCTCAGCCGCATCGCCGGACTCGTACGCCAGCACTTTCTCGCGCGCTACCTCGGTCTAAGTGACGGGGCGGATGCGTTCAACGCGGCGTTTCGCATTCCGAACTTCTTGCAGAATCTCTTTGGCGAAGGGGTGCTTTCCGCGTCGTTCATCCCCGTGTACGCACGTCTGCGTGCGAACGGGGAAGAGGACGAGGCGTCGCGCGTCGCGAGCGCGGTGCTTTCCCTCCTCGCGGTGGCGACGTCGATCCTCGTGCTCGCGGGAATCGCGGCCACGCCAATTCTCATCGCCGTCATCGCACCGGGATTCGAGGGAGCGAAGCGCGAGCTCACGATCACGCTCGTGCGGATTCTCTTTCCGGGCGCGGGGCTGCTCGTGCTCTCGGCGTGGTGCCTCGGCGTCCTGAACAGCCACCGGAAATTCCTGCTCTCGTATTCCGCGCCGATCGTCTGGAACCTCGCGATCATCGTCGCCCTCGTGTGGCGCGGCGGGCGCGTGGCGGAGTTCGATCTGGCGGTGGTGGCGGCGTGGGCTTCGGTGGTGGGGAGCGCGGCGCAGCTGCTCGTGCAGGTGCCGACGGTGATGATGCTGCTCCGCCACTTTCGGCCGACCTGGAACACGACGTCGGCCAACGTCCGCATCGTCGTCGCCAACTTTCTTCCGGTGTTTGTAGGGCGCGGCGTCGTGCAGATCAGCGGCTACATCGACGCGGTGATCGCGAGTCTCCTCGGCACCGGCGCGCTCGCGGCGCTCACGAATGCGCAGGCGCTCTACATGCTGCCGGTGAGCCTCTTCGGGATGAGCGTGTCGGCGGCCGAGCTGCCGGCGATGTCGAGCGCGGTGGGCGAGAAGGCGGAGGTGGCAGAGTATCTTCGCGCGCGGCTGGATGGAGGACTACGCCGCATTGCGTTCCTCGTCATCCCGTCAGCGATGGCCTTTCTTGCGCTTGGAGATATCCTCGCCGGTGCGCTGTTCAAATCGGGACGATTCACGCAGGCGGATTCGGTGTACGTGTGGAGCATTCTCGCCGGCTCCGCCGTCGGACTGCTCGCGTCGACGCTCGGGCGATTGTACGCGTCGACCTACTACGCACTGCGCGATGCGCGCACGCCGCTGCGATACGCGATCGTGCGCGTCGTGCTCACGAGCGGCCTCGGATACCTCTTCGCGATCCCGCTCCCCAAACTGCTCGGCATCGATGCGCACTGGGGCGTCGCGGGGCTCACCGCCTCCGCGGGGATCGCGGGATGGGTGGAGTTCGTGCTCCTGCGTCGAACACTCAACGCGCGCATTGGGCGCACGGGACTTCCGGCCTCATACGTCGCGCGCCTGTGGCTGGCGGCGGCGGCCGCCGCAGCAGCGGCGTGGAGTGTGAAGGAGCTCGTCGGCGCGCGCCCGGCGATCCTGCTCGCGGCGCTCACGATCGTGCCCTACGGCGCGGTGTATTTTGGAGTGACGGCGGCGATTGGAGTGCCCGAGGTAGGCGCGGTGCTGGGTCGTCTGCGGAGGAGTGGAGGAGCGAAGCGTTAACTGAATTGGTGGAGCCACAAAGACGGACACACAGACAGACACGAACGGAGATTTGCCAATGCTTTTTTTCGGTTGGTGTCCGTCTGTATCCGTTTGTGTGGTCTCACCAATGCAGTTACGACTCGCTCACGTGCGCCCAACCCTAAGAGGCCACACGAGATCGGGCCGCCCAACTACCGTATCCCGTTATATTTAGATCGTGGCAACCGACCCCTCTGAGCAGATCGCGCTCAAGCTCCCGCACCTTCCGGAATCGCCCGGCGTGTACCTGTTCAAGGACGCGACGGGGCAGGTGCTGTACGTGGGGAAGGCGAAGCGGCTGCGCTCCCGCGTGCGGAGCTACTTCGGCGCCGACCCGCTCGCCAGCCCGAAGACGCGCGTGCTCGTGCGCCAGATCGCCGACGTCGAGACGATCGTGCTCCCCACGGAGGCGCACGCGCTCATCCTCGAGGCAAACCTCATCAAGGAGTACCGGCCGCGCTTCAACATCGCGCTCCGCGATGACAAGTCGTACCCGTACATCAAGGTGACGGTGAACGAGCCGTTTCCGCGGGTCTACGTGACGCGGCGGCTGATCGACGATGGCGGGCGGTACTTCGGGCCGTACACCGATGTCGGGGCAATGCGGCGCGCGCTCAACGTCGTCAAGCGGATCTTCACCGTGCGCTCGTGCAACTATGACATGCCGAAGGAGATGCCGGAGCGCGCCTGCCTCGACTACCACATCGGCCGGTGCAAGGCGCCCTGTATCCTGCTGCAAACGCAGGAAGACTACCGTGCGATGATCGACGAGGTGCTCCTCTACCTCGATGGCCGCGCGGCCGAGGTGACCAGGCGCGTGCGGGCGCGCATGGACGAAGCTGCGGCAAACATGGACTTCGAGCGCGCGGGCGAGCTGCGTGATGCGCTGCGTCACTTGCAGCGGCTCGAGGAGCCGACCGTAGTCGTCGAGGTGGAAGGGGGCGATCGCGACGTGCTCGGCTACGCGCGCGACGGCGAGGATGCGGTGGTGACGATGCTCCGCATTCGCGCGGGGAAGCTCCTCGCGCGCGAGCACCAGTTCGTTGAGAACATTCAGGATGAGGGAGACGACGCCGTGCTCTCGGCGTATCTCGCGCGCAGCTACATTCCGCTCCCCGAGCACGCGCGCGAGCTCCTGATTCCGTTCGATGTCGCCGACCGCGAGCTGATCGAGGAAACGCTTCCGCGGGTGACGATCTGGATGCCGCAGCGCGGCCCGCGGCGGCAGCTCATTGAGCTCGCCGATCAGAATGCGCGGCACCTGCTCGAGGAGCAGAAGACATCGACGTTCGAGGCGGAGGAGCGCGCCGTCGATCCGGTGTACGAGCTGCAGCGCGAGCTCGGACTGCAAAGCGTGCCGCGCGCCATGATCTGTTTCGACATCTCGACGTCGCAGGGCACCGATACGGTCGCGTCGTGCGTCTGGTTCGAGAACGGCCGGCCGAAGCGCGCCGAGTATCGGAAGTTCAAGATCGAGTCGGTCGAGGGAGGTGCGCCTGACGATTTCGCATCGATGCGCGAGGTCGTGACGCGCTACTTCACGCGGCGCGTGGACGAGCAGAAGCCGCTCCCGGATCTCGTGGTGGTCGACGGAGGGAAGGGGCAGCTGAGCTCCGCACGCGAAGCGCTCGAGGCGCTGAATCTCTCTCGGCTCTCCACGATCTCGCTCGCGAAGCGCGACGAGGAGATCTTCATCCCCGGGCGAAGCGAGTCGCTGCGGCTCTCAAAGCGGTCGCCTGCGCTTCGCATGTTGCAGCGCATGCGCGACGAGGCGCACCGCTTCGCGATCACGTACAATCGCAAGCGGCGTTCGATGCGCACCGTCACGTCGGAGCTGCTCAAGATCAGGGGAGTCGGGCCCGAGAAACGCCGCGCGCTGCTCAACGCGTTCGGGAGCGTGCAGGGCGTGCGCGACGCCGGCGTCGAAGCGATCGCGCAGCTCCCCGGATTCAGCGCCGCGAGTGCGCAGCGGCTGCTCGCCGCGCTCAATCCGCAGGCGGAAGTGTCAGCGCCTTCTGACACATCGAGCGACGCACCCGGTGCGGAGCCGGGCAATGGTGTGACGAGTGACACGTCGGCGTCAAGCGAAGCGGCACACGATTCCGGGATCGTCGAGCAAGGCTAGCCGTCTCGGAGCGACGTCGAGTAGCTTTGTATACATGTCACCAATTGCGATCATCGATCCGTTTTCCGGCATTGCCGGCGACATGATGCTCGGAGCGCTGCTCGAGGTCGGACTCGACCCCGAGTGGCTGCGTGCGCTCCCCGCGCGGCTCGGACTCGATGGCGTGGAAGTGAGGATTCAGCGTGTGCTGCGCGCCGGGATTGCGTGCACGAAAGTCGACTTCGACATCCCGCCGCAGCCGCACGGACGACACATCAAGAAGATCCGCGAGATGGTCGCAGCCGCGGGTGTGCCCGACGCTGTTCGCGAGCGCGCCGACGCCACGTTCACGTCGATCGCGGAGGCCGAGGGAGAGATCCACGGCGTCGGACCGGAGAAGGTGCATCTGCACGAGGTGGGCGCAGTCGATGCGATTCTCGATGTCGTAGGATCGGTGTGGGGGCTGCAGTTGCTCGGCGTCGACAAGGTGTACTGCGGCCCGATCGTCGTCGGGGATGGCACGGTGAAGGCGGCGCACGGGATTCTTCCGGTGCCTGCGCCCGCGACGCTCAAGCTCCTCGAGGGACACGTCATTCGCCCGGGTCCCGAGGGCGCGGGCGAGCTCGTGACGCCCACCGGGGCCGCGCTAGTGCGCGCGCTCTCGTGCGGGCCGGCGCCAGCGTCGTACACCCCGCTTCGCAGCGGCTATGGCGCCGGGACGAAGGAGTTTGCGAATCGCGCCAACGCGCTTCGCATTACGCTCGCCGAGCCTGCGCTCCTTGGCGGAGTGGTAGTCGAGTCGCTCACGCAGCTCGCGACCGACATCGACGACATGGATGGCGAAGCGCTGAGTGCGCTGAGCGACGTGCTACGCGACGAGGGCGCGCTCGACGTCGTGCTGCTCGCGACGCAGATGAAGAAGGGGCGTCCGGGTACGCGCGTGGAGGTGCTTTGCGCACCGTCCAGCGCCGATCGGATCGAACACGTACTGTTTTTGCATAGCAGCTCGATTGGGGTACGGCGCTCGAGTGTCGAGCGCCACGCGCTGCCGCGTGAGGAGTGGACTGTGCTCGTGCAGGGTGAAGCCGTGCGGATGAAGCGCGTCACGCTTCCTGGTGGCGGCACGCGCACGAAACCCGAGTACGATGATGTACGACGACTGGCTGCGCGCCTTGGACGCTCGCTTCGCGATGTGTCCGCGGAGGCGCTGGAAGTTGCAGAACGGCTCGGGATACCGAGCGTAACTTCGCCCGCGGCGAAAGCCACGCCGGCGAGCAACCACTGAGGAGACGAGTAGATGAGTCGCTGGAACACATTCATGGTGCACGCCTGCGTCGCTTCGGCGATCGTGGCGTCCCCGTTGATCGCGCAGAAGACCGACAAGAAAGCGGGTGGGGCTACCGCGGCTTCGTGCTCGATCTCGACCGACAAGCCTGACGAGGTAAAATCCGCACTGAGCTCGCTCACCGTAGCGCAGATCGGCGGACGACCCGAGGATCAGCAGAAGCGGCTCAAGAGCGCAGTCACGTCGCTCACCAGCAACCCGTCCAAGTTCAAGAGCAATCAGGCGGGGCACGACTACGTGCTCGGACAGGCGTTCGTGCACTGGGCGGAGCAGTTCCCTGACTCGGCGACGGTGAACAAGGGAGCGATCGGCTTCGTCGATGGCAAGGAGCAGTCGATCGATCTCCTCGCGAGCGCCGATACGTTGTTCACGGCGGTCGAGAAGTCGAATCCGGATTGCGCTGCGGACATCGAGAGCTTTCGTCTTGAGGGAATGCGCCCGATGGCGGTCAAGGTGTCGGGGCTCATCAACTCCGACAGCGTTGCGCAGGCCGAGGCGATGGTGAAGCGCATCATGATGATCGACAAGACGTCGCCGATCAGTCTCTACTTCCAGGGCATGGTCGCGCAGCGCAAGCAGGATTTCGCAACGTCGGCCGACCTGTTCGCCAAGGGGCTGGCCGCGATGCCGGCGGATGTCGGCGCTGACAGCAATCTCAAGGCGGCGCTGGAGTGGGGAGCCGCGCAGATGACGCGCCGCGCTGCGTTCTCGATGACGGGCGATCAGAAAAAGGCCGGAATGCTCAAGGCGGCCGAATACTACAAGAAGTTCCTCGCGGACTTCCCGAAGAGCCCGAATGTGCCGGATGCGCAGCAGGGACTCGCGGCGTCGCTCAGTGCCTCGGGCGACTCGGCGAGTGTCGGAAAGTTGTGGAGTGACATGCTCGCGGCGCCCGGCAACTATACTGCGGCACAGCTGTACGACGCGGGCACGCAGGCCTTCACGATGAACCAGTTCGGACCGGCGACGAAGCTCATGAACGCCGCGCAGCTCAAGAATGGGTGGCTGCGGCCGGGGCTCTACAACGCCGCGAACGTCTACTGGAAGGCGGGCGACTTCGATCGCATGCTGCTGACCTCCAAGAAGCTCACGCAGATCGATCCGAACAATCCGGACGAGTACCAGCTGCTGGCGCTCGCGTACCAGGGGAAGGCGAAGGCCACGAAGGATCCGAAGATCGTCAAGGCGTACAACGACTCGCTGAATGCGGCGTTCGCGGCGAGCGAGAAGGTGAAGACGAAGGTGACCTTCGACGCGTTCGCGATCGGGTCGGCCAAGCCAGCGCTTTCGGGGACGATCGAGAACATTTCCACTGCGCCGCAGAAGGGCACGCTCAAGGTGCAGTTCGTGAATGACGCAGGGATCGCCGTATCGACGCAGAGCACGGAGTTCTCGCTGGCGCCCAAGGAGAAGAAGCCGTTCTCCGTGACGGGCGAGGGCGCAGCGATCGTCGGCTACAAGTACGATCCGATTCCCTGACATCGGCAGCGATTCACCGTCGAACGAAGCCCGCCGCGCATCTCGCGGCGGGCTTTTTTCGTAGCCTCGCGCGAGAACGCCTTAGGTGGGCGAAGTACATGTTCTGCCTTGATTTCGGACTCTTCATCTCCTAGGTTACATCATGTTCAAGGCCAACCGTGTTCGGCGTTCCGAGCTTCGCTCCGCGCGCCGCGACCCTCGGTGGCCTTTCGTGCGTCCAGCCCAGCGTTCGCGATGATCAAAGTCGCCCGAGTTCTTCCAGATTCAGTCGCGTCAGAGCTCGGCATCGGTCCCGGCACCGTGCTGCAGTCGGTGAACGGGCGCAAGCTCGAGGACTTTCTCGACTGGGAGTTCCTCACGGCCGATGACGAGCTCGTGCTCGAAGTGTCCACGCCCGAAGGCGAGGAGCTCGTGTTCGAGATCGAGCGGCCTGAAGGGATGGCGATGGGGATCGTTCTCGAGCCGCCCCGCGTGCGCCGCTGCGCCAACAAGTGCGAGTTCTGCTTCATCGAAGGGCTGCCGAAGGGGCTCCGCGCGCCGCTCTACGTGCGCGACGACGACTACCGTCTCTCCTTCGCCTACGGCAACTTCGCGACGCTGTCGAACGTGAAGGACAAGGACATCGCGCGGATCCTCGAGTACCGACTCTCGCCGCTCTACATCTCCGTGCATGCGACGCCCTTCGAGGCGCGAAAGATCCTGCTGAACAACCCGAAGGTGCCCGACATCATGAAGCAGCTCGGGCGGCTCGCCGAGGGCGGCATCCAGTTCCACTGCCAGATGGTGATCGTGCCCGGCCTCAACGATGGCGCCGTCCTCGAGCAGTCGATCGCCGATCTCTGGTCGCTCGGCGACGCCGTGCTCTCGACCGCGATCGTGCCCGTGGGGCTCACGCAGTTCTCGCATCTCTACACGGGCGAGTCGATGAATGCGGAGCGCGCGAACGAGCTGATCGCGCATGTGGAGCGCTGGGAAGAGCGCGCGCTGCGCGAGCGGGGCGACCGCTGGGTGTTCGGCTCCGACGAGCTGTATATGCTCGCGCGCCGCGAGCTGCCGGGCGCCGAGCACTATGGGGATTTCGTGCAGATCGAGAATGGCATTGGCGCGGTCGCGTACCTGCGGAAGCGCGTGGCCGAGGGCGCCAGCACGCTGCCGCGGCACGATGGCCGGCGTATCGGGATCGTCACCGGCACGGCGATGGGTGGACGGATCATGTCCGAGCTGCTTGCGAAGCTCGAGGCGGCCACGGGCGCGCACTTCGAGCAGATCGTCGCCGAGAACTCGCTGTTTGGGCCGACGACGACCGCGGCCGGACTGCTCGTGGGCGCCGATCTTCGGCGCGCGCTCGAGGGGCGCACGGATCTCGACCTCGCGCTGATTCCTGCGGAGACCATCAACGATGACGGTCTCTTTCTTGACGACCTTTCCTTCGCCGTACTCCGCGAGGAGATGTCGATCCCGCTTGTTCCATCGTACGACTTTCTCGACGTCCTGTCGAACGAAGACCTGAGCGACGCCGCGTCGCAACTCCATTCTGCGAGCGCCGCATGACAGAAATCGGAAACATCCCTGTAGTGGCCATCGTCGGGCGGCCGAACGTCGGCAAGTCGCAGCTCTTCAACCGGCTCGCCGACAGCGACTCTGCCATCGTGAGCGAGGAAGCGGGGACGACTCGCGACCGGCACTTCGCGCGCGCGGAGTGGGGAGGGCGCGCCTTCTGGCTCGTCGACACGGGCGGGCTCACCGACGATCAGTCGATCCCGATGGACGTCGAGATCCAGAAGCAGGTGATGCAGGCGATCGCCGAGGCCGATCTGATGCTGCTGGTGGTCGACGCGAAGACCGGGTTGCATCCGCAGGACCAGCGCGTGGTCGAGCTGCTGCGCGACTCGCGCAAGCCGTGGCTGCTCGTCGCGAACAAGGTGGACGATCCGCGTTCCACGGACTTCTACGAGTTCTACAATCTCGGCGCGGGCGATCCGATTCCCGTGTCGGCGATCAATGGGAAGAACTCGGGCGATCTGCTCGACGAGGTGGTGTCGCGCTTCCCCGAGGCGATCATCGAGGACGAGCAATCGCTGCGCGTCGCGGTGATCGGCCGGCCGAACGTCGGCAAGTCATCGCTCGTGAACAGGCTGCTTGGCGAGGATCGTCTGGTGGTTGCGGCGGAGGCGGGGACCACTCGCGATGCGATCGACACGCCGATGCAATATCACGGGCAGACGCTGACCTTCGTGGACACGGCGGGGCTGCGCCGCCAATCGAAGATCGATGACGGGATCGAGTTCTATTCGTCGCTGCGCACGCGGCGCGCGATCGAGCGCGCGCAAATCTGTGTGCTCATGCTCGACGCCGTGGTGGGACTCGAGAATCAGGATCTCAAGATCGCGACGCTCGCCTGGGAGCAGGGGTGCGGGCTCATCGTCGTCGTGAACAAGTGGGACATCAAGGAAGAGAAGACGGACAAATCCGCGCAGAAATTTCAGAAGGACGCCGGCGAAAAGGCGCCCTTCCTGAAGTTCGTGCCCTTTATCTTCACCTCGGCGCTCACGGGACAGCGGGTGACGAAGGTGCTCGAGTCCGTGCTGCTCGTGGATGCGGAGCGCAAGAAGCGGATCTCGACGGCGCAGGTGAACACCACGCTCGGCGAGCTCACGGCGCGGCTGCAGCCGCCGCAGGCTGCGGGACGCGAGGTCAAGCTGCTCTACGCGACGCAGGTGGAAGTGGAGCCACCGACGATCGCGGTATTCGGCAATCACCCCGATCTCGTGCCGGAGCACTATGTGCGCTATCTGCACAACGGATTCCGTGAAGCGTGGGGATTCAGCGGCAGCCCGCTTCGCATTCTCTTGCGGAGCCGCGCTGCGTAGATGATGCCACTCGCGGGATTGTTGATCGCGTATCTCGCTGGCTCGATTCCATTCGCGTATATCGCGGGGAAGCTCTTCAAGGGAATCGATCTCCGCGAGCACGGCTCGGGCAACCTCGGCGCGACGAACGTCTTTCGCGTGATGGGGTGGAAGATCGCGAGCCTCGTCATGCTCCTCGACATGGCGAAGGGCGCGCTGCCGGTGCTCCTGCTGCCGCCGCGATTTGCGCCCAGCCAGCCGGTGCTCTGGGCGATCGCCTTTGGTGTCGCGGCGATCGTCGGGCACGTGAAATCGGTATTCCTGTTGTGGAAGGGCGGCGGCAAGGGCGTCGCCACGGCGGGTGGAGTCTTCTTCGCGCTCGCGCCGATCCCGTCGCTGATCTCGATCTCCGTGTTTGCGCTCGTGCTTTATCTCTCGGGTTATGTGTCGCTCGCGTCGCTCACGAGCGCAGTGGCGCTCACGATCGCGGTGGCGATCATGTACGGCGCGACCTCTCCGATCGCGATTGCGTGCGCGCTTGTCACCCTGTTCGTGTTCTGGACGCATCGCGCCAACATCGGGCGGCTCCGGCGCGGGGAAGAGAATCGCTTTCGCCGCGCGAGGCCGGCCACCTGATGCGATGCGCGGTCGTCGGTGCCGGTGCGTGGGGGACCGCGCTCGCCGATCTGCTCGCGCGGAACGGACACGACGTCGCGTTGTGGGCGCGCGAACCGGAGGTCGTCGCCTCCGTGAACGCGCAGCACGAGAACACGACCTTTCTGGCCGGCGCGACGCTGCATCCAGGGCTCGTCGCGCACGCCGATCTCGCGAGCGCGTGCCGGGGCGCTGAGCTGGTGCTGTTCGCGACGCCGTCGCACGTGCTCCGCAGCATCGCGCGCAGCGCGGCGCCCGCGATCGGCGCCGATGCGACGATCGTCGTCGCCACGAAGGGTGTCGAGCGCGAGACGCTCGCGGTGATGAGCGATGTGCTCGCAGAGCAGTATCCGGCGCACGCGGTAGTGGCGCTGTCAGGGCCGAGCTTCGCGGCGGAGGTCGTGGCGCGGCAGCCGACGGCGGTCGTCGCCGCCTCGAGCAGCGCAGCGGCCGCGACGAAGGTGCAGCGCGCGCTTTCGGGCGATGAATTTCGCGTCTACACGCATGACGACGTGATCGGCGTGGAGCTGGGCGGCGCGCTCAAGAACGTGATCGCGGTCGCGACGGGGATCGCCGAGGGGCTGGGGATGGGCTTCAACGCGCGCGCGGCGCTCATCACGCGCGGGCTCGCGGAGATGACCCGGCTCGGCGTGAAGATGGGTGCGTCGCCGCTGACCTTCGCCGGCCTCGCGGGAATGGGCGATCTCGTGCTCACCTGCACGGGCGCGCTGAGTCGCAATCGCTCACTCGGCGTCGAGATCGCGCGCGGCGAGTCGCTCGACGAGGCGCTCGCAAAGCGGCAGACGGTGGCGGAGGGAGTGATGACGACTCACAGTGCGCGTGCGCTCGCGGCGCGCGAGGGGATCGAGATGCCGATCGTCAGTGCAGTCTACCGGATACTCTTCGAGCATCAACCACCCCGCGCCGCCATCGGCGAGCTAATGCGACGCGAGCTTCGAGCGGAGGGAGACACATGAGCGCGGAGCCGGTGCAGGAATTTTTCTCGATCGGAGAGGTGTGCGACCTCACGGGACTCAAGCCGCACGTGCTCCGGTACTGGGAGAGCCAGTTCAAGTTCTTGAATCCCGCCAAAAACCGCTCGGGGAATCGCGTCTACCAGCGTCGCGAGGTGGAGCTGGTGGTCCTCGTGAAGCACCTGCTCTACGTCGAGAAGTACACGATCGACGGCGCACGGCAGAAGGTGGATGAGCATCGCAAGAAGGGACAGCTGAAGCCCAGCGCGCGCCGCGCGCTCGACGTGCACACGCTCGCGTCGATCGAGCAGGAGCTGGCCGAGGTGATGAACATTCTCGGCGGGGAGACATCGCGCTCGTGACGACCGTTGCCTGCGTGATTCCCGCCTTCGATGCGGCGTCGACGATCGAGTCCGTCGCGCTCGGGCTTCGCGCGTCACTGCCGAACGCGATGCTCATCGCGGTGGACGATGGATCGTCGGATCACACGTACGGCGTGGCGCAGGGGAGCTGCGATCGTGTCGTGCGGCTGGACGTCAATCATGGGAAGGGCGCTGCGCTGCGCGCGGGATTCGCGGTAGCGCTGGACGCGCAGGCGCAATCGGTCATCACCATCGATGCGGACGGACAGCACGATCCTGCACGCGCGCCCGAGCTGATCGCTGCGCTCGCCGAGGCCGACGTCGTCATCGGCGCGCGCGAGCGCACGCGCGGCACCATGCCGCTCGGCCGGCGCGTCACGAATGCGCTCGCGAGCAGGGCGGTGGGCGCGATCGTCGGCGTCGACGTCCCGGACGCGCAATCCGGATATCGCGCGATGCGGCGCGAAGTGCTCGAGGCCGTGCGCGCCACGGGCGATCGCTACGAGTACGAAACGGAGTTCCTCATCGAGGCTGCGCGCGCGGGGTATCGCATCGCGAGCGTCGGCGTGCCGACCACGTACGGCGCGGAGAGCCACTTTCGCGCGTGGGATGACTCCGTGCGCGTCGTGCGCGCAATCTGGCGTCATCGCGCGGGGCGCACGAGCTGATGCGTCTTCTCTGCACGAATGACGACGGCATTCTCGCTCACGGCCTCGAGTGTCTCATCGCAGCCGCCGAGTTGCTCGGCGACGTCACCGTCGTTGCCCCGGACCGCGAGCAGAGCGCCACGAGCCACTCGCTCACCCTGCATCACCCCATTCGCCCGATCTCGCGCGGCGAGCGACGCTGGCAGGTAGATGGCACGCCCACTGATTGCGTGATGCTCGCGATCGAGGCGCTCATGCCCGTGCGCCCGGACTTCGTGCTCAGCGGGATCAATCACGGGAACAACATGGGTGAGGATGTGCTCTACTCCGGCACCGTGGCCGCCGCGATGGAGGGCGTCACACTCGGCGTTCCGGCGATCGCGCTGTCGTTCGCTGGAGGAGAGCTGAAGGCCGATCCCGAGCTGCTGACCGACCAGATATCCACCGTCGATGCGCTGCTCCGGCATCTCACGGCGCTCGACATTCCGAAGGACACGCTGCTCAACGTGAATCTTCCGGCGCTTCGGGCGAGTGAGATTCGCGGCGTGCGTCTCACACGACTCGGCCGCCGCGTCTACTCGGACTCGCTGATGAAGATGCAGGATCCTCGCAAGCGCGAGATCTACTGGATTGGTGGGGGCTCGGCGAGTTGGAGCGGGCCGGCAGATTCTGATTTCCGCGCTGTCGAGGATGGCTACATCTCGGTGACGCCGCTGTCGCTCGACCTCACACACTTGAAAATGCTCGACGATTCGAAGCGTTGGTGGAGCGAGCCGTGAGCGGCGAGCAGCCAGGCGGGCGCCGCCGACTCGTCGAAGCGCTGCAGGAGCGTGGCGTGCGCGACCTCGCCGTGCTCCACGCCTTCGATCAGACGCCGCGGCATCTCTTCGTGCCAACGGCGATGCGGCATCGTGCGTACGAGGACAGCGCGCTCCCGATCGGAAACGGGCAGACGATCTCTCAGCCGAGCACGCATGCCCGCTACCTCGAGCTGCTCGCGTTGACGGGGAAAGAGCGAGTGCTAGAGATCGGAACAGGCTCCGGATACCAGACGGTTCTTTTGTCACATTTGGCATCCCAGGTCTTTTCGATCGAGCGCGTCGGTACGCTCGTCACGAAGGCGCGCGACGCGATCCGCGCGGCCGGCGCGTCGAACGTGTCGTTGCTCGCGGGCGACGGTACTCTCGGCTGGCGAGACTACTCGCCGTACGACGCCATTCTCGTCACGGCCGGGTCTCCGACAGTACCGACGCCGCTGGCCGAGCAGCTCGCGGAGGGTGGGCGGCTCCTCATCCCGATCGGCGGTCGCGAGGAGCAGATTCTGACACTCTTTACGCGGCGGGGAGAAGAGTTGGCGCGGCGTGACATTGGGGCGGCGCGATTCGTCCCGCTCATAGGGAAGTACGGCTGGCCTTCCTGATCGAGATCCGCCAGCTTCAATTACTATTATTAGCGCACGCCGGCGCTGAGCTTACGCCCCCGCCGCGCCCCCAGGAGTGCTGATGGAAGACAGCCCGGAAGACCTCCCCAAGCCCCCGCGCCGAACGGCCGCGCGGCCATTTTTTACGCCGCGTCCGAACTCCGGCGAGGGCACGACTGGACCGCTCGATCTGGGCCGCCGCCGGTCCGTGCAGCTCTTCACGCCGCCGGGATCCTCGCCTGCGACCCCCGTGGCCAACAGGGCGGCGCCGCCCGTCGCCGACCCGGCGCGCGAGCGGACGTCGGAGCTCGCGTCGAGCGCTGCGGATGGCTCGATCGAGATGACGGCGGATGCTGCGGCCAGCACCAATCTCTCCAGCGACGATCGCCTCCACATCGAGCAGTACGTGCACGAGGAGATCGAGCTCACCGCAACGTCGAGGGACGCCGAGGACCATGCGATCGAGGTCATTGGCTACGACGACGCGAACCGTCTCCTCAAGGCGACGACCATCGATGGCGAGACGCCGGAGGTCGACGGGCTGCGTCTCGAGTCGACGGAGTTCTCATTCGAGCAGGCGCCGCCGCCCCCCGCCATGAACGTCGACAGCTTCTGGGCGAGTGAGCCGTTCGCGAAGGCCGACCTGCCGTACGTCGAGGCTGCGGCTCCGGCTGCGGCGGATGAGGCCGAGGCGACGATCGACGAGGCAACGGCGGGCGCGGGCGAGTCGGCGCTCGAGAGCGAGCGGTTCGGCACCGAGCCGTCGATCGACGAGCAGCCGTTCGAGTGGGCGGACGATCCGTCGACGACGATCTCGCACGCGCAGGCGGCGCTCGAGCCGGAGCCGGAGCACGATCCGGAACCCAGGCGCGCGTCCGCGCCGACCGTCGGCGACATCGCGCCGCCGTGGATGAATCGCGACACGCCGGCGAGCGTGCAATCGCTCGAGGAGCTCAAGGAGTCGGAGCCCTGGGATCTCACGCCGTCGCACAGCCACGAGGCGGTTTCCGCAGCGCCGCGCGGCCACGACGTTGCCGATGCGCTCGAGCGGATCGCTGCGCGCGTGCGCGATGGTGAGCTCGATGTGCCCGCGGGCGCCGATCTGAGCGACGAGGCGGCCTTGTCCTCGGTGCTCACGGCTCTGCTCCGCATGCGCCATTGAGTGAGGTTTTCGCGCACGTCGAGGTGACGGGCAGAGTACAGGGAGTCGGCTTTCGTGAGTTCACGCGCACCATCGCGCAGCGGCTCGGCATTGCGGGATGGGTTCGCAATCGCGAGGATGGCTGCGTCGAGGTCGCGGCATTCGGAAAGGCGAGCCAGATCGAGACGCTGCTCGCGGCGCTGCGCCGCGGACCCGCCGGCGGGAGCGTGCACGAGGTGCGCAAGCTTCCGATCGACGAGCAGGACCTGATGCCCAAACCCTTCGTCATTCGCCGGTGACACCGTGACCGCTGCCGCACGCGCGGAGATGGACGCTGCACTCAAGCCGTTCGTCCGAGAGATCTCGAATTTTCCGAAGGCCGGGATCAGCTTCAAGGACATCACGCCGCTCCTCGCCGATGCCGCTGCGTTCCGGCGTGCGATGGAGGCGATGAGCGCGCCCTTCGCGGCGGATCGCATCACGCACGTGGTGGGGATCGAAAGTCGCGGCTTCATCCTCGCGGCGCCGATCGCGCTGCATCTCGGGGCCGGCTTCATTCCGGTGCGAAAGCCGGGGAAGCTGCCGCACGCCGTGGAGCGCGTGGACTACACGCTCGAGTACGGAACGGACGCGCTCGAGATGCATCGCGACACGCTGCAGTGGGGACATCGCGTGCTCATCGTCGACGACGTGCTCGCGACGGGAGGAACGCTCAAGGCGACCTGTGATCTCATTGCGCTGACAGGTGCGGATCTCGTTGGCTGCAGCGTGCTGATCGCGCTCGCCGATCTCCCCGGGTTGACGGTGATGCGCCACCATCGCGTGCATACGCTGCTCCGCTTCTGACCTCGGGGCGCAGGGCACCCTGTAACACGCCGCCCGGTGGCGCTACCTTCTCTACGCCGCCATGCGCATTCTGACGATCACGCACAACTATCCACGATGGGATGGCGACAGGGCCGGGGCCTTCGTCGCGCGGCTCGCCGCCGAGATCGTCGCGCTCGGGCACGAGGTGCGGGTGGTCGCGCCGCACGCGCCAGGGGCGGCGGAGGGCGAGACGCAGCACGGCGTCGAGATCGTGCGCGCGCGCTACGGGCCCGACATGCTCGAGCGCGTGGGATACACTGGCGCGTTGCGCGAGCCGATGCGCGCCACCCTGCTCGCGCCGCTCATGCTCCCGCCGTTCCTCGGGCGTCTCTGGGCCGTCGCCGCGCGCGAGGTGCGCACCTTTCGCCCCGACGTCGTGCACGCGCACTGGTGGATGCCCGGCGGGTGGATCGCCAGTCGACTCGGCGTGCCATACGTCGTCACCTGTCATGGCACCGACGTACGCCTGCTCGAGAAGCCGTTCTGGCGCGCGCTCGCAGCGTCCGTGATGGAGCGCGCGGGGGCCATCACCACGGCCTCCGAATTTCTCGCGCGCGACATCGCTCGCTTCCTCCCCGCTGTCGCGGACAAGATCTCGGTGACGTCGATGCCCATGGACATCGAGCTGTTCGCGCGCGGGGCGAGCGCGCAGAAGGCTTCGCCTCCGCGCGTGCTGTACGCCGGGAATCTCATCGCGTCCAAGGGAGTGGACGTGCTCATCGAAGCGATCGCGATCTTGCGCAACCGAGGCGTGTCATGCGCGCTGCGCATCGTCGGGGCAGGGCCCGAGGAGGCCCGGTTGCGCGCGCTCGCCGACGCGCGCGCGCTCGGCGCGGCAGTGACGTGGTCGTCCTTCGTCTCGCAACACGCGCTCCCCGCGGAATTCGGGGCGGCGACGGTGACCGCGCTCGTCTCGCGCGGGCAGGCCGAGGGGTTGGGGCTCGTGCTCGCGGAGGCGCTGCTCGCGGGGAGTGCGGTGGTGGGCACCGCGGCCGGCGGCATCCCGGAGGTGGTCGTCGACGAGCGCACGGGACTCGTCGCGAAAGATGGCGATGCGGCGGATCTCGCGCGGCAGATCGAGCGACTGCTCACCGATGCCGCGCTTCGCGAGCGCACGATCGCCAACGGGCGAGAGCGGATTCGCGCGCAGCATGCGCCCGTGGCGGCTGCCGAGCGGGTGGTCCGAATTTACGACACGGTAGCGAAGCAGGGGTCCAGCGCGTAGCATCGCGCATGAGCCTAGCCTGCAAGCTTCTCGGTCCCGACGACATAGCGACCCTCGAGCTCCTCGCGCTCAGGGATCCAGAGTACGATCTCGAAGGGCGCGGTGAGCCGCTGGAGCCACTATCGCCACAAGCGGCCCGACGATTTCTCGCCGACCCCGCGGTGCTCTTCTGGGTTGCGCGCGAGGACGGCCACGTCGCCGGATTTCTCTACTGTCTCGTGGTGCCGCTCCGCTCCAGTGATGAGCAGGAGCTCCTGCTGTACGAGATCGGTGTTCGCAGCGAGTGGCGCAGGCGCGGCGTCGGGCGACTGCTGCTCGATCACATGGAGGGTTGGATGCGCACGAACGGTGTCGGCGAAGTGTGGGTCTGCGCCGACAACGTGGCCGCGGTGAATTTCTATCGTGCGTGTGCGTTCACCGCGCCCGCGGAGCAGCCGGTGTACATGACGAGGCGGGTTCGGTGAGATAGTTACTGCTCACTGCGAACACGAATCGGACCAATTGAAAACGAATCGAATCATGTAAGAACTTGCTTCATCTCGGTGCGCGGACCTCGCCCCGCGCCAGGTTCGATTCGTCTTCACTGGTTTGATTCGTCCACGCAGTGGGCAGTTTTGAACTCGCCCTCTCGAGCGTGAGCGCGACTGCCGATCGCTGCCGCGCTGGCTGTCGCGACTCGAGCTCGGTGCATCGCGGCCAGTCGTGCCCGCCGTTCCCGCGCTCGCGCTTGCGGCGTTCGTGACACGCTCCGGCGTCGGGCGCCCGCTCATGCTCGTGCTCGTGGTCGACGGCCTCTCGGATGATGCGTTGGTCGATTGGGCGTTCGCGTCGTTTGTGCCGGGGTTTCACGAATGACATGGTGGCATAGTCCTGACGGCGGCTCATGTGCCGCGCTCTAGTCTTCGTTACACAGTGGCGACGAGACTCACATCGATCGTCGCATTCCGCGTGCGCGTTGCACCCTCCAGCATGAGCGGGGCCTTGAGCATGTCGCAGACAAAGCGAATTCCGCGCGAGCAGCTGCACGAATACTTCGACGAGTTCACGAAGCGCTTTCTGCGCGACACGTCACCGGAAGTAGTGGCCATCGAGTTGATCGAGCCGGAGCTCGGCGATCAGGTCGTCGCGGCCGGGACGCGTCTGCAGGGAATCACGTACGAGGAGCGCACGAATGTGCTCGAGATCGAGACGCAGACCGGCGATCATCGCGACTACAACCCGGAAGCGGTGTGGGTGATCGAGGAGCCAGATGGCTTCGTCGATGCATTCGAGGTAGTGCGCGCGGATGGCAAGCGGGAGGTCATTAGCGTGAAGCGCGCGGGGGCGCGGCGCATCGGCTCATGACGGAGATCGTGTGGACAGGAGATGCGATCGACGACCCGGGCGCGCTGCGGTCGTGCGTGCGCGACCTCGTGAGCCTATCGGCGGTGCCGGCGCGGTGGGCGGACCGGATGCCCGACACGATCGCGGAGAGCCTGCGGGATCTCCTCATGCGCGTGCTGCGCTCGGACCGCGTGTTCGTTCAACTCGCCGGTCGCAACGTGCGCAACACGCCCGCGCTTGCGCGACCGACGCGGCGCGGCGCACTTCGTCCGATGCAGAGGCATCTCACGCCCCACACGAATGACGTCATTCTCGACGCCGATGCGCTGGAGGCGCTTCGATTCGTGAGCTATCCGATCGGCATGCGGGGCGAGCTGGGGCGATTCGGCGTGGGCTCGCTACGCGCCGATTTTCCCACGAAGCTGGAAACGCAGCTCATGCAGGCGACCGCGAACGAGATCGCGACCGCGCTTCGCCAGGCAACGCTTCTGCTGGAACACGAAGAGGTGGTCGGCAGCCTGCGCGCTCGCGTGAACCAGCAGGATGCCATCGCGCGATTGAGTCAGGAGGCGCTGACGGATGTCCCACTCGGCGATCTATTGCACGAAGGAGTGCGAACCGTGTGCGAGGCGCTCGATGCCGACTGCAGCGAGCTGCTCGAGCTGGCACCGGACGGCGAATCCCTCTCCCTCAGCGCTGGCGTTGGGTGGGACTCCAGCAACATCGGCGCGGCGCACGTGCGAAGCGATCCGTCGACGCAGCCCGGCTACACGCTGCTCGCAGGAGTGCCGGTGATCGTTCAGGACGTGCGGACGGAGACGAGGTTCGAGGCATCGCAGATGTGCCGTGACGCGGGGATGGTCAGCAGCATCACCGTCGTCCTGCACGGTGTCGAGCGGCCGTTCGGCGTGCTCGGAGCGCACAGTCGATCGCACCGCGTCTTCACCACGAACGACGCGCACTTCCTGCAGTCCATCGCGAACCTGCTCACCGTGGCGCTGCAGCGGCGCCGGGCGGAGGCGGAGCGCGAGCAGCTCTTCGTGCGCACGAGTGCGGCGCACGCGGAAGCCGAGCGCAGGAGCCGGGACAAGTCGCAGCATCTCACCTGTCTGAGTCACGAGCTTCGCACGCCGCTTAATGCGATCGCAGGCTACGTCGAGATACTGGAGATGGGAGTTCACGGCCCGCTCACGGGACCCCAGCGCTCGGATCTCGCGCGCATCCGCCACAACGAGCGCTATCTCATGCGTCTCGTCAACAACGTGCTCACCTTCATGAAGCTCGACGCGGGGCACGTCGTGTACGAGCCAGCCGTCGTGTCGATCCTGGACATGCTCGAATCGGTCGAGCATGTCGTGCGTCCGCTGATGCAGGTCAAGCACCTGCGGTACAAGAAGCGCAAGCCGGAACGCGAGCCCTGGGTGCTCGCCGACGGCGACAAGGTGCAGCAGATACTCGTGAACCTGCTCACCAACTCCACCAAGTTCACTGAGCCGAGGGGGAAAATCGAGATCGATTTCACAGGCGACGACCGCGTGGTGCGCACCCGCGTGCGCGACAGCGGATGCGGCATCCCGAGAGTCGAGATCGAGCGCGTGTTCGAGCCCTTCGTGCAGTTGAGAGAGTTGGACTCGAGGATGGCGGAAGGCACGGGACTCGGACTCGCGATCAGCCGCCAGTTCGCCGAGGCAATGCACGGGCGCCTGTATGCAGAGAGCGTGAAGGGGAAGGGCTCCGTCTTCACGCTCGAGCTACCGCGAAGTGGCTGACGGCTTCAGCGCGGCGGGCCGAGTATGCCCGCGTCGATCGCGAATCGCACGTAGTGGGTGCGGTGCGCCAGTCCGAGCTTCTCCTCCACGCGGCGCTTGTACGCATCTACCGTCTTCGTGCTGATTGCGAGCTCGCGCGAGATCTCCACGCCGCTGAATCCCTGCGCCACCATGCAGAGCACGGTTTTCTCCCGCTCACTGAGCATTTGATAGCGGCCAAGCGTCGTTTTCGCGGCGCGCTGTGGCACGACGGCCGAAGCCAGCAGCCGTGCCGTCGACGGGCGCACGTAGATCTCGCCAGACGCGATCACGCGAATGGCATCGACGAGATCGCGTGACGCGGCTTCCTTCGTGAGGTAGCCGCGCGCGCCGCCCTCGAGCAGCGTGAGCATTCCGCTGTCTTCCGCGTGCATCGTCAGAATGAGCACGCGCACGCTCATCATCGACCGCGTGATCTCGCGAAGCGCGAATGCGCCGTCGCTTCCCGGCATGTCGAGGTCGAGCACGGCGACATCGGGGTTCAGGCGCCTCGCGAGCTCCACGGCCGCGGCACCACTCGATGCTTCGCCCACCACGTGAATGTCCGGCGCGGTTCGCAGGAGCACGCGAAATCCCTCGCGAACCATCGTGTGATCGTCGGCGAGCAACACGCGAATCGGCTCGTTGTGCATGGGAATGCCGCGCCGCATGTGTGGCTGGGCCACGAGCGACGCGCCGAGCGTCGCGAGTCTGCGGGCGAGATCGGTGGCGATCGCGTCGGACGCGTCGTCGTCCAGTTCGAGTTTGGCTTTCATGGAGATCCTCCGTTGGTCCAGAGCCTCCCCGACCGACTACATCGCTGGGGTGGCCGCTGGCATCGTGAACCAAAAAGTCGAACCTTGACCGATCGTGCTTTCGACGTGCAGCGATTGCCGATGCGCCTCCACCAGCTCCTTCGCGATCGCGAGGCCGAACCCCTTGCCGCCGCGATTGGGATGCGGCGCGTGCCAGAACCAGTCGAACACGTGCGAGAGATCCTCTGCCTTGATGCCGGTTCCCGTATCGCTCACGGAGAACTGCACGCCGTGCTCCACGAGCAGATGTCCGCGCCCGCCTTCCGCTTCGTCGTTCGTCGCGCTCGGCGATCGCTCGTCGATTCGGCGAGCCGCGAGCACCACTCGTCCGCCGGACGGCGTGAACTTGATCGCGTTGCCGAGCAGATTCGACAGGATCTGCATGAGCCGGTCGGGATCGGCATCCACGAGTGGCAGATCGTCAGCCTGCTCGACGATGAGCGCGACCGCTTTTTCCTCGGCTGTCGGAGCGAACATCGACTGGGCCGACAGCAGAAGCTCCGACACGTTGGTGGGAATGCGGTCGAGTGTCAACAGCCCGGTGTCGACGCCAGACTTGTCGAGGAGATCGGATGCGATGCGCCGCATCCATTTCACCGTGCGCTGTATTAGCTCCGCCATGTTTAGCACGCCGCTCGCGGGCGGAGGCGTCGGATCGAGGAGCGCTTCCGCACAGATCTCGATCGTTGTCAGAGAATTGCCAAGATCGTGTGAGACGATGCCAACCGCGCGATCGCGCGCCGCTGCCAGCATCTGCGCCTGCCGCATGAGAAAGGCCTGGTGCAGTGCCACGCCGATGCGATCGGCGAGCGACCGTCCGAATTCGACATCCACGGCGGCGTCGCTGCGATCCGACGACGCGACCATGAGCAGGAATCCCTTGAGGCGCCCGCCGAAGTGAAGTGGGAGCGCCGTGCCCGTGGCGACGCCGAGCGAGACGAACACGGTCTGCAGTGCCTCGTCGAGTACCGTATTGCTCAAGCGCTTGGAGCCAGCGTTCTCTTCGAGCTTCACGCGAGCGTCCGGAGCGCCGAGCAACTCGCGCATCCGTTCGCGCAGCACGATGGCCCGCTCTTCGTCGATGTGTCGGACCTCGAGATGCGACAGCGCGTCCGCGTCGGACGCGAGAAAGATCACCGCGCAATCGGCTGCGGCGGGAACGAGGAGCTCGACTACCCTGCGAATCGACGCCTCGCGATTGGTCGCGTCCGCGAGCGCTCGTCCCACCTCGGCGAGAATGCGCCAGCGCCGTGCGACCATCTCGGAGGTTTTGACCGCCGCATCGAGCTCCTGCAGTAGCTCTTGTCGTTGCAGGGCGTAGTAGAGAATGCGCTGCATCGTCGCGCCGTCGGGCGGGGGCTTGAGCACGTAGTCCTGCGCGCCCGCTCGCAGCGCTTCGAGCGCGGTACTCTGGCTGGACGTCCCCGTCAACACGATGATGGGCACGTTCGGAGCGACTTGCCTGATCCGATGAATCGCTTCGAGTCCGGTCGCATCCGGGAGCGACAGATCGAGAATCACCACCTTCACCTGCGAATGGCGCAGCACGGAGTAGGCGGCGCTCGCGGAGGTGACGTGCACGAGTCGAACGTAGCCGCGACTCGGCACGTGGGTGGATGGCGCGAGGCTCAGTGCGATCAGCTCGGCGTCGGCCAGGTTGTCTTCGACGAGGAGAGCGATGAGCGTGTCGTCTGCCGAATCCACCAGCATCTGAGCGTCTCCTCGAGGGTACCGTGGTATTGGTACGGTACGAGGGCCCAGCCGCGCAATAGCCAGCCGTCGGTATGCTTCAGTACGAAGTCATCACGAAGTCAACGGCTCGATCGCGGGCCCGCTTCACCTCCTACGACGTCTCCTCGGCGAGCGTGAAGTGAAAGCGCGCGCCCCGTCCGGGCTCCGCGTCCACCCAGATTCGACCGCCGTGCCGCCCCACGATGCGCTCGCACACGGCAAGGCCGATTCCCGTGCCCGACTGGTCGACATTGGGCGCGACGCGCTGGAAGATCTCGAAGATGCGTCGCGAGTGGATCATGTCGAGCCCGATGCCATTGTCCGCGACCGTGAATTCCCACTCGCCGCGCCCGTCCACCTTGCGTTGTTCGGCGCTGACATCGATCCGCAGCGGCACATCGAAGCGCCGGTAGCGGATCGCGTTGCTCAGGAGATTCGCGAAGAGCTGCCGCATCTGCCCGGCGTCCGCGGTGACCGCTGGCAGCGTTCCATGCATGAGCTGCGCGCCGCGCGCGGTTGGCTGCGCACTCAGATCCATCCAGACCGCGTCGACGATCGCCGTCGTGTCCACGGTGTGAAACTCCGCTCCTTCCGTCCGCACACGTGCAAGCGACAGCAGTCCGTCGATGAGCCGCTTCATCTGGTCGACGCCGCTGACAATGAAGGCGATCCACCGGTCCGCGCGATCATCGATCTGCGACTGATAGCGCTCCGACAGCAGCTGTGTGTAGCTCGCGACGGTGCGCAGCGGCGCCTGCAAGTCGTGCGACGCCACCGCCGCGAAGTGCTCGAGCTCCGCGTTCGAGCGCTCAAGCTCTGCCGCATGCTCGGCGAGCGCCTGCTGCGTGTTCTTGAGCGAGGTGATGTCCGTCGCGTGCGCCACGAAGTACAGCGGCGCCCCCCAGCTGTCGCGCACGAGCGATACCGACAGCACCGCCCACACGACATGTCCGAGCTTGTGGATGTAGCGTTTCTCGACTCGATATCGATCAATCTCACCGGACACGAGGCGCTGCACGAGCGCCTTGTCGCTCGGCAGATCTTCCGGGAGCGTGATCGCCTGAAATGAAATCCCGAGGAGCTCCTCCTTGGTGTAGCCGAGGAGGCTGCAGAGGCATTCGTTCACCGAGCGAAGGCGCCCGGATAATTCGGTGATCGCAAAGGCGATCGTATCCGACTCGAACGCGATGCGAAAGCGTTCTTCGCATTCGCGCAGCAATCCCTCGGAGCGAGATGATGTTTCGGTGTTCCGAAGTACGATCAGAAATTCGGACCCGTGGAATGCGGTCGCGCGGGCGATGCTCGCGTCCACCGAGAATATGTCGCCCTCGGAATTCTGACCGTAGAGCGCGAGGCGCGCGGATGGAAGGTTCATTCGATCTTCGCCGCGCAGGAACGCCAGAAGCGGCGATGTCCATGGGAGCTCGCCGATCGCATCGGGGAGAAGGAGATCGATGTGCCGCCCGATCACTTCGTTCGGCGCATAGCCAAACATCTCCTCCGCGCAGACGTTGAAGAGGGTGATGTGCCAGGACGCGTCGAGAACGATGACGGCATCGGGGAGCTCATGAACGAGCGCTTCGATCGTGCTGCGCGCGGGGACATCATTCGACGCGAGCACGTGGCCCGGCGTTCCGTCCGTGGCGTTGCTTCCGTGAGCTGAGACGGCGCGCCGAAAGCGCTGTCCCCAACTACTCGCGATGGATAGACGTCTCATCAGCCGATTGATTGTTCCGTCGATGGCCTCGCGCGACACATTGTGGCGCGGACGGCGAATTTGCTGTAGGACAAAACGGAGCGAGGGGGGCGACCGGCGCGCACGGACCAATAGAAATGCTCTCGTTCCGAACTCAATGCGGACGCGAACGCGCTCCCGGCCTCCAGCCGCCCGGGTGAAAGGCAGGGGAGAGATTCCGGCGCCGCCTCGCCCCGCGTAACTTCCATCCGTCGCCCCCGTAGCTCAGGTGGATAGAGCAGCGGTTTCCTAAACCGTTGGCCGGGTGTTCGAGTCACCCCGGGGGCACTTTCGCCAGGAATGGATTCTCAATCGTGACGACCGAATCGCCCGCGCCGAACGCACCCTCCTCGACGCCTCCGCTCGTCTCCGTCATCATCCCCGCCTACAACTCCGGCCCGTATCTCGGCGACGCGATCGACTCGATGCGCGCGCAGACGGTGCGCGAGATCGAGATCATCGTCGTCGACGACGGCTCGACGGACGACTCAGTCGCCGTCGCGCGCGATCGCGCCGCACGCGATCCTCGCGTCCGCGTGATAGTGCGAGCGCAGCCCTCCGGCCGCCCGTCCATCCCGCGCAACGAGGCCATGCGCGCCGCGCGCGGTCGCTACATCGCCCTCCTCGACGCCGATGATGTCTCGGTCGAGACCCGCCTCGAAAGCGCCGTCAACGCAATGACGCTGACGGGCGCGCGATTCGCCTTCACCGACATGCAGCGCCGCTACGAGGAGTCCGGCGAGCTCGCGCCCCAGGGACAACTCGCCGCCGCCTCGTTCGTGACCGCGGCCGCCGCCTACCTAAAAAAGGTTGACGAAGTCAACTATCTCTGCGCGCCGCAATTTCCGGCGTACCTCCTCCTCTACATCGCCGTGAACACCTCCACCGTCACCTTCGAGCGAAGCCTGCTCGCCGAGGAGACGCCGTGGTTCGACGAATCCATCGTCCGCTTCGAGGACGTGGACCTCTGGTTCCGCCTGGCCGAGCGCACGCAGTTCGCGTACGTCGACGAGGTGCAGACGCTGGTTCGAAAGCACCTGCAGAGCATCACCGCCACGGACCCGGTGTCGACGCGCATCGACGGCATTGTAGTGCGTCGCAAACACCTCGCCCGGCTGCGGCCGCGTATGTCGCGGACCGAGATCTTGGCGGCCGAGCGGAACATCGGCGAGCTCCAGTTCCACGTCGCCTATGCGCAGTGGTGCGCGGGGCAGGACGCGAGTGCGCGCCGCTCCTTCCTCGATAGCTGGCGCTCCCGTCCCACCCTCGCGGCGCTTCTGGGCTATCTCAAGGCGTTTGTGCCTCGCAGCCGCCTGGTTCCCGGCAGCGCTGGCAAAAGCTGAGGCACCGGATCGGCCAAAAGAGGGGGCGCGGCCGGTATATTTCTCGCATGACAGGGCTGGCCCGTCCATCGTGCCTGTCCCGTCAGCCCGCCGCCACGCGACGGACTCTCATCACACGTGAATGTTCGCAGATCTGAAAAGCGCTTCAATCGAGGTTTGGGAGCACCGTGAGCTGCTCGAGCAGCTCACCCGGCGCGACATCAAGCTCCGCTACAAGCAGGCGGCCATGGGCTTCCTCTGGGCGGTCTTCATGCCGTGCCTCATCGTCCTCTCCGGACTCATCGTCCGCTACGCCATGGCGCAGATCTCGGGCGCCACGCTACGCCCGAGCGACATCGCCAACATCGCGGTCAAAGGCGTGGGCTGGGCCTTCTTCGTGGGCGCGCTCGGCTTCGCCACCGCGAGTCTCGTCGGCAACGCAAACCTCGTCACCAAGATTTACTTCCCGCGCGAGGTGCTCCCGCTGTCTTCCGTGGGCGCGCAGTCGTTCGACTCGTCGATCGGAATCATCACCCTCGTCATCATCCTCCCGTTCCTCGGCGTGCGCATCCACCCGAGCCTGGCGTGGGTGCCGTTGTTGCTCCTGCTGCTCGTCCTCTTCACCACGGGCGTCTCGCTTTTTCTGAGCTGCGCGAATCTCTTCTTCCGTGACGTGAAGTACATCGTGCAGGTGGTACTCATGTTCGGCATTTTCTTCACGCCGATCTTCTTCGAGCCCGCGATGCTCGGGCCGAAGGGCGCGTACCTCGCGATGCTCAATCCGCTCACCGGAATTCTCGAGGGGCTGCGGCTCTCAGTGGTGGAGGGGCACAATCTGCTCGAGCCGCTCACGGTCGTGGTGAAGGGCGTGCCGCGCGTGGCGTGGGATCCATGGGAGCTGGCCTACTCCGCCGTCATCTCAGTGGCGGGCGTGATCGGCTCGGCGGTGATGTTCCGTCGGCTGCAGCATCTCTTCGCCGAATACGTCTGAGGATTAGATGAGCGACGTCGCAATCAGCATGGACGAGGTGTGGAAGAAGTTTCGCCGCGGTGAGCGGCACGACAGCCTGCGCGATCTGGTGCCGGCCGTCGCGCGGCGGATCCTGCACGGCGCGCCGCCGGCCGATCAGCTGGAGGCGGGAGATTTCTGGGCCCTTCGCGATGTGTCGTTCGATGTGAAGCGCGGTGACGCGCTTGGGATCATCGGGCACAACGGCGCCGGCAAGTCGACGCTGCTCAAGATTCTCACGAGGCTCCTCCGCCCGACGCTCGGCAGCTACGTCACGCACGGCCGCATCGGCGCGCTCATCGAAGTGACGGCCGGCTTTCATACCGACCTGACCGGCCGCGAGAACATCTATCTCAACGGTTCGATCATCGGAATGAAGCGCAAGGACATCGAGAAGCGCTTCGATGCGATCGTCGAGTTCTCGGGGATCGGCGAGTTCATCGACACGCCGGTCAAGCGCTATAGCTCGGGGATGAACGCGCGTCTCGGCTTCTCGATCGCCGCGCATCTCGAGCCGGAGATTCTGATCGTCGACGAGGTCCTGTCCGTTGGCGACTACACCTTCCAGGGAAAGTGCATTCGCTGGATGCAGGACCTGCTGCAGAACGGCACAACGGTGATCTTCGTCTCGCACAACATGGACGCGGTGCTCTCCCTTTGTAACTCGGCGCTGCTGCTCGACCGCGGCAAGGTGCTCGCCAAGGGCGAGTTGAATAAGGTGGTGGCGGAGTACTACAACAGCGGCGGGCGCTGGAAGCCGGAGCTGCTCGCCGAGCCGCGCGTCACGACCGTCGAGTTCTCCTCGAGCATCGGATCCGAGCTCGTGGTCGCGCCGGGCGCGCGAGTCGTCTTCAGGCACACCTTCGAGGCCAAGGCGAACAGCGAGCTCACGCCGGGCTTTTTCGTGAACCGAGGCGGCAAGACGGTCCTCGACACGACCTATGCGCGCATGCTCGGGCATTCACTGCGCATCAATGCCGGCGAGACAGCGAGCGTGGAGTGGAGCATGGCCTTCAACCTTCCGGCGGGCGTCTACGAGATTGGCTATCACGTGGGCGAGTGGGGTGGGGGATATCACGACTACAAGAGTCGCGGCATCATCGTGACGGTTGCCGATGACCCGCGTGTAAAGGGAGAGTCCTTCGTCGACCTGCGCCTCGAGGAGCGTCGGCACAATGGCCGCGTGCTCGAGAGTGTGCGTGCAGACCCGGGGATTCTGAGGTAGCTTCGAGCCGGCGCGCTCCTCTTGCGCCAAACAACAGCCACACCGATCAATTGCGCATGCTCACGGTAGCCGTCCCCACGCACAACCGCGCAGCGATGCTTCGGCAAACCCTGGAGGCGTTGACGCGCCTGGTGGTGGCCGACGGTTTCGAGTGGGAATTGATCGTGGTGCAGAACAACTGCAGCGATGACACGGCTGCGGTGCTCGAGGAGTACGCATCGCGTCTGCCGCTGCGCGCGCTCTCCGAGCGGCGACCGGGCGTCAACTTCGCTCGCAACGCCGCGGTCGACGCCGCTCGCGGCGACTACATCATTTTCACAGACGACGACACGCTACCAGTGACGCACTGGCTCTGCGCCTACGCGTCGGCATTCGCCGCCCATCCCGGCGCGGACGTCTTCGGCGGGCCGATCCAGCCCCGATTCACCAGCGCGCCGCCGCCCTGGCTCGAGCGTGTGCTCCCCGAAGTCGCATCCGCGTACGGCCGCCTCGAGTCGCGCGGACGAGGGGAGCGACTGAGCCAGAACTTCTTTCCCTTCGGCGCGAACATGGCCTTCGCCATGCGCGTGCTGCGAAAGTGGCCGTTCGATCCGACGCTCGGCCCCCGAGGTAAATCGCGGATCAACGGCTCCGAGACGGAGCTCATTCTCAAGCTTTTCGCCAACGGTCACGAGGGAAGATGGGTGGAGAGCGCGCGTGTCGAGCATTGCATCCAGCCAAAGCAGATGACCACGGACTTCATCCGGTGGTATTTCGTGGGACAGGGCGCGTCGATGCCGATTGATGCGCCGCCGGGCACACGCATGCTCTGGGGACGTCCGCGGTGGCTGTGGCGTGAAGCGATCGCATCGGAGCTGCGCTTTCGCATCGGAAAGGCGCGCGGCCGCCCGAACGAATGGATTCGCGATCTCAAGCGCGCGAGCATCGCCCGCGGCCGACTCACGCGGCGCGGATCGGAGTTTTCGTAGCCGTCACTCCACTAGACGGGCCGCTCTGCGAGAAACTTGAATTGCACCGCGAGCTTCGCCCCGACAATCCGCTGCTTCAACGGCGTCGATGCCTCGGCGATCACGTTCGACATCTGCAGGTCCGGTCGATCCTTCAGCATTTGCAGCATGGCGCGCCGTCCCTCCATGTTCGGCGAGGTGGCATCGCGATACCTCGCGAGTGCGTCGTTGATCTCTTCGCTCGTGTGCGCCTCCCAGCAGCCGGGGAGTGGCCAGGAGTAGATCGCGTACGCGCCACGCACCATCGATTCGATGAGCATCCGCGGAAGTCCATCGTGCGCAGTGATGCGCAGAATGCACCCAGCCTGCTCGTACAGATGCCGCATGTTCGACACCCAGCCGAAGCTCTCGACATTGGGGTAGAAGGCGAGCGAATGCGAACCGTCGGCCACGATGAGGAATTGCAGATCGGGATTGGAGGCAATCACCGGCTCGATGATGTCGATGCCGAAGAACTCCTTTCTGCTCTCCGGCATGTAGACGAGAACGGGCCGCGTGGCGCCGGTCCAATCCATCACCGCGCTCCCCGAGATGTCTGCATCGATGACCGACGGAACGAACTGCGCGCGAATGCCCACTGTCTCCAATTCGTCGACGAGGTGGGGAGCGGCCGCGACGTTCGTCGAGACGATACGGTCGACGCGTGCGGCATTGCGCTGAAGACTGTCGCGGGAAATGACGTTGAGCACGTCGGTGCCCACCCACCAGCGGACGACGGGAACTCCCACCGCCACCGCGGTCGCGAGCTGACTGAGTACGTATCCACTCACCTCGGCGTAGGAGAGGAGCAGGACGGCTCTCGCCGAGCGTAGCAATCGAACCCATGGAGCCCGTTGCAGCGCGTTCGCATCGGCGAAGCGAACTTTCACGCCCACTCGCGCGAGGGCTTTCGACAAGGTCAGCGTCGGCGCCGACATTATGGGTTTCTCTCCGACGATGACGACATACCGCAGTGACGAATCCGCGTCGGCGGATTTTACGACCGGTAGCTCGACTTCGACATCGGCAAAACTCTTCGCATCACTTTCCTTCAACGGCTCTCCCTCTCTACTCTACGCGTAACTGATCATTCGATCGACAGTCGTGTCTCATTCTCCTGTTTGCACCGGTGAGGTAGCGAACGCTGGCTCGCAGCTCCTACAACGTCACTCGCGCAAAGTCGTGCTTCGATTCCTTCATTTGCGGCACGGTCCCACTGTTCCGGCTCCAGTCGAGCGCCAGCTCTCGCTCCTCCGGACGGCACACATCATCGAGCAGAATGGTGCAGTGCGGAGCCAGCTTGTCGCGCATACGCGGCAGCATCCCGCTTCGCCCTCCATGCGTCGACCCCGGCGGCCCATCGCACACGACCAGGGAAATGTCGCTCGGAATGTGCTCGAGCGGTGCATCGTACCAGTCGTAGTCGCCGAAGTTGCGCAGAGATGCCAGATGCACCGTCGTCGTGGTCCCGCCCATATCGAGAATCGCCCGCTGCACGCGTGCGTGCCATGTCGCGTCGTGCTCGAGCGCGTGCACCTGCAGGCCGCGTCGCCCCGCAACTGCGCTCATGAGCAGCGTCGTGAGTCCCGATCCGCATTCCAAAATCGATCCATCCGTCGTCTCGGCCGATCGAATCACCTCGGCGAGATAAATCTCGTCTGCCGACCACTTCTCGTTTCCCCATCCATAAACCGCGTCGGTCCAGAGCGTCGAGTACACGGAGGGGGCGCGCCTGGATGCGAGCCGTCGCACCACCCGGCGCAGCACATCCGAGCGGTCGGGCTCATGCCGTTGAAGGTGACGCGCTCGCAGCACATGGAGTAGCATGCTCACGGTGTCTCACTCGACCTCGAGCCAGAGCGTACTCGCTGAATCACTGCCGAAAGTTTGTGCCGCAGTGGTCCCCCCAGGTACGCGACCACGGACTGTGTGTCGATGGGAGTGGTGCCAAACCCCGCCTTGAAGGCGCGCAGTCCTTCCTCACTCGGGCGGGCGCCACCAAGATAAAAAATCTCTATTCCCTCACTCTGCAGTGTGACGGCGGTCTCATATCGCAGAAAATGCGAGGCGCCGATGCCCATTCCTTCCTTCGAATTGCCGGAAGACTCCGAATAGGCGCCTGTCTTCGACCGAAGTACTAGCAGGGATGATGCCACGTGGTCGCCGAGCATCGCCTGGTAGAGCTCGCCGGCACCGGAGGCGAGCAGGGCTGCTGAGCCCTCGCGCTCGAAGGCAAGCGACACATTTTCGCCGCGCGATTTGCGACGATCCATCGAGTTGATGTGCAGCGCGACGTGCGCATCGATGGCTTGCGCCGACGACTCGCGTCGCACGACGAGCCCCTTGCGTCGTCCCTTCGACACTCGCTCGCGATGACTCTTCGACACGCGCGAGAGCAGATCGACATCGCGGAGCACCATCGCGAACTCGGTGCGATCGATGCGCTCGATCTCGCCAGGCCACTCGGGAATTCGCGACTCGGGCGAAGCGAAGGTGGAAATTTCGAGATCGGTGACGCCGTGCTCCGCGACGTACGCGCGCACGCCGGTCCAGAACGGCGACTCGACGGGCACCGGCGGCGCCGATGGAATCGTGAGCGTACGACGAATTCGTCCACGCTCGAGAAAGCAGAGCGATGCGGCTTCCATCGTTCCCGCATTCTCGACGGACAGCAACCAACCTTCGCGGCCTAGCGATCGCTGCGATTGCAGGTAGCGCGCGGTGAGGAACGGATTGTCGGCATCGGTGAGCGAGGCGCGCTCGATCGCATCGTCGCTTGCGACGCGCGCGGCGAATGTGGCGCTCACCGTCAGGCGCCCACGCCGTGCCCGGGCGCTGGCGCCGGAGCGCTCGCGCTCGATTCGCTCGTGCGCGACGCGCGAAGCGCCTGCGCGAGCTGCGCGACGTAGCCCTTGATCAGCGCGATCGTCGCGGCCACTTCATTCGCTGACGTCATGTACGGATCGGCGATCTCGTGCGCGCGATATGAGCCCGATGCGCTGATGCCGCCAAAGAGCAGCAGCTTTGCGCGCGATTCCGGAAAGGTCGTGGCAATGTTGACGAAGTTGAGCTCGTCCATCGCGAAGATCACATCGTTGTCCGCCACCATCTTCTTCGTGAGGCGCGCGGCGGCGTGCTCGCGCAGCGAGAGTCCGAGCTGTCTCGCGGCGTCCTGCGCTCGCGCGTCCGCCGGGCGACCGTCGTGCGCGTGCGTGCCCGCCGACGCGACGCGCACGTTCGAGATCCCGGCTGCGCGCAGCTCGTCGCGCAGGAATCCTGCGGCAGCGGCGCTGCGCATGATGTTGCCGTGGCACACGAAGATCACCGACTCGATGTGCGGCGGCAGCGACACCGCGCTGTTCACGCCCACGGTGCGGAGGAATCGCCGCTTCATGTACGTCGCGCGACGATCGGCCGCGAGCAGGCGCGAGTCTTTCACGATCGCGAGGAGCGAGCTCGGGATGATCGCGCGCAGCACGAATTTCACCGCGTCCTTGAGCCAGCGCTTCAACACCGTCGCCACCTCCTGAATGGCGGGCAGTGGGTCGCTCCACGACCACGTCGCGGACTTTACGCCGGGAGCGAAGTCCGCGCCAAGCTGGCGCAGCGCGTTGCCGAAGGAGATCCGATCATCGGGGAGCTCGGCGAACACGTGGCCCGCGCGCTCGAGCGCGCCCGCGGTCCAGCGTACGCGCAGTCCGATTGGATACGACGATGGCGGGGCAGGGGTGATCCCCTGCGAGAGCTGCCATGCGTACAGCGGAAAGTCGATGCCGGCCACGGTGTTGAGCGGCAGCGAGCCCCAGAACCGGCCGTTCACCTCCATGAGCGCCGTCTCGCCGGTCGCGCTGTCGTGGCGGAACTCGACCATCGCGACGCCGTCCCACTCGAGCGCGCGCAGGAGCCGCGCCGAGTAGTCGAGAAGCTTTGGATCCACCGCCTCGGCGATGGCGACGACGGCGACACCGCCCGACGGCGGATTCTCGGAGAGTCGCCGATGCTGAAACGCCGTCACGATTTCGCCCTTCGAGAGCAGCAGCTCGATGCCGACGCCCTGGCCGCCATGGTACGACTGGAAGAGCAGTCCTTCGCCGAAGCGCGTCTGCGTCGCGAACACAGCGCGCAGTTCGTCCGCGCTCGCGAAGGTGCGCGTCTTGAAGTCGTGCGCGCTCTTGCGGCTCTTGTCGCCGGGCTTCGCGATGATGGGAAAGCGCATCGTCGCGAGCGCGGTCTCGAGGTCCGTGGCGCGCGGGATCTTCACCGACGTCGGCACGGGAACGCCGCATTGCTGCGCGATCGAGAGCGTGACCGCCTTGTCGAGCACTCGTTGCACGATCGCTGGTGGCGGCGCGCCCACCGCGCAGAAGGGCGCGAGCTCGTCGTACGCCGCGCAGACGAGCTGCAGCGACGTGTCGCTCGTCGGCACGACCCACCGCGCGTTTTCACTGCGTGCGAGACGCGCGAGCATGCTGGCGGAGTCCGGGGTGTCGCCGCGCAGCCGCACCACGCCCGCGAACGCGCGCGAGGACACGCGCAACGGCTGCCCGCTCGGCGTCGCGACGATGCAGCGCACCCCGGCGCGATGCAGCGAGCGCGCGATCGTGACGATCTTTCGGGGCTCTGCGCCTACGATGATGACGGTGGGCGCGCCCCCTGCTCCGTCGCGATGCGAGAGAGCAGGGGGCGGTGCGGCGCTAGGCACCCGCGGCAGCCGGTGCGCTGAGCTCCTGCTCAAGGATGTTCGCGTCGATGAAGAACTTGCAGGCCCAGCTCAGATACTCGAACTGCCCGTACTCGCCGTCCACGGGGATCGAGACCCTCAGGCCGCCGCACATCTCAGGCGTGCCGTCGATGCGCACGCGC
>Ga0105249_10000558_pt1 | contig 34287 bp, 26 predicted proteins | sample KBSS44metaG_FD_81522 | JGI IMG/M metagenome (GOLD analysis project Ga0105249, IMG submission 81522) | Switchgrass rhizosphere microbial communities from Kellogg Biological Station, Michigan, USA - KBS S4-4 metaG | ecosystem: Host-associated > Plants > Roots > Rhizosphere > Soil | place...
AAGCGCAATCCAGACTTCGGAAGGGCTTTGCGTGCCAATGTCGTGGAAACGGAGCGCCGACAGTAGACATATGATGCCGCGCGGTACCTTCTTTGCCACCTCCGCGAGAGAAAAGTTGCCGGATATTCTCGCGTTCGGAAGCATGTAGACACCGCGGCCCATTCGAACCAGCAGTCCTCTCTGATAGAGTCGCCGAAGATGTTCCGGGTGGATTCCTTTTTCGGTTAGATCTTGAATCCGTAGTATCTTTGCCTTCCGCGCGAGGTTGAGAACCTGCTGCTCTTTGGTGAGCTCTTTACGCATGTGTAAAAGTATAGCCACATATTAAAATCTGGCAAGACTATTACACATTGGTCGATTCCTGTCGCCGAGTAGCGGCGCGGTGTCATCCGTCATTTTTGCCCAAGATGCATCATGAAATGCCTGTCACAACTAAGGCACAACTGAGTGCTGAGACTCAAGATGTGCAAACAATTTAAGAACCATAGATGCGTGAATTCCTTAGCAAATCAAGAAACCTGCTAGAATCCGAGTCATTCCCCAAGGGGTCTCACCCTACCTGTGGACCGGACTAGCTTTTAAAGTAAGTGAGCTTTATGAGGATTCGACGCCTCAGCAGGGCTTGCCAAGGCAAACGCTCCTTAGAATCCACTTTGGATTCTTTTTGAATTGACGAGGAGAGGCAAGAATGTGCAGGCTCGACCTCCAGCCTACAAAGTCACATCAACTCGATGGCCCATCCTGACTGAGAGAGGCCACAGCTTCTTCGATGGCAGAAATCTCCTCATCCTTAAGAGGCAGCAAACTCCTATGCGTATGGCGCAACGATCGCGAATCGTCTCTACATCACCGAACAAACAGCCAATATCCTGAAACGACGTATAGAGATCTTTGCCGCCCCCAATTCTGGCTGAGACAATCAAAAACCCCGTGGACCAGCCATTTAACGCAGAAATGAAGGCTAAGCCTGCTTTTCAGGGAAATCGATCGTAGTGACCGTAGCGGCTATAACCGAAGCGACGAACGAGGTTATCGCAATACCCCCCGTTGCAGGTACGGCTATTCCATCTACTATACCCAGAATAGAGCCCATGCCGGCGACGACAGGCTTCCACCACTTGAAAGGCGACAGGTGCTCGTAATTGCCTGGGCCAGACCTAAATGTGCTTATCACCCTTGCTGACAAGTGCCGATAGACACTGTAAGGTGCTTCGGTTGCCGATACTTCTGAGAGCCAGGTTTTTTTATTGTGGTCTACCAACGCCCAGAAGCGCTCCCAAGCTACCTCCGGTATGTCTAGGTCTCTTAATAGACTTTCTTCGTATTGTCTGAATTGAGTGGCGCTACTGAATGAGAATTCCCGCAGGTAATGCGGAGCAATTTCTCCGATGACTCTTGACACACCAATCGCGTCCAGCTCCCGGAAGAAATAGAGAATCTGAGATTCCAAACTCCACCAGGTTACTTCAAGTGCACGATCTGTTATCTCCTTTTCATGCGCAAAGAAGTAGCAAAGCTGTTTCATGCTGTTTAGATTTTCAGACCAAAGCTTCTCATCTAAACGTGCTCGAGCATCCTGCCACCACGGATCATTCGCCACTCTTTCGTCCAGGGTATCGATTTGGGGTTCCATTAGTGCCTCCTTATTAATCGGCCGCTTACTGATTTTCTCGAGCCAGAGATTTGATGTCTTTGGCTTTCCTGTAGTCTTCGTAGACAGAGATGGTATTGGAGTACTTGGCTTTGCCATTCATGTCGTAGAGGATGTATTCGACAATGGAACCGCCACTGTGCGAGATGTTGTCGCCCGTAAAGATATTTGTGACCAAGTTCCGCTTGATCTTGTTGTTGCCGCCCGCGCTGACAACTCGCAATTGCATCCAGTAACTTTTATCTAAGCTTCCTTCGTCACAATTCGGTGTTTCGCAGGCCATTGCCAGCTTGAGATTCTCAGCTTGTATGTAAGACGTGAGTGCGCTGACACCTACCTTATCATCGACCTTGATCAATTCAGTCACGAGCTTTTCGAATTGAACGTTGAGCGCCTTTAGGCTCACGACTGACTTCTCTCGAAGACGTCTCACGGCTGCCTGTTCTTCATCAGGCGCCAGCGCAATCTTTTGAGCGCTAGTTAGCTGCATGCCCTGATCGATACGGGAGAGTGCAGACCTCTCTGCATCCGAAAGCGGATCGAGAAGCATTTTCTTTTGATCTTCAGGCAACTTTGCTCCGGTTCTCTTCTCGACCTCGTCCACTAACCGTTTCTTCTCATCTTCCGTAAAGCCACGTAACAAGGCGGCTCGTTCGGCTGGTCTCAAAGGCCTGCCTAAAATCCCCTCCGCGTCGAGGATTTTTTGCCGAGCCCGCTTGATCGCCGCCTGCACGAAGGCATCGCTGACAATCGTTTCAATGTCAATTTTCAGGTCGCTGTAAAGCTCTTCAAGTTTTTGCTCGAGTGAAGCTTTGTGTGCGGTCTTGACTGCAATTGCGGGTGTTACCTTGACTCGGTCATCTTTAAGCTTTTGAATCCGGCCCTGAGTCTCTTCGATGCGTTCCGCCAGACGTGACGAGGGCCAGCGCCAATAAAGTTTTTGGAGCCGTTCAAGCTCACTATCGAGAAGAGGCAGATCGTAATTGATCTGTTGCAGGCTTTTTTTCAGCGCAGCAATCTCAGTTACGGTTTCACCTAAGGTCTTTACTGTTTCACTGATGCGGGTAACCAGGATCTCTGCTCTGTCCTTAAGTAAATACAGATCCTGAATGTTTGTGAGTATAATATATGGACGTTCGACGTTGAGATTGGGAGGAAAAACCGCCGGGTAGTACAAATTGATGCCGTCGCCATAGCCATTCGGCTTGTCGTGCTTCAGGGCGCGGAACATCTCTGATACCAACGCCGATTCAGCTACATTGAAGGTCATTCCCTTAACGGTGGTGTCGGTCCTGAAAAGCGCGATGAGATCTATAAAGGAACCGAGGACACTTGTTGCTATGGTGACAGGCGTGAACGCTGTCGATGCGGCAACGGAATCGCCGGCATTGTCGGCTACGATTTTGTTGCCCAGGTGTTTGTGATATTCATCGCCCATCAGCTTAATCTGGCTATTGATGACCATGTAACCGAGCAGCGTCTTGATGTCCCGGTCGTTGTAGATCGCAAGAAACTCGATATCTACCTTTCTTGTCTTCAACTCTCTTACGATCAAGTCGGCGGCTTTTGCCATTGAAGCGTAGGCAGCCATCTCGCTTTCAAGCTTTACGCCGCTGTCGACCTCTGTCTTACCTTCCAATGGTGTGGTGCTGGGTTTTGGAAACTGTGTTTCGATCTTCTCCTTCCTGGCCGCTTCAATTTCCTTCTCGTTGACGGCGATCTTCTTTTGTTCCTCGAGGATGGCGTTACGCTCTTTCAACCGCTTCAGCTCCTCGCTTTCAGAAGAAGGCGACGGGGACGGAGCTGAATCCTGTCCGTGCGTGTGCGAGCCTGCTCCGAGCGCAAGTATGATTAGCACCATCGCAGTCGTCTTGAGCAGGTAGATCGGGATAGGTTGTGACATTGCCTTTCTCCTATTTGTTTAAGAAAACGTGTCTATTGAAGCGGGTTTGCTGCCGTTGGCGCCGGGCAACTCCGTCTGAGGATCTTCTCGGCGTATGGCCGATTCTCGTCACTGGCGCATAAGTGATTGATGATCGCCTCCATGCGAACGGCCTTATTCACTCTGGTCGAAAGAGGCTGGCAGTTCGGGTCAAGATCGAAGCCACGATGATGGAGGCCGACAACTTCACCGCGAGAGTTGAAGACGGGTGCGCCTGAACTGCCGCCTTCCGTATCGCACTGGTGCGTGAAGTCCGAGTCGCCGCTGCCGGGGCGCCAACCGGGGTTGCTTGCCCTGACCACGGCGCAAGCGCTGAGTCGCTTCTGTTCAGCGAGTGGGTGATGGATGATCCAAAGATCCTCGTTTGCTGCAAGACTGATGTTCACGGGAGCTGGGCGAGCCTTGCCCAGGGACGTGATGGGCTTGATCTCGAGTAGTGCAAAGTCGAATTCGGGAGATCGGTCTACTACACGTGTGGCAACGTAATCCCGGCTGATCTTGTCGTCGTCCCATGAGAGATCGATGATTACATCGTTAACAATTAACGGGTGCCAGTATCCCTCGTCCGGGAGTTCGTTAATACCGCCACAATGCCAATTCGTAAGGAAGAGGTTGTCGGCGACGAGAACTCCCGAACAACTCCAGTACTGCCGATCCCAACTGGCGATCATTAATCCAACGTAGTCTCCCCAGCGCCGGAATTTGTTTTCTTTAACGTAGAGCGGAGACCAATTCGGAACGGACTGTTGGATGGAATAGAATGGGTTACTCACGTTTTGCGGCATCGCAACATATTCTTCCACTTTGACCGAGGGACTGAGAGCGCCGGCGTCGCATCTATGAAAGTCTACGAATGCTTTTGCCCCATCAACGCGGGTGGTCCAGATGCTGCCATCAATGCATTTGCCATTTTGGTCACAGAAGTCATCCCTGGTTATGGTTTGAACGACCCGGTATTCCCGATCCCGAAGGGTGACGGACCAATCGCACGAAGCCACGTTTGTGATTTTGAGGCGAACCCGAATATAGCGAGCATTGTTCTGACCTACGGGGTGAGGATTCTCGAGTGGAGTAATCGTTTGTCCCACTTGGAACAGCATGCCCAATTCGGTCGCGGGACGGCGCGTTCGATCTGCGCAGCCCTGTTGCTGCGGCAGTCCCTCGGCGGCCGAAATGATCACCAGAGCAGACACAAAGAGAACGTTTTTTAAGCTTCCTCGTAATTGCATGTCTTCTTCCTTTCGGAGACTATTGTTGGGATGGGATCTGGCAATTACCTACGGGCAGTCCGTGCGGCAAAATCAGATCGCTGAAGCTCAGCGTCGTGTAGAGTGCGCCATCAGCACTTTGAAAGAGCACTGGATTAAGCTGGTTATCTAGCTTTAGCGTTCCTGGTCCAATGCGACGTAAGGTTCCGGGCAGTGTGTCACCGTCATCGGTCCTTACTTTTGTGAAGACGAACCAGTTACCCGTGTTCCCATCTTTATAGAGCCTGTAAATCAGTTCAAACGGGATCGTTCCGTTGTTGAAGATCGCTCCGTTTGGAGTAATTACATGGAGGGTGGAGCCACACCAGTGATTCAAACTCACCTCCTTGTAGTCTCCTTCGTTATCTTGCAACCATATTTTGTTCGGATCTCGCAGTGCGGCCACCGGGTCGAGCACTCCAGAGACAACCTTGTTAGCATCCTCCCCGGTCAGAGAAGGTTTCGCCGTGAGCTGTAGGCGAAACTTGACCCGTTCCGCGGTCGTGTAATATTCCCATTTGCTAACCATCGCGGAAGCCACACCTGCTACAAAGGCTGTCGCGGGTGAGGTGCCGTCCGCGAAGGCATACTTGCTTACCGATACCGTGCTTGGGATGGCCTTCCCCGGGGCTGCAATATGGACCAAGCCCTGCGTCGAATAGTGGGCGTCAAGGAGCAATCGCGGAACGTTCTGGTCGTCCTGGTAAGCAGTGACTACGAGTACGTTTTTGAGAAAGCCCAGGCTCATTGGTCCGTTTTCAAAGCCTGCACGGATGTCTTCTCCGCCAGTAATTTTTTGTCCGGCAGCCGTAATCCATAGGGGCGCCAAGTTCGAAATCTTTCGGGCGACGACGTTGCTAGTGATTCTGTCCTTTTCGGGTACCTTCCAAAGCCAGGAGCTTGCAAAGACGTAGATCTGCATGCCCGATGCATCGGAGCGCTGCTCAAGTAGATCGGCGAACTCGGAGGGGTTGGTCTCTAGCATGGCCCGGTCAACAGCGGTGATGTGGGCGCCAGGATGCAAGCCTACCAGACCATAGTTATTATTCTGGCTCGCGATAATCCCAGCCATGTAGGTCCCATGATCGTTTGTGTTAAAGATGCCTAGTTCGATAATCTGGCGGTCGTTCTCTACGATCTTAGATCTGCCAAGCGACTTATTCCCACCAGTCTTGATCGCCTGAGCAATGTCCGGGTGCAACTCCACGGGAGAGTCCACGAGTACAATCTCAGGACAGGCTGGTCCGCGCGTGCATGCATCTAGGCCTTCCGGCATTTTCGTCAAGCCGACAAAACTTCCGATTAAACCCTGAACGTTATTCTCAAGCGGCGGGGGTGTGGTCGCCTTTTGCATGAATTTGTCGGCAGGTTCCTCAACACTCTGACCGCTTGCATATACCGCGAAGCCGCGACGGACCGTTGGCTTGGAATTGAAGATGAGAAGATTCTCAGACGGGATACTCTTGAGCTTTTCTCTAAGCCGGTTGAGGAATACGGGCGAGTCGAGAGGAACACGGATCTCGAAGCCGCGGAAAGTGAGCTTTGTGACGCCTTTCTCAGGTTCGTCTTTTTGACTCTCCAGCAACGCGGCGTCAGTCGCCATTAACGACTCCAACCGGCGTTTGTCACTCTCGAGAAACCGGTCGAGCTTTATGGAGTATTCATATTTGCTGACGTCCACCTTGGGGTAGAGAAGTATCTCGCCGGGTTTCAGCCTCTGCACGTCGTAGTTCGTTCGGTTTAGATCCCCAGCGAATTTTTTCAATCCGCTGGCGAAGAATGGGATGTCAAGCTTGTCTTTGTAGATTGAGTCAATAGTTTCGTTAGCGTCTACCCTGTGCTTATCGATTTGCAAAAGGCCCAGCTCATTAAGAGCTGAGAGCACGGCGGCTGTATTCTCGGGCACGTCTCCGCCCTCCAGACGAATGATCACTTCGGGTCGCTCGAATCCGAATGCCGTGCTTGGTGCATTGCTATTGCCATAAAGCTTCAGGTGGCCTTCCTTGTCCGACTTGCTTAATTCGAGCAGTGGATTTCCGCCATCCCCGCACCAATAATGCATGACAGAGTTGCGATCGTAAGGCGTGAGCCGAACCCACTTTCCGCTTTCGTTTCTGCATCCGGGAATGTTCTCTATGTGCTCATGCCTGTACCCGAGCGTATGACCAAGTTCGTGTCGCAGCACGCCAACGGTGACGCTCTTGAGCTCAGGTCGGAAGAAGGATGGATCTATGTCGATGAATCGTCGCGATGGCTCATCGTGCGGGAAAAAAGCGGCGGCAATAAACGCACCGCCGGAATCATGATAACGAACAGTAAAGTTGACCTTGTCGTTTGAGGGCGCCTCATCTTGTTGCTGAAGGTAGGTGAAGTTCAGTCCACAACCCTCGCAGGCTTCCTGCCACGATTGTGCTGCCAACTGCATTTCTTTGACGACAGCGTTGTATTGGTCCAGCGATTTGAATGAGGCACGGTCGACGGCGTAGGTTAGCTTGCGTTCGCTAACATTGCGATAAAAATCGAGCTCTCCGCCGGTGACGTTTACCAGGAGTTCGCGGCCTGCTGAGGCAGGTTTGGAAGATAGAGTCTTGGTCGCAAGGTAGGCACGCAACTCCTGCTCAGTTATCCGGATATCGCCTTCGATGACGAAGTACTCGCGGTCTTTCGGCAGTGTTGCTATATACGCCTTTACAGCGACTTCATCGAACGGTTTGCGATAAGCCTGACGGTGAATTTCCAGTGTTGCATCGGGAAAGCTAAATCCGGTTGACGGATCTGACGTGGGAGGCCGGTAGAGTTCCGCGTGTCCCGCGATATCATTGCTACTTAGAATGAGTTTCGGATTGAGCTTTCCGCCTGCGTTGAGCCCGCACTGGTAGTGCATTACCGACTTTGAGTCGTACGCGGTAAGTGGCATCCAGAGACCATCTGGCTCATTTTCTCTCTCCTTATAACAACCCAGGGTGGCGTCTTGAAGTTGCTCATGCCGGTAACCGAGCGTATGTCCTAGCTCGTGCCGCAGAATGCCAACGGTGAGCGGCTGAAGGTTCTCACTAAAGTAGGATGGATCGAGGTTGATGAAACGACGCGATTTATCATCGTGAGGAAAGAACGCCGCGGCGATGTACTGGCCACCGCTATGATGATACCGGACGATGAAGTTCACTAAATCGTGGTTTGGCGAGGCGTCGTATTGCGCTAAATGCCTGAACTTGATGCCGCACTTTTTGCACGCATCTTCCCAGGCCTTGGTGGCCTCGCGCATGTTCTTAACTGCGATCTCATAAGGGTCGTTTCCCGGAAAGCTGGAGCGCGCGATTGCATAGGTAAGATCCCGTTCGGCCGCAGTTTTATAAAACTCACGTTCGCCGTCACGAACTTTAACAATCAGCTCGCTTGTGGGATCTACGGGTTTGGCGCCACTTGATTTGGAGACCAGGTCAGCTCTTAACTCCTGTTCGGTGAAAAGCAAGTCGCCTTCGACGATGAAGTACTCACCCTCCTTCGGTAACGTCTTGATATAGGCCTTGACCGCATCCTCATCGAAAGGCTTTCTGATTGCCTGGCGATGCGCTTCAGTGGTCGCTTGCTTAATGTCCTCTGGCGACGGCGTAGAGGCGCTGGCTGCTACTGGCCGCTCCAAGAGGTAGAGCGGGATCAAAGTTGAAATGAAAATAAATGCAAAGATTGTTAGCCAGTTCGGTTTGATTTTCATTTGAACCTCCAAGTGGATCAACTCGCTTTCGCGCAGCTTCTGACGAGCAAAATCGTTGCTTCACTAGAATGTTTGCCCAAGCGCCAAAACATTTCAGACTTTTTTTCCGGGTGGGTTTGTTTACAGAGAGGAAGCAGTGAGGAATGAGGTTTGAGGCCCAGGAAGATCTAACGTCGCGTCAACCTCAAGGAGCCGGCGATAGATCGTGCGAAGCAACCTATGGCGACGTTGTTATCGTTGTTCAGATCCTCTGGTGCAATGATCCTCGCTTTGACGCACCATCCGTTACTAGCAGTCGTGGGCGCCCAGTTGACACCAACTCGTTCGGAATCGCCCTGATTACCAGCGGCCTCGAGTATCGGGTCGCTAATTGTTTGTACAGCGTTCGACGCGTCATGGATAGGTTCCCAGAGAGTGGGATCGATTCGCCGCCTGTTCGGCTGGTATTGCAGTTCGACTTGAACGCCCTCGATGCGGGCATTACCGCGGTTATGAAGACGAACATAGAGTTTGTTATCGACTCCGAAAGCGACTTCGTTAGCGGACCAGGTCCCATCATTTGTTGTCAGGTCGGCAGATTTAAATTCCCACGCGCCCTTACGCTGGTCGGTCTCGTATTCGGTCAGCTTTTCGGAGTTCCAGCGCGTGATCATTGGATCTGGTCCACCTTCCCTCTCGTCGAGTTGCAGCGTATAGTCACCTGCCGCCATCCGGCTCGCCACTATCACCACCACCGAGGACAGGTTTGCGAAGTTGATGGTCCGGAAGTAAGAGACGTGATCCGAACGAACGATATCGCTGAGAACGCCGTTACGATCAAAGCTCAGGATCTGAATGAGCGGATCGTTCATGCCGCCGAAAGCCGACAACGATACGCGAAGCATTCTTGGGGGTGACGATGTGTCTGGTGTGATTAGGTAGTACGTTGCGGCGTAAGGCAGTTGGCCGATAACAGTGCGGCTGACGCTGCTGCCAGTGCTTATTTTCAGATCGTTGTACGGTTTGATTGCCGCGCCTAGTTTGGCCAGCTTGCTCACGTTTACCGGCGTCTCGCCCGGTTCCCAGTAGGTGAACGGCCACATGACCGGATCCTGGTCTTCCAGATAAGCAAATCTGCGCTCGCCGCCAGGTGACGAATCATCGCGATGTACGTAGTTTGCAATGAGATAATTTCCCCAGGTTGTTTCACTCGATTCCAGTTCCGCTCGAGCATCATCGAAATATCGAAACTCGTCGAAACTCGTCGGCCTCGTCATTTTTGAGCAGGCATCCCGTAAATCACGCGGGTCATAAGGCGCAAGGGAACCGCTGGCAGTTGAAACGAGCACTTGGCGGTACGACTCGATACCGATATCAGGCTCCCTTTTGCAAGACGTGTCCTGGCTGTTCTGTTCAGCCAGATATTTCCAGAATAGAGCGGCGGCGTAGTTAATCGGAGTCGAACAGCTATCCGGTGGAGTCAATAATGAGTGCGCCGGCTCAAAGAAGATCGCTCGCGACTCGAAGACATAGCGGTTGTAGTCGTCGTTAAACGAATCTTCTATGAAACGCGCCCCGCCTTCGCGAAGAACGCCGTACAGGCCCGACCGAATCGTCGTGTGATTGTATTCATATTGCACGCGATGAAAGAGTTCGTGCGGAACTGTGCCGAAGTTCTGCTGCAACGAGTTGCGGTTGTTGATGATGATGTAATTCACTTGTGGGTCGGTAGCGCCCGCGGCCGGCAGGTCCTGAATCAGTATTTCGAGGTTTCGCTCTTTACCTGCAGGGTCCTTAAGACTGAAGGGAGCTTCCTTGAAACGTTTCAAGGCATGTTCGGCAATGAGGCCCACTTCTTGCACTTGGGTGGGATGGACCTTCTTATTACCTGGCAGGTCTTTGACGTTCGCGCGAATGTACCCAAGCGATTCTCCGTTAGGCATTTTCAGTTCAAATTCGTCTCTGGGTACCTGCGGATTAACGCCATTCGGAAATGTCGTGGTGTAGCGAATGCGGAAGTTTCTGGTAAGAAACTCCTGGTTCAGCGGCCCGATCATCGCTTGCGTCAGTTGTGGCATTAGGAATGATTCGCCTCTCTTATCCAGATAGGATGCGAGCGACGATAGGTAACCTTCAGCGCAAGTATTAGGTTTGTACTGTTCGGGTAGTTCTTCGACGAGTTTCTGCTGGTCGGAGCTTAGCTCTGGAGCAGGCTCACCAGTCGTACTGAAACTGCGGAAGGCTTCAGTAAGCTCAAGACCTGAGAGTTTGAGGATCAGTCTTGACATCGTACCGTCTTGACCGTAGCCACAGACAACGTTGTTCTCCGGATTGATCTCGGAAGGACCAAGACGAAAATCTAAATGTGCGTCTGTGAGGGTTGTCATCGCAACGTCTCCTTCCGGAGACTTGATAACCTCGCCGGCGCTGTTGAAGACACGAATAATGAAACTTTGTAGTTCGCGTTGCTGCAACGTCACCGGCAAGAGACTCCTGTCGATTACGAGTTCGTAGGTTCCGTCAGCGTTGCTCGTCGCCATAGTGAGAGGGTGGCCGGCGCCGCTGTCGTCAAACATTTTGACGGTCAGGCCAGCGATCGGCTTGCCGTTCGTGGTATTTACGACCGTTCCCATAATGCGATAGGTGGTGGCGCTTGTTCTGGGTTCGAGCGTCATTGCCCTTTGCGACAGGAGGACACCAGGCAGGAGCTCTGCTGTGCCCGTCGCTGCCGCAATGCAAAGGGAAAACAATGCGAGTGCTTTTATTGCTCTAGTGGTGTTCATCTCATGGGTTCCGGAAGTCTTTCATTGATAACTTTCGCACTCAGTGACTAGACCTGCGCTTTGATTTTTTGTTAGTGGGCTGTACTGCCGATCGAAATGAGTTCACGAAGTCCGTTGCTCTGAGGCGATTAAACGTGTCCTGGCGGATGGTTTCGAACGCCCTACTGTAAGCGACATGTGGCGTTTCGTTCGCTGCAAAAGAAGAATCTGCACTGCGCAGAGAGAATAGTGTCTGGTGAGGGCCTTCACCGAGATGATCACCATCCCCGAAACAGTGTTTGAACTTGTGCACCAGCTTAGTGTCCGGCTTGTGAACTTTTATGATCACCACGAATTTTCCGTCCGTCCTGATAATAGGAGTGTCGCCTGCTGCTGTTTCCGTCGCCAGGATCTCAAGCTCCTGCGCAACGCCTGTATCCGGCGTGTCCCTGACGGAGCATACTTGTCGAATTTCGAGACGGGACTTAATTGTCTCTATCTTGGGATCCATTAACTGAATCTCATACTTAAGAGATTCAACATCGGCGGGTACGTAGTAGTTTTCGGCGGCGGGCTCCCATTTGGGGTTGGGGTCGGTGGTGGAGTTGGGGTTGGGGTTGGGTAGTTGAAAGAACAGATCGATGCGCCGGATCTTTAGTCCTCCATTTTCTTTTACTTGCACTGTTTGCGCTGAAGCAATACCCACCTGGAGCGTAAAAGCTGTGATTGCGAGCAGTTTTAGCAGATTGCTTTTCATTTGCCTGTTCACCTTTCCTGAGTTTTGAGAGCTTTCACTACGGTGTTGGCTTGGAGCGGGAAATATTTCAGGCGATTTATGATCTTTATCGGCGAGTTGCTACAATCGCGGCTCAGTTGGAACAGATTGGGCCCGGTTAGCAGCGGTTGAGAACTGTGGCCGGGACATAACGCACAATGTGCTTCTACCCGACTCCTTCAAGTTGGCGTTTGAAGCTTCCTCGGGCATTAAGTGTTCGCCTCCGCCTCGCTTAATGTGCTCCTTCACCCGGACTGCTATTTTGTGACGATAGCAGTTTGACGACACGGACTTATGGCTCAAGAAACTCCTCCCACGCGGCCACGGCACTTGAGAGTGCGTTCCGTAGTTCCCACTATTCTCTTCATGTTTGCTATTTCATTTCCCACGCTGTTGCGGGCCTCACAAGTCGCCAATCAACAACTCGAACTCGCTGTGCCTATCACAAACCAAGTCTCGAAGGGTGAGGTCGATAGTTACGTGTTGACTCTGGCGAATGACGAGTTCGCTAAGGTTGTTATTAAACAACTCGGTCTCGACGTGGCAGTGACGATTGAAGTTCAAGGCGAAAAAGGTACAACCAGGGTTGACGGAGCAAATGGTTCCAGCGGCCAGGAGGTCATTTTCATGATTGGAGACGGGCGTCCTTGCCGCTTTCAATTGAGCACCGGCGCAGGTAATCCGCCGCCAGGACGTTACCAGATTGTGGTTGAGGAGCGCCGTCCGGCGACTACTTTGGATCGCCAGAATGTGGCGCTTCAAAACGTTTTCTTCGAAGCAGAGAATCTGCGCAAAAGGGAAGGGAATCACAATTGGGAGTCTGCAATCATAAAGCTCAACGAAGTTATCAAAGGAGAGCACGCACTCGGCGATCGCCACTCCGAAGCGCTTGCTCTGCGAAGCCGTGGGGCGACCTACTTTTACCTGAACATGATGTCGCAGTCGTTGGCAAGTTACGAAGAGGCCCTCGAAATTTTGGGCGCGTTACCAAATCGCCTTGACGAAGCCGGCACGCTCCTATCAATGGGCATCACGCAACTGGATATGTCAGACGTCGTCAACGCTCGCAAGAGTCTGGAAGGCGCACTTGAATTGTTCCAGGCCGAAAATGACGAGAAGTTTGTTGGCTCCACGCTTTATCAAATGGGTCGTGCCTCGTATCTCCTAGGCGATTTAGCGCAGGCCTTGAATTTTTATGAACAGGCTTTGCCGCTCAGGCATCGACACGATCAGGTCGGTGAAGCGTTCACCCTCGTCGGCATGGGAAGAGTTTATGCGAACGGATTTGTTGACTACGATCAGGCGCTTAATTTCTACAAACGCGCACTAGCAAACCTGACTCCCGGACTTCACCGGCGGCTGATGGCACAGGTGCTTGGTGACATCGGCAAGGTTTACTTCTCGCAGCATGAGTTCGATGCCGCCCTAACGGAGTATCAAAAGGCACTAGAGCAGAACGCCGATGCAAGAGTAACGGGTGAGATCCTGATGTATGTGGGGATGGTATATGCGGCAAAAGGGGACAATGAAAAGGCTCTCGGCAATTTTACCGACGCGCTCGGCCTTCAATGCAAAATAATTGAAGAAGCCGGAGTGTCCGTGACGCTCAAAACCCTCAACCGCGAGTCGTGTGATTTAGTTGGCGCCGGACACACCATTAAGAACATAGGCCTTGCGTACGCGGCCATGCTGAACTATGACAAAGCACTGGATCATCTGGACCAGGCACTCCAGATCTGGACCCACGTTTTGTATCGAACCGCGGAGGCTGACACACGTTACGAGATTGCCCGGATCGAGCAACGATTAGGCGACCTTTCCCAGGCACGAGTTCAGATTGAAACAGCGTTTCCGATTGTTGAATCCCTGCGCGCCAGAATTGCAAACCAGCATCTTCGCACGTCTTATTTTGCTTCTGCACAGAAGTTCTACGAGCTCTACATCGACGTGCTTATGCGCCAATACGCCCAGAGCGGGGATCGAAGCCTTCAGGGGGTCGCACTAACATACAGTGAGCGAGCGCGCACGCGTTCGATGCTCGACACGCTCGTCGAAGCACGCGCCGAAGTGCGGAGCGGTGCGAAAGCTGAAGACTTGGATCGCGAGCTAGCTCTGCAAAGTAGATTGACGCTGCTTTCACAGCGGCAAATGATTGATCCGCGCGTGACTGAGGCGGAGAAGAACCGCATACGCCAGGAACTGGCAGCCGTTGTTGCCGACTATCACGCTCTTGAAGCGCGAATCCGTGAGACAAGTCCGCGGTACGCCGGCTTGACGCATCCGGAATCATTGTCTGTTGAAGCGATACAGCGATTACTCGATCCGGATCAAATGTTGCTCGAATATGCGTTTGGTGAGGAACGCAGTTACCTTTGGGAAGTGACTCGGCAATCGGTCAAAAGTCACGAACTGCCAAAACGCTCAGAGATCGAGCAGGCCTCAAATAAAGTCCGTCGTCTGCTGATAGAGCGCAACCCTGAATACGTAGAAACAGCAAGAGAGCTCAGCAGGATCCTTCTTGGACCAGTCGAGTTAAACAATGGTTCACCCCGCCTGCTGATCGTAACGTCCGGTAGTTTGCAATACCTTTCATTCGCCGCTCTGCCGGTTTCCGTAAGAACAGATCAGCCACTATTCGATTCGAGTTTGACGCGAAGGCTCAAGACTGTTCCCCTCTTGGTCTACCACGAAATCGAGACGGCGCCCTCGGTCTCGGTACTGGCGGAACTCAGACGCGAACGAATCAATTCCGCGCAATCGATAAATCGGAAACAAGTCCTCGTGATTGCCGATCCTGTATTTAGTGTTGACGATCGTTTCAACAAAGAACCTGCTCGTAAGAGCCGCAATGTGCCTCAGGCAAACTCTGGTTTGAGTCGAGCCTTCAACGGCACTGTGCCTCGACTCATTTTCACGCGTCGTGAAGCTAATGCCATCCTTTCGGTCTTACCGCCAGGTAAGGTTGGTGAAAAAGTGTTGGACTTCGAGGCAAAGCGAGAACTCGTCACAGCCCCAGCCGCACTTTCGAACTATCGCATTATTCATTTCGCCACTCACGGAGTGATCAATGATGAATACCCGGAACTCTCAGGCATTCTTCTCTCGATGATCGACGAGCGGCGTCGCCCGCAGAACGGCCTGTTGCAGATGCATGAAATCTACAATCTCAACATTCCCGCTGAGCTCGTAGTTTTGAGTGGCTGTGAAACCAGCATAGGAAAAGAGATGAAGGGCGAGGGACTACCCGGTCTGTCCCGTGCTTTTATTTATGCCGGCGCACGCCGGGTGATCGCAAGTCTCTGGCAAGTGCAGGATGCTTCAACTGCCGACCTGATGCGCGTCTTTTACCAGAAGCTTTTCAATCAAAATGGAACGCGGACGGCGGCTGCGTTGCGCGAGGCACAACTGGAAATGTGGAAGAAAGCCCCCAACGATTCGCCGCATAGCTGGGCTGCTTTCATAACCTACGGTGATTCCAGATACTAAGAGTTGGTCCATTGCGTATTGTCACCAGGCAGGAGAATCAACACCGATTGATTGAAGAACAGTTCGACCTCGCTTTGAAGGAGAGCAGGAACTATGAGTGACTGGGTTCCTACTCGTGAGGCGTGGGACAAGTTTCTCTCTCTCCTCGGTCCTGATTACGACGTTGCCGCCGACAAGTACGAGGGGATTCGACGAAGGTTGATCATCTATTTTGAAGGCCGGAAGTGCCAGCGAGCAGAGGATCTCGCGGACAAGACAATCACGCGTGTTATCAAACGAAACTACGATGGAGTAAATATCGACGACGTAATACGTTATTCCTACGGTGTGGCTAGGATCGTTCGACTCGAAGACTTGGAGATCGTGCGGAAAGAAGATTTTGTGAGGGATGAATTGTTGCGAGGAGGGGTCGCTCTTGTTGATCCCAAAGATCCTTATGACGAGAGCGAATCGCGATATGCCGCTTTTGAACAGTGTTTGGAAAAACTCTCCGCCGCCAATCGGACCTTCATTCTAAATTATTACGAGGAGAGCGGGCGGGCGAAGATCGATAACCGCAAATCACTGAGGGAAATGATGGCAATCTCTCAGAATGCCGTGACGCTTCGGGCCTATCAGATTCGAAAAAAGCTCGAAAAGTGCATCAAGTCCCGGCTAAAGCGAAGCCTCCGCATGAAAGAAGTTATGCGAGATTCACATTAATAGTAGGGGGAGTGATCTGCGTTGGAACCTACTGACCATGAAATAGTCGATTATCTGCTGGGTGATATCGCCGAAGCGGACCAAATTCGCATCGAAGAAAGCCTTTTTAGCGACGAAACCCTCTTCGAACGTCTTTCGGTGATAGAAAACAGGTTAATTGATCTGTACGTACTCGAAAGACTATCGCCTGAGCAACGCAAGCTGTTTGAGGAAAAGTACCTCGTTACTCCCAGGCGACATTCTGATGTAGCGATATCTACACATTTCATTCAGCTCGTTGACACTTACCGTAAACGTCAGACGGCCAAACGGGCAAAAAGGTGGGTTTGGCTGCCTCCTTTCTTTTCCACTCACAATCTCGCAATACAGTTTGCCCTGGCTTCATTGCTTCTAATTACGGCAACTGGATTTTTCTGGCTGCTGACTGAAAGGGTGCGGCTGACCAACAGAAGCGAGGCTGCTGAGGCGGCACTGCGTCAAAAGGAAGCGCAGTTGCAAGCGCAAGCTTCAAACGAGCGGCGCGCAACGGCGGAGCGCGACGCTTTGGGCGAAGAACTCGATAAGACGAAAGAGTTGTTGAGGCTAAAAGAGGAAGAGCTACAAGCGCGGCCGGGAAGTGATACGAGCGGCCAAGCCTCGTTTGCAACGGTCATCTTGTCGTTGACGATGCGCAATGGTTCGGCATCCCCGGAATTGGTAATTGGTCCACGCCACAAATTCGTGCGCGTGGTCGTGGATTGGGACGGGGAACTCGCCAGTCGTTACTCGATGTCACTGAAGAGGGTTAGTAACGAAGAAGAAGTTTGGAAAGGATCGGTTTCACGATCCAAAAAGCGACTAACGGCAGTCGTGCCTGTCGCGGTATTCAAGGATAAGAATTATTTCGTTAGAGTTGAAGGTCTCTCACCCAATGGGAAGCAAGTCATCGCCTCTAAAGAATATTCGCTGGCAGTAAGGAATCAAAGAACCGGAAACTAGCTTGCGGCCAGTTGGGTTTCGCCTTATGAAAACGATGCGACTAATGCATAGCCCTGGAGTCCAACATTGATTGCACGACCTTCGACGCTTATTTTCCATGTTCCGGGATCAGGAGTTGCGACGATAACCATTTCGACATTGTTTGGATCAGCGGTCACCGGGTCCGCTTGCGGCTGGGAAAAGCCTCCCAAAAAGTTGACGTTACCGCGGTACGTAGCTCCCGCAGGAGAGACGATTACGAGATCAAGGTCATTGACGAGGGCTTTGCCGGCAGACAGTTCCGCCGCCGGATCGGTCCAAACGAGCGTAATTTTGAGCGACTCATTTTTATCCTTCACCTGAATGCTGTGCGGGTTTGATTTCCCTGTGCTCAATCCACTAGCGTTGCGGATATCCACCACAAGCATCTTTCGCTTTGCTCCCGCCAGAAAGAGCGTGTTGTTTAGCTGGATGAGCCCCCAACCCGTTTGGATATTCGGATAGTTGTTAACATTCTCCATTGGGACAGTCGAATTGAGTAGAGTCGCTTTGATCAGCGCCGCGGAAGGAAAATGACGGTTACTCGGATTTGCGATCCCCTCAGGGTAAAAGCCGTCCACGTAATATTGACGAACCAGTGCGGCTGCCCCAGAGATTACAGGAGCGGCCCAACTGGTTGCACAACCGAAATCGTTTGATAAACAACGTGATTCTTTTAGAGGGGAATTGATCCCACACCCTGGAGCGCAGATATCCGGCTTGAGCCTCTTATCGACAGTTGGACCATCTTTTCCGTCCTTATGTTGTCGGTGGTATGGATGACGCCCGCCCGCGCTGACGCATACGGCATTTTTAGAGCTTCCCGGAGGCCCTAATTTCTCTTTACTACTGCTATTGGCGTTAGCACCGCAAACGAAGTTTTCTTCGTTAAGGTAGACGAAGTTGTCTACATCTCTGTTAGTTGAATTGTAGTAGGTCACATCCTCGTGCCAGCTATTGGAGTGAATGGTTGCTTTATCGTCTTTATACTGTCGGGAAAAAATTTCCAGAACAGTTTCGGTGTCTTTGTTGAAACTCGCCAGATCGTCTATTGATAGTCTTGCGGCCCAGGCGATACCCCTGTTCTCAGCCCTTCCCATTAGGGTGACCTGATCGCCTGCAAGAATTCCAGCCACCGAAGTGGCATGTTCATCGATGGTTTTGCTCGGGTTTCGGAAACCTACTATTTTGCGATGGGAGGCTCCGATGGGTGTTGCCGGATTGTCTCTGAACATGCAGTGAGTGAGGTCAGGCCCAAAGTCGTCCAGCATCCCGATTACATGATTGCAACCGTTAAGGTTGCTATCCCAGAAGGGTGTAACCCCCGGAGTTCCCGATTGGATCGTGCCAGCCACAAAATTCTTTTTGGTGCTACGATTCTGCTTACGGGCGAAGAGCCTTCGAAAACAATCTCGGTGGGTTCTGTGAACCTCCTCGATCCACTGTACTTCTTCCAGTTCCGCAAGCTTCGGCAACCAATCAATTGTCGACGATCGAAAGGTTAATTGCAGATCGCCGCCCATTTTTCGGTTGTCGAGCTCGTTGATTCCACTCTCACCCTTTGATTCTTCGCCCGTAAGTGTCGTTCTCAGCGCGATGATGAACGTCTTAATTCGTTCGAGCGCGTCATCATCAGTCTCGAAGAAGAGTACTGCGCGCAGAAGCACGCCCGCTGAATCACGGCTCCCGGTTGAAGAAGGGCTTTGAGTGTTGAGCAGAGGCGAGATTTTGTATTCAGGCTTATAGGGTTCTATTGCATGGTAAAGTGAATCCTGTTTAAGCTCTATCCACTTCTGGTGATCTAACCGTTCCAGGAAAGCATAATTCGGAATGTAACGCTTAAACTCCAAATCATATTGATCCTGTAGCCGCATTCGTTGCTCGAGCGTCAACGGTCCGGTGAACTGGATGAAAAAGTACACCGGTTCAGCCGGAGGAGGAACCAAGGGTTCCCCTGACGGTAAAACGGTGCGATCGGCAAGGTAAAGATTAAAGTCGGATAGCTCAGTAGACAGCTTCATACTATCTATCCCGTTTCGGATAGGGGAGAGTTTTTAATTCTCGGGCCAGTATGGTTTTGCCTGGCTGTCCGAGTTACCTTGCAATAAACCTGATAGTAGTTTTCGGATCAGGATCGAAGTCTGCCGCAGACTTAGCCTCTACGCCTGAATCCTCCAGTATTTCACCCTGAGGAGTGACCTTTATTGCGGCGTCATATGGCCCCTCTCCCAAATGGTCATCGCCGAGTTTCCGGGGGACGATAACCTCAAATTCGTATTCCGGCTCATGTCCAGATCTAAGCGGGAAGGTCACTGTTTCCTTACCCCAAAGTAAACGATGTCGAAAAAGGTGATGGTGATTTCCTACTCTATCAGGTCCATAGGCGAACACCTCGGCGTCAATTTTCACGGATGTTGCTTCAGGTTGAATCACCTCAGTGCCTTGCACTCGGACTACTATCTTCAACGCTCTATGCCCTCTACGTGAGACAATGTTGGGCAGACGCGGAAACAGTCTGTCAATAGGATCCTCAAAAACTTCCAATTCGATATCCGGTTCATCCACGGCACGGAGCCCGAAAGCTCGATTCGTTGTAGCCATATAACCTCCAGGTCAGTCGGTCAGTCTTTAATTATATTTGATTGCACAATCAAATATATTTCAGGATTTTTCGTCATCGTCTGGCTTCGCAGTTCCGACCAACGTCGAATAAAACCTTGGCCGGTACGTGGGGTTTTTCACGTGGGCAGCGTCTGACTTCGTTTAGTCCACCCCGATAGCAGTGATTTAGCTTGATTGAGGCCACGAAACCAATTCTTCGTGGCCCACGTGTCTACCGGTTTTCGGCTTTTTGGCGCATTATTGAGATGCACACGCAACAGGCGAAGACGTATTGCGAGTCGTTTGTAGACTCCTTGAAACCGAAATTTGAGGCGTCTTAAATAACTTCGCGCATTGAGACATCCGTGTTGATTTAGAGCGCAGAAAGGAGAAGCGTCGCGAAATTCGGGATCGTCTTCGAGGCGTTTGGTAATTAACGCCCATTGAATTGAATGTTTGACCTGCAATTCTAGGGAACGATTAAATGCACCTTATTAGGCATTTAGCTTAATCTATCATGCTGAGTGCTGGTCGGCTTTTGATTGATGGAGTTGCGACAGCCCTGGTATACAAGCTTCTGAGGCTTACGATGATGGAAAAACTCACTGTTGACGCAGAGGGAAAAATCATAATTCCGCCCGAGGTTATCCAGAAACGTGGCCTCACCCCGACGATGAACTCACACTCGTTGAATCTGCTGAAGGCTTACTCGTTTATGAGGGCGGCGTCCACGAAAGAACGTTGGCGTGGAGGATCAGACTCAACAACACGCAGCGCCTCCTTGCGGAAGATGACGCTGACACCAGCCCGTCGACCGAATCGTCCCGCTAGTAAGTTCGAGAGATAAGGACGAGGAATTGCCGGCACTTGCTTCGCAGGGGAAACTGCGCCTGGGCGAGGGTCTTCTTGAAGAGTCCTTCTGGGAGATGTCGGCACCGCGTGTTCCTGCCGCCGCTTTGCGCCGCGCAGTCGAACCGGGAGCGCGATGAAAACTAAGCGCGGGCGAAACGCTCCTTAGAATCCACTCTGGATTCTTTTTACAACTGACGAGGAGAGGCAAGAATGTGTAGCCTCGACCTCCAGCCTTCAAAGTCACATCAACTCGATGGTCCATCCTGACTGAGAGAAGTCACAGCTTCTTCGATGAAGGAAATCTCCTCATCCTTGAGTTCGGAAAACGTTGCGCGTTTTGTCTGCGATAGCCGGCCATTGTTCTGCAGGATCAGCCGTACCAGCAAAGAGGCACGACGATCAGGCATATCTACGATGTCCATGTAGCCCGAATAGCCGCATCAAAAACTTTCAGGAATCCGATCTCCTCCCTGAGATCGGTGCGAATGGTTTCAGCCATGCAGTCATATAAGTACTCCGCAAATCTGGTTGCGTCCCAGAATCGATATAGGTGCGCAGTCTGATTATTGACGACCAGCGATCCCTCCTGATGCATCTCGTAGTCGATGTAGGCGAAATCGATTGAGAGAAGCCTTCCAAGATCTCATCGTAGCGGCTTCGATCGCGCATTATGACTGCTGAGACGGGGACCAGCATTTGGTGAGGTGTGAATCCAGAACTGGCTAGTTCCTGATGTACAAGGAAGCGGTGGATTCACCCGTTGCCTTCTTCGAATGGATGTATAAACACAAACCGAACGACGCTGCCGCCGCCGCACAAACAGGATCGACTTTCGCGTCGCGTAAGTTTTCCATCATTCGTATCCATCCGTTCATCAAGTCAGCGAGATCCTCGGGCTTGGGAAAAACAAAATGGACGTGTTCTCGAAAGTCACTCATCGTCTCACCGATGAAGCTCTGCACTGTCCGCCATCTGGTCGCCGCATAGCGTGGATCAACTATGTCATTTTGAAGTCTGATAAATGCCTGCGGATCGGAAGTGTCAAATTTCGCGGCTCTTGTTAGCGCGGCCACGAAGCGCTCGGTACGCTTCGCGCTGGGTACTTCGCCCTCAATCGCAAAGGAGGACTTCGTCTCTTTTGTATAGAGGTAATGTACGGCCCCGAGCCAGGATCGTTGGCCCGCAACTCTCCACCAGCGACTTGGCCTCCAGGTCCAAGCCTGAGGCCATCGCATGGTTGAGGGCATCAGTTCTACGAATCAGTGGACAGTAGGTATTGTCTCCGAGCAGGTTATTGTTAACTCGTTGTCGGCGTACCCTTCGGACAGGACCCGTCAAATGCAGTTTGGGGTCTAATGTATTAATGTAACCGGTGCGGGATACATCATCAGCGTCGAGCAGCTTGCCGGTCAGGGCTTCATATAGAAACCATGCTCGACGAACATAGGTGCCTGTGGGTTCCTGCCGTATCCACTCCTCTAACAACGCGGCGTCAAGGACCTTGAAAAGGGCTTCGTAAACACTCAGATCAATGGGTTCGTAACGTAAGGCAAATTTGAGATTTCCGATTATTCCCGAGAGCCCGTAGACGGGGGTAGTATTCCTTTATGGCCTCACGCGTGATGATAGTCTTTCTGGCTCCCGACCTAGTCCAGGATCTAACAGTTGGTCTACGCACGGGTAGGTCTAGCTCCTGAATCAAAGCCAGCAGGCCAATAGGTTGGTCGGTCCGCTTCGATGTAAGACTCCAATCAGGCATGGAAATTTCTGATCTGACGGCACAGTTCATGCAAAATCACGATCGCATGTTACCAAAAGCGAATAGAAAAGGACGATCAGGCGTGAAAATACGGGTTATTTTCGACGAAAGCTGGGAAATTCTTGATCAGGAGGCAGGGATTTAACTCGACACATTAGTGCGATGCGGCGAATCTTGACCGAAGCTTTACGGATCTGATAAAAGTGCCTCGTATCCTCTTACTTGTTGTTGCCTTCTCGGGCAACAAAGATCCATTGCTCAGGCCTTAGCACTGTGTGCTTCAAAAGCTCAGGTAGGCTCTTTTCGATAATTAGTAATCGTGCCATCTAGTGAACGAAACGCTCATACTAGTGGACTCTGCCGATCGCGTGATTGGAACCGGGGAGAAAATTGAAATTCACCGGCTTGGTGTATTGCATCGCGCGTTTTCTGTCTGGATTTTCAATTCACGTGGGGAATTACTCCTTCAGAAGCGAGCAATGACTAAGTACCATTCGAGGGGTCTATGGTCAAATACTTGCTGCGGACACCCGCGACCTGGAGAAACGACGGAGAATGCTGCCCGACGAAGATTGCAAGAAGAAATGGGTCTTGATTGTGCGTTGCGAGAGACGTTAACGTTTACCTATGAAGCCCAACTCGAAAGCGGCCTGACAGAGCATGAGTTTGTTCATGTCTTCTTCGGCAGGTCGGAGGAAAATCCGAGGCTGGCTCCTGCCGAAGCGGACGAGTGGAAGTGGATGGACCTCTCGAATTTGGTAAAAGCGATCAAACAGAAGCCTAATACATTCACATATTGGTTTCGCATTTGTCTGAACCTGATCGATCGTGATCTGGATGAGCGTAAGGTTACGGAATATCCTTCCGGAGCAGTTTTACCATGCTTACTGTCTTAACGGCGGATTAGTGTCATGAAGTTGCTACTGGGAGACATCGCTTACGCCTTGCCTGATAATGAACACCTCAATTTGGCAATATGCGAGCTTGTCAACAATGAGGAACAACGCGTTCTTGCTCTTCGGAGGTGCGGCATGAGCACCGACGAGGACATTCTCATTCATTTTGCACGCATGTACATCTTGCGCTGGGCCATTCCTGTTATCGAAATTGAATCATCAGGCCAACTAGGTCCAGACGCGATTTGCAAGATCGAACGTCGTTTTTGGCTCTGCATGCTGGGCAGGGCACTAGACGATCTGAATGATAGAGACAGCGTCTTTTTTTCGCCCGGTGACTCCGCCACCCTGCTAGCTTGCTATTCATCATTACTAAATCTGCAACCTGGCGAAGGGAACGTAGTCCTCAGAGGCGCGTTGGCATCGTTTGAGTTTGAGACTGACCATCACGAGTCATCTCAACTTAGCATGGCGCAGATAAGGGATGATGTTTGCAAACGCGTCGCCTACTTTCTTTCTTCGGATGAGGTGGATAAACGTTGTGCAGCGCTTCTGCGTCGCTACGTCGGTGTACTGCTCGGTCGGTGCGATCTTGACGATTGTCTGGCTGACGGGCGAAGCGGACCAGCCTCGACAACAATTAGTAGGAATTTGCATAAGGTGATTGCTGATAGAGAGGGCAAGTTACACATAGGTGCCGATTTACTCAATTGGTACAAGCAAGTCCACGGGCTTCTTTCAGATGAGGCACAAGTGCTAGCGACTGATCTCTCGGATGCAGGTGCAAGTTACGCCAGCAGCATCGTAACGGATTCTCTGGCTTGCTGGGACACCGAGATAAAATTACTCCGGGGATAAGAATAATAGATCATGATTCTGATCAGTAGCCCAATTTGCATAAAGACGGACGGCGACCCAGAGGCTGAGCTCGTTCGCATTCAGCAGTTCTTGGGAGCTGAGTACACTGAACGAGACAAAGTAGGACCAAAAATACAAGATTTCTATTTGGTCGGACCTCAAGTTTCGGAAAATGTCAGTCATATCCTGAAGCGGCTACACGTCAACTTCGACCTTTTGGATGATGACTCACAAGCCCTTGGCTGGGGCATCTGGATGCCTGGGACTGTAAGGCGCGACGAGGCGCCGCTGGTGCAGACCTTTAAGCATTTGCCGCACCTTGCGGACCGTCCGGTCATGGTCTCTGAGTATAGCCTACAAGCCGGAGAGTTGATTGTCGTTACTCGAGACTCAGAATCATTCGTGGTACTGACTTCAGTTAACGATGATCCGATTCCATCTGCTATCAGGTGGTTCAGGTGGTCGACCACCAAAACGAATGGACGCACCAGGAAGCAAAATCCCGCTGGACCGGAAGAGCGCAAGCCTGCCGGTGAACCCGAGTCGCCAAGAGTCGCAGGCGGCCGAGTGATCCATGCCTCGCGTCCATGGCTAACCGATCTTGAGCCCACATCATTCGCTCCATTAACGGCTGAGCAAACCTCTTTTCAATTGACACCGATGCTTGATCGGGATGACGCAATCGAGTTGGCATGCCAAGTTGCAAATGGTCCGTGGGCCAGAAGGATCGGCGATATTTATACACAGGATGCGCTTGATATTGTCAGTTGGTCCAAAGAAAAAGATTGCCCGGATATTGTGAAGCGAGTTGTTGAACTGGTGCACGATCCCAGGCTACCTCTTCGAGTGGCCGGTCTTACTAATATACCGGTAGAATCGTTACGCGAGATGTTTGCCTATCGGTTACGAGGTGGCGATCGAATCCTGGTCCACGCGGACAGTACGTTTCGGGGACAGCTTATGGTTAGGGCCAACTGGCTACTGCAGGCGCCTAGTCAGTCCGTGCGTCGCTGGGACTTTAGATTTTGGCGGCCAGGACAACCCGACACTCCGACGGTCGTTTATTCATCTTTGCCCAACCGAGCGGTGTTCTTTCTGTTTGGGGAGAACAACTCGCATGATGTTCCCATGGTGCCGGTTGGAGATACAGACCGCGTAAATATAGTTATCAGCTTTGGCAAAGCAATGGAGTTTTAACCCCAGAATGAGCTGCGGCGAGACAAAGTATACTGACTGAATCGGTTTTCCATCTTCAACGACTTTTTCCCGGCCCCGACGCTGACCTCCGAGCGTGCTTCGAATCGGCTAAACCTTATCCGCACGCGGTGCTGCCCAACGCAATGAATGCCGACTTTTCATGCCGTCTTTTTAATAGGCTTGAGTCTTTGCCGTATCGTTGGCGTCGAGTAACTGAGTCCTTTTATGAACATGAAGTCTGCAACTTACTACAACTGTCCGCATTCGTAGGGAAAGAACTCGACGATCTGGTGCGGGCTCTACGCGAGCCTGCGCTCGTAAGTAGATTGTGTTCTTTTGTTGGTTCGCCTACCGCGGATGTTCTCGCCCTGACGGGCCACCGTCTTTATGGAGGCGATCGGATCGACACACATAACGACAACAGCGCAACCGGTGAAGTCTTTCGGTTGCTTATGTTTATCGACCCACACCCAAGATTTAGTGGCGGCGAGTTGCTGTTGCAGGAAGAGTTGACCGGTGAGATCATTACTCGAGTGCGCGTGCCTTACGTTCCGTTTCAAGTTTACCTGTTTCGCTTTGGCCCACATTGTTACCATGCTGTATCGCCCGTAGAAACCAAGGTTAATGGAGCGAATCGCCTAACGTTGCTGGCGACCTACGGTACTGAAATCAGCTAAGCAGACGAGCCGTAAAGGGGATCGAAAAGGCCTATGATTCGGGAGTCGGTCCGGTGTTTTGCGATTTTACTTATGATTTTTTATTGACACCCGTCTGATAGCGCGCGTAGAATGCCGCCTCCTTGGATTATTGTCCCTAGGTCATGGCTCGAAGTATTAACTCAGCGCTCACAACTGTCCTGAATTGCGTACCACCACGAAGCTGAGGTTCTTTACCCAGGCATTAAGATAGATTCGGTCCATGCAAACTCAAACGTTCATTTTCTTTCCCGCAGTCTCACTGTCCCGTTGAACCTTGGAGGTAAAATGGAAGCTATTAATGTGGTTGAGAGTATCAATGACAGCGGTAACGTCTCTCCAGAGGTCTCGAACGAATTACCGCCGCTGAGTGACTTTCTCAAGCTGGTTGAGGAAGAGGAAGTCTCACAGGATATGTCGGGCTACTCGGTTTATCACAAATACTACAAGAGCTGCTAAGCGATTTGTTGTTGTTATGTGAACCGACAAGGGCGAGAAACGATTGGTTCCTTAACAAATCGGTTCTTTGTGCAGGGACCATTCTTTAATCCATTCTTTTAATCCTCCTTTTTGAAAGGAAGGTGATCCATGCCAGAACAGCTTGTGTGTGAAGAGGTCAAGTTTGCGTCTAGTCAAGCCGCGGAAGAGTTGTCATCTGAACTGCCCCCACTAAGCGACTTCCTTAGCCTGGTTGAGAATGAAGAAAAGGAAGTGACACAGGAAATCTCGGGGTACGCGGTCTATCACAAGTATTCGAAGGGTTGTTGAACAACCTTTTCGTTCCTCTAACGGTTGCAAGCACAGGTGATTCGGTCTCTTAATCCCAGACCTTGGATATACGTTCGGTTCGCCAGTAGAAGGAAAGGTAATATGCTGCAAGAGGTAAGTAAAGAAAACGTCGTTGTTGCTCGTCCTTACACGCTTATTCTGAGAGTGACCGAGCGATGCGAAGTGGGCTGCGATCATTGTTGCATCAATGCCATACCAACGGGCTCTGAGATGGACTTGGAACTGCTTGAAGATACGTTGGACGGAGCGAAAGAGAGCGGCGTCGGTCTCATCCATATCAGCGGCGGCGAACCCCTCATGCATTCTGAGGTCGAACAGTTTGTAAGAAGATCCACGGAACGTGGCTTTTATGTAGAACTGACGACCTCAACTTACTCCAAACAGGGCGAGAATGATGCGGCACGACTTGCCGGAATGAAAACCGCTGGTCTGAAGCGGGTGATGCTGTCCTATGACATGGCACATGCGGCGCGAGTTTCGATCGACCACTTTGCCGAGTTTGTTCGGGAGGCCCAAGCGGAAGACTTGGAGGTTTGTGTGGTCACGGTTGAGTGGGAAGGTTCTGCCTGGCCACTCGAGCGCGTCAAGAGCGAATGCGAGTCGCGAGGCGTTAACGGTGAACTGGTTGATTGGTGTCGCTCAAACCTTTCTTCTGTAGGCCGGGCTGCGCGTTCATATCGAAAAAAAGCGGCTCCGTCAGGCAAGGGAGCGCGTTGTCCCTATATTCTCACAGCGCCTACGCTGGCTCCCGATGGCACGGTATTCCTTTGCCCGAATCTGCAGTCGAGATCCAAACTTTATCAACTTGGCAATGTCAGGAAGCAGCCGATGGCAGAAATTCTGGGAACACTGCAGTCTTCCCGTTTCTACCGTTCTCTGAGTGCACTGGGACCTCATGGTGCCGCAGAAGTTATTGGATTAACACTCGACGAGCTTTCCGAAGACATGTGTGATTGTTGTCAGGTGGTTTTGAAGGTAGCAGAAGACCCGAATTCCTACGCCAAAGTCGAAGACGCTATTTCAGACGAAGAGACAGTGCCCGTGGATATTGAAGCACTTCTGCCCGGTCACCGCCGCTTCGTGCTCGGCGAGGAGCGACCTCAGGCTGGTTGCCTCTGTGGTTAAGCATCTAATTATTTGCCGACCATTGGCGGCCTCGCGAATTTATCCCCTCGCCACCCAACTAGTCCAATGGTGACCCGCTATTCCAGATGTCCGCGTGTTAGCCTTTCATGAGAAAAGAAGAGATGTGCTCGTTGAGCGAAGCTAAGGCTTAAACATATGCAACTCGTTACCATACAAGGCAGAAAACCTTCTCCCGCGTCTTCTCTGGCCGGTTGTGAATCTGAGTCCGAAACTTCGCAGTCAGAGGCTCAGCATCTGGGTGAGAATCTGGGCTGGTCAGTACTGCGCAATCTTAGTGAAATTCATATCGAACTCACTTCAACCTGTAATCTCTCCTGCTCCTACTGTTACGCGGAAGCAGATCGACCTGGCAGAGCGTTCCCGCTATTCTCGCTCGAACTATTCGAGCGAGTGATACAAATTCTGGCAACTCACTCGAAAAAATCTCATGTTGAATTAATCTTCCATGGCGGCGAGCCGCTTCTGCAAAGTGCTGCCTGGTATGGCGACGCCTGCCGGCTTGCTACTGAAATACTGGGTGCGGCAAACAAAACTTGTGCATTCGGAATGCAGAGTAATTTGACCCTGCTCCGAGATGAGCACATCGATGTATTTGCGCGTTATAACGTACGCATCGGAACTTCCATTGACGGGCCCCAAGAAGTTCATGACGCTGTGCGTGGCAAATTCCACGCTACAGTCCACAATTTGCGTCGCTTAGTTGAAGCGGAGATTTTCTCCGGAGCAATTTCTGTAATTCATCATCATAACTGGGAAAAGATCCCAGAGATTTACGCGACCTTTCACGAACTAGGCATTCGGTCGTTTCATCTGAACATTGCATCGGCGGTCGGCTTGGGAGAAGGAGCCACCCCTTTATCTGAAGACCAAATCTATCGGGTACTGTGCGACGACTTTGACACCATGCGAACCTACGACGGGGAAGTGGTTGACACGCGCCTGCTGGCAAAGCTGAAACGCCACGTTGAAAACCCCACCACTCAAGGTTTTCTTTCAAAGCTCAGTTGCGACAGCCCTTTCTGTCATGCCGGAATAAACATGGTCGTTATCAAGCACACGGGAGAGGTTTTCCCGTGCGGCTGTGCCGGTTCAAGCGGCAATATCAAGAACTTCCTCCTGGGGAACATTCGTGATGAAGCGCTCTCAACAGATTTCTACAAGACACAGTTGGTTCAGTTTCACGCAAAGTCCGACAAATACGAAACCGAATGCCGCACTTGCCCAGCGAGGTTCGTATGTGAGCATGGCTGTCCGGCGTTTGACATAAACGATCCGATCACTCCGGAACATCACTGCGGCGCGACCAAGAGATTTCAGAAGTACCTGGACAGTTACCCGCGTGAAGTAGTTCAGCGTGTTGCCAGCTTTGTTCCATATTCACTCATGAGCGCAGAACAAGGGGGGTTAGAAGCATGAATCTGATCGTAGTTGACAAGTGCACAAACTACTGTGCCTATTGCTTCGCCTCCACCGAGATGGCTAAGAATGAGAAGCGATCTGAACTCTCTCGCGATTCGGTGGAAAAACTCATAGCCTTCGTTCAGCGCAGCGGTCCGAAATTAGATCTGAACATCATCGGCGGTGAGCCCTTTCTCTACAAAGACATGCCGTACCTGCTGGATCAATTGTGCCGTGAGCCGTCTTTCGGGAGTGCGACGATTTTCACAGGCGGCATATTTAGCACTCGAATGCTGGATCGGATTGCGTCTTTCATTGGCAGAGTGTGGCTGCTCTTCAACCTCAACGAACGCCGGGATTATCATCAATCCGCGGATTACGAAGTGGTTCTCCGCAATATGGAGGCCGCGTTGAAGCTAGGCATGCCACTCAACATAGGTTTCAACATTTGGCGCTCGGATTTCAATTACCAGGAGATCCTATCGGTCTGTCGCGATTTCGGCGTCGATCGTCTGCGCTGGACAGTTGCTTATCCCGAAGCGAAACCGATGCCTGGTGTTACAGTCGTGCATCCCGACTCATACGCTCCTTTGGCGAGTCTGTGCGCGGAGTTTCTCGAAGCGGCCTATGAACAAAAGATTAAGGCTTATCTCGATTGCCCCTTGCCGAAATGCTTCTTCACATCCGAACAACTGGGCCGGATTCTATTAACCCAACCCGAAAGTGCGACGGCTATCAAATCATGTGGGCCGGCCGTTGATGTCGGCTCCGATTTATCGGTGTTTCGCTGTTACGCCTTAAGCGGCTGTGAGCGACGATATCTGAACGACTTCGAGAACTATAGGGATTTGGAATCGTGGTTTGAACGGACCATTGATGACCGATACGAGCGTCCCCAGGTCTACGAAAAATGCGCGACCTGCGAATTTGCCGAAGACCGATCATGCTATGGCGGCTGCATGGCACATAGTGTTCAATCAATCGGAGAGCGGCCTGCCACCACCGACTTGATGCGCATGGCTCACGAATCTTTGAGCGCTGGTGACTGGAAAACCGCCACCGGTGCGTTAGACAAACTGCCCCGCCAGGATGCCGCTGCGGCGCTGCTTAGGAGTCATGCGAGCCTAGCTCGAGGGTCACGCGAGGATGCGGTGCACAACGCCCGGTTGGCTGTGAATCGCAGTCGAACCACAGCCATGAGGAACACTGCAGTGGCTCTATTAAGAAGCCTCTCACCTATCCCATCTCAGCCAGATACGCCGACGGTTCCTCTCGGCCGGCAAAACCGTTCGATCGAGTTGCCAGTACTTCGTTCCACTTAAGTCGGAGGTTACCTTCTACGAGTTCTTCGATCGTGCCGTTAGTACAATGAATTGCTGCACACTCTAATGACACACGGTTGGCGTCGTGGATAACATGCATGAATGGTCATGTCAGATTTGTTCAGCTTCGTTCAATCAAATGGGCCATAGGTTTGCTCCGTTTTACTTGGGCTCCCTTCAGTATTGACGTAGCTGGAAGATGGCTCACTTCCTTTCTACAGATCGAAGCAGCCACCTTCATTGCTTTTGCCGCCGCGCAAGCGGGGCAATCCTCAGGTGAAGAAAGTGTCCTTCCCGCTATAGTCCAACCATACTTTCCGGTTGGTCCTGGGGCCATCCTGAAGGCCGTAGCCGTCGCGTTGTTACTTACAGTTGCTTCTGGAATTGTGGAGACCTACCTGGCTTGGACCCTGACGTGGACTCACATAATCCTCAATCGCAGATTCACGCCGGCCGCTCTGGAATCTGTGCTGGCGATTGAGTTAGACGGATCTGTTGTGCTTGATCCGGCCACGGCAGTGCAAAGATGGCTCTTAAAGTCACAGATAGTTGAGTTCCTGCATAACGGAATCGCAAATACGCTCGGCGCTGTAGGGACCATCGCAATTGCTCTGTATGCCACTTTTCGAATCAGCGCAGGCGCAGGGTGGGTATGCGTCATATGCCTGGCGCTCTGGAGCCTGACAGCGGGCTTCCTGGCGTGGAAGACTCTGAAGGCCAGCCGAGAGGCGGCGGCTCAGCATGAAGCCATGGGCCGCGTTATCAGCACTTCCTTTGCGCTTCGCCGTGAGCTCAGTCGCCCTTCACTATTCAGATTCTGGATGAAACGGACCCAGCCATCCGTTACTGATCTGGGACGCAGTATTAAACGTCAGGGAATCTGGGGATCTCTACTGTTTGGAGCTTCGCAGATTATTGCGAATGCGGCGCCTTTACTTGCTCTAGTCGTTGTCGCGTTAATGGGCGGGATTCAAGCCAGTATCGCTACTTACCTTTACGTTTCTCGTTTAGTTCCGCCATTGGGCAATCTCTCAGGAGCGTTGCCGGTTTTGCAGGATCAGCTAATCTCAATTCAGCGTATGTATGACGCATTTGGCCGCTATCCTCCCACCGTGCCGCATGAGGCAGGTGACGACATGGGTGCAACTGTAACAACGCTTGAGCTTCACGAGTCGTCGGCTAAGTATCAGGGAGCATCCAGGGCCTTGGAATTTCCCACTCTAACCATCGCTCATCCACAAGCACTATGCATTATTGGGCCAAGTGGAAGCGGTAAATCAACTCTCCTGACTGCACTTGCAGGCCAGCATCATTTCGAAAAGGGCTGCCTTTTGGTCGACGGTTCTAAAGTTGATCCGACGAGCGCGCGTTGGCGCGAGAGTTGTTCGTTCTTACCACAACATCCTGAGCTCCTGCCCTCAAGTATCAGCGACAACCTCGCTCACTTTCCAGAGTGGAAGGCGACTCCCGAGATTGACGCTGTGATTGAGCTTTTGAGTAAAGGCACAAGCGCAGCGGGGTCCATCGCGATCGGCGTCGAATCAGATGGCGTGAGCCTGGGACAAAAGCGGGCGATTGCTTTGCTCAGAAATATTGGTTCAGACGCCCGAGTTCTGCTATTGGACGAACCGATTGCGGGCATCGATCAGCAATTGGTTGACCTGATCAGACCGGCGATACAGAAAGCGGTTGAACAAGGGAAACTCATCATCATGAGTATGCACGAGCATGACTTTACGCGACTGAGAATGAAAAATACCAAGGTTCTGGTTTTAGACGGTTGACTTACGACTATTCTGTACCTACGAAGCACGCTGCTTGGATTTAACGGACCACCGTAAGGCACGTGTGCTATGAGGAGAATGGAGGACTATGGCTTGCCTATTCGATCAACAGTCAGAAAAGGGGTTTATTCTAAAAGAGGATCACCTTCGGCATATTTATCGCGAGCTCGCAGGAAGAGATGAAAAGGCGGAGATCAACTACACCGTCTATTTGGAAGTGAACCAAGTCAACACAGTCATGGTGCCAGACAGCATCGATGACTTATTGAAGCCTGGACTCGAGGGTGATCAAATAGAAAGAATTGAAATGTCTTTCAAGCCCACGACCAGCGGCCAGCCAACCGTCGACCTAGTCTTCAGTCGTAATGGTTGTAGTCTAAAAGTTGCGAATGGAACGGACGATAGTGTTAAGGTTGTTGGCCCAGACCTGAACAAGTACCTCGACGAGAACGTGCGTAACGTACGTTTCTCCTGGAACCGCAACATTAAGAACCTTCTCATTATTGTAAGTTTGTTGATGGGGGTTGCCGCTTTCGCTTGGTTCGAGCGCAGTGAGCCCCGGGCTGTTGTGCCTGCGGAGCAGGTATTAAAAAGTCAGGATCTTATGGAAAAACTCAATTACTTGGTAAGCGAGATTCATATATCATCTAACAGAGTGGCCCGATTCTTCCTGGCGATGACCCCTTTCTTCTTCTTTGTCCTACTATTGCGGATAGACCAATTCGAGAGATTAATGGCCGGCATGTTTGGACTTCAATTTCCTGAGTACGTGTTTCTTTTCGGCAAAGAGAGGGGGGAACACAAGAAAAGACAGAGAAGGCAATATCTTGTTCTTGTGTCGGTCGGAGTAGCTGCGATGGTGAACTTAGGGACAGCTATGTTCGTGATGCTGGTTTTCGGTAGCTAACGTAACAATAACGGAATGTAAAACCATTTGGGATGCCTCTCCAGAAGTGCCGTTTGGAGGGAGAGCCATCGTCCATAATTCTCAGTCTCGCATCGTCGTTGCGGTGAACGGTCGTGTTCAGTGTCCACCTGTGCTAAGCGATGATCGAGACTCGCGGAAGCGTGCCTCGCAGCGGACTCGTCAGTAGTGGACTTCTATTCGCCCACTAGTGCTAAGGCTCTGTTCATAACCTTATCGGACAAGTACATTCCGCCCTGATGTGTCCTCACTTCTGCAACTCAGAGATCATCCTCACTTTGTCGCCATCGGAAATGCCTCCTTGAAACTGAAACATGGCAGCGATTGAGTTGAAGAGCGCCTTTTTCTTGGACGGCTTCAGTTTCCGGAGCCTATCAGCGACAAATTGAACCAGCTCTGGGTCGAGCGGGCTGATGGACCACGTTTCTGCCTCTGCTCCGGATTCTGCTCATCTTCCTCTTTTCGAGCTAGCTGAATCAACAGCTGCGCTAAGCGAAACTTGTCTCGGTAGCTGAGCTGCTCGATTCCCTAGATAGTTCGCTATAGGTCAAAACCCGAAACGTCCATAAATTCGTGGTCATAATCGCGGAACACTCAATCTCCAACAATCCACTTCACATAGCCAAGCCGCTGCATCCCGTTGTTTGGAAGGCCGCCAGCGATGCGATTGCATTGCTCAGGTCGAGCATGTGTTGACTAATCGCCAATCGAAACATTAAGATATGCAGGAATGTGCAGATATGCATATCCGAGACGTTTAATAGAGTCATACGATTGGGAAGAACAGGGCGCAGAATGAGACAGCAACTC
>Ga0105249_10000560_pt1 | contig 34270 bp, 37 predicted proteins | sample KBSS44metaG_FD_81522 | JGI IMG/M metagenome (GOLD analysis project Ga0105249, IMG submission 81522) | Switchgrass rhizosphere microbial communities from Kellogg Biological Station, Michigan, USA - KBS S4-4 metaG | ecosystem: Host-associated > Plants > Roots > Rhizosphere > Soil | place...
GCCTGCATCGCCTCGGAGCGACATGAGGGACTTGGAGACGATCTCAGGCAGGAGCACTTGGCGCACTACGCCGCCCTTGCCGAGTATGGAGAGCTGCACCTGATCGCCACGAGGCAGCACGTCCGACCATGTGAGCGCCACGGCCTCTGAGACGCGCAAGCCGCCGGCATAGAGGGTTTCAAGCAGCACGCGATCACGCTTCGACCGAGCGGCCCGGATCAGTAGCCCGACCTCGACCTCGGAGATGATGCGCTTTGCCAGCGTGGCGCCACGCCGAGGGCCATCGGATTTCACCCGGAGGGCGGCGCCGGCATTGAATTGCGTGTACCCGAGCCGGCTGGCGTAGCCGAGTAGCGATTTGATCCGCAGCACATACTGCCGGGCTGTCGTCTCGGCGCGCCCGGCGGCAACCCTGGTCAGAGCCTCGCGCACGTCCTCGACCGTGGCGGCGCGTATGCCGCCCGCCGGCAGCTCGGCGAGGAACCGCCTGGCGACCTGCTCAAAGTTTCGCCGGGTGTGCGGCGAGCCAAGCGAGTCGAGCCATGACACCAAGAGCTGCTCGTCCGTCTCGGCGCGCGTGGCGCGGACCTGAGTGACGATGCGGTGAGCGGGTAGATCGGCCATGTTGCAGCTACCTTTTGAGCGCAAACTATATTCCTATTATAGGCATAATCGGATATTCGGAAAAGCCTTTCCAGAGAAGCCCTGGCGTGTCTCCCGCCGTGCCCTGGGGGTGGACATGCCTCTCGCAGCCGGATAGAACGAAAAGCGAACATCGTCCTCACGGGGGCACGCATGATTTCGTTGGGGCAACTGCCGGAACGGCCTGAAGACCTGCTCAGCCTGGAACGCCGACTGGAACGGGAATGGTGGTGGGTCAACGGCGCTCTGCATGCAGTGGCGCAGCTGCAGGCCGAAGGGCCTCGGACGATCCGGGAACTCGACGCCCAGGCCAGGAATATTGACCGGATGCGGGTGGCCATTGCCATGCGTCTCGCCCAGCTGGCTTGCCCTGCAGACCCCGGCCCCCGATCATGAATGCGCGCCGACAATCGCTATAACCGCAAGACCCTGGGACAGCTCATGCGCGCGAAGCTGGTTCTGGTGGCCGTCTGCCGGCGCTGCAAGCATCAGCATGTGCTCTATCCGGCCGCACTGATCGAGCGCTTTGGCGAGAACACACCCGCCATCGACATTCGCCCCTTCCTGCGCTGCCGGCTGTGTGGATATGGCAGCGCCAACCTGCATGAGGCAAGCCGCTGAGCCGCCTACAGCAGCGTTGCGGTTCGCTGCTCTATAGGCGGCCCGCCCAGCAGGTCTTCCTTGTCGTACCCTTCCTGCACGATCGCCATGCGCTCGGCGGGATATTCGCGGGCCAATGCGAACGCTTCATCGGCGGTGCCCCTAAGCCAAGTCTGGAATTCTTCCTCGCGCGTGAGCAGCACCGGCATGCGCTCGTGATTGATGGTGGCCACCAGAGGATTGGGCGTGGTCGTCAGGAACGAATAGGTCTCGATGTTGACGTTGGGACCATCCTTCTTCACCGGTCCCTGGTAGCGTCGCCAAATACCAGGGAACGCGAACAGCGGCCGGTGGTCCCCTCCGTCTTTCAAGGCGAACCAGTGCCAGGTCGCGGGCTTCACGTCGCCGTTGGGCTCGCAAAAGCATGAAGCCGGCACCAGGCAGCGGCGCTTCTGGAAGCTGTCACGCCAAAATGGGTTGGTGCGGGCCTGATCGTCGCGGACGTTGGTGACCGGCCTCGGAGCTTTGCCCTTTTCCAGTCGGAAGAACCCCCAGTTCATCAACACGATCTCGCGCTCGCCGTCCTCGCTCTGGCGCACGACGGGCGCGACATGGCGGGGGAAGATCGCGTTCACCGGCTCGAAGGCCACGGTGCGGTTGTGTGACACGCGAAAGAAGCGGCCGACGTGGTCGCGCTTCGGGGTGAGCGAATACAGATTGCAGATAGCTGGCCTCCTTGCGCGCCTCACCTGTCCCGTCGGTGGACAATTTTATTGGTTCGAGCGCCCAGTGCAAAGCCGGCCGTTGAATGAGCACCGGCAAACGAAGGCAAAGGGCAAAAGCGGCTTCGCCTTCGGCGGCAACGAGAATGAGGCGCCGGTCACGCTGACTGAAATCGATCCATTCTTGCGTTGTGACCCATGAGCTTGCTGCTGCATTCCTTAATTCGTCCACAAATCACCTTTGCACTAGTCTGCTCGTGAAAGTGCAAAGTGAAGTGCTGTGCTCATTCACTGGTGGAGTTTTGTCGTCGAGACGGCGCCGGGCGTAACCCTATCAGTCGTGGGGTTCGTGGCGGCGGCGTCGGCGTACGCACTGGTTCGCCAGTCGGAGCGCGGCCGAGCAAGATTGGCAGTCGCTTATCTCTGTGGCTTCTCGTCTGGGCTTCTTGCAACAGTGCTTATCTCTCGGCTCTTTTTTTGGTTCGTGGAGACTGATGCGATCGCAAAGCCCGGCGTGCTCAGCTCCTTCTTCTTCCCATTCCTAGGCATGATGCGGGCGAAGTGGGAACGATCGCGAAAACGCGCGAGATGTGCCGCAATTTCGAAGTCAAAGCCGCTTGAGGCCGCACGCTTGCTTGCACGGTGATGGAGAGCCATGCCCGGCTGCGCTCACGTTCCAGAGCCTCCCGATCGAAGCGGGGCTGCCGTATAGGCGGTGATGTTGGCGTGATACACGGCGTTGAGCGGCCCGCTTCGGCGGATAGCGCCAGCGACGGGACGGTAGATGCCTTGGATTTACACCACTGAGGATGGGCGTTTGTGTGCCACCCCCGCCAGTGTCATTCTTCCGCGGTGGCACGCCCGTCCAAAGTCCCCAAGCAGGGCTGCGGAAGGACAAAGCCGTGGAGGTTCTCAAACTCCACGCCGAGGGACGCTCCGACCAGCTGATCGCCCGCAACGTCGGCTGGCTAGCTCCGCGCACCGATCGGGAGCAGACAAGGCGTCATGGCGCTCGCGGCGCACTGAACTTTGGCATCACTCTTTCGGCAAACCGCCGGAGGTTGTCGCGCGAACCCTGGCTGAACAGCAGGACGTAGGCGACGCCCACCTCCTGGAGGGCGAGGAGCCCCTCCGCGACCTCCTCCGCCGTCCCGATCAGCGAATGGGCTTCAGGCTTGTCGGCGTACGCTAGGATGTGCGAGCCTGGACGGCTCTCCGAACCGCGCGAGAGTGATAAAAATCTCTCATGTATCTGCGCTTGCCGTTTGACGGCCTCGTGCTTCTCCACGGTGTCGCTTGTGACGAAAACATTGCGGGCGACGGCAACGCGCGTTGGCTCGAACGCGTTGCCTCCCGCCTCAAGCTCCTGCCGGTAAAGCGCAATACGTTCGCCGACCTGCTGAGGCGACGCGAACTGGTCGAGCAAGAGATTGAAGCCGCGGCGTGCGCACGCTGAGATCGAGGCTGGGCTTCCCGCAGCCATCCACAGTGGCGGGTGCGGCCGCTGATGCGGCGGCGGTTCCACGACTACCTCATCAAAGCGAAAAAAGCGTCCGCGGTGCGAGAACGGCTCCTCCGAGGTCAGTGCGCGCACGAGCACGTCAAGAGCCTCCTCGAAACGCGGCTCGGCCTCATGGGGTGGCATGGCGAAACCTGCGAACTCGTTGTGGCGATAGCCTTTGCCTACGCCGAGATCGAGCCTCCCGCGCGAGAGAAGATCCAAGGTCGCAACCTGCTCGGCAAGCAGCACCGGGTTGTGCCACGGCAAGACAAGGATCGCTGTGCCGAGGCGAAGGCGCGTCGTGCGAGCCGCTATGAAGGTCAGGAGGGTGAGAGTCGAGGAAACCTGGCCGATACCGGTAAAGTGATGCTCGGTCACGAAGCTCGAATGGAAACCGAGCGCCTCGGCCTCGACGTTGGTCTCGACGAAATCGAAGAAGCCCGCAGCGCTCGCCTCGACGTCGGGCAACCGCGGCGCCGCGGCGCCGCCGAACAATCCAAATCGCATGGGAGAACCTGAATGAATTTGCGGAATGGCCTCAGCGGCCAGTGGTGCAAGCTATGGCGCCCACCGTACTCGCTAGCGAGGACACAACACTTTTACGCTCGGCTCTCGCAACGGGCACAGTAGGGCGGCGGTCTTGGACATCGATGGCATGGGCACTAGGCGGGCACCCCGCCGCACACCCAATCTGTGACACGCGCCACGGGGTTGTCAATGAACCAGCCGCCGTCCGGCGTTTGGGAGCACTTCTTCCTCATGGCGTGACCCGGAGGCTGCGGCACCGCATATCTGAACCCAAAAAACGGACCATCCACAAAGCCCGTATTTCCAAGGCTTCGCGTGGTCAGATTTCGTGAGGGTTTTTGTACAGGGGTGCTGGGCAGCGATCTCGTCGTGACTTGCCTTTTCTCGCCCGCGCCCCTCGTGCGCAAGACCGATCCATACGAGCTGCCGGATTGGCACGGGACGGCCGGTGAGGCTGACGCGGCCAGGCGCTGAACAGCGCCAGCGACGCCCTTCCCTATGCGGCAGCGGCATCCGCGGCACCGCGGGACCGACGCTACGTCGAACCCGACTCGGTCGTGCCAGAGCCGGCGGAGGTCTCACTTTGGTGCCGTCGCGGCAGCACGTTCAGCCACGTGACGTGCTCCGTTTGCCATTCCGGCTCTTACAGGGCCCTTTGTCGTGCTGCTGTCCTACAGTCGCGACGACGTTCATCGGGCTGCTCAGCCAGAGGGGCGCTGCGATTGATGCTCGGCGAGAATCGAGGGGTGGCGGACGGGAAAGTACCTTGGCGGACACTCTCGGCCTGCGGTTTCCTTGTTGGAGCGATATGTTTTGCCGCTTCCCTGACGCCGACCCTGCTGCCGCGGAGCTTCCTGACGCAAGGCGTGCTGTCAGGCATTTTGCTGGCGATGGGATATGGCGTCGGTGCAGCCGCTCGTTGGCTCTGGGTCTATCTGGAGCTTCCGCAGCCTCAAGATGGCTACCGGCGGATGGCCAGGATTGGCGCCGTCGCCGCCGGCACGGTCGTCGCGGTCGTCTCTCTCTGGCATGCGGCGCCATGGCAGAACTCGATCCGGAAGCTGATAGGCCTCGAAGCCGTCGACACGGGATATCCCCTGGAAGTCGTGCTAATCGCGCTGGTGGTCTTCGCGGTACTGATGGCTCTGGCGTACCTTTTCCATGCGACGTTCCGCGTCGCAGAGTCAAGGATCAGCCGGTTCCTGCCAAGAAGGCTGTCCAACGCAATCGGCGTCGTGGCGGTTGCATCGCTTTTCTGGTTCATCGGCAACGGCCTTCTTTTCCGGGCGGGGCTGCGGGCCGCGGCAATCTCCTTTGGAGAGTATGACAGGCTGATCGCGCCGGAAACCGGCCCGCCCATGGCCCCCCTGAAGACCGGGAGCCGCGCCTCGCTGCTGACCTGGGAGGAACTTGGACGGTGGGGGCGTGAGTTCATCTCCTCGGGGCCGAGCCGCGACGACATCAGCGGTTTCTCCGGTCGGAAAGCGCTTGACCCGCTGCGCATCTACGTCGGGCTGCGCTCTGCCGGCACGCAAGAGACCCGCGCCAGGTTGGCGCTGGAAGAGCTGAAGCGCGTGGGCGGGTTCGAGCGCTCGGTGCTCGTAGTGGTGTCGCCGACGGGCACGGGATGGGTCGACCCAGCCGCACTGGACAGCGTCGAATATTTGCACGACGGCGACGTCGCGAGCGTCGCCCTGCAATATTCCTATCTCGCCAGCTGGCTGTATCTGCTCATCGATCCCGGATATGGCGCGGATGCCTCACGTGCCCTCTTCAGGGAGATCTACGGCTATTGGACCGCGCTTCCCAAGGACCGGCGGCCGAAGCTCTATCTGCACGGCCTCAGTCTTGGTGCGGCGAACTCCGAGCGGTCGACGGATCTGATCGAGGTCCTGGGCGATCCTTTCACCGGCGCGCTCTGGAGCGGCCCGCCCTATTCGAGTAGGCTCTGGCGTTTCTTGACCGACCATCGAAACCTCGGATCGCCGGCTTGGCTGCCCCGGTTCCGCGACGGCTCCTTCGTGCGCTTCATGAACCAGTACGGGGACGCGGCCACCCAGGCTTCCATGTCGAACGCGGTGTGGGGGCCGATGCGGGTCGTCTACCTCCAATATGCAAGCGATCCCGTGACCTTCTTCGACTACGGCACCTTTCATCGCGCGCCGGAGTGGATGCAGCCTCCGCGCGGCCCAGATGTGTCGCCGCAACTGCAGTGGTACCCGATCGTGACCTTCCTGCAATTGGCGCTGGACATGTTCATGGCCACGTCGGCGCCGATTGGCTTCGGCCATCTCTACGCCCCAGCCCACTATGTCGACGCCTGGATCGAGGTCACGGATGTTCGTGGCTGGTCCACGGACGAAATCGCGCGGCTGAAGCAGCATCTTTCGCGGCGCTAAGCGGCGTGTCAGCCACAGAGTTTGTATCCCATAGCCTCGCTGCCGAAGCGCCTCTGTGACCCGTACCATTGGCCTTGATGCGAGATGCGAGCGAGGGCAGCAAGGGGCGCAAGGCGAGGAGGCGCAATCGACTTCCAACCTGAGCCCAGCGGGGCAGAAGGCTTCATCAATGCAGATCGTTGTGCTCGACACTCCGAAGGGCGGACGGTGGTGGTGGGCATGGAGCGGTGACCGGTGTCGCTGAGGTACTTGCGCGGTCTGTTGTCGAAGCGATCGCCGCCGAAAGCGCATCATCGGCCGCCGCCCCAATCCCCGGTTTTCTCTTATTGAGGCGATCCACGCGCCCGCTGATCATTACCGCTTGCCCCCTTTGGGCTTGTCCGACGTCTCCTCCAGCATGGCCTTGACGCCATCCTCGACGACCAACTGCAGGGGCACGATCGCGGGCGGGAGTTGAGCCTCCCAGGAGAGGCGCTAAGCTGATCAGCGCCGAGGATCGGCCTCGGAGGCGCGCGCACGGGTTGCATTGCTGAGTTGGGGGATTGTTATGACACGCCTGTCGAGGATTTTTGTCGGTTATCTGGCCGCCTGCCTTGCTGCCAGCTTCGTGATCGCGATCTTCGCGTTCCTGGTAGCTATTGAGAGCGAAGCCCCCTCGCTGTTCAAGTTCCTCGAACTCGCCCAGGTCGTGACCTGGATGATGATCGCGTATGCCGCCGTCCCCGCCCTCGCTGTCATCGCCTACGGCGAGGCAAACCGCATCCGCTCACCTGCTTTCTACGTGGTGGCGGGGGCAATTGCGGCGAGCGTCAGCTCCATCATGTACATTCCGGGCGGTCTCATCGGCGGCCTGTTCTTGCTCTTTGCCCCAATCGGCCTCATCGCCGGTCTCATTTACTGGAGAATCGCTGGCAGAAGTGCAGGCTGGGAAAAGCCCGGCCACCAATCCGACGAAGGCAAGTAGCGGGCCGGCGCAGGCGCCGACGGCTCTGCCCCCGGACAGGCTAGAGGCGCACGAGAAGGGCGAGAAGCCCAAGCGGAAGTCGTGACGCGACCACCAACGATCAGCAGAAGCCACGTCCGCTATCTGACAGACAGGACTACCAAAACTGTGAATGTTGCTCCCGCGCGATCGTACGGAGCGCGCTTGCAGTCGACAGGTTCTGTAGGCAGCTCGACATCAGCTAGTAGGTGCACGGCGAATAGCGTGGCCGAAGGCAAATGAGACGGCGCTGGGGTTCGGCTGGAGCACCGTCAAGCCGCTTATGGCGTGGGTGGAAGCTCCGGACATGACAGCCGAGCAGGCGTGGGGGAACGAAGATAGCGCGTTGACGCGCTATTTGCACGACCTGCGCCCAGAGCCGTGCGCAGGAGACGATGGGTTCGCGGACGATGATGGAGGCGATCCCGAAGACGACCAGAGGTCAGTAATGCGTATGGTCGTCGGCGCACGTTAAGGCGCGGCCTACGGCTTCGGAATCGGTCGTTACTCTCTCCTCCCCATACGACAACCAGGCCAATGACAGCCATGGCCGAGAGACAGACGAGAGCGCCCAAAATGTCCTGAGTTAGCGCATTCGGCCAGGGTTGGAGCATGCTGCGTGGGTTGCCGATTGTGGTCTGCTTGCCGCCCAACGTTGGCACGTTAGGGTTGACGGAGAATGACCACCGCCTGTAGCGACGCGGATTTCGCTCGTGGCGGCAACACTGCGGAGCTGGACGCGCTGGACAAGCCAGGGGCTCGGACCCCGACAAGCCTGAATGACAGTCGGCGCCCCAAGCAGCGTGTCGTTCCTGCCGCCACCCGTGCCCTGCAACGAATTTTTATTCTCACGTTCAGGCTCTGCCTGCAGGGGTCAATCAAAAGCGGCACCCTAGAGCACAACCTGGGTGTTAACGAGCCGGAGTGAGTAACTCAAATGACGCTTCTTTCGCGGCGGGACGCGCTCAAGTCCTTTTCCTTGGCAGTGGGAGCAACAGCACTCAGTGGGCATCTCGCTCCGGCTGCTGCGGAGCGGCAGGAACATTGGCGGTTCTGCGGGCAATGCTTTGGAATGTTCTATTGGGGCTATCCCGACAAGGGCGTTTGCCCGGTTAAGGGTGCCCACGATGCCATCGGATTCAACTTCCACATTCCCCACGACATTGCCCCAACCTGGACGTCCCAGGGGGAATGGCGCTTCTGTGAGAAGTGTAAAGGGTTGTTTTTCGACGGCTACAACATCAAGGGCGTTTGCCCGGCTGACCGACCAGGTGGTCACAGGGCGGCCGGTTTCAACTTTGTAATTCCTCACGACGTCGCCTCGACGGAAACATCCCAGCGCGATTGGCGCTACTGCAACAACTGCTACGGTATGTTCTTCGATGGATACCCGAAAAAGGGCGTTTGCCCGGCCAACGGAGGAAGCCACCTACCCATGGGCTTCAACTTCGTCATTCCTCACGCAAGGCCAGCGCCCGCACCGCAACCAGACCCTCCTAAGGCAACCCCGCCTGGCGACACCAGTCGTTGCTGTTTTCTGCCGCGGGCCCGTCCAGACGGCACCGTTGACGTTGTGCACACGTGTGGACCCCAGTGCCCATAGCCAAGCTGCAAGCGGCCCGAGTGCTGCCCTCCGAAACCAGGCAAGTGGTAAGGTGGCTCTCAGGGCCACGCTAGCAGGGCGCTGGGAACTCCTCATCGGATCACCCGCGCCAGTGCGCGGATAGCACCATATCGTCCTCGCCGCCGAACAGATTGGCGCCGCCATCGGAGGCTTTCGGATTGACCTCACGCAGCAACGCACGGGCAAGGCTTCACGCTGGCTTCACGCCCTCCGCACCGTCACCCGCGTGTAGACCTCGGTGCCGAAGTTGGCTGGATCACCGGTTGTAGATTGTATGCCGACCCTGGAGCGGATTTCGAAGGCCTTGCTGCCGGCGATAGTGACGACGGCACTGCCTGAGCTAAGCTGCTGGCCGTTCTCGTTGTTCACGCTGGTATCCAGATAAGACGACATCCCGCGGGCGACGACGGCGCTGTCCGTCTGGTTGTACAAAAACGATTGATGCAGCCGCCCGCTGCCGCTGTCGGGAGCGAACGGCGCATCCCATGCGATCTCCCACGTCCCTGCTGGCAACGTGAAGCGGTTGGACGACAGCGATACCAGCGAGTCGCGGTTGTAAACCAGCGTGTTCAGCTCGCGTACCTGATCGGACCCGGTGTTTAAGGTCTGGCCCGCAGTGTTCTGCGTCTTCTGGTCCTCGATGATGGCGACGATTGCGCCGATGCCGAGCTTGACCTTCTTTGCAATGCCGGCCGACGCATCATAGGTCACAATAAAGTCGTTGGCGAAGTCTGGGCTTGTGTCTTCGGTCAGGTCATTGATGTTGGTGGTGGACAGGACGGCGCTGGTCCCGATCTTCGGAACGCCCGTCCCCTTCCCTGCCAGGACAAGATCAATATCGGTATCGTCGCCTGCTGCGGATATGACGGGATCATTGCCGGCTGCTGCGTTGGTGATCTCGACATGATTGACGGCGGTCGCGGTCTTCTGGAAGACCAGTTGCTCATTGCCGGAATCGTCGGTGATGCCGCGCGCATCGTCAAAGGCGACATCGTTGCCGTTGGTATCGAGGTCCGCCGCAAGCTGAGGCGCAGCATCATTCAAGAGCTTGGTGGCGCTCCAACTCAGCAGCAGGAAATTCGTGCCATCGTACTCGATATCGGCAATGGCCCCAGAGATGATGTCTCCAGCGGAGAGAGCCGTAGCGGAACCGTCCGGCCTCTTGATATCCTTGGCGCCGACGCCGGACACGTTGACTGTAGCCGCCGTGGTGTTATCCCCGCCGGCAATGAACGTGAACCGCTGCCCCGCTACATAGGCCGTGATTGCAGGAGATGGCGTCAACGTGATGGCGTCTGCCGTGCCGCCGACCGTACCGACGTACTGCCCCTTATTGTCCTGGAGCTGGGAGAAGCGCGCAAACTGATTGCGTGCCGCGGCTTCGGCGACGTTGGTGAACTTGAACCCGCCCATAGGGAGATCGGCTGTAGCCGTATTCCCGCCGTCCTTCTTGTAGCAGGCGTTGATCATGTCCTTGAGGTCGGTGTCGTGGACATCGAAAAGAGTGGCGTCCACGCTGACCGGAGCAGCCGCCTGCTGCGCGTATACGTCATCACCGGTGCGCACACCGTCGGTGCGCCCCGCCTGTCGGTTGGGCGCCGAGCCATTCCAGGGCACTGCTTCGCTCCTGATTGTTTGGGTTTCGTGCAGGCGGGCACGTGCCGACTATGACTACCACCGCGCCTCAGTGATCGATTCGGCGCTTACGCCTCGCTGGCGGGATCGGCCTCTGTGATCTCGTCACGGCCGCTTTCAGGGATGGCCTTCTCAGGCTTGATGCCCGTCGTGCCCCATGGGCTGCCCCAAGGACTGCCCCAGGCACTGCTGCCACGGGCTTTGGGCCTGGCGGGCACCTCACGTGGCTCTGTCTCGTCGCGCTGGTCGGGAGAGACACCCGCAACCGGGTGGTTTGGGCCATCGGCCATTTGCTTTTCCTTCAGATGATGTTTGCGGGGTGATGACCCCTAGTCAGTCCACCCAAGAGGATCTCGACCGCGACGGCGGCTGTGGCCCGTTGGGAGGCGGCGGCCTTTCGGCGGGCGGCGGCTGCGGCCACCAGGATGGCGGGTCGCCCGCGGTCGGGCCGATCAAGGCCCGCCACGAGGCCGTCTGCCACGGCTCGCCGCGATAGGTATCGAACCCGAACTGAGCGCCACCGGCGGCGGTCCCCGTTGCGCCCGCGATTGCGCCGACGCCCTTGGCGGCCTCGATCATCTCGGCGCGGTTTTGCGGGGTGCGGATGCGCCCGGCGACAACGTCGTGCCAGGTCAGAGGCGGTTGCTCATTGCCCGGCGAACCCCACCGCCTGTCGGCCTGCCATGCCTGCGGGCGGGCGGCGGGCTGATAGCGGCCCTGCAACCACTCCTGCATGTAGCCTGGCTGCCAAGGTCCGGGTTCTGGCGATGTGGCTGCTGGCCCTGCCGGCACTCCGCTCATCGTCGGCATTGCACCCATCGCGGGACGCATCGCCATCGGCAACTGGAGCAATGCCCGCCGCGCGAACTCCTGAACTGGGCGTCCTACGTCCCAGCCAAGGGCATTCGAGATGCGCTCGCGCTGGAGATCGCCTGGAGTCGTGAACTCCGACATAACGGGCGCATATGCTGCCCCTGCCCGTCCCTGCAGGAAGTCCGCCATGCGGGGGGAGAAGGTAGGTTCTGCCATGATTTCGCTTCCGAGGTAGTGCCTACGTCGGCTAGGATTCCGTGTCAGGAGGGATTGCCGATGGCCGATGATTTGAGACAGCAGGCGCGCGACCGATTTGACCGGGTGATGCGAGTGCCGGACAGCATCGCCCTTATGACCTGCCTTTTCGGTCTAGCGATGCCGCTGTTGTTCTTGCTTGGCGGACTGCTCGATGGGCGCGGCATACGGCTAAGCAATTCAGATATGATGCTCTACATCACGATCAAAATCGGCGTGCTTGGAGTCTATGCGCTCTACTGCATGTTCCGTGTCGTGGCGGCTCTCATCATCTCCGCCCAAGCTGTCCGCCGCCAACACCGCGCTAGCTACCGCCGCGACGCGGGTCGCCCGGAGGATAGACCGGACGCCCTGGCGCAAACCGTCCGCCTGCCCGTGGCTGGTAGGTGGACGAGTGCGGCAGCATCGTTGGGGCGCTAGGTCCGGCTGGCGCTGTCGGAGGTAGTGCTGGAGGCGGATTCAGTAGCAGATCAACAGTGCCCCGCTCAGTCTCGGCACGCCCGATATTCGGACGCGACGGGGCATGGGCGCGCATGTGGAGATCGGTCATCGCGCCCCCGCCTATTGCCCCACGCCCAGCGTTCCGCAAGAACCGAGCCCAGGCCAAGCCCTGACGCGCATCTCTGATGCGCTGCATTTCAACCTCGGTCGGCGCCTGTTTCCCGGCAACAGCCGTCTCTGCAGCGATAAGCTCTCGCCGAGCCTCCTCCATGTTCTGCTCGCCCTGGTGCCATTCATACCCGCCAGTGAGCGTTGTTCCGGTTACTGGCCCATAGCTCTCCAACGGACCGGGACGATAGAGCCGAGATGCGTTGAGCGTCGCGCTAGGATCGCGCGGTGCAAAGACGGATGACGCACCCGGCGGCGGTGCATCCGGCGCGGCCGTCCACGGATAGGGACGCGCGCCAGGCGTATACGCATACGGCGGGTTGCGGCTTCCACCCTCGGTCCAGAACTGGTTGAGCCGGCCCACGCGCTCGTTAACGTCACCCTTGCTCATGTGCGCCATGACAGAGTTAGCGCGCTCGGTTCGCGCCCGCTCCAAGCCGCGGAAGGCTTTACCGAGCGCCCAGCGCTCAACGACGCCCTGTCCGAAGCCAGCGAAGTAGCCGGCATTCGGCCCGAACCTCTGCACCAACGTCGGCTCGTCCAGTTCCTGCATGCGCCTAGCGCTTATGTCTCTCGCGTCGAGGCCCTCTGCTTCCCTCACTGCGGTTCCGGCGCGTTCCAATTCAGTCCTGGTGGCCGCGAGGCCCGTCTCAAGCTCCTTGACCTTTGCCGCCGCACGGCGCGCATACTCAGCAGCGCCAGCGCGTGTCAGCGGACCATCCCTACGGTCCGAAGGGATCGGAACGATTTGCCCGGTCTTAGGGTCCCGGACCCTAATGTCCATGCCCTGGAAATTGCGCTGCGCTGCCTCTACGGCGTCAGCATCGCGCCAGTTGAAGTTTCGATCATCGTACCGGGCAACATCCTCGCGCGCTTTGCGTAGGTCCTCCTCGGCCGTTGTGAGGCGCCCCCGCACGTCGGTCTCAGCCTTCCGCGCGCCAGGCGCTCGCTCACGAAGCGGAGGTGTGTCAGCTGTCTGTCCTGGTGTCGCCGCGGTGACACCTCCAGCCGTCAGGAACCCGGCCAGTGTCGGATTGCGCGCGATGGCACCAGCAACGGGTTCCACCACGTTTCGGCCAACCCATTGCCCGGCCGGAGACGCCGCAGCGGCACGCCCAAGGGTTCCAGCGCCGCTCACGGCAGCATCAACACCGCGCGAAACCGGTCCGCCGACCGCAAACGGCAGCGCTTGTCCGCCAACGAACGCCAGATCGCGTCCCTGCTGGGCGAGATCGAACGCCTCTCGGCTCGACTGCGGCCCGGCAGCAATGCCGGTGGTCGGCCTCTCCGGGTTGCGATACCAGCCGCGCTCGCTCTCTGGGAAGGCGCCGGGTAGCGCCTCGGCCAACGGCCGGGTGCCAGGCATCGGCTGGCCATAGTCGAGACGCTGGATATCGACAGACGCAGGCAGCGCCATTGGCGGCTGTTGCGGGCCGTTCTCCCGTCCCGTCAAGGTCGCTGGCGCCACGGCCGGTCCGCCGAGTGCTCCAGCACGGAGCAGGTCGGACATGGCGATGGTCGGAGCGCCTAACATCACCTCCGGCGGCGGCCCGATGGGCAAGGGAGGGATTTGGCTGCCGCGGAGCATCGCCGCCATCGGGGAGGGGAAGAGTTGTTCGGCCATGGTTCAGGACACTTCTTGTGGTTGGCGTTCTGGCTCACGTCACGCGGCCCTAGTCGGGATACCGCGGGTCTCACCGTCGATGCTGTCGAGTAGTGCCCGGATCTGGACCGGGCCTTCGCCACCTTCGCCTGTGTAGGGCTGGGCGGCCTTGCCGTAGGCGCGGTCGAGAATTTCCTTGCAGGCAGCAATGCGAGCTTGCTCGCTCTCAGCCGCACCGTTCCTGCCCGGCAGCAGGCCAGCGAGCTTGGCAAGCTCCTTGACGGCAGCCGGCCCGTACTTGCGGGCTGCGGTCTTGCACTCAGCAGTTGCTCTATTCGTAACTCCGGCCTTGCGCCCAGACCCGGGACGCCGGCCACCGCGTGTGGTTGCCATGGCTGAGTGACCTGCGCTTTTAGTGAGGACCGTTCGTCTGCGGCGCATCGCCCACACGAGCAACTCCGTACTCCGCTTCCCACTCCTCTTGCGTCATCGGCTTGTCCGAGATCGCATAGGTCGCGTTGGTGTTCTCGCGGCGCTGGACATAGAAGCCCATCAATTCGCCCCGCTTGACCTCGGCAGCGATGGCGGCGCTCATCTGACCATTCTTCACAGCAAGGTCGCGGAGTCTCTCAAGCTCGTGCATGTGGTTTGCGAGCGTCAGGAGCGCCTTGGCTTCGGCCTTGGCCTGAAGCTGAGCGACACGTCCCCGAACTTTGACATTTTTTGATAAGCGGCTGGCCGCAGCAGGACTGTCCCTGTAGCCGGCTGCCACGTAAGCCACACCCACATTGGCGCCGCTCGCCAGTCCCTGCGCGAACAGCTCGTGCTTATGGTTGAACTGTCGTCTGTTTCTTGGCATGGATCTAGTTGGGGCGTCCGCCGGCTGGTACGCCAAGCTCCTTCGTTCGACGGGCGAGCCATTCCTCGCGGGTCTCTTCGGGTGGGCGGTCGATTGTCGGCTTTGGATCGACAATCACCATCTCGATCTTCGCGTTGGATTGGAGCGGCTTCGCTGGATCGCCGACGATGGCCTGCGGGGCCTTGCCATGGGCACGATCAAGCAGTCGATCTGCCGCCATGGCGCGCGCCTGCGGCGGCGCGGATTTGTCCCTCATGATCTTGGCAAGGGTTTCTATCGCTTCCGCGCTGTAGCGCTGGGCAAGTGCGCGAACGTCGGCGCCGATCTTGTTGCTCGTGCCCTTCTTGCGTCCGCCGGTCTTCGGCTTCCCTTTTGGCCTGGCCATCTCTATTTCTTTCTAAAGTAGATAGCTCGCCGCCCAAGCCGATCGGCCTCTATGCAGTCTCAGGCGCGTATGCTGTTCGGTACGCAACAGCAGCCTTGAGCTTGAAGCGCATGCCGGCATGGTTGCCGGTGACGATTGATGTTCATACGGTCGCTGGCGCGAAGGCTGTCTTGCACCTGGCCGCGGCCTCCAACCCGACGGGCGGCAGCCGCCTGAGGCGCGCCGGGACGCCGGGCTTCAACTTCAGAGCCACACCGCCGTGTAGGAGCCGGTGATGCCGGCGACAGATGTGGAGCACGTCGAGTGGGCGGCCGTAGTCAGCATGGTGGGCGACGAGGCTGGTGGCTTCACATTCAGCGATCTGGCAGGTTGCCGGAGGCGTCACCTCCCCGCGGCGCCGTGCTCGCATCAGTTTCTGACGAGCTAGCGAAGCCTGGGGATTGCGTTGTGCCCACGATCGAACGGCCGCTTTGTTCTTCGCGCGCCTATCTGGCTTCGAGGCTGCGAGCTTCTGCACCGCCGCCTGCTCCGGTCTCAGCGGCTTACATAGCGCCCGACCCGCCCGGACGCAGGGCCTGCACGCCTTGCGTTTGCCGTCCCTGGACCGATGATGCGCGCCGAACTCGCTGAGCGGCTTCTCAACCTTGCAGGTCGTACATCGCTTAGTCGCCGCCTGTTCTTTCGCCTGGACTCTTGCCTTGACCGTGGCTTCGGCCTCGGCACGGGCTTGACGAGCAGTATCGGCAGCCTCCTGGAGGCACTGCTTGCATCTTGTCAGAGAGCCGAGCCGCGGGCGCTCGCCACAGACGATGCAAAGAGAGGTGTCGTTGGTCGTGATGGGCGGGGCGGCTGGCGCCACGCCACTGGTGAGGACGCCGTCAGGCTCGCGGAGCATCGCCATTAGCGGAAGTCTCAGCAAGGCGCTGACGCAGCCAGTTGCGATAGACGTCGGACCTAGCCATCCACTGGCCGCCGATCTTGGTGACGGGGAAGAAGTCCTGCTTGCGCCGAGTGATCGTCTGCGCGGTGATGCCCACCTCGGCGGCGATGCGCTGAATCGGCGTGAACAGCGCTTCGTTCGGACGCATGAATGCCTCCGGTTCGGGTTCTCGGATTTTTCGGGATACGGGTCGCTGGAGATGCAAAGCGCCCGCGGCTCAGTGAGCGGCAGGCGCAATTCCAGCGTTGGAAAAATACACTACATCAAGTGCACCAGGTTTGGCAAATAGATAAACTCAAGAAATTAGCATCAATACTGTGGCAAATTGACGCATACTTGGATTTACTTCACTACATCTCCAGTAATTCGCAAGCTTGCCTCTTCTAGCCACGGCTCTGCACGAATGAGCCCCAGGTAGATAGCTCCCTTTCGCAGGGCTTCCCTAAGAACCGTTGTCCCAGCCGCGGACCGCTGCCGCTCTGAGCCGTATTCCGAACGGGCCGCGCCGATCATTGCCAATGTGGGGCGATCCACGGTGGCCACACAGGCGCGCTGCAGTATCTCGAACAGCTGACGGTCGAAGTCCGCCAAGCCAGACTTGGCTCGAATGCCGCACATCGCATACATCAAACAAGCGAGATTGCGGCGGTCCGAACGTTGGCGCTCGATCTCGCCGGCCTTCCGCGCGGCTTTGTCCCACGGCGCGCCTGAACCCCGCGGGTCGCCGTATGAAGCCACGCCCTCGCTTGTACTGACGACGCTGTGGTAAAGGTCACGCACAGTTCTTGCGGTGGTGACTTCGTCGTGGTCGATGAACCCTCCGTCATAGAGCTGTTCCGCAAGCGTCTGTGCGCGCCGCTGTGGTTCCCTGGTCCGGTCTCGGCCCGCGCCAACATGCTCGACCATCTGCTCGACGATGTGTCGGCGATCTGGGATGGCAAGCGGCAGACTAGCCCTGCCCTTGTTGACGCCCTCCATTCCGATCGCCGGCAGGGATGGCTTTCGGCGTGGTAGCCGCTGCTCGACCGTGCCGACGTGCTCGACCATGTCAGCGGCGGTCGGTTTGCGTGCGGTCATCAGGCGTTGCCCCCGGTGTGGATCAGCCGCAGATCATCGGCCTCGACGCCGAATTCGCGAGCGATAGCGGCTCGCAGGCTATCGTTCCAAGTGGCGTCCCAGCAGACGGCGCAGATCAACGAGACGGAACCGGGCGCGTCACCCCTGGTCGGTTCTGCTGTCAGCACGCCCTCGGGGCGCATGCCGAGGTCCGTCCCCCAGCCCTCTCTGCACACGATGCAGCAGCTACGGGTTTCCCCCTCACAGCGCAGGGCCGTGAGGATGGCAATGCGCAAGGCACCCCAGACGCCAGGTCCCCACCTCGGATCGACCAAGCCGGTCCACAGACCAGCGATATGGAAAAGCATGCGGCCACGTTCAGCTTGCTCAAGAGCGGGAGCGGGCGCCGCCTCCACCGGTGGACCTCCTGCTGGAGACATGGTCTAAGCCTCCTTCCCGTCTCCGGCCGGCGCCTCGGCGCGCCACCATGCCACCAGCTCGTCGTATGTGGTGGTCACCGGGCAAGCCTTCGCCTGCGTCTTGAAGGCAACGATCGTCACCTTCTTGCCCTTGAACTCCTCCTCCTTGGCCTCGCAGAGGAAGGCGATGGAGCGGCGGTCCAGTAGCAGCCGGCGGCCGTCGGGCATGGCCAGCTCGCGCATGTGGGTGGTGTGGGGCACCTTGGGCGGTTTCGGCTTCTCGTAGCGCCGCTCGTCGAGCGGGCGCTCGGTGGTGGGCGTGGTGGTCGTCATGTTCGGTTCCTTCGGTTGGTTCAGATTTTGAAGGCAGGCTTGCTGTTGCGACGCTGGAACTCCCGATTGATGTCGTCGGCGCGCGCCGGGTCGATCGGCTTGAGCCAGACCCGCTCCAGCGCCTTGGGCGATGTATTCTTGCAGATGGCGAGGGCTTCTGGGCCGAACGCCGCAATCATGAAATCATCGTTCGTCATGTGCTCGAACCCGGTGCCCCTGCGGTGGGCGGGCAGGTGGTGGACGTTGCCGTCGTCGGTCATGCTGTTGCCTTATGGTTTGAGTGGGTACGCACTGCCACTGCTTCACGGCATGAAGCTCAGACCGCTCTTCTGGAACCCGCTGTCGATGGTGCGCGCGACCTCGGGGCCGGCGAGGCCGACCGATGCGGCGGCGGTGACGAGGCGGTCACCGGCAGCCTGCGCAGGGACAATGCCGCGTGTCGCGGCGGCGCCGGCGGTGCAAGCCGCCATGTACAGGTTGTGACGGCGGCTGCCCTCGGGGGCGGACTCGACAAGGAGGGCCAGTGCCTCAAGTTCAGCTCTGACCTTCTTGTCGGCGTCGATCTCGATGATGTTCTGTGTCTGCATCGTTATTGCTCCTTTCACGGTTGATCGTTGCCATGCCCGGTGCGGGCAAGGTTGCTGAAGAGGGTGGTGGCGGCGTCGAACTGGACATCGACCGTGCCGGTCGAGCCGTGCCGATGCTTGCCGATGAGTATCTCGCCCTTGCCGCCGCATTCCTTGAGCTTGGCAAGCCGAGCCGTACGCTGCGCGTCGTTGGTTGGCTGCTGCTGGCGGACGTAGTACTCCTCGCGGTAGACGAACATCACGACGTCGGCGTCCTGCTCGATGGAGCCGGACTCACGCAGATCGGCGAGGTGCGGTCGCTTGTCCTCACGGTTCTCGACGTTGCGGGAAAGCTGGGAGAGCGCCAATACGGGGACGTTCAACTCCTTGGCCAGCGCCTTGAGGCCGCCGCTGATCTCCGACACCTCCTGCACACGGCCGTCGCGCCGGGACCAGCCCGTTGTCACGAGCTGGAGGTAGTCCACAATCACAAGCTCGATGCCGACCTGACGTTTCAGGCGGCGCGAGCGGGTGGCGAGGTTGGCGATGGAGATGCCCCCGGTCTGGTCGAGGATGACGCCGCGCGCCTCGATACGCTGCATCATGGTCCCCTCGGCCCTGGCCAGCAGGCTCGCCTCCGCCTCGCTCAGGTCACCGCTGCGAAGACGGTCGGTCGGAATGCCGGTTTCAGCGGAGATCATGCGTCTCGCGATCTGATCCGCGGTCATTTCGAGGCTGAAGAACACCGCAGGCACGTCGATGCTGCGCAGGATCGTGCCGGCGAGCGCTGTCTTGCCCATGGCCGGCCTGCCGGCGAGGATGATGAGGTCGGACGGCTGAAGGCCACCGCCGAGCTTGCGGTCTAGGTCCGCGAGGCCGGTGGAGATGCCAACCTTTGCCGCCTCGGGGTTGCGATAAGCCTCGAAGACTCGCGCGAATTCATTGCGAACCGCAACCGGCTCGGCGATGACATGGCCCTCGCCGCCCCGGTTCTCGGCCAGTGCGTACAGCCGCCGCTCCAGCTCCTCGATCTGCTCCTTGGGCGGGAAGTCCACCAGGCTGTTGTAGGCAGCGTTCACCATGTCCTCGCCGGTCAGGATGAGTTGCCTGCGAGTCCACAGATTGACGATGGTGCGGGCGTAGTCGCGGACGTTGATGATGGTGGTGGCGTTGGCGGCCAGTCGCCCCAGGTACTGCGGCACGGTCTCCGTCGAGCTGATCGGCTCCGCGCTCTCGAAGTAGCCCTTGAGAGTGACGGGGTTCGCCCGCTTGCCCTCGGCGATCAGCTTGGCCGCCGTCTCGTAGATCTGCTGATGCAACGGATCGAAGAAGTGGGCGGGCTCCAGGACGCCGGCGACGCGATCGTGCGCGTCGTTGTTGACGAGGATGGCGCCCAGCAGCGCCTGCTCGGCGTCGAGATTGCGGGGCGGCTCGCGGTACAGGGGATCGTCGTCGTGGGCCTTCATCACGAGCCTCTCTTGAGCTTCGCAATGACATCGCGAGGGAGCAGACAGCCGGGCGCGCCGGGCGCGGGCCCCATCATGTCGATCGGCCAGGTGCCGTTCTTGGCGTGGGTGTCGTAGAGGAGCTTCCAGTCGGCGAGTTCGAGGCTCGCGGCGAAGCTGGGGTCATCGCGCCACCAGCAGGGCGGCAGACTCGGGCCAGCGGGTGCCGCGGTGTGGGCAGGCGTGTAATCCTCGAAGCGGCGTTCGGTCAGCCAGCCCTGCGCCCACTTGATGCGCGGCTCCTCGCCTCGCCTTGCGCGCTCGGCCGCGATCTTCGCCGCGTAGCCGGCGGCGCCGACGACGGCCAGCTCGGCCTCATCGTACGACAGGGCGAGGAAGTTCTTGCGCGCGGCGGCCTTGCCCTCTCGGATGGGGTAGGCGGCCCAGAAGCGGGTGAACTGCTCCTCGGTGGCCTTGGGCTTTGGGGCGCGCTTCCCCTTGTGCTCCGCCGAAGAGGGTTTACAGGGAGCGTCCTTCTCCGAGGTCGGTACCCTCTCAGGCGAGGCTCCGCTATCGGGAGGAGTACCCTCTGAAAACAAATCTTCGGTTGCACTAGCACCAGGCGCGTCAGCGCCGGATAGATTGTCTTGTCTAATGTCTAATGTCTCGCGACCCCGCATGCGGGGCCTAGATTTCGGATCTGGGGGCCTAGATTTCTGAAGTGGGGGCCTAGATTTTCCTGGCTCCGGAAATCTAGGCCCCGCATCGGGGGTCCAGATTTCTCCATCTAATCTAGGCCCCGCATCAGGGGGCCAGATTTCGGCCGGACGGCCACGCTTGATAGGTTCACTGGTCGCGTCTAGCAGCCAGACCACACTGGCCTTTGGGTCACCCGCCAGCTTGCGACTGATGACCGGCCACCAGCGGTCGCCGTATCCGTCCTTCCTGCCGCCGGCCAAGATCTGGTGCTGAACGAGGCGTGCGCGTGCGCGCTTCACGCTGTTCTTGCTGCAGCCGAGCAGCTCCGCGACTCGCTCAGCCGAAGCGGTGCTGCATCCCCTGTCATTGTGGGAGAAGTACACGTCGACGACGTACACCCCCATCATGGCGAAGGCGCCGCGCGCGCGCTCGTCAGCGCTCTCGGAGTCCTGGGGGTTGAATAGTGCCTCTCGGAAGATCGAGGCGATGCCGATGGCCATGGCCTGGAGCAGGACGGCCGGCCGGCTCTCGCAGGCGCCGATCTCCTCCGGTGTCATGTGCTCGGATAGCTTCTCCCGCCGGTTGGCGAACCAGTCGGTGAGCACCCCGATGTAGTAGGCCTTTTTGCCCTCGATACCCCTGGCCTCGTCGTCCTCCGGCGTCGGCTGCGCCCCGGAGTTGTGGCCGATGCCAGGCGTTGCCTCGCCCTCGATACTGCGCTCGTGCGTGGTGTCGACGCCGTTCATGCGCGCCCTCGTGCTTTTGGATGCTCTTCGGGGGCGCGGACAATCGCCGACGACACGCACGGTACCTGGCGGGCATCGGGCCATCAGGGCGTCGATGTAGGAGGTGGGAGCCGTCATGGCGGCCCCTCCAGGCCCAGGGCGGCCTCGTCGTCCTCCTTCTCCCGCGCGTCGAATAGCTCAGTCATGGCGTCCGCCACCGCCCTCGCGAACTCTGGCCGGCCGAAGACATCGACCAGGAGGGTGGCGACGTTCTTGGGGTGCATCCGATTGAGCAGCGCACGCAGGACCGCGCAGATGGTGTCAACGTCCATGAGGTGCTCGGAGGCCGACACCAGGAATTCCCGGTGCAGAGCTGGGTCCGACGCCATGAGCGCCTCTACGGCGGACCGCATGTCCGGCGCGAGCGGCTTCCGCTTCTCAGCGGCCTTGGTGGTGGCGGCCTTCGGCCTCTCACGCGCGACTGCGGCCTTAACGGCGGCCCGCGTCGGCTCCTCACCGGCGGCGAGCTTGGCGTCCAAGGTCTGGCGCACGATGCCGGGCCGCTCGCGCTCGGCGTCTCGGATCTGGCGGGCCTCGTGGATGTCCTTGCGGGTGAGGCCGATGTCCTGGACGGTAGGAGCATTGTTCCGGTCTGGAACATTGCTCACCCTATCGCCGCCTGGCTTCTGGACCTCTCCCCGCTCTTGCGCCGCGTCATACTCGTCGGCCAGTCGGCGCTTCGCCTGCGCCTCGATCTCCAAGGCGTCGGCTTGGGCTCGGTGGGTGGCGGCGATCAGGGTGTCGTGCGCCTGTTTGGCCTTCGCGAGCCGCGCCAGCCGTTTCGCCACGTCGTAGGCGAACGATGCCATCTGGCCGGCATCGAGCACTTCGGCTGCGGTTCCGGCGTTGGCGAGTGTCTCGGCGGCGCGGGCAACGAGCGCAGGAAGAGACTGGGCCTGCTGAACCAGAGCTGACGTAGTCGCGGTGGGCGTGGTCGAGGAGTCGAGCACTATGCCGCCCTCCGGGATATGGCGACCTCGGCGGCGTCGATGGCGTGTAAGATCTCGCCCAGTAGGTGGCGCTCGGCTGTGGTGGCCGGCGTCGTCCCGGTGGCGATGTCGGATAGGGCCGCGATGGCCTGCTTCGGCAGGAGCAGAGCGAAGGGGTGCGCAAGGGCGCGGCCGGCGTGCTCGGCGTCAGTGAGGTGCGATGGGAAGAGCATGGTGCCATCTCTCGTGGATGGCGCCGCCGAAAAGGTTGCAAAACGCGCAGTACGGCCTTATCTTGGAGACGCTGTTGACGTGGTGGTTGGCAGCAGACAGTTTCTCGGGGCGCGCTGGTCCATCGGCGCGCCTTTGCGTTTTCTGGCGTCTCATGCGGCCTCGCCCCTGGCCGCCTGTAGGTGGCGGTCCCGAAGTACCTGCTTCGACGCGCAGATCCGGGAGCCCTGCCGGTAGTGGGGGATGAGGTTGCGCCGGACCAAGTACCTCACACGTTCGACAGGATCGCCGGTGAACGCTGCGATCGCCTCCGCGCCGCGGAGGATGTCGTTAGCCAGATCCAGATTGTCTGCGCTGGGACCAGGATCGCGGTTCAGACGAACCTGGACCGCGCGTTTCGATGTCTGTGACATTGTCGTCTCGCACTGAATGGTGTCTGCGATTCACTTTAGGTGAAGATTGGTGAAGGCAGCCAAATGCGAGTACGAGCAAGATGTCAAGCGACTTGCTCATTTCCCCGTGCTCGAAACTGTTGAAATCGCCCGGCGTGGGTGCCGGCGCTCAACCATGGTCCCAATGACCCGATTAGGGTCACGCAGCGAAATCGGATCTCCCCACGATGGCTTCAACCGCCAGGTCACTAAGTTGCGCCTGAGATCATTCGCTTCCTTCTCGCCGAATAACTCCACCAGTTTGTCGAAAGCGCGCTCTGCCTCTTCCTTTGCTTTCGCGTCGATATCGTCAAAGCGCCCCTGGAGGAAGTCAGCCATTGTCGGTGCGGTATCCGGTCCGTGCAGCACGTGCCGGGCGAAGAACGGGGACCGTGATTCTCCCACGGTCGCGAGGACCCAATCGTTGTGCAGGGGTTTGACGTCGGGGTCGATCACCACGATGTCGCCGGCCTCGAAGTCGGGGGAGTTGTGGTAGTCGAAGACCTCGATCGCGAAGGCCTGCGGCGAGCAGGGAAATGATGGAAGGACTCCCGCAGTGTCCTCCGGCCACTCAGGCGGTGGAATACCTGGCTCAATTAGGCGGACTTGACCAAGCGAAAGCATCGGGACCGGCCGCTTCCCAACGATCTTTTCTGCAATCCTCAGCTCCTCCGCGCTGAAGCCGGTGACCAGATAAACCATGTCAACAGCGCAGACATCCGCCAGCTGCAGCAGATTCTCTCTCGACGGAAACTTGTGCCCGCCCTCCCACTGCCGGACGGCGCTCACCGACACGCCCATCGCATTTGCGGCCTCTTCGAGCGACAGGCCTGCCGCCTCACGCGCCAAACGGATGCGCTTATTCCAACCGTCGTCGCCAAAGACCTTGGTGCCCGGTGTCCGCCGTGCTTTTGCAGTCCCGCTCATGACGAAGACCTTATATAGGCGCCGCGGTGCGGGCCATCGTGCAGCCGGCACAAAACGTCAGGTCGCGCACCATGGGGTGTTCGTTGTCGCATCCTTGTCGCAACCCCTCATTGCGACCCGTTACAAATGGCTGATTTTGCTTACCTCTTGTTGCGAGCCGTTGCGACAACGAATTCCGGCCCAATCTGTGCTAAGTCATTGGTGCCCCAGGAGGGACTCGAACCCCCACGTCCTTGCGAACATCAGATTTTGAGTCTGACGCGTCTACCGGTTCCGCCACTGGGGCCCGAGTGGAGGGCCGCGCATCATAGCGGCGGCGCCTCCAGCGTCAAACGCGATGTCGGTGCCCGCAACGGTACGGGACGCAGGCGCGGCATCCGCGCCTTTCGGCCCTCCGACGCCCCCCGCCGCCCCCCGGGGCCTGCGCTCCTCCTCGCCACCCCTTGCTGCGCTGCGCCACAGGGGCCGCACATTGACTTGCCTTCGTTGGTCTTAATAACAATTGCCACACGCGTGAGGCCGGCTCCGTGCCTGGAGGCTGTGCCCGCAGGTGCGGGCCAGTGCACGCCGAGAAAGTCGTTCAGGGAGGGAAACCCCGCGCATGAAGCTCGCTCTAAGAACCTGGCCCCTTGCGGCGGTCGTCGTCGCGGTGCTGGCCCTGCCGCAGGCGGCGCTGGCTGAGATCAAGGTGGGCGTGACCATCGCCGCCACCGGGTCCGCCGCCGCCCTCGGCGGGCCCGCCCGCAACACCTTCACCGAGCTGTTTCCGAAGGAGATCGCCGGCGAGAAGATCACCGTCATCGTGCTCGACGACGCCAGCGACCCCGGCAATGCCACCACCAACGCCCGCCGCCTCGTGACCGAGGACCGGGTGGACGTGCTGGTGGGCTCGTCGATCACACCGAGCTCGATGGCCGTGGCCGGCGTGGCGCTGGAGAACGGCGTGCCGCACTTCACCCAGTCGCCCATCGGCCTGCCGCCGGAGCGCGGCAAGTGGACCTTCATGATGCCGCAGCCCGTATCGCTGATGGCGAAAGCGGCGTTCGACCACATGAAGGCCAACAAGGCCACGAGCGTCGGCTTCATCGGCTTCTCCGACAGCTGGGGCGACCTGTGGGTGAAGGAGTTCAAGGCGCAGGCCGAGCCCATGGGCCTCAAGATGGTGGCCGAGGAGCGCTATGCGCGAGCCGACACGTCGGTGGCCGGCCAGACGCTCAAGCTGGTCGCCGCCAAGCCCGACGTGGTGCTGGTGGCCGCCTCCGGCACCGGCGCGGCGCTGCCGCAGATCGCGCTGCGCGAGCGCGGTTTCACGGGCATCATCTATCACACGCACGGCGCCGTCACGAAAGACTTCATCCGCATCGCCGGCAAGTCGGCGGAGGGCGCGATCCTGCCGTCGGGCCCGCTGGTCGTGGCGGAGCTGCTTCCCCCCAGCCCGCAGACCAATGCGGCGGTAGAGCACCTCAAGGCCTACGAGGCCAAGTACGGCGCCGGCTCCATCACCCAGTTCAGCGGCCATGCCTACGACGTGGGCCAGATTCTGAAGCGGGTGGTGCCGGTGGCGCTCAAGACTGCCAAGCCAGGCTCGAAGGATTTCCGCGACGCGCTGCTGGCCGCGATCGAGAGCGAGAAGGAGATCGCCGCCAGCCACGGCGTCTACAACTTCACGCCCACCGACCACTCCGGCCTCGACGAGCGCGGTCGCGTGCTGCTCACCGTCAAGGACGGCACCTGGGCGCTGGTGAAGTAGCCGACGATCTCGGGACGGTGTCAGAGCGCAGGGCCTGACACCGTCACACGAGCCGGTGTTGGAGCTGCGGTGTCGGCCCCCAGGCGGCCCAGGGGGCTGACGCCGCAGACGCCGGCGACACCTACATTGTCCATCCACCCGCACTACATATCCATTGCGGTGCACAGCCTCCTGCGCCGCCTGTAGCCTTTGCGCAGGCGGCTGGCGCCGCCGGTGGTGCGGGGTCAGTCCCCGCTACCCCGATCCGCTGCAAGCGATGGAGGTTCCGATGCCCGACAAATCTTGGCTGCCCACGCCCTGGGGCGGACGCGAGCTAGACCCGTTCTTCCGCGGCTTCCGCACCCAGCTCGATTCCCTGTTCGAGGACTGGTTCGGCCGCAGCATGGGCGGTACGCTGGCGCCGCGCGTGGACGTGAGCGAAACCGGCAAGGAGGTGACGCTCAAGGTCGAGCTGCCTGGCGTCGAGGAGAAGGACATCGACGTGTCGCTCTCCGGCAACCAGCTCACTATCAAGGGCGAGAAGAAATCCGAGCACGAGGAGAAGAAGGACGGCGACAACGGCGAGCGCGTGCTGCACCGCGTCGAGCGCTCGTTCGGCGCCTTCCAGCGCACCATGACGGTGCCTTTCGACGTGGACCCCGACAAGGTGTCGGCCGACTTCAAGGACGGCGTGCTCACCGTCACGCTGCCGAAGCCCGAGGGCGCCGGCGAGCAGGCTCAGGCGCGCCACATCGAGGTGAAGCGGACGCAGTAGCCCGCTCATCGTCCGGGCCGGAGCGATGCGGGGCCAGGGGCGCCCAGGGGGCGCGCAGAGCTCGGGGCCGGCATCGCCCGGCCCCACAAATGGCTGCCTGGCCGTGCAGGCCCTCAAGTGGGAAGCGTGCGCCGGCCAGGCCGCGATGCATGGCGCGCGGGCGAGCCCGGCGGATCCGATTGCAGCGAGGCACCGCGAGCGCCTGGACAAGGCGCGTTGCGGCTGAGAATTTACCAGCCTCGTAGGCCACACAGCCCATAGGAAGCGCCCATGAAGCTGATCACGTTCCAGCGCGCCGGCCGCACGAGCTATGGCGTGGTCCAGGACGGCGGCGGTGTCGTCGATCTGGGCGGACGTCTCGGCCAGGAGGCGCCCGCGCTGGTCGATCTGATCGGGAAACGGCTGAAGTCGCGGGCCGAGGAGATCGTGGCACGCGAGGCGGGCGACTATCCCATCGAGTCCGTCAAGCTGGATCTGCCGTTGCCGGCGCCGGGCAAGATCCTGTGCGTCGGCATCAACTATCTCGACCGCAACGCCGAGTACAGCGACGGCACCGAGCAGCCGAAGAACCCCAGCGTCTTCCTGCGCGTGCCGGCGTCGTTCGTGGCGCACGGCCAGCCCCTGATCCGCCCGCCCGAGACCAAGCAGTTCGACTACGAAGGCGAGATTGCGCTGGTGATCGGCAAGCGCGGCCGACGCATCGCCCGCGAGGCGGCCATGGGCCACGTGTTCGGCTACACCATCTCCAACGAGGGCACCGCACGCGAGTGGACGCGGCACGGCAAGTTCAACGTCACGCAGGGCAAGAACTTCGACCGCTCGGGCTCCATCGGTCCCTGGATCGTCCCCACCGACGCGGCCCCGTCCGGGCCGCTGCGCCTCCAGACCCGAGTCAACGGCGAGGAGCGCCAGCACGACACTACAGCCAGGCTGCTGTTTCCGTTCGACTATCTCATCTCGTATCTCTCCACTTTTACCACCCTGGAGCCCGGCGACTTGATCCTCACCGGCACCCCCAACGGCGCCGGCGCCCGCTTCAATCCGCCGAAGTGGCTCGTGCCCGGCGATGTGGTGGAGGTGGAGGTGGAAGGTGTGGGGGTGCTGTCCAACCCGGTGCAGGACGAGTTGACTACAGGCGCGTAATGGAGGCAGACCTGCGAGTCGGAGTTCATTACTGGCCGCGGCGTGGCGTGCAAGCAGCGCTTATTGCCTTGCAAGGGTCGCAAAATGCCCATCCCGGATTATCAGTCTCTGATGCTGCCCCTTTTGAAGCACGCAACTCGAGGCGAGACGCGCGTACCGGAGGTCGCGGAGAAAGTTGCTGATGAGTTGGGTCTTACGCAGGAAGAACGTGAGCAGATGTTGCCGAGCGCTCGGCAGAGACTACTGCATAATCGCATTCACTGGGCCAAGTCCTACATGGTGAAAGCTGGACTGCTCGAACAGCCGCGGCGGGGGGCTTTCGTTGCGAGCGAGCAGGGACGTGCGCTGCTCGCGAGGAATCCCGAGAAGATCGATGTCGAGATGCTCAGTCAATATCCCGAGTTTCGGGAATTCTATCGTAGGGCGCGCGGGGGAGATGACGCGATAGTCCACCCGGAAGAGTCCAAGCCATCGATCGATGAAGTCACGCCCGAGGAGCAAATAGAAGCAGCCTACAGCGCGTTGAGATCCGCGCTTCGCCAAGACCTGATCCTGCGCATCTTGCAGAATAGCCCGAGCTTTTTTGAGAATGTAATCATCGACCTGCTTCTTGCGATGGGATACGGAGGCTCGCACCGTAGCGCGGCCGCCCAGCTGGGGCGTAGTGGCGACGGCGGCGTCGATGGCATCATCAATGAGGATCGCCTTGGGCTGGATCGCGTCTACATTCAAGCCAAGCGGTACGCGCAGGAGAACTCTATTGGCCGGTCAGACGTTCAAGCCTTTGTCGGCAGCCTCGTTGGGTTAGGGGCATCGAAGGGCGTTTTCGTTACGACTTCGAGCTTCAGCAGTCAGGCGCAAGAGTTCGTACGGCACTTGTCGCAGCGCGTGATCTTGATCGATGGCGCGCGCCTTACTGAACTAATGATAGAGCACAATGTGGGCGTGCGTGTCAGTCGAGCGATCGAGTTCAAGCGGTTGGACGAGGACTATTTCGCCGAGGACGAGTAAGAGCGTGACCGTGACGGACCACCGCAGCAACGCATTCGGCTTCGCCGCACCCCACGATGCGCCGATCCCCTATCTGCAGCGCATCCGCGAGTATTACGTGGGGCTGGGCTACGGCGCGCCCTACGAGTGGGCGCACTACGCGCACGTGCCGTTCCATCGCCTCGCCAAGCCGCTCAGCGAAGCGCGCGTGGCCATCGTCACCACCGCGGCGCCCTATCAGCCCGGCAAGGGCAACCAGTGCCCCGGTGCGCCCTACAACGCAGCTGTCAAATTCTTCACGGTCTATTCGGGTGACACGGGCGAGGACCACGACCTGCGCATCTCCCACATCGCCATCGACCGCCAGCACACCACGGCCGAGGACCCAGCCACCTACTTCCCGCTGCCCGAATTGCGCCGCGCTGCCGCGCGCGGGCGCATCGGCACTGTCGCCCCGCGGTTCCACGGGCTCCCCACCAACCGCAGCCATCGCACTACGCTGGAGGTGGACTGCCCCGAGGTGCTCGCCCGCTGCAAGGCCGATGCAGCGGACGCGGCGCTGCTCGTGCCCAACTGCCCGGTCTGCCACCAGAGCGTCAGCCTGTGCGCGCGCCTATTGGAGGAGAACGGCATCGCCACCGTGGTGATGGGGTGCGCCAAGGACATCGTGGAGCACGTGGGCGTGCCGCGCCTGCTCTTCTCCGACTTCCCGCTGGGCAATGCCGCCGGCAGGCCGCGCGACCCGGCCTCGCAGGCTGCCACCCTGGAGCTGGCCCTCGCGCTGCTGGAAACTGCGCCTGCGCCGCGAACGACCCTGCAGTCGCCGCTGGTGTGGAACGAGGCGAGCGCCGACTGGAAGCTCGACTACTCCAACATCGCCCGGCTATCTCCCGAGGAGATCGCCCGCCGCCGCGCCGAGTTCGACCGCGGCAAGGCCGTCGCCAGGACCGTGCGGGGCGGCGTCAGCCCGCGCAATACTTGAGGTGCTCCGGAGAGCGGTTCGCTTGCGGCTGCCCCTTCCCCAACTCTCTCTCCCCGTTCGTGCCTAAATGGAGCAAACGGGGAGAGCGCATCCATCAGCCGCGCCGATAGGGGAAGCAGCGCGCCGGATCAAGGGTGAGGCCGTAGTGCCGGGCGAGCTGGCGAATGGCGTCACCGTGCTCGGGGTAGGGATCGGAGTTGTCGACGCCGACCACGATCGGCTTGAAGGACCTCTCGTCCTTCCCAAGCGGCGGCAGCATGGCCGTCACCAGCGCGTTACCCTCCGCGTCGCGCAGGGTAAGGAACAGCGGCATCACGCGCTGGATGTGCGCCTTCAACCCAATGTTCTGCTCGATGTAGGGTGCCGAGCGCGGCGGCACGTAGCTCTTGGCGGCCTGCTCGTAGGCCTGCTTGAAGTACTTCTCGACGGCGTGGCTCATGGTGCGCGACTCGAGGGTGGCCTCGCCCTCGGTCTCGATGCGGAACCATGTCTTGGGCGGGGCATCGCACACGTACTGCATCGTCCGCTCCTGACAAGTTGATTGCGTCTGTCGACACGAGTTGAATCGCGTCTCGCGATGTAGGCTCGCGATGGAGGAAGGCTTGAGAGCGTGCCCAGGATGCCACGCAATTGCGACAAGGACTAGATGGGGGCGAGGCAGGCGCTATCCCACAACTGTGGGGCGATGGAAATCGAGCCGCGGCCGGAAAAGGGCGGCTGGCGCTCCGGCTGGCCGCGATCACCGCCGGCGCAAGACGCGGAGCGGGCGTGTGCTGGGGCAGAGAGTGGGCGATTTTATCGAGGGGAATATTTATCGGTGAGTTTCTTGAGGCGATGCAGGACCGACGCGAACCGGGCATTGGCCATGACAGGGCGTGAGGCTTGGCGGGAGACTTGCCACCGCTTCCAGAAGCTCGCGTAGAGGGGGCCGCGGTAGGAGCGCAGACGACGCTGCGCTCCTGTCGCGCTCACGGCCGTGTCATCGCTCACATTTTGCCGGTCGGCTTCTTCTTCAAGTGCTTCTCCATCTTCGTCTTCGACTTCTTCGTGGCGGCGAATGCATCGTCGGAGAGGACGGGAAGGACGATGGACGCGCCGAACGCGGCGAGGATGCTTGCGATCAAGAGCTTCTTCACGGGGGGACCTCCGTTGTTCCCAGTACCGCAGAACGATCCAACACCTGAGCTTCTCAAGGCAATCGGGGCGATTGCTGAGGAAGGGCAGGTTTAGTCCCGTTCGCGCCGGCCCTGCAGGCCCCCGGTTGCCGCTTCGCTGCGACCGCGGCGCGTCAGGTCGGGGAGGGCACGCGGCCAAAGTTTGTGCGCTTTCCCTCGATATGGTGTTGATCAAGACACACACTTCGCCTAGAATCCGCTTTTTCGTTGTGGGACGTGGGTGCTGGGGGCAAGAGGGACGAGTACGTTGAGCGTCGTACGTGGTCGAGTAGTGCCTCTGAGGCCGTTGCCACCTCGAGAGGCCAGCGAAACCGCCGTTGCGAAAGCCAGCGGCGAGCCGGCGACGGAGTCAGGGTCGCCGGACGGCAATGCCAGAACATGGGCCGGACCGCTCAGAGGTTTGACCGTCCATCCGGGCGGCGAGCCGGCCGTTACGCATGACCCGAGGGATGCCTCCGTAAGGGCGTTGGTCGGGCCGCTGCGGTCGCTGTCGCTGCAGCCGGAGGGCGATGCCGCCCCAGTGGGGGGCGATCACCTGGACGCGGTGCACGCGCCGACAGCCAGGGTCATCCACCAGCTGAGACAGGCTCGGCACAAGCTGCAACGTGCCGCCTCGCCGGACCTGCGGCTCACCCCGGCAATCCGCGCTCTGTGGCGGACGGAGAAACGGCTGGATCGCCCACTTCGGGTAGCGGTCTGCGGGGAGATCAATTCGGGCAAGTCGTCGCTCGCCAACCTGCTGGCGGGGATCGAGAGCCTTCCCACCGCCATTCTCTCCAACACGCGCATCCCCACCTTGCTCTACTACGCCGCCGAGCCGGAGATCTGGACGGTGCAGCGGAACGGCAAGCGGGCGCGCCTCCGCAGCGACCGCGGCTTGCCGCGCGGTGATCAGATCTTCCGCATTGAGGTCGGCCTGCCCTCCCAGCGCCTGCAGTCCGTGGAGATCGTGGATCTTCCCGGTCTCGTCGATCCGAGATCCGGCCTGCCCGAGATCGACCTGATCGCCCATCACGTGGACGCGGCGATCTGGTGCACCATGAGCACCCAAGCCTGGAAGGAGAGCGAGAGAACGGCCTGGAGCATGCTGCCGCCGCGGCTTGGCGACCGCGGCATCCTGGTGGCCACCCATCGCGACCTCCTGCATAACGCGCGCGATCAGGAGAAGCTGCTGGGCCGGCTGTACCAGGAGGTGGGTACGTCCTTCGCCGGTATCGTTCTGGTCTCGACCGCGGAGGCGCTGGCGGTGATGGGCAAGGACCGGAGCGGGCCTGCCGGCGGAGAGTGGCTCGCTAGCGGCGCGGCCGCGCTGGAGAGCGTGCTCGGAGGCCTGCTGATGCGGCTGCGCGAGCAGCGGGCTGCCGCGGCCCTCCGCATGACGAGCCGGGTCGCCCATCGCGCGCTCGTGCGTATCGACCAGCAGATGCAGACTGAGCACGGCGCGTAGCACTTTGTCTCCTGCAGCGGTTTGAGTTGCCGCTGCAGGCTCGGGCGGTGACTGTTCGCGGGCGGCGGTCTGGCGGCGCGCACAGGGGCGGGAAAAAATCTGTACAATCCGACGAGTTGACCCTAATGGATGAGACAGTGGTTCGCTTGGGGCTCGCAAGCTGGCATTGATTTTGCGGAGCAAACCCACTTTTGCCGCAATCCACAGCGCATCGTGGGCCAGCTTCTGCCAAGCGGATTCAAGATTTCCGCAGGCCTGCATGGGCGTATGCGGACGGCGGTTGGGGCTGCAGGATATTATGCCGTATCATGGCCTTTCGGTTTAAGGACTGGTAATCTTGCGGACGCGGCCGGGTGCGGTCGGGCGGGTTTGTCTGGGGGATACACAGGATGTTGCGGTCGAGACAGGGTGCGCGCTGGCTCACAAGCCTGCTGATGACCTTAGGATTTGTCGCCGCTGTCGTGGGCATCCTGCGACCCGGCACCGTCGACGCCCAGACGTGCGGGACGGAGCACGTGGTCAAGGAGGGTGAGACGCTGGCGCAGATCGCGGCCCGCGCCTACGGCAACCCCACGCAGTGGACCGTGATCTTCTACGCCAACCAGGACCGGCTCGGCGGCAACATTTCGCTGCTGGTGCCGGGGCTGTCGCTGAGACTGCCGTGCATCGGCGGGCAGGCACCGGCCGCTGCCGCCACCACCCCGGCGGCACCGGCGGCCGCGTCGACCACCGCCGCCTCGTCGTCAGCGGCGGCGTCGGCTGAGCCCATGTTCGTCATCTCGTCCCTGGTGAACCGGGTGGAGTTCCTGACCGCCGACGGCTTCGCGCCGTACACGGGCCGCTCTCTGGAAGGCGGCGGCATGCTCACCCACGTCATCAGCTCCGCCATGAACCTCGTCAAGGAGGAATCGAAGGGCCGCTTCGACTTCGGCGTCTCCTGGGTCAACGACTGGGCCGCGCACTTGAACCCGCTGCTGCTGACGCGCGCTTTCGATGTGGGCTTCCCCTGGGCCCGGCCCGACTGCGAGGGCGCGACCAACCTCGACCAGAGCTCGCAGTTCCGCTGCCAGCGCTTCTTCTTCTCTGAGCCGCTGTACGAGGTGCTCACGGGCCTGTTCGTGCGCAACAACTCGAAGGTCAAGTCTCTTAGGAGAGATGACATCTCCGGCATGACGCTGTGCCGGCCGGCGGGCTATCCCGTCCATGAGCTCGACAAGGACGGCCGCAACTGGGTGAAGGACGGCATAGTCACCCTCATGCGTCCGCCGTCGGTCGACGAGTGCTTCCGCCTTCTCGACACCGGCGCCGTGGACGGCGTGGTGGAGGCCGAGCTCGCGGGCCGCGCCAGCATCACCTCGATCGGGATTGGCGGCAAGGTACGGATGATTGATCAGCCGGTGGCGCTCACGACCTACCACGTGCTGATCTCCAAGTCGCACCCGCACGCGCGCACGATCCTCTACTATATCAACGCCTCGCTGGAGAAGCTGCGCGAGCGCGGCGAGTACGACCGCATCATCGAGCGCCATCTCGGTCGGTTCTGGGAAGCCCAGGTCACCCCGAGCGCCACCATGGGCACCACACCCGCCGCGAGCAACAAGAAGGGCGGTGCGCGCGAGCCGCAGGTGGAGGGACCGTCGACGCTCGCGGGCGGTCCCGATCCGAAAATCAAGAGCGAGCCACCGAGGAAATAGCAGCGTGGTCCATGGCGAGGGGCAGGATTGTCCTCGCCGCCTGACGGCAGAATGTCGGGGCTTCCGGAGTGCCGGCGGCCCCGATGCTTTATCGGAAGCCTCGACGACTCCGCCGCTGTCACGAGCGCGGCTATGGCGGCACGCGGCTATTGGCGCATCGAGCCGATGATGCGCTCCAGCGAGACGCTGTCGGCCACCAGGCCGTCCCGTACGGCTGCGGCATACCAGGTGCGGTACCAGCGCGTCGCCTCCTTAACGTCCGGGGTGGCATCGGCCGACAGCCCCACCAGCACGTTCGGATCGTAGGACCGCGCCAAGTCCCACGCCGCGTCGGGGGAGCCCTTGTTGGCGAGGGTAAGCAGCTGCTCCCGCGCCGCCCGCACCTTTCCCTTGGCCATGAGGGCGCGTGCCCCTTCC
>Ga0105249_10000561_pt1 | contig 34246 bp, 27 predicted proteins | sample KBSS44metaG_FD_81522 | JGI IMG/M metagenome (GOLD analysis project Ga0105249, IMG submission 81522) | Switchgrass rhizosphere microbial communities from Kellogg Biological Station, Michigan, USA - KBS S4-4 metaG | ecosystem: Host-associated > Plants > Roots > Rhizosphere > Soil | place...
ATGTTCCTTCGCCCACTACGGCGCCTGAGTTAACGCCTATTTCCTGGAATATACCACCGGCTTTGATGTTATATTTCTGGTCTGTGTCCGGAGTGTCATTATCAAGCCCATACTTTCCTGTATAGACACCCTCTATTGGTATCGATGGAGATGTGTCTTTATCTTTTTTGCAAGACGCAAAAGAAAATACGATCAATGCACCAACCACCAGGTTTTTCATCAGCAGTTGAAAATTGTTTCTTAAAAGTTTCATTGTTTAAGGTTTAATAGTTTAATATTTAATTACCAAACGAAACTAGGCCTGGGGGCAAGCGAATAAAAAAGAGAATGATTGAATGGATTAATTGAACGAGAGATCAGTCGCTGATTATCTTTTGATCAGTGGCATGATAAAAGCAAGGATGTAAAGAAGCGAAGCTATTGTTATTCCGGTAGCCGGAACACGGAACCAATATTTGATTCCCAGGAAAAAATAAAATAAACTGGTACTTATTGTGAACAATTGCAACAGATAAGAATCTTTCAATACCCCGAAATAAGGAGCGGCCAATATAATATTTACCAGTGCAAAGAATATTACACCCAGGCTATGACTGGCATTAAAACCGATCCATGTTTTCCAAATGGTTGTCTTTTTAGAAATAACAGGCGAAACATTTTGCATGTCTTTTATTAACTTATCATCTCTTGGGAATAATTTTTTACCGGAGAAAGTATAAAGCAAATGAAGGCACCCTAGAATAAGATAAATTGCTGAAGCAGCTATCCATAAATATTTTTCGATCATATAACCTAATGTGACTTTAAAATTTAGAAAACAATTCAACAAACTCCTGTTTCCTGGTTCTTGAAATACTTACGGTAGAGCCATCGTCCATAATGACATAACCACCTTCACCGCGAACATATTTTTTAATATGACTAAGATTTACCAGGAATGAATTATGAATGCGGTAAAAATCAGGACCGGCCAGTGTATCATCCAGGTCTTTAAGTGGCTTGGAGACAAGAATTTTTTTTCCGTCTTTCAACATCACTTTAGTATAGTTACTGTCCGATTCACAAAAAATTATATCAGCCGTATTAACAAACAACAAACCTTCTGCAGTAGTTAATGCAATACGGGAAATTGTTTGCTTACCAGGATTTTGGAAATGATGTAACAGCATTTCCATTTGTTCTTTTAAGGGTGCAGTTTTTTTCTTTTCTACTCTTTCAATTGTTTGCACCAGGTCATCGGGATCAACAGGTTTTAGCAAATAATTTAAGGCACTATAGCGGAAAGCTTTGATGGCAAATTGATGATAGGCCGTAATAAATACTACATCAAAAAAAAGGTCATCAAATTTTTCCAGCATATCAAAACCATTCATATTCGGCATTTCAATATCCAGGAAAACCAGGTCGGGCCGAAATTGATTAATGGCTGTAATACCCTGTTCGGCACTATTGCAAACAGCCTCAATTTTTACCTGCGGGCAATAAGTTCTCATCAGCATTTCCATTACTTCGAGACTGTCTGCTTCATCGTCAATTAAAATACAACGTACCATATATTTTTATTTAGATTATATTGGGATTGTTAAAATAACTTTTGTACCGGCAGCTCTTCCGTCACTGGTTTCCAGGTCATCGATTTCGATACTTGCATTTAATGAAGCATATTGATTCAGCATGGTAATGCGCTCTTCAGTAAGTTTCATACCCAAAGATTTGTTGGCTGTAGCTGACTTGCTTTTCATTTCCTTTGCCCTGTTACGGCCCACACCATTGTCTTCTATAATGCATTGCAACATATTGTCAGTTGTCTTTTTTACTGTAATTGTAAGCCGTCCACCGGATTCTTTATGCAGCAATCCATGCCAGATTGCATTTTCTACATAAGGTTGAATAATCAAAGGCGGAACCTGGAGAGTATCTGTGCTTACGCTTTCATCAACAATAATTTCATACGAAAACTTATTTGTAAAGCGCAACGACTCCATTTCAATGTAAAGTTTCAGGGCTTCTAATTCGTGAGACAAAGGGACTTCTTTACTATTGGAGTTATCCAGTATCAGGCGTATCAGTTTTGCAAACCGTGTCAGGTAACGGGATGCATTCGTATGGTCACTCTTTAAAATATATTTATTAATTGAATTGAGTGAATTAAAAATAAAATGCGGATTCATCTGGGCCCGGAGCGCTTTCATTTCTGTTTCCGATATCTTTTTATTGTAGATCGTCTTTAATCTTTCAGTATAACGGATCCTGTTTATTCTGAACTGTACAACGATCACTACGATTGCAAGCAATACTATAACTGATATTGCCACAAACCACCAGCGTTGCCAGAGCGGGGGTATAATCTGAATGTTTACTTTATTATCTGCCCCGATCCAGTTAATTTTATCAATGCTGGCTTTCACCCTAAAAGTATACTTACCGGACGGCAAAGAAGGATAACGGGCAAAATGAATATCAATTCCTTTCTGCCAGTCTTTATCAAATCCTTCCAGCATATATTCATAGGCAATATTCCTGGAACCGCTAAGGTTGATGGCTGTAAAATAAAACTGCACATTGCTTTTTGTATAGCTTGTTTTCAGAAATGGTGAATGGCTAAAACGAATTAATGAATCAGGCAGCAAAACCTGGTAGATATTAACACGAAGCTGCGCTGCATAATTCTTTATTTGTAAGGGATCAAAATAATTAATCCCGCGGTTGGTACCAAAGTACATACCGCCATCTTTTGTTTTACATACTGCATCAAAACGAAAACCATCGGTGCTGATGCCGGCATGTTCTTCAAAATATTCCAATTTATTATTAACCGGGGAATACCTGACCAGGCATTTATTATTTGTTATCCAGGTATAGCCATTATTGTCTGGTAAAATGGCTTCACAACGGGGATATCGCATTCCATTTGCTTTAGAGAAACTTTTAATCGTTCCGTCGGGAGCAATCACGCTGAATCCATTAAGATGAGCCGTATAAATATTTCCATATTGGTCGCTTGTCAATGAATTACCTGAATTATTAAGTAAGCCATTTGCAGTTGTATAATTATAAAGTTCTTTTTTTTGTTTGTCGTAACAAAAAATACCCAATCGTTGTGTTCCGATCCAGATCTTTTTACCGGCATCTTCAAATAATGAGATCACTATTTTTTCTGCAACATTCTTTAACAAGGGGTGATCCTGGTATGTTGTTATATGATAGCTGGTTGGGTCGATCGTATAAAGCCCTCCAAAACTGCATGCCCAAATATTTCCTTCTGAATCTTCAATAATATCATTTACATAAGTGTTTTGTATGGGTTTCCCTAGCCCAGTGTCTTTTGAAATCAATTGAAAAGTTCCGGTTTGTTTATTAAATAAAGTAACACCTGCTCCAATTGCTCCAATCCATATCCTGTTTTTTCTATCAATGCAAATTGTTCGCATTTCAAGATTACGGGGTCCCAAAACCGGGTCATTAAAAAAATACTTATAGAACACGACGTTATTAGTTCTCTTATCCCAGCAAATAAGCCGGTCTGATGCACAAAGCCACATAAGACCATCTTTATCTTCAGCCATATCGTTAATATGACCGTCAAAAATATCTCCGTTAACTCCTTTGAATATTTTCTTACATACAGAGCCTTTATTATTGATATTGCAAATGCTGACACCGGCATATAAAGCGCCTGTTATTAATTCACCATTGTTACCGGCAAGCACTCTATACAGCATAGTGCCCGAAATAGAAGCAGGATTCAAAGGGTCGTGTTTATAAATACCAATTTTTCCCGTGCTGTCTATCATTATAAGACCAGAAAGCAAAGTTGCTATAGCAAGACTGCCATCAGGAGTTTTTACCATTTCAGAGATACGGGGACTTGATTGTTTTCCATCCGTTTCATTATATACATGATACGTTTTAAGTTGCCGTTGAGTGGTGATATCGATAATATGAACCTCCCCGTGGCGGGTAGCTACGGCGATCGTTCCATTATCATACGGACAAGCAGTTACTGCATGGGAGATACTCTTTTCATATATTTTTTTCCGAGCACGGTAGTCAAGTACTATTATATTTTGCTCGTAGATATATATTATTTTGTCACCTGTATATGGAACTGCCGTGTTAAGATCATTACCATTTATTGATTCAGGGATCCATTCAATTTTTTCTAACTCTCTCTTTTGCTCATTAAACAAGTAGTGGCCTTGCGATGTAAACAAAACAACTCCGTAACTCTCTATTTCAAATATGGCATATGAAATAAACCGTTCTTTCTTGCCAGGTAATTGAACAGGGTGAAACCTCTTCTCTTCATCGCTCCATGCTACATGTCCGGGAGTTATGATCCAGATACGATTCCTGCTATCACAATATAATTGACGAATTGTATCTGATGGCAGGCCAGTTTGCGAAGATATGTTCCAATTAGTAACTGTATAGCCGTCATATACATTCAAGCCATCAGCGGTTCCGATCCATAAAAAACCGATTTTATCGATTGCCAGGCATTGAGTAAAATTATCTGATAATCCATTCGACGTATTTAAATGAGAAAAGGAAAGCGCCTGGCCAGATAGAAACGGAAGGCCATGTAAACAGGTGAAAATTATTATGGTACTGATTCTTTTCAAAATGATGATTTCCTGATTCTAATTTACTCAGATTCTCCGGGCTTTTCCTGGCAGCCTTTTAATATTACCGGCCCTAAACTATTTAGTTGCAATCATTCCTAAAAACGATAATGATCAATTGGCTTATTGAATGAGAGATTGGTAAGCAGGATGATTGATTCGCAAAATGTGTTTAAAACCCGGGTACGAAGGTTTTATTAAATAAAAGCCAGGATAGGGGCAGAATGTGAAATGGATATTACCATTTGCTCGAAATTGATAGCCTGTCGAAACCTTTCAAAATACTTTCACAGCGAAAAATTTTTAAAACATAAATTATTAAGTAATGAAAAATTTAATCATTAAATCGACCTTATTACTGCTTATAACAGCAGCATTTTTTTCCTGTAAAAAAGAAGATCAGGATGAACCAGCCACAGAACAAACGACAACACATGATCTTGGTAATGGAATTGTTGAAACTGTTCAACGCGGACCGAATGGAGTAAATGTTGTTTTCTCAAATTGGATCCAAAAAACGCAGCCAGACTGGATGATATGGGACGCGGGCTATAAATTCACAACAGATATGATCACTCCAAGTCTCACAGATGCTGTAAAAGATAAAGGAATCGTGCTTGTCTATTTTAACCTTAGTAATTATGTTGCCCAGTTACCTAATCAAAGCATTGGTGAACACCTGGTTTTAGATTATCATATTGAAACCGGGAAGATCATAGCAAGATATGTTTATGGAGGCGGTTCAGTTTATGGCAATGATTTTCTTACTGTCAAACTCAGATATGTATTGATTCCCAATTCTGCTTTTGGAAATACAGGTACCGGAAAAATGAGCAAACCTGTTGATTACAGTAACTACGACGAAGTTTGTGAATACTATGGTATTCCGAAATAATTAAAAAAAGAAGCTGCTTAATAAAAGCAGCTTCTTAAAAATCTTTATTGAGTGATTATTATACAGCTTCCGTACTCATTCGCTTACTTTGTTTCTTTCTCTCTTCTTCATCCAGGATCACTTTACGCATGCGAATAAAATTTGGAGTTACTTCAATACACTCATCCTGCTGGATATATTCCATGCATTCTTCCAATGTCATTAAAGTTTTAGGCGCTATTCGTGTTGCATCATCACTTCCGCTCGCACGGTGATTGGTTAATTTTTTCCCTTCTGTTGCATTTACTACAAGATCACCTGGCTTTATGTTTTCTGCAATTACCTGGCCTGCATACACATCCTCACCGGGATCAACAAAAAATGTTCCCCTGTCCTGTAATTTATCAATTGAATAACCGGTGGTCTTATCCTGGAATTTTGAAATGAGCACACCATTATTTCTTCCGGGTATGGAACCTTTCCAGGGTTTATATTCAGTAAAACGATGAGCCATCACAGCTTCACCCGCAGTGTTCGTCAGCATTTGTGAACGCAGCCCGATCAATCCTCTTGAAGGAATTTCAAATTCAAGATGCTGCATTTCGCCTTTTGTTTCCATCACATGCATTTCACCCTTACGTCTTGTTACAAGATCGATCACTTTGCTTGCATACTCCTGTGGCACATCCACTACTAAATTTTCATAAGGTTCGCATTTAGTACCGTTTAATTCTTTCACAATAACGGTCGGCTGGCCAATGGTTAATTCATATCCTTCTCTGCGCATCGTTTCGATCAATATTCCCAAATGCAAAATACCACGGCCATACACAAGAAAACTATCACCACTATCTGTATCCTCTACTTTCAATGCAAGATTCTTCTCTGTTTCTTTCATTAACCGGTCACGCAAATGGCGGCTGGTAACAAACTTTCCATCCTTGCCATAAAAAGGAGAATTGTTAATGCTGAACAGCATACTCATGGTTGGTTCATCAACACTGATCACCGGTAATGCTTCCGGATTTTCTGCATCAGCAATCGTATCACCGATATTAAAATCTTCAATACCAACAACAGCACAAAGGTCGCCTGCAACGACTTCCGTTACTTTTTTCTTCCCCATTCCTTCAAACACATACAGCTCTTTCACCTTTGATTTCTTAATAGAACCATCAGCCTGCATCAATGCCACTTGCTGATTTTCTTTGATCACACCACGACTTACTTTACCAATTGCAATACGGCCCAGGAAAGAAGAATAATCCAATGAGGTGATCTGCATTTGCAAATAACCTTCGTTTACTTTGGGTGGCGGTACATGTTTTAATATTCCATCCAATAATGGATCAATGCCTTCAATTTGAGTTAATGAATCATTAAACCATCCGTTTTTACCCGAACCATAATAAGTAGGAAAATTCAATTGCTCTTCCGTTGCATCCAGGCTAAAGAATAATTCAAACACAGCATCATGCACTTCATCCGGACGGCAATTGGGTTTATCAACTTTATTGATAACAACGATCGGGTGCAGATTTAACTGCAACGCCTTTTGTACGACAAAACGTGTCTGCGGGATGGGTCATTCAAAAGCATCCACCAGCAACAATACGCCATCGGCAATTTTCAAAACTCTTTCTACCTCTCCACCAAAATAGGAGTGACCCGGTGTATCGATCACATTTATCTTAACATCTTTATATACAACAGCAGCATTCTTAGAAAAAATAGTAATGCCACGCTCCCTTTCCAGGTCGTTGCTATCCATGATCAGCTCACCTGTCTCCTGGTTCTCACGAAACACCTTTGTGGCATGTAATATCTTGTCCACCAGGGTGGTTTTGCCATGGTCAACGTGAGCAATGATCGCAATATTCCTTATTTCCATACTTATTTTAAAAGAGCGGCGAAGGTACGTCAATTCCGCTGGGGAGCGAAGAAAAGGGAAGTGAATATTTTGTTACCAGCTAAGTGGCTTGATTAGACTTGTGTTGTGTCGTGAATCGTGAGACGTGAATCGTGAATGAAGCAACTCACGACTGACGATTCACGACTCACGAAACAAATAATTTATCTTTAATCCAAACTTCAATTAATGCGTTTCCTTAAATGGCTCGGTATTTTTTTAGCAATCTTGATTGTTATTTATTTTCTCGGGCCGCAGCCATCTGTACCTAAATACAGTAATAGTTTACCCAATGTTCCCGCAGATGCGACGCAATTAGAAAAATATATCTCAGCAAATGAAGCTCAACATAAATTAAAACCCGATAATGAAGCAAGGATCGTTTGGCTCGATGATTCAACAAAGCAAAAAACAGAATACGCAGTAGTGTATTTACATGGATTCAGCGCCTCACAGGAAGAAGGCGATCCTATACACAAGGGCTTTGCAAAAAAATTCGGATGCAATTTATATTTGGCACGATTAGCAGAGCATGGAATAGACACAACCGATCCATTGGCTAATTACTCTGCAGAACGGGTTTGGAATTCCGCGTTGGAAGCTTATGCAATTGGAAAACAATTAGGCAATAAGGTTATATTACTATCAACATCAACAGGAGGAACCTTAGCCTTGAAACTATGTGCTGAATATCCCGAAATAGCAGCCAACATTATGCTTTCGCCAAATATTGCTATTAATGATCCCAATGCCTGGCTGCTGAATAATCATTGGGGTTTACAGATTGCACAATTCATTACAGGTAAGCACAGAGAAGTTAAGGACAGCTCAGCACTAAGTGGTAAATACTGGAATAACCGCTATTCAACAAAATCCCTGGTACAACTGGAAGAGCTATTGGAATCAACGATGAAGGAATCGACTTTTCAGAAAGTAAAGCAACCAACTCTTATGCTTTATTATTTTAAAGATGAAGATCACCAGGATGCGGTTGTAAAAGTATCAGCTATGAAAAGAATGTTTGGTCAATTGGGCACACCTGTCAACCTAAAACGTGAAGCCGCAATTCCTAATGCAGATAATCATGTACTGGGTTCCCCGATCAAATCAAAAGATGTGGAGACTGTAAAGAATGAGATTGAAAAATTTGCCGTAGAAATTCTAAAATTGGAAAAGAAAGAATAATTACACCCTTACATAGATCTTTCTTTTATCCAGTATATAGCCTACCAGCCAGCAACATAACATAAAGCTGATCGCAAAGAGAAAAGATCCAAGATACATTCCTGCTTTGCTGAAAATATTATCAAACAGCCAGCGGTAAAGTGGTTTATCACCAACCGGAAAGAACCAGAGGAGTGTCGCACCTAATTCCGATACGAGATAAACAAACAGTGGATTTTTGCCAAATACTTCAAAGAAATAATTGAATCGCTTTATTTGTAAAATATGAATGACATAAACCAATGCCGATAAAAGTACACAGTCAATGCCTACGGTAAGAAAGACAAAGCTGCCTGTCCATAATTTTTTATTGATCGGAAAAAAGTTATTCCAACACAAAGCCAGGAAGATCAAACTAATTCCTACGAGCAAAAGTTTGGTCAATGCTTCATAACTATTTCCTTTTTCCTGTATCCATTTACCGGCGGCATACCCAAAGGTTACGTTCGCTACAGCGGATAATGTACTTAATAAACCTTCGGGATCAAAAGCTACACCTTCGCCATGATATAAATGATCAGGACCAAATAACCGGAGGTCCAGCCTTGTTCCTGCATTTGTCAGCATATCATAGGGATCATCCCCGCCCTTAAACTGGAGCAGGATAAACCAATAAATAAAAAGAAAAATCAACGACAATCTCAGTACAGTATTCAGTTTTAAATAATAGATCATTAATGCTGCAATGCCATAACATAAGGCAATACGTTGCAACACTCCCATTATTCTTGTATGACCGATAGGATTGAATGATAATCCACCGCTTTCATTCCAGTGTACGAAAGGGAACCAATACATCAGGTAGCCCAATAAAAAAATGATAAGCGTACGTTTAAAGATCTTACCCAACACCGCTGCATTACTCATGCCAGCCCATTTTTTCATTACAAAGCTCATCGCATTGCCCACCGCAAAAAGAAAGGAAGGGAAAACAAGATCGGTTGGTGTAAAACCATTCCACTGTGCATGCAAAAGGGGTGCATAGGTGGTATCACCATTGCCGGCTGTATTTACAATGATCATAAAACAAACCGTCATACCGCGAAAGACATCAAGGGCAGTGAATCGTTGTGTGGGTTGCATAAGCGGTGATTATTCTCCGAATGTAAAAATTATATCAGACAAACAAGCATGATCTGGAACAGGTTTTTAAAAGAACCTGCGGATAAGCCAGATCAGGAAAGAGACGATTACACTTAACAGGATCATCGTCACGATAGGAAAATAGAATCTGAAATTTTCTTTTTCAATGCGGATATCTCCGGGTAACCTGCCGATCCAATTCAGTTTATCATGAAAAAAATAAATGATCAGGCCAATTAGTACAACTAAAATTCCTGCACCAATGATAAACTTTCCTGTTTCGCTGTTCATGTTACAAAGCTACAGGAGAGAATATTAAAAGGGATAACCAATACCCAGGTTATAAACAATATTCTCTCTTCGCCAGGATCTCTCCAGGAAATGGATTTGATTGATCACCCAGGGATTTTGTTCCCAGGGTTTTCGCAAAGGAAATGCAATATCTAAGCGGATAACAAATAGAGTAATATCAAAACGAAAACCGATCCCTGCATCAACAGCTAATTGACTTAAAAACTTGCTGGTAAATTCTCCACCAGGCTTATGTGTGTATGTACTGTCATTCATCAACCAGATGTTTCCGGCATCAAGAAATAATGCACTATACAAAGGCCCGCTAAGCCTGAAGCGAAACTCTGTATTCATTTCTAATTTAAGATCTCCTGTTTCATCCGGTAAAAAATTATTTGTTCCTACAAACCGATAAGTACCCGGTCCTACTGAACGGCTTCTGAACCCGCGTAAACTATTATTTCCTCCAATGAAAAATTGCTTGATAAACGGAAGTTGTACAGAATTACCATAAGGAATACCTACACCAATGATCACTCTATTTGCCCAGGTGGAGTACAAACCGAATTTTTTATAATGACGTCCATCCAACTCAAACTTGATATACTGCGAAAAAGGAACGTTACGTATCGTTACTTCTTTTCCTGCTTTTACATTTGCGCCTGAAAATAAGCCGGCTACATTTCCTGAAAGATCGATAAGACCATTGAAATAATAAGCGTTCTCCGGCTTCAACCCGGTTGCAAGTTCGTTGTAGTTAAATTGGTAAGTAGAGCCAAGGATAAACTGTTTTTGTACAGCCCTTGCTAATAATGTATCCTGGTGAATAAGATTATTATATTCGTCCGTTACATTTCTGGGTTCAACGTAATTAACACTGAAAGGGTAAAGCTCATGTTGCTTTTGAATACTTTCCTTCCATAAATAACCCAGTCCCGCTCTGAAAGAATTAAGTGTATAAAGCTTAATTCTGTTCAGCATATCATACCCTAATTGGATATTCGTTCTCGGTACATAGCCGCCTTTGATGCCAAAATCTCCAAAGGGCACCAGCACCCGGGGAATTGCAAAATTCATTTCTGCGCCATAGCGTATAGCATTATATCCTTTTAATGCCCCGCTGAATTGAACATCTGAACCCGTATACAAGCTTATACTTAAATGCTCACCACCTTTAAAAAGATTCCTGTCCTTCCAACTCAATGATATCAATGAACCATTTAGATTGTTTGAACGGGTTATTGTTGTTAATTCTGCGTGTAATGATTTTCGGGGTAAAGGCGTCAGGTAATAAAAAGCATCCAGGTATGCAGAGTCGGTTTCAGTATTGATCTCAAAACGGTTTTTCACAAATTTGAAAAGATCAAGATTGATCAGGCGGCTCAGAGTGAAATTATGATCAGTTCTGTTATAAACATCTCCGGGCTTAAACTTCATGATATTGCTGAACAATGAGGGCTTGAATCTTTTCCGCCGGTCAATGATATAATAACCCTTATAATAATCAGCTTGCGATCTGACGCTATCAATTCTTTGCATGTTTAGGGCATAGCCAGTATAAACCTGAACATTTTTGATTCTATACACCTGTCTTGATTCAGGAACCACTTCAGGTTTTACGGTCACATACATGTTCACAAGGTGATTACCCAGAGTTGTATCTGTTTTAACAAGAATAAATTCAGGACTGAAAAAATAAAACCCCCTTTCTTTCAGAAAAGCATCGATCCGGGTACGCTCTGCTTTGATAACATCAAGGTCAAATGGAGTTCCGGATTTTAATAAAGTTTCCTTGCTGCTTTCACGAATAGTTGAGCTAAGTGCACTGCTATCTTCAGGAAAGTGGATCTTACTGACCTTGTATTGAGCCCCTGCTTCAGCCTTATAAACCGCATGAGCTCTTTTGCGTCTTACAACTGTGTCTCCTGTTACTTTTGCCTGGAAGTAGCCTTTGTTTTCCATATGATTTTGCAAAACCAAAACATTATGCGGCAGGTCAAGCTGACTTAGCAATATCGGTGGTTCTCCATTTTTATCGCGGATCCTTCCAAAAAAAGAATTGGGTTTTTTATTTCTGAACAGATTATAAATGGAAAGTTTGATCGGTATGCCCAGGAACTTTGAATTTGGTTTTGGCCTTGTCAATCCCTGTAGATCTTCCTGTAAAACTTTTCTCTCACGTACAGTTGATGTTCCACTCACTGTTACGTTGGCGCCTGTATATAATTTATCATCTGCCGGTAAATGCCTGGTATTGCTGCAACCAACAATAAAAAAATAAATAGTCAAAAAAGCAATGCTATAAAAACCCCCTGTTTTCATCTTGGCCTGTTTGTATAATTCATACCGTCCACTCTTTGATTTCTTCGTTTCCTGAATAATTCTTTAAATCGATTATAGTCAACACTGATAATAAAACTTAAGCCTGTTTCAATAATGTACCCATCGACAACGCCTTCATATTCGTTTTTCCTGTAAAATCGTAACGCATAACGGCCATCTTTACTAATGGCATAATTAACATTAAGATTACCGATCACATTACTTGCGGTTTGATTTGTATTCCTTGGCCCCTCGAGTTCAAAATTGCTGCCTACCGAAACAGTTAATCGTTCATTCAGTAATCGTTTGCTTAACCCAATATTCAGATCTGTCCGGCTGCGTTGTTCGCCGGTTGTATAATCGTCTGTTGAGGTTATATCAAACGTGAGATCAACACCGTCGATAAGACCTGCCGCCAGTTTATTAAGTTGCTCTGTCAGCAATTTGCTTACACTTTGCCGTGCATAGGATGAAGCGCTGAATATTGGTGAACTGCTTGCAAAAGGATTTTGTCCGACAAAGCGATTTAATAATAGTAATGCAAATACCTGCCTGTTTGTTTCACCGGGATCCTGTCTTAATTCTTCGAGTTTACTATCAACCTGTGTAATGATATCATTGGAAACACCATAATTTTTATCTGCAGGTAATACTATGTCAAATGCAAGAATGGGCTGCATCAGTTCCCCTGTCATTTTTAAATGAACTTCAAAAGGAAGCTTTTGCAGGTAAGTATTACGTATCGCTTGTGAAGAAGCCGCGACCTGGTTTTGTACAAGATCAATGGGTGCTGTATTGGCAATATAAACTGCATTGACATCCAGGGTTGCTTTGGTAGGTTCATTTAACCAGGTGATCCGGCTTCCTTTTTGAATATCAAACCGGCGATGCAGGAAGTTGAAGGTGATCTCATAGGCTCCTCTTTCCAATTCATAATTTCCAACCAATGTAATTTTTCCGCTTGGATCAATACCGGTTGTTAAAATTGCTTCACCCTGCAAATTGATAAAATCACCATTGGCTTCATCAATAATAACATTAAAGATCGCTTCCTTCCTTATTTCAATATTTGTAGTTATGTCCATTCCTTTAAACGGGGTCATATTAAATGTCGAATCATACGAAAGAAATAATGAATCGATGCCTAGCATATCCATATCTACAAATTCAACAATACCTTTTCTTTCAATTACCCCGGGCTCTTCCTGTGGGATTACAACAGAAAGATTAGTGCCGTCGTTTACGGTGATTGAACCATCCACATCAGGCTTGCTTTCCGTTCCTTTTACGTGCAAGTTCGTTGTAACGACCAATTTCCCATAATACAGTTTATTATCCTTCTTTGTTGTATTCAATACCTGGAAATTATTAGCATTGATATCGAAGTTGAAATTATAGTTAATGAAATTGGGCGTCGATACAACTCCATTTAAACGGAGTTCATTGTTGGCTGTATCCTTTATTACAAAGTCATCAAAGTGAAAACCATTTTCGGTAACATTCAACTTTTCGCCATCTATCCTGTATTGGCTTCCTAACATTGTGAGGGCAAAGCTTGCTTTATCAAAATTGAGCGGACCATTGATCTTCGGTTGATTCGCCGCTCCTTTAATACTAATATTACCATTCACAGCGCCTGACGCATTTTTTATCATACCCGCAAAAGCGCCTTCCATGGTAGCAAGTTGCATTTGTTTTATTGCAAGGTTCAGATCCAAAGCAATATCCTTTTCTCCTTGCGGCGCAAACGAACCTGTTAATGCAATATCATTTCCCCTCCCGGTTATAGTTGCATTGGTATTATAGCGATCACTGGACGTATTATCGACTTTTATAACCGCATTGCCTAACGTATCACCTTTCATACTCAGGTCAGTGATGGTAAGATCACTTGTGAAAACAGGTTGTTTTAAAAGGTTCCTGAATGCAACTGATCCATTCATGGAACCGCTCAGCAACAACGAATCTGATTTTAAAAAACCCGAGATCGTTGCTAATTCGAAATTGGTAAAGCCAACATTCAGCAATTGCCCCTGCGTTTGAAGTGATAACCGCTGATCATTTTTTTGAATTATAAAATTGTTGGCAAGAATATTATCCTTTGTAACCGTCAGGGAATTGTTTGGAGAGATACTCCACCTGTCATAATTCAGCAGTAAGCTATCGGGACGAAGACTGAATGTATAATTTCCCTGCGACTGTGTTAACAGACCGGCAAGGTTATACTTATCCTTTCCTGCTTTGTCATCAATATTCAAATTGAAGTCGATCTTGTTGTTTAAAGCTGTTGCATTCAATTGTGTATGATAAAGATTATGTCCCAATCCCTGGATATGCTGCACATCAGCTATGAATTGTAATCCTTTGTCCGTCGTATTTACTTTAAGATTTAAACCCGTAATATCATTTCCATTGTATGAAATAAATGGAGTGTTCATTGTAGCGGTAATACCCTGGTTTGTTGCTGCTCTTCCATCAATATGGATCGGTTCAAAAGATTTTAAACCGGGAACAAACGAAGCCAGTACCGGTGCATTGGCTATATCTGCATTAAAAGAAAAATTATAAGGCTGCACGCCGGTAATAGTACCGGCAGGCGTAACAGAAAAATAGGGTTCAACACTTTTTTGCAGGATCACCCCAAGGTCTGAATAGCGATACTGACCACTTAATCTTGCATTAGCTACATCACTTTTTAAGGTCATGAACTGCGCTGTATCATTTCTCCCGGAAATGAATTGAATGGTATCTAACGGCAGTCGCTGCGTCGATGAAACAAATAACGCTTGTGTAAGCAAAACATTCGCTTCCAGGTAATTTTCATTCATCACCGGTACATCGGCAATTATTTTTCCTCTTGCAACCACAGGCTGTGTTGTAAAACCAAGCGGCATTGTATTCGCACTGTCGATCATTCCCTCAAAATGAAAAGAAGGACTAGCAGACAGCGTACTGGTTAAGGTTCCGTTTAAATGAATATTGGGATCATTCACATTTGTTGTCACATTCAGTAAAGCGCCTTTCAGGTTACCGTTCACATTGATGTTCCTGTACACATAACTATTATAGGTCAATGCATAAATATCTCCTTTAAAAGAAGTGTTCAGATTATTTGGTGTAAAGCCTTTGCCTGATACGGTAACATTTGCACTGATATTATCTACCTGGTTGTTACGAATGATATGCCCGAGATTTAAAGAGTTTGTTCTAACAGCTGCTGTATAAGTCGCCGTATTGGGGTTCATAAGATTTGTAAAGCGACCATTTACTGTGGCTGTACCAACGGCGCTGTTTACGGTAAGATTGGTGGTAAGATTATTGATAGAACCAGCAAGTGAACCATGTGCATCGAACTCTTCGGGAAGATTGAGTTGTTCATTAGATAAACGTTGACCTGTGAATAATGCAATATCTGATTGTGTGGTATGAAGCTTTCGGATATATAATGTCCCGCCGGAACGATTCGGATCATTATTGGCAGCGACCGAACCGCTTGCATCGATCTGTGTGTTTTTCAATCCGCGGAATTGGAGGTTAGCAACATGCATTGATTCGATTGTGCCGTTGCCCTGCATATTGATATACCATGTTGCATTCGGATTGGCAAACGCAGGTTGCGAACGCATTTGCGGAGCAAAAGCTAATATATCTTTCACCTGGATATGGCTATTTGCTATGTCAACATCTATTTGCGTTCTTGGGAAATTTTCAACCAGGTCTTTGAATGATGCATAATTAAGCAAGGCATATCGCTTCAACTCCGTGCCGGGTGTTTTTAAAATAAGATCTTTCAGATAGGTTTTGGTTTTTGAATATAAAAATTCCGTTTTTAATTCTTCCAGAACAAAACCACTCTGTTCTTTGAAACTTCCTTTTTTGATTTTACCGCCGATTGAGTCTAAAGACAATACGAGATCTTCTGCCTGTAATGTAAATGCTTCTCCCTTCATGTGACCATAATCTATTCCATATCCTGCCCGCGGGGTATTGTCATTATCAAATTGGAGTGTGTTATTATTCAGATCAAGCGCAGCTATTCTTATATTCCAGCCGGCTTCCACCTGGCTTTTTGCTTCCTGCTCCACTTCTTTTTCTACCACTTTGGCCTGTTCTTTTCTTCCCAATCTTATTATTGATGTCGTATTATCTAAAGAAATATTTTTCAGATCAATGACGCGATTGTTTAAGTCGATACTATTGGATTGCACATTTAATTTTCCAAGATCGATCGTAGTGTACATAGCAGAGACATCGTTTCTAAAATCGATCTTTATATTTTCGAGATTTGCTTCTTTAAAAGCCAGCTTCAACGGGTTGAGTTGTTTTGCTTCAACAATATCTTTTATTTCCGGTTCAGGCGTCACCAATGGTTTCGACTGGTAGATCCTTGCCGTCAATCCATTGATATTTATGTTGGGAATATTAAAATTCAAATGCTCATAATCCATTGCATCGATGCGTGTATCCAAATGATCGAGCCATGCTTCCATGTCTGCGCCAATGATCGTGTCTTTGTAGATGACCCGGATCTTATTTAAGGTAACGGAAGGAATTGCGATTGAGTAAACCGAAGTGTCAACAGTATTTAATGCGGTATCTTTTGCAGCAAATGCGTCCACTACAAATTGAAAATTAAAAACTGTGTCAGGCAGAATTCGTTTTACTTTGGCAGTAACACTTTCCAGCGATACGCTATTGACATTTACTTCATTTTTAAATATCAATCGCATCAGGTCAAGATTAGCTTTGATATTACCCCCCGCCAGCAATGTATCTTTTTGCCTGTCTTCTAAGTACACATTTTCTAAAAGAATATCTTTAGGCCAGGTGAAATGAACCCTGCGGATCTCAACTCTTGTTTTTAATTTCTTTTCAAGATAAGCGACTACTTTATTCTTCACTGCGTTTTGTACTGGACCAGTTTGCAATAACAGAAGAATGATGAGAAAAAATAAAATGATGAACAGAACAGTCTTTGCAGCTATTCTTCCAGCCCTCACCCAGGGATTTCTTTTCTTGATTTCCTTATTCATGAAGTCTTCATCAAATCGGTTTGGAATTCGCTGGTTAGTAAGCTTAATAAAGAAAATATCGTGCTAACAATAACTGTGAAAGAAAAAAATAGTGTGGTAAAATTTACACAGTTATAGAGATGAAAAGCCGGTTTCATCCACAACCTGGGCCGCTTATGGCGTGGATTTACTATCTTTCCCGTCCGGTCTTGGCTCACAGCAATAAGCCGGGTAACTTTCTTAAAAGCTTGCCATTATGATCCGATCTAAGATTGCCGGTATCGGTATGTATGTACCCAAAAATGTTTTTACCAATAATGATCTGAAAAAATATATGGATACCAGTGATGAGTGGATCCAGGAACGAACAGGAATAAAAGAAAGAAGATATGCTGACCGTACCGGCGAGACGACTACCACCATGGGTATTGAAGCGGCAAAGATCGCCTTGGAAAGAGCGGGCATTACTGCTCAGGATGTGGACTTTGTTGTTTTTGCTACCATTTGTCCCGATTATTATTTTCCCGGTTGCGGCGTGCTGGTACAGCGGGCTATGCAGATGAAAGAGATCGGTGCCTTGGATGTACGCAACCAATGCAGCGGGTTTGTCTATGCGTTAAGTGTGGCTGATCAATTTATCAAAACAGGGATGTATAAAAACATTTTGCTTATTGCGAGTGAGAAACATTCATTTGGTTTGGACTTTAGTACAAGAGGCAGAAATATATCTGTGATATTTGGCGATGGCGCCGGCGCTGTGGTATTGCAACCAACAGAAGATCCGGATCGCGGAGTTCTCAGTACACATTTACACAGTGATGGTAACAATGCGGAGATACTGGCGATGTATAATCCCGGTACACATGCCAATCATTGGACCAATGGACATAAGCTGGCCGACTTTAAAGATGCCGAGATCGGTGAAATGTTTATGAGCCATGAAATGATCGATCATGCACAGAACTTTCCGAATATGGATGGCCCGGCTGTTTTTAAAGTTGCGGTAGAAAAATTCCCGGAAGTGATACAGGAAGCATTGAGTAAGAATGGTTATTCTCCAGCTGATCTCCGGTTGCTCATTCCACACCAGGCTAACCTGCGCATCTCGCAGTTTGTTCAAAAGAAATTGCGATTGAATGATGACCAGGTATATAACAATATTCAGAAATATGGAAATACAACGGCGGCGTCTATTCCTATTGCCTTATGCGAATCGTATGAAATGGGAAAATTAAAAGAAGGGGACCTCGTTTGTTTGGCTGCTTTTGGGAGTGGATTTACATGGGCCAGTGCATTGTTGAGATGGTAAAATATCATCTCTTATTTTTGCGCTAATGTCCCGCCACATTATCTATATCATCAATCCCATCTCCGGCACCCGAACCAAAAAAGGGATTGAGCAACTGATTGAAAAAAAAACAAAAGAGGCTGATATTTCATTTCAGATCTTTCCATCTGTTGCCAATGGGGATTATTCTTTTCTTCACCCGATTATCAAAGAACAGAAAATAACAGATGTAGTGATCGCCGGTGGTGACGGAACAGTAAGCCAGGTGGTCGGCAGCCTGATGCAATATGATCTGAATTTTGGGATCCTTCCGTGCGGCTCGGGGAATGGGTTGTCGTACACAGCTAAAATCCCAATCAAAACAGAAAAAGCATTGGATATAATTTTTAAAGGCAAGACAGCTGAGACAGATGGTTTTTATGTAAATAAACAATTTGCCTGTATGCTTTGCGGATTAGGCTTTGATGCAAAAGTGGCGCATGACTTTGCACAACAGCCACAACGGGGGTTGACAACTTATATCCGGCAGGTAGTAAAAAACTTTTTCTCTGCAAAAACATATCGCATTGGAATAGAAACAGGCAAAACGAAATTTGAGACTGACACATTTTTTATCAGCATCGCCAACAGTAACCAGTACGGAAACAATTTTACCATCGCTCCACAGGCCAGCTTAAGTGATGGCTTATTGGATGTGGTGATCGTAACCAAACAAAATAAACTGAACATCTTATTGAAAACACTCAGCCAGGTAAGAGGGAAAATAAAATTGCTGACGGCAGAGGAAGCGTCAGAACAAAAAGGCGTTATCTATTTTCAGACTGAAAAGATCTTATTGCGTAATTATTCAAATGCTTTGTTGCATATCGATGGTGATCCCGCTGAAACAAGCACCGAACTTAATATCCACGTAAAGAAAAAATGCTTCCGTCTTATTCAACCCTGACATTTAAAGAATCTATTCCCGCCAGCAATTGTTTATATAGCATCGAACTTTTTTGATTAAAAGGAGAATTAAGCGAATGCAGAATATCTTTTTTCTCCCGTTGTGTAAGATGAAAGTTCAACGCAGCTTTTCCTTCTTCATGTGCAGATGCATACTGGAAATTCAATTTATAAATATTATGCTCCTTGTTTTCTGAATAATACGTGAGTAAATTATTCTGATCGTATTCCATCATTTTATACCAGTTGTGTTGCAGCAGGAAAAATGGTCTTGTCAAGTGATCACTCAGGTCATCAGAAATGTAAGGTTGCTCCCAGCCACCGGCATCCCTGTCGCGGAGCTGAATCATAAGAACCCCTGATGTATTTTCTTTGATCCATTGATCAAAATTTTCAAGGAAACGCAATGCAGTCTCTACTCCAAAATTATCACGTAACCCTGCATCCATTACATCAACGACAGGATCAGAAGGCAGCCAAACATTGGGCAATACCACAGGAAAAGTGGCATTCATGCGCAAGGCTGTTAGCACACGAAGATTATAGGGATTCTGTTTGGCAAAAAAACTTGTAAAGTCAACGGCATCGGGATCGGTAAGCGGCAACCGGATAGAATCCTGTAATCGTTCCATCATAAACCGGATAGGTTGTGTACTGATGATCATTTTTTTTGCATCGCGGGTTATCACCGAGCTAAAAAAGATAAGCGGAATATTTGCTGCAGCTTCATCAGCCTTATAATCTTTTAGCTGTTTATCAAAAAAACCTTTTGTATTCTGGTTGAGCTTCTCTTCAAACGCATAGCCGCGATCTTTTACATATTTATAATTTCCGACATTGAATCTTTGTGCAGGTGAGATCAGGTCTCTTGCAACGAACGAGGAAAAAAGAGGATTCAACAGGTCGCCGGAAATATCATCGATATAATTTTTATCCTGCAGGTTTATATTCTCCCCCCGCAGTTTATGTAAATACATTTCCCTGAAATAAGCGGCGCCGATCATGCCACCTGAAGCGCCTGTGATCAAAAAAGTATTTCTCATGATCTCACCATGGGTGATGCTATCGAGTTGCTGCAGCATGCTTAATGTAAATGTTGCACTGCGGTGTCCGCCGCCACTCACCGCAATTAAGGTGAGCAAAGGTTTTTGAGTTTTTTGTTTGGCTTTCCATCGGTTTAAGATACCGATCATATTGTTACGGTCAGCTTCCTTATTTTTTTCGCTGGCAATGGCCAGTAAATTATCACGGTTGTATTCAGGACGTTCGTTTTTATTTGTATAGTTTAAGCCAAATGCTTTATTGCGCGGATCGATCCACTCTAATTTGTAAAATATATTTAAAAGAAGTGCCAGCAAGACGAGATAAGGAATGCTCCAGTTTTGCAGGAAATAGGTAAAGGCGCCGGCGACCCCTATGCATATCGAAAAGAATACGGTTATGCTTGCTGCGGCCGGAATTTGAAAAAAAGGTTCTTCAAGAAAAAAGCCTATAATGATCAAAAACAAAAAAGCAAAGAATACTGAGAGCACTGCAGCAAAATGATGACGTTTAAAAATGGAAGTCACAAATTGTTTAGTATAGTGCGCCACACTTCTTACATGTCTCAGTTTGCGGGGGGTCTCAAAATACCATTCTACTTTTATCGTGGTTTCATCCAGGTCGGTCAATTGTGCCTCCTGCAAATGTGTGATATATTCTTTAGGGTTATTATATACGGGCATCATTTGCCGGATGATACTTCTGTCAGCCCGGAAAAAATAAATAAATGAAATGATTAAGATAAAGATCAAACCTGCGAGAAAGCCCCCGGCGTAGAAAAGTATTTCCATTCCGGGTACTAATTCTTTGACATGTAAAAAAGACCATGCTTTGATCGCGTAAAACACAAGAAATAAAATAGGGATGATGCTATTATTGATACAGTATTTTAAAAAAGGATTTGTAGTGGCTGCAAGAAAACGAAAATGTTTACTGAATAAAACGAACGTAGTGATATTCCAGCTTACGATGAACATACCAATTGCAACACCGGTAATAACATAACCAAACGTATTAACCGTTCCCATATACTCAGGCGCCAGGTATAATGAATCGGCACCGAATATTTTCATGAAGCTGCCATTGATGGTGCTGAATAGAACAAACCAAAAAATGAGCAAGGCCTGGTATTTCTTGATATGAAGAAATAACAACTGGATAGGAAAAGAATAATAAAAACCGCGGAGCCATGCTTTCATGCAAACAGAGAATGATTGTATTAAAAATAGTACAGATTTACCGCTTGTTCAAATACCTCTCTATCCTAAAGGGGAATAAAAGTCCATTTTAACAAGCTTTACTTAGAAATTGGTAACTGCTTACCACGAAAGATATAAACGATCCAAATAAATGAAAGTAATAACAGCATTGCAATAAATTGATGAATTGCACCAAGCCAAACCAATTTTTTTGTGTCGGGTGAGTATAATACGGTAAAAACACCCAGTACCAGTTGTATCAATGTAATTACAGGCAAAAGCCAATTTGTTTTATTAAATAAGGAAGAAGGATAAGTTAACCTGTATTTCCACCAGCCGGTCATCACCACAATAAAAATAATGTATGCAAGCGTGCGATGTATGAAATGAACAATAAACGGGTTATCAAAGATTGCGATGTTTGATTTGAACTGTTGGTATTCCGGGAAAAACCGGCCGTTGATATCAGGCCATGTAGGGGCGAAAGGCGCCGCTTTTAACCCCGCCATGAAAGCACCATAGATCAGTTGGATGCTCAATAATGCAATTAGCCACAAATAAAATGACCTGATCCTGTTGTCTTCAATAATCTTTTCTTTCGGAACCAGTAACTGTAATGCAAACCATAGCGCATAACAAATAATGCCTAATGCAAGGATAAAATGAATGGCCAGTTTATAATGACTCACATATAACAGCGGGGAATCTTCCAAACCACTTTTTACCATAATCCATCCGACTAAACCCTGTAACAGCCCCAGTAAAAAAAGAATGACCAACGGGTTGATCATTTCCGGTTTAAATTTTTTCTTAACTAAAAAAATAATAAAAGGCACCAGGAAAGCAACTGCGATCAGCCTTGCCCACAATCGATGCAGCCATTCCCAGAAATAAATAGATTTAAAATCGGCTAACGTAAAATAAGAATTTAGCTGCTTGTATTGGGCAATCTGTTTGTATTTGTCAAATGCTTCATTCCAGCCTGCATCATTCATGGGTGGCAGGGCGCCCAGGATTGGCTTCCATTCTGTAATTGATAGCCCTGAACCCGTGAGCCGGGTCACCCCACCCAGCAGTACTTGTATCATCAGCATGAATACACCAATTAATATCCACCAGGCAACTGCACGGTCAGATGAAGCCGTTTTAGTCTCTAACATAGCGGTGGCAAAGGTAGTGTGCAATAAATATTTTATGGAAATTGTTTAAACGGTTTTGTGCAGCTAAAGTCTTTTTAAAAATGTCTCTTTTTATGCATATGAGAAAGATCTTCACCTTATTTATTTTTCTTCAGTATTCATTAATTGGATCAGGTCAGAAAAATTTTTCGAATCGTTTTTTTGATCATTTTGATATCACTGGCTTTGGATATTTTGACGATGCTTCAGATTCAAAAAAGACATGGCAAGATCTTATTTCACATCAAAAAACTGTAACCCCGTATAATTTTGATTCACTTAGAGATACTCGCGGGTGGTTCTATTTTAAAATAAACGGAGGCGCTGGTTTGATGATCAGGTTGCAAAAAGCTCTGGCAAAAAATGCTACAGGTAACTGGCTTAATAATAAATTGGAATGGAGAGCCGGATTAGGCTACCGGCACTTTGCTATGAGCAGCGATCATTTTTCCAATTCGTTTGGATATGGAGGTGACACTACAAAAGCTTATCCAAACGATTTGGTCAATTTTGGATTCAGTCAACATTTTGCGGATGTTCAAAATACCATTGTTTATAAATTTCCACCTTCGAGGAGGGAAAGCGGATATCTCTTTTTTGGAGCCGGGTTTCAATATTCATTATCAGTAAAAAGCAAAATAAAAGAACAGTACGCTGCTACCGAGACAAAATGGAATACGAATCAGAGAGGTTGGAATACTGACACAACAGCATCTTATTCCGAAAAATTTTTCATAAAAAACTCCAGCCATTTTTATTTTTTGATACCAATGGGAATGGAACTAAAATTTTCTGAGTATTTCAGGGTTCAGTTTGAAGCCACTTATTTCTTTCATTTCAGGAATAAGATATTACCTCAGGAAAGTTATTCAGAGGGAGCTATTTTTTCAACAAGTTTGCGGTTTAAATTATAATTTCACGCCAAAGAATTTTTCTTGCTGAACCCTTTTTTCCAGAATCAATTGATAGAAGCGGGCCTTGATGAAGCCGGCCGGGGTTGCCTGGCAGGTCCTGTATTTGCAGCAGCCGTTATTTTACCCGAAAACTTTTTTCATCCTTTATTGAATGACTCCAAACAGGTAACTGAGCAAAACCGGAATGAGCTTCGAAAAGTTATCGAAGCAGAAGCAATTGCCTATGCTGTGGCCAGCGTTGACAATAATGAAATTGATACTATCAATATTCTTCGTGCATCTTTTAAAGCCATGCATCTTGCTGTGGACGCTTTAAAGAAGCGGCCAAAATTATTATTGGTAGATGGCAATCGCTTTATTAAATACAGAAGAACAGCACACAAATGTATCATCAAAGGCGATTCGTTATATGCAAGCATTGCGGCCGCAAGTATTTTGGCAAAGACTTACAGGGATGAATTTATGATGCAATTGCATAAGACATTTCCGCATTATAACTGGGTAAATAATAAAGGGTATGCTACTGAAGAACATCGTAATGCGATCATTCAACATGGCTTAACGTCGTATCACCGGAAATCATTTCAATGTGTGCCTGAAGAACAATTGGAAATTGAATTTTGATCACTCGACATCCAATAGGTCGCCCGTTTTCCTTATTCCGTTAACCTCAAAAGACCGCACAACATAGGCCCTTTCACCGCAGCATTTTATTTTATCTATCCCGAAATTATTCAAACGGTACTCTTTATTTAATGAATGATTTATAATTTTCCAATCACGATCTGCAAAAACGGTTAGAAATAAAGTGGAATAACTGGTATCAGTTGCTGACACAGGAGTATTACTAAAATTGCTGTCGAGCTTTTGAGTGAAATTTGAGCCTGTTTTATAAGCGATCAATGATACAGAATCGGTGTTGATCGCCCTTATATTTCTAAAGCTTATGTTAACGGTTCTGTTGATACATTCCGCTTTACAACAACCATAAATAATAAACACGATAAGGATCAGGGAAAAGAATAAATAACTCCTGGCTGTCATAAAGGAAGGTTTTTATTCTTTGACAACCCGGTTAAATGCAGTGTTGCATGGGGTTTAAATTAAACGATTAAACCTTTTTATTTAATAAATGTCTATTTAATCACAAAAAGCAGAATTATGAAAAAAGTATTAGCCCTCTCCCTGGTATTTGCCTTGTTTACCATTTCGGTTTCAGCGCAAAACGAAAAAACAGAGAACCTTCGCCGCCACCTGGTTGAACAAAGATTACATAACAGGGATATGCGATTCAAACACCAGGGGATGATGAATCAGCGCCGCGAAACCAGGAACCACCAGTTAATGAAACAACACAGGATGCGTAATAATAAAACAATGGGACAAAGAGAAGCGAGGAAAATGAGAATGAACAGGCAACAACGTCACCGTAAAATGATGCTCCGCCGCCACTCTATGCATCGCCGGGTTATTTAACATTTATCAGCAATCTATATTAATGTAAGGATTTGTGAAGCAATCGAATAATGCCATTGGTCAACAGGCCGGTGGCATTTTATTTTTGTCAAATAACATACACATCAATTACAGTAAACGCTTATTTTTGTCTCTATTCGCCAGGACCAAAAAACCATTTCATGCAGCTTTGCTCACTACCTGTTTTGGATGCGCCGGATGCGGAAAGTTTTAAACGGGATTTTTATCATTCCCGGCTTCCCTGTATTATCAGGAATTCAAAACATATCCAGGCTGCAAAAGAGAAATGGAACTGGGATTATTTTAAATCCATTGTCGGTAATACCGAAGTAGGTGTTTATAATAATACTAAAAGCGATGCTTATACCCCTATCAACAAAGCAGACGGGTATATGAAATTTGGTGAATATCTTGACCTCGTTAAGAAAGGACCGGTAGAGCTAAGGATCTTTTTATTCAATATGTTTCAGCATGCACCACAACTGACTTCAGATTTTAGCTGGCCGGATGAGTACATGAAGGGGTTTGTAAAAAAGTTCCCGATGTTATTCGTTGGCGGAGCCGGCAGCATTACACATATGCATTTTGATATTGACCTCTCACATATCTTACATACACAATTTGTTGGCAAAAAAAGAGTATTGTTATTTCCTTTTACAGAACAATATAAACTTTATCGCAAGCCATTCGAAGTTTTATGTCTTGCTGATTTCAGCAATTACAGCGATAATGACCGCAGTAAATTGAATTATGATAATTATCCTGCTGTAAAACTGGCGCATGGTTATGAAGGAGTGCTTGAACATGGCGATACCTTATTTATGCCGGGTGGCTACTGGCATCATATGGAATATTTGGAAAGTGGATTTGCTATGAGCCTGCGGGCATTGAATCCATCATTAACTCAAAAGATAAAAGGCTTGTGGAATATTGCAGCTATGCGTAACATCGATACACTCTTCAAAAAAACAATGCCTCAAAAATGGTATAGCTGGAAAGAAAAGAAAAGCAGGGCTGCTGCAGAAAAAGCATTAGAGCTTAATTGATCACCCACACTTCATTACCTTTTAATAATTTGTCAAGGTCCGCCGTCTTTTTTGCTTTAGCCTCTTCTATTTGCATTGCCATCACATCTTCGTAACATGTACGATCAGTTTGATAGAATACGCCAAATGGTCTTGGCAAATGACCTCCAACAGACGGATTATCGAATATGCGGACAAGAATTTGTGCTTTGTAAACATCATGGTCATCATGAACCCAGCAATCATCAGCGCTAAAACCATCGCTGAAGTTTACAACCTTTGGCGTAAAACCGTCCAACTTTATTCCTTTGTCATTATTAGCGCCAAAGACTAAAGGCTTGCCCTGCTCAAGAAATAAAACTTCATTTGCTTTGGTTCCTTTTTCTGTAAAAATTTCAAATGCTCCATCATTAAAGATGTTACAGTTCTGGTATATTTCCAGGAATGATGCACCCTTATGTTGATGAGATCTTGTAAGCATGGATTGCAAATGTTTGGGATCACGATCCATCGTCCTTGCGACAAATGTTGCATCGGCGCCCAGTGCTAATGCTAAAGGATTAAAAGGATGATCGATGCTTCCGAAAGGAGTTGACTTGGTTATTTTGTTTACTTCTGATGTAGGAGAGTATTGACCTTTTGTCAAACCATAGATCTGGTTATTGAACAAGAGAATATTTACATCAAAATTTCTTCTCAGTAAATGAATCGTATGGTTTCCCCCGATACTCAACCCATCGCCATCACCGGTCACGATCCAAACACTCAATTCAGGTCTTGATGCTTTAAGTCCGCTTGCTACAGCAGTAGCACGACCATGGATGGAGTGCATACCATATACGTTCATATAGTACGGAAAACGGCTGCTGCATCCGATACCTGAAATGATAACAATGTTTTCTTTAGGTATGTTCAGGGAAGGCATTATTTTTTGCACTTGAGCAAGGATGGAATAATCACCGCAACCCGGACACCAGCGTACTTCCTGGTCGGTTGCAAAATCCTTCGCGGTCAGGGTGGGGGCTATTGGGGCTGCGCTCATAATCTTTAGGTTGATGACAAAAATATAGAATAACGAAGAAGAAACAAGTGACCTGACACATCGAATCAGGGAAAATTCACAAAAGCTTCAGAAATGGTTTTATCCGTTTTATTTAGTATTTACCAGCTCTTCCCAATATTCTGCTGCCCTTCTTGTATGAGGAATGACAATCGTGCCACCAACAATATTTGCTACTGCAAAAATTTCATACATCTGGTCGGTTGTTACACCCAGCTCATGGCTTTTTCCTAAATGATATTTGATACAATCGTCACACCGAAGCACCATACTTGCCACTAAACCCAGCATTTCCTTTGTTTTTTTATCCAACGCACCTTCATCATACGTATTCGTATCTAAATTCCAAAGCCGTTTCATCACCAGGTTATTTTTACTGAGTATCACTTCATTCATCCGCGCCCGGTAATCATTAAATTCCTTTACAAGATTTGACATGATCTGTAGATTTTTAGGGGTTTATGTTTATAAATTAAGAGGTTTCCCTGTTCACTCGTATTTATCCGAAATTAAAAAGCAAAGAAAACAACTTTCACCTTTTCGTAGAATTACATTTTGATGACTGCACTTTTGCTGAATTTTCCTGTTAAGACTGATTATCAAGCACTACAGTTCACCTGACCTCGTTAATATTGTATTCGGATCAGCAGATCATTATCTGCTTTATCCAAGAAAAAACCATTAACCAGATGAATTGGGTTCTTATAATGAATATCGTGGCATCGATTGCGCTGCTGGCGCCAATCGTTACAATTATTGCTACACGGCTGAGTTTGCATAAAACATTTCCGTTCCTGCTTTTCTACTACATTATCACCTTCGTTTATAGTATTATGACTGGCGATTTTATCGCATTCAATGATAAAGTCAAATATTATTTTGGTATAACAAATAATATACTCGATGGTCCTCTTATGCTTGGGTTTCTTATTTTCATGAGCTTTTCTTTAAAACAAAAGAAAATTCTTAAAGCTCTCTGGACCGGGTTGGCCCTATTTACAATCATCACCATTGTGTTTACGGGTTACAATATAAGTGCCATCCGTATCGTATTAGGTCCTTCTATTCTTTTTACATTTATATTTTGCATCATCTTTTTTGCCCATTATACAAAGATCATCCTGCATAAAGCAAGCGCAGGTGTAGGAAAGGTTCTCATTTCTGCTGCACTGATCTTTGCTTATGGAACTTATGCAGTGATCTATTTTCTTTATTATGTTCTCCGGTCAAAGAATATTGAGGATGCATTTCTTATTTATTTCCTTGCCAGTATTTTTTCTGCCGTTCTTTTAAGTGTAGGTGTTTTTTATGAAGCCAAACGAATGAGACGTATAAAAGAGGTGATACAGGCACGCAAAGAAATAGCCCTTATCTATGCTGAAGAAAAAAATAATCCTTCCCCGCCGAAAAAGAGTCAATCGCTGGATGACTTATTTGGTTTCGATCCCTCAGAGATGATACCGGGATTCCGCAATTAATTTATCAGCGATCCTCCTTCTTGCTTCTTTGCAATTAAAAGGTTCGGCTTTTGTAAAACGTTTTAATCCCAACAGGATCATTCTTTGTTCGTCCCCGTCTGCGAACGAATTGATGGCATCTTTGCCAAATTTATTTACGATATCTGCCGCATCATACAAATAAGTTCTCATGATATCGAGTTGCGTGCTGCAGGCGGCTTCTCCTTTTTTGTCAACCATTTTCATAACGCGTAACAATACACTCTCGGCATTGTAAGTTTGAATAGCCATGTCAGCAATATTCATTAAGATCTCTTGTTCGTTCTCTATTTTCGTCATCAGTTTTTGTACTGCAGCGCCGGCTGCCAGTAATATTGCTTTCTTAAGATTGGCGACCAGTTTCTTTTCTTTTGCAAATGCTGTTTCATCATCGCTGCCAAAATCAGGAATGCTCATCAGTTCTTTGGAGACTTCCATTGCAGGGCCCATTAAATTCAATCGTCCCTGCATGGCTCTTTTTAATGTCATATCCAGCGTAAGCAAACGATTGATCTCGTTGGTGCCTTCATAGATGCGGTTGATCCTTGAGTCACGATAAGCCCTGGACGCATTATACTCGGCACTAAATCCATTACCACCATGTATTTGTACACCTTCATCTACTACATAATCCAGTGCTTCACTTCCATCTACTTTCAACATAGCACATTCAATCGCATATTCTTCGGCACCGCCTAACATTGCTTCATTAAATGGTTTACCGGCATCAAACAACTCATGTTCCTTATCTGAGATCCATTGTGCGGTACGATACAATGAACTTTCCCCTACAAAAATCCGGATAGCCATTTGTGCCAGCTTATATTTTATAGCACCAAAATTGGCGATCGGTTGTTTGAATTGTTCCCTTGTTTTGGCATATTCAATTGAATTGGTAATGCTACGCTTTGACCCGCCTATTGCTGCTGCCGCCAGCTTCAGGCGACCGATATTTAAAATATTAAAAGCAATGCGATGGCCTTTGCCGACCTCCCCCAATAAATTTTCAGCGGGCACTTTACAATCCTGGAAATACAATTGAACAGTGGAAGAACCCTTGATACCCATTTTATGTTCTTCGGGTCCTTGCGTAAAACCCTCTGTTCCTCTTTCAACAATAAAACCTGTAAAGTCTTTTCCATCCACTTTTGCAAATACAGTGTACACATCGGCAAAACCGCCATTTGTGATCCAGCATTTCTGCCCGTTTAAAATATAATATTTACCATCATCACTCAGTTTAGCAGCTGTCTTTGCACCTAATGCATCGCTGCCACTATTGGGCTCCGTCAAACCGTATGCACCGGTCCATTCGCCACTGATCAGTTTCGGAATATATTTTTGTTTTTGCTCAGGCGTACCGAAATATAAAATAGGCAAGGTGCCAATGCCCGTGTGGGCAGCAATGGCAACGGAAAATGAATGACCCGCACCAAGGTATTCATTCACGATCGTTGAAGTGACAAAATCTTTTCCCAACCCACCATACTCTTCAGGAAAGGCGACAGAAAGCAAACCCTGCTCACCGGCTTTTGTCACCATGCTTTTCATCAATCCCGGTTCAAGGTTGTCGATGCGATCAATATTTGGATACACTTCCTTGTCCAAAAATTGATTACACATATCTTTTATCATCAGTTGCTCTTCTGTAAAATCTTCCGGCGTGAAAGTTTCAAATGCTGATGATTCTTTTATCAGCCATTCACCGCCTTTCATCCCGATAGCTATCGGGACTGCTGATTTTTTTACTTCGGTGCTCATATTATCAGGTTTAAAAAGTTTAAAGTTTAAGTTATGGATACTCATCACCAATCACTCATTATTCATTATTTCAAATTATCGTATACGATCTGTAACACTTCTTTACAGACTTCAATTTTTTCAGGTGGTACTGATTCTAATGCTTCATTCAAAGTTTCTTCAGCCAGTTCCATTGTTTGTTCCTGGAGTCTTATCGAATGTTTCGTCACAAAAATTTTATTGATGCGACGGTCAGAATCAGATGCAACACGTTTCACCAGGTCCAGTTTTTCCAAATTATCAACCAGTCGTGTTATACTTGGCTTATCCCGGAATGTTGCATTACATAATTCCTGCTGGCTGATGCCATCTTGTTTCCATAGATGATATAATACGCTCCATTGCTCGATCGTAATGTTCAGGCTAGCATTATTGAATTTCTTCTGCAATCTTCGTGCTATTGCAGTTGATGCTTTGCCGGTAACAAAGCTGTAAAGCTCTCCTTTCTTAAAATGGTTGTTTGGCATATAGTTGTTTATACAACTATTCAAAATTAACTATAACTTTGGAGCGGCCAAATCTTTTTTGAATAAAAATTTGTGAAGCAGTTGGAAGTTCGGTTTATTACTTATAAGAATTCCCGCATTTACCGGTACCGCTTTGGCAGCGGCGCTCAGCCTGTCATTTGCTTTCATGGCTACGGTGAAAGTGGTAGTAATTTTTCATTTCTTGAGGAGTATGCAAAGGATCAATTCACTTTTATTACTATAGACCTCCCATTTCATGGCAAGACGGAATGGAAGGAAGGATTGGATTTCGGTTGGAGAGATCTGCAAACTATTATTGAGATCATCTTCGCGGAGAATGATAAACAAGAAATTAAAAACAATAAACCAATCCTGTTAGGTTTTAGTTTAGGTGGCAGGATGGCGTTAAGTTTTTACCAGGCCATTCCCGGCCAGGTAAAGAAAGTTATACTATTGGCACCAGATGGACTGAAAGTAAATTTCTGGTATTGGTTAAGTACCCAAACATGGTTAGGGAATAAATTCTTTTACTTCACAATGCACTATCCCGGCTGGTTCTTTGGATTTTTAAAAGCGTTAAAAGGGTTAAACCTTGTAAATACAAGCGTTTTCAAATTTGTAAAACATTATATCGATAATAAAGAAGTAAGACTTGAATTGTATAACAGATGGACCGGCTTACGAAAATTAAAGCCTAACCTTTCTAAAATAAAATCACTGGTTATTCAGCATAAAATTCCTTTTCAGTTAGTTTATGGTCGTCATGATAGGATTATGCTTTCTTCAGTCGGTGAAAAATTCAGGAGGGGAATAAAAGATCATTGCAGCATTTCAATTATAGAAAGCGGTCACCAGGTGCTGCATGAAAAACATGTAAAGGAAATAATTAACCAGTTAGTTAGCTAACTACCGATGCTTCGCTCAACGCTTTCTTTACTGCTGAAACGATCTTTTCTCCTTTCTCTTTGATTTGTTCATCCGACCACAATAAACCAATAGAAGTGGAAATGCAACGACTCATAACAGCATCACTTGCCCTGAAATCTTTGTTTGCCTGCTGAAGCACCGCCAGCTTTTGTGCTTCACTTAAGCAATTAAGTGTAGTACCCTGTTTCAGGTGATCCCATTTACGGATATAATGCCAGTTATTATCAAACCAATAAAAATTGCCAGCTAAAACGTCCTGTGCTTTTAATTCGGCAACAACAGCCCTTGTAATTTCTTCTGTTGGTAAGAACCAGCTTAAGAATGTACAACTGTCACCTGCAGGATCGGGAATTCTTCTGAATGAAATCTCCGGAACCTGTGAAAGAATATTTTTTAAAGCAGTATGATTTTTCTTTTGTATGAATAAAAACTTATCCAGTTTTCTTATTTGTGCCAGGCCAACTGCAGCGTGCAATTCTGAGATACGAAAGTTATAGCCAATAAAAGGATGGAGATCCGCACCCCGATCCGTTCCTTTATGATCATGCCCGTGATCTGTATAACCATCACATTTGACATATATATCTTCCTTATTCGTCATTACCACACCTCCTTCTGCACAGGTGATCGTTTTTACAAAATCAAAACTAAAAGTGCCGGCCGCTCCAATCGTTCCCAGCATTTTTCCTTTATAAGAAGCGCCGATGCTTTGACAGGCATCTTCCAGTAAGATCAGGTCATGCTCTTTGCAAATGCTAACCAATGTATCCATATCCGCCATGCTGCCACACATATGCACCGGCATTACCGATTTTGTTTTTGATGTAATGGCTTTTTTTACAGCTTCAGGATTTAATGTCAATGTATCATCAACATCAACAAGCACGGGGGTAGCACCCACGCTCAGCACTGCTTCAAAACTTGCAACAAATGTGAACGAAGGCATGATCACCTCATCACCGGCGCCAATACCCAAAGCCGCCATTGCTGTTGTTAGTGCAGACGTACCGCTTGATGTCAATTGAGCATAGTTGCATCCGAATGTTTTACAAATTGCTTCTTCCAGTTCTTTACTTTTCCAAATCCCTTTGCGCGGACCATCGAATCCATAGCGCATCAGGATACCGGTTTCCAATACATCATTTACTTCTTTGCGTTCTTCGGCGCCCCAGAGTTCAAAACCTGGCATGAGACAATTATTTAAAATTTAATATATCAATTGAAATATCCGGCAAAGATAAATGATTCACTTTTTTGGAGGCAGCCATTCCATTACAGGAACTTGTGCAGGCATCCTGTAATAATTATTTTTCAAACTATCACACCAGCCATTAGGATTATTATTAAAGGATTTGCTGCTGAAATAAATACTGCCCTGTACGTTGTTGTACTGCCGTAAAAGTTTTATTTGGTTAGGCAGTTCGTCTGGTTTTCGCCATGCTGCATTCGTTGGTGAATTGCCGGCAGTTCGGTAAATGCCATGACCGATATATAAATGGCGACCATAAGAATTTTTGCTCCACCAGTCTAATAATTTTACATAATCAATTTTTGGATGACCAATTTCGAGATACAGTTGCGGTGCTACATAATCGATCCATTTTTCTTTGAGCCATAATAAAATATTTGCATAGAGATCATCATAATTGGTTTGTCCGGCCTGGCTATCGCTACCGTTTGGATCTTTGTCCTTATTTCTCCACACACTGAAAGGCGAAACCCCAAATTCGACCCATGGCTTTTCTTTTTTTATTACAATACTGATTGCTTTAATAATTGAGTCGACATTACTGCGGCGCCAGTCTTCTTTATTCAACGGACTTTTTGAATTCACATAAGAGATCGAATCGGGGAATTCCCGCCCCGCAATACGGTAAGGATAAAAATAATCATCCATATGTATAGCATCCACATCATAGCGACTTACAATATCCTTCACAACATCTATCACAAACTGCTGCGCCAGTTTATTAGCCGGATCAAAATATTTTTTATCGCCATATTCCAAAAACCATTCAGGGTGGATCTTCGTAATATGTGAAGGACCTATAGATGATGCGCCAATTTTAAAATCTGCCCGATAAGGATTA
>Ga0105249_10000562_pt1 | contig 34184 bp, 49 predicted proteins | sample KBSS44metaG_FD_81522 | JGI IMG/M metagenome (GOLD analysis project Ga0105249, IMG submission 81522) | Switchgrass rhizosphere microbial communities from Kellogg Biological Station, Michigan, USA - KBS S4-4 metaG | ecosystem: Host-associated > Plants > Roots > Rhizosphere > Soil | place...
CAATTCGGACCATCCCAAGGTCGGAGCAGGTGGAACGGGCAAAGATCCGAATGCGGAACCCACCGATGAGGAGAAAGCAGACATGCTCATCGCGGACTATGAGAGTACGACGGGAGTCGACTTCAAGAAGTCCAAAGCGGCCTAACAATTTTGTCGCGGGGGCCGGTTGCTCCCGCCAGATAGGGAGATTGAATTATGGGCGATCGGCAGCTTGCAGGCGGTTACGATGTCGTTGGTACATTCGTGCCGATTCAGCTTTGGGCTGGAGAACCAAACGGTCAGAGCACGCAGGGTGTTGCGGCGGCTGGCTACACCTTCGGACAGGTCAACGAACGAAACGAGACCTATCTGTTCGCGATTGTCGCTGAAGTCGGCGGCAAGCTCGTTCCTTGGAACCCGCTTCTCAGCGACAGCTATGACGATTATGCGAGCGGCACGCTCACGATCGCCAACGCGGTCCCGGTCGCAGGCGACAAGTTCACGGTCAACGGCCACGATATCACTTTCCGCGCTGCGGCCGATCCGGATCTCTTTGAGGTTACGATCGGTGCTACGATCGCCGCGACTGCGACCGCTCTCTCGAACTTCATCAACGCACATCGCGAAGAGTTCGGCGTCGATGAAGTCATTGCCAGCGCGAGCAGCGGCGTCGTGACTGTGCGGTCTCCGGGAACCGCAGGCAACGCCGTCACCCTGGCCAAGACCTTCGCGACGAGCGCCAACGGTGCGGTCTCGGGTGCTACGCTCTCGGGAGGCACGGATTCCGATGCTCGCCCTGGCGGACCCGCGCTTCCGATCGGTATCTTGCCGCATGCGCTCGATACCACGTCGGCAGGCTACAATGCGGATGTGGACACTCCGTATTTCATCTCGGGGCATTTCAACTATGATGCCTTGGATGTGCCGGAGGGTACGACCTACGCAGAGTTGAAGGCGTTGTTCAATCGGACGCCGATCAACATTCAGAAGCTTTATTGAGGGATTTGTCGCCGACGCGTAAGGACCGAATGCGCTAAGGATAGATAGGGAGACTACCAGAATGTTCGATCTTTACAGCACGGCGACACTCCTGAACGTCGTCAGGATTGTTCCCATCGAGTCATCTTATTGGCTCGATAACTATTACACCGGGGGCGTGATGACGTTCACCACGGAAGAGATCATGTTCGATAAGATTCGTACTTATCGTCGGATCGCTCCGTTCGTGTCGCCGGTTGTGCAAGGTCGCGTGGTTCGGTCGCAGGGTTTCGAGACGCAGGCTTTCCGGCCCGCGTACAGCAAGCCCAAGCATGTCGTCGATCCGAACCGCACTTTCAACCGCGTTCCAGGTGAAGGCTTCGGTGGCGAGATTTCGCCAGCCGCGAAATGGAACGCTGCCGTCGTCGATAACATGGCGGAAGAGCGCGTCATGATCCAGCGTCTCTGGAACTGGATGGCGGCGATGTCGATCATCTACGGCAAGACGACTGTCAGCGGCGAGGACTATCCGACGCAGGTTGTCGACTTCCGCCGTGATGCCGGCTTGACCCGCATCCTGACTTCCACGGCTCGTTGGGGCGAGGCTGACGCCGATCCTCTGAAGGACATTGCGGATCTCCGCACTCTGTCTTTCCAGAAGTCGGGCTCGACCATTACGCGCCTGACGATGGGTCTGGAGGCGTTCGATCGCTTCTATGCCGATCAGAAAGTGCAGGACTTGCTCAAGGGCCAGGAGATCGGCAACGTCGCGCGTACGTCGGACTCGCAGCTCTCTGCCTTCGGTTCCACGGATACGCCGTATGAATATCGCGGCGTGCTTCAGGGAGCCAACGGTCAAGGTCGCCTCGAAGTCTACACCTACAATGAGCAGTACGACGACGAGAACAATCAGCCGGTCAACCTCATGTCGACCTATGACGTGGTCGGAACCGGCCCTGGCATCCGTGGCGTGCGCTGCTTCGGTGCCATCCGTGACAAGCGGGCCGGCCTTCAGGCTCTACCCATCTTCCCGAAGATGTGGGATCAAGAAGATCCGTCGCTCACTTACACCATGTCGCAGAGCGCTCCGCTCATGGTGCCGAGCAATATCGACAACTCGTTCCGGATTGTCACCACAGACGGTCTGTGATCCGAAGTAACTTCTAGGGAGTTTTGAAGATGGCAAAGAGTAAGATGTTGGTTCTGGTTCCCACTGTCAGCGTGATCGTCATTCGTGATGGTAAGCGCAAGACGGTGGAACCCGGCAAACCCTTCGAGTTCACACCGGAGGAAGTCGAGAACACGAAGCGGGTGATGGCATCTGCGTTCCGCGCTCCTGTGAACGAGACGTTGGAACCCGACGATGGCGATGAGGACGGCGGCGCAGCTCCCAGCGATGAGGATGGCAAGACCGACGACACGGCAGCGAATGCCAAGTCGAAGCGGAAGGCCAACAAATCGCCGTCTGACGACGACAAGACGGACGAAGACGACGATCTTTAATGTCGATTGCTGATATTAAGCTCGAAGCCCGCCAAGCGATTCATAGTCGCTTGGCGGAGTCGTGCACGTATCAGGATAATTACACAGCGCCAGTTCCGCTCACGGTTCGGTTCCATACGAAGGCGAAGTTACTTCAGGGTGACACCGATGGGCTCTCGATCATGGAAAACGTCGAGAAGCTTGTCTTCAGTCAAGAGGAACTTGACGCACTCGACATCGACTTGATCACAGGCGGTGTCGTCATCATCGAGAAGTTCGCCATAACTCTTGTGTTGGATCAACCCGTGGACGGGGATGGTCCTTTCAATGTTTATTGGACGGTCACGAGAAGCGCATGACGTTCAGCGTCGACATCTCCGGTCAACTTGAGTTGGAATCCTTTCTTGAGGCCGCGCCGGCTGTTACACGGCAAGCCGTGGCCTTGGCAATGAATGATGTGTTGAGCGGTTCCGGTCTTGCTCGCTATCGTGGATCTATCAACGAGCAAGTCAATTTCCCGACAGGTTATGTTAATGATCAGCGGTTCGGCATGGATAAACGTGCCACACCTTCGAACTTGACTGCATCCCTTGTCGGCCGGCAACGCCCGACAAGTTTAGCACGCTTCGCTACAAGCGGGGTAATCGGGGCTAAGGGCGGTGTCTCGGTCAAGGTCAAAAAGGAAGGCTCTACGACGCGCATGCCGAGTGCCTTCCTCGTGAAGCTGAAGGCCGGTACGGCGTCGATCGCGGACAACTACAACGTTGGTCTCGCGATCCGTCTTGCCCCTGGCCAAACGCTTAACAAAAAAGACACGTCGCAGATGGTCCATCTCGATAAGAATGTCGTGCTTCTCTATGGACCGAGCATCGATCAGATCTTGAATAACTCTGTGATCGATAAGGATACGCCGGAAGTCGTGAGCGATGTTGCGACTGAGTTCTTCCGTCAGTTCGCGAGATTGAGCAATGGCTGATTCGAAGCAACTTCGCGTCCTGAAGAAGTTGACGGCCCATCTGGAAGGAACTTCCGGATATTCGGATTTAAGAGTCATCCGTGGCTTGACCGTGATCACCGCGAAGTTCGCGGCGGACAATGAGACGGTGATCTCCATCCTTGAAGCGCCACGCCCGATCGTCGGGTCGCCGGCTGATGAGGAAGGAACGATTCGAGATGAGATATGGACCTTGCTTTTGCAGGGTTTTCCGGTCGACGACAAAGACAATCCAAGCGATCCGGCGTACGCATTAAAGGCAGCGGTCGAAGCTAGACTTGCAGAGATTGTAATATTGCCGACAAACGGCGCTCTTCGTAAAGATCCTCTTTATAGATTGGGCGGCGATATTATGTCTATGACAATCGGGCAAGGCGTGGTAAGACCGCCCGAGAACGGGTCTTCCCGGCTCGCGATGTTCTATCTTCCTCTGATCATTCGGATGAAGACAAATGTCGCCGATCCGTGGGGTTGAGTTGACTAGGGAGATATCCAATGGCTGATGTTGAAGAAATGAATTATGTCGTCGGCCGTGGCCGGCTCTTCTTTGGGCAGTTCCCGAAAGGCACCAAGAAGGCACGTGGCCAGCTTTACTTCGGTAACACGCCGGCTCTTTCTACTTCGCAGTCGGAACAGACGCTCGATCACTATTCGAGCGAAGGCGGCATCCGGATTAAGGATGCTTCGGTTTCACTTCAGAACGATTCCAGTGGCAGCTTCCAGTGCGATAATATTTCGCTGGAAAATCTGGCACTCTGGTTTCGCGGGCAGAAAGTCAGTCGCATCGAGGCCGGCTCGACCCTAGCCAGTGCGACCGTTACGTTCTCGACCGCAGTTCCCGCCGATGGCGATTCCGTAACCATCAATGGCAACGCGATCACTTTCAAGACGGCCAATCCGGTCGGCATGCAGGTCTTGATCGCCGCTACGATTGCAGCGCAGGCAACCGCACTGAAGGACTTTGTCAACGCGCTCTCGGCTTCACTCGGCGTTACCGCTACGTCATCGGGCGCAGTCGTCACCCTCCATGCAGTTGAACCCGGTACGGATGGCAACGCGATCACGCTCGCCAAGAGCGGGACCAACATCGCGGTGTCGGGTGCAACGCTCGCGGGCGGTACGGATGTCACCGAGACCTTCGATAACGTTCAGCTCGGAACCTGGCTTCAGCTTGGCGTTACTGAGGACACTCCGCAGGGCGTTCGCAATGTCGGCTCGGTGGATATCACAGGTGTTGATCCTGACAGCTACGTCGTCGAGGAAGCGACCGGCCGCATCTATCTCAACAGTGACGCTTCCGACATTCTCGATACGGGCTCGATCGACGTGACCTATGGCGTTCGCTCGCAGACCGAGAACGTCGTGATCGCCAAGGGCGAGCCGATTTATGGCGAGCTTCAGTTCATCGCGGACAACGCGGCAGGCGAGAATAAGGACTACTTCTGGCCGTATATCCGGCTCACCCCGGATGGCGATCTTCCCCTCAAGGGCGACGATTGGCAGGCAATGACCTTCAACTTCGAGATCCTGAAACGGGATTCGGTCACAGAGCGCCAATACATCACAAGCCGCCCTGGTTGATATTCCTCGCTAGTTCAGGCATAGGAAGGGGCGGCATCAATCCGATGTCGCCCTTTTCTTTAGCGAGGGAAGAAAATAATGTCATGGGACGGCTACCAAACACCAACAAGCGAGCTAGTCATAGGCAAGGACAAGAAGGGCCAACCCATCATGGGTTCCGTCCGTGGCCTGAATATCGATGACTTCAGCGTTCTCCTGGCCAATCACCTTGAAGTGATCACGGAAGCGGCAGCTCTGTACGCCGAGAAGAACGTCAAGATCTTCAACGAGGTTTCTCTACAAAAATTCACGCTGCTTGTGATCCAGCGGTTTCCTACGATCGTGACGGAAGTTATTTCCATCGCAGCGGACAATCCCGCACTTCGGGAGAAGAAGCTTCATCTCGGGTTGCAGATGACAGCTATGGCGGAGATCGCCAGGCTGACTATCCAAGACGCGGGTGGCCTGGGAAACCTTTTAGCGATCCTCGGAGTAGCGCTGACAGGAGCGCTGGAGGACGGGCAAGCCGAAGGGTCGCTAGAATCAATGAAGCTCCGCCTGTCTCACGTATTTACTGGAGGCTCAGAGAGGACGTTAGCTTCCTGATTAGTGAAGGTCATGTTTTCGCCAACAAGTATCCGTGGGGAAAGGTGATAAGTGAAGCTGATATTGTACGTAGGCGAGTAAATGCTAGAACGGCTTCAGATGCCTCCGTTCAGCACGCGGTGCATGCTGCGGTCCACAGTAGCGAGAAGAAAGCCCATCGCGATTTGGAACGCTTATTGAAGAGGTTGAACGGCGATGGCTGACGCGCTTACGAAACGTGACATTGAGATGATCTTTCGGGCCGAGACGCAAAGCGCGACTCGGCCTATTCAGGATCTCAAAAAAGGTGTCGCGGATCTTAGCAAGACCCTCGCCGAACAGGTCAAAGCCGCTGAACGGGGCGAAGGCTCGATCGAAGCCCTGGCTAAGACGGTCAAGGATCTCAAAGCCGCGCAAGATGAACTTGGCACGGCGCGCTCGCTTCTAACGTCCCTGAACAGCCAAGTTGCCGCTCTGGAGAAGGCGCAGCAAAAGGCGAAGGAAGCGGCCGACAAGTACGAAGCACTCAAGACGCAGGCCGACGCAGCAGATAAACCGACAAAGCGGCTCTCTCAGAGCCTTGAGGCCGCTGGCAGGGCCGCGAGCGCCGCCGCAGAGAAAGAAGCGCTCCTGACGGCTCAGGTGGCAGAATCGAGGACACAAATCGAGGGGATCATAGGTCCCGTCGATAATTTCCAAGCAGCTTTCAGGGATGTCGCTGTTTCCTCGAAGACGATCGCACAAGGGCTCGCGGTCGCCGGCACGGCCACGGAAGAGTATAAGGTCAAGCTCGCGGGTGTCTCAGAGGCGGAAAAGAAGCTCGCCGAGAACGATGCTTTCCAAGCGGCCGGCAAGCGTGCTGGCTTGCTGCAATCGCAGATTGATTACCTCTCTCAATTCCAGAACCGCGTTCAACTCCTGGCCGAAGCAGAGCGGGAGCTTCAGCAACAAAATACGAACTTCGATAAGGCGTTGTCAGCGCAGTCCGCTAAGGAAGGCGCTGCGAATGTTAGTGTGCTCCGGTCTCAGTTCGAAGCGGCCTTCGCGGAGCAAGAGCGGCTGGAGCGCGTCGGCGCATTCCAGAAGGTCGCACAGGACGCCAAGGAAGCTGCTTCCAATGTCGATCGATTCGCTGCGACGATCGACAGCTCGGCCGCGAATGCAACCCGACTATCCGAAGCCATCTTCAAGATCGTGGCTCCGTCTGCGTCGGCCGCGAGCAATCTTCAGGAAGTCGGAGCTGCGGTCGATAAGGCAGAAGCGGCGCTCGGAGGCGGCAAGCTTCGGATCGCGCAATATCAAGAAGCGCTTAACGGTGTCGATCAGGCTATAGCCGGTCTTAATCGGCAGGCGGCTCAAGTTGATGGCTACCGCAAGCAAGAAGCTGCGTTGCAGTCGGCCACGGTGAAGTTCCAAGAGCTGCAAACGCAAGTAACCGTGCTCGCGGATAAGATGCTGACGGCCGACGCCCCTTCCGGTGAGATGGTGCGGGATCTCAAGAACCTTGAGACGGCGTTGACGGCGGCCGGCTCCGCGATGCAGCGCGAGGACGCGAGGCTTCAGGAACTAGCGGCAAGTCTCAGCCGAGCCGGCATTGATGTCAAGCAGCTCGACAACGTCGAGAAGCAATTGATCACGACGGCCGAGAGAGCGGCGAAGGCTCAAGCTCAGTTGTCTGCCAAGACGGGACGCGGCGGCGCAGGCGGCGGTTTTCTCGGGCTCAATCCTTATGAGCTTCAGAACCTATCGTATCAAGTCAACGACGTTTTCACGTCGCTTGCATCCGGCATTCCGATTCAACAAGTAATCTTCCAACAAGGCGGACAGATAGCGCAGCTATTCCCCGGAATGTTCGCGTCGATCGCTGCACAACTCGGCCTTGTTATTCCGCTTCTCGGTCTTGCCGCCGCAGGGTTTCTATCAATCAGCCGTGCTCTATCTCAGATCCAACAACAGCGGGAGGCAAAAGGCTTCCTGGCCGGTCTTGGAGATGATTTCGGGTACACATCGGAGCAAATCGTAAAGGCTCAGAAGAACTTGAGGGACTTCGGGGCGTCGGCCGACGACGCCAAGAAGGCAGTTCAAACCTTCGTGAAAGAAGGAATCAACCCGAAGCAGCTAGATGACTTCAGTCGTGCGGCGCTCAATGCTAGCGAGTATCTTGGTATAAGTTTACCAGATGCCGCCAAGAAAATGACTGAAGCGTTTCGTGGCGGCAAGGATGAGGTTTTAAAGCTTAACGAGGAATTTCCGTTCCTTAGCAAAGCCGAGTACGATCACATCCGGGCTATGAAAGATAGCACGGATCAAAGCGAGATTCGGCGAATCGCTTTCGAAGCTTTCTTCAAGAAGATGTCTGAAGGTGCTCAGAACCTTGAGGGACCCTGGGCTCAGTCTACACGGACCTTTTCTAAGGCGTGGAATGACATGCTTGATGCCATCGCGGCCACGGGTGTTATCGATATCGCCAGCAAAGCGCTCAGCAACCTGACGCTAGGCTTAGCCGGATTCATTAATCTTTTCGGCGAATACCGTAAGCAGTTGAATAATAACCTTTTCGGGGCCGGCGCACCGCGTAGTTTATCTGAAGCTTTCTTCGGTAATCCTCGCCAGGATAAGCGTACATTTAGTCAACTTGTTGATGCCGCGATCAAGGATACTGCTAGTCAGATGCAGAAGATCCAGAACCGATTCTCGGCGCAGAGTGCGCCAGGAGATCCGGGTAAAGGTCGCAAGGAGCAAGACAAACAAGACAAAGCCGCAGAGAAAGAGGCTGAACGGTTAGCAAAAAAGCGGAAGCGTGAAGCCGAAGAACTAGCTCGTCAGCTCGAAAGCGAATCCGATCAGCTAACGTCTTCGCTCGATCGTATGACTGCGGCGGCGCTGAAAGCGCAGAACGCTACACTCGATCAGGAATTGGCTAATGCCCGAAAGGCGATCGATGAGCAGTACAAGCCGCTTTATGATCGTTTGAATGACTTCACGAAGAAGTTCGGCGCGAAGACCCCAATCAACGGCATCAGTCAAGCGGCCTACCGACAGCAGCTCGACGCCAACAAGGCGATCTTGGCGCAAGAAGCGCAGCTCAAAGTCTACGAGGAAGACGTTAATAAGGCACTGGCCGAACGTCAGAGGCAGCTTGATGCCATTCAAACTAAAGTGGAATCCGGACAGATTTCGCCGGCTCAAGGTTTCCAAGAAACTTTGGATGTTACTTCCAAACTCAATCCATTGCTTGACGAGCTTATCAACAAGGCGCTCCAGTTCTCACAAGGTTTAGCTCCGTCTCCAGAGACCTTGGCGTTCATCGCACAGCTCCAGAGAGCGCAAGCTTCGACGCCTGTTAACCGACCGCCGAGCGAAGACCCGAACGTCAAGAAGGCAGCTCTGGCGGAACGTGCTACGGCTGAACAGAAGATCAATGATTTGATCGCAGCACGCAATGGCGTCGTTGAAGCGCAGAACCAACTTCTAGACTTGAACCTTACAGGCGTGACTGAAGCTGAAGCGGCCAAGAAGCAAGCCTACGAGGATACGAATGCTTCATTGACCGATCAAATAAATAAGCTTGAGGCGCTAATAGAACTCCAACATCAAGTAGGAGCGATCACGCCTGAAGAGTACGCCAAAGCTAAGGCGTCTGTTGATCTATTCCGTAATAGCCTCGTTTATGTTTCAGATGAGACACAAGCGATAAACGATACGGCAGAACATGCTTTAGTTGAAGGCTTTTCAAACTTCTTTACTGCGGTCGGCCAGGGCTTTGCCAATCTGATCACCGGAGCTAGAAGCTTCAAGCATGTAATCGGGGATCTCGGTAAAGCAGCTTTGTCGTTCGCTGCGTCCTTTCTCCAGGCAATCGCTCAAATCATTATCAAGCTATTGGCTCTTCGCGTTATCAAATCGTTGTTGGGTCCTGGCGGCTTTGCCGGATTCTTGGGTATTCACGGCGGCGGTAAAGTCGGCGATTCGTCTAAAGGTCGGATGACTTTGCGCCGTCAAATCACGCCCGATGATATCGCCAACATGGGAATATATCATGGCGGCGGCACGGTCGGCGCAGGGCTCAAGAGCGATGAGCAACTGGCGGTCCTTCGGAAAGGCGAGCAAGTAAAGACGGAAGAGCAGCAACGCTGGGATAAGCGGCGTCTTGCGGCGGCGTCGGACGGCGGCACTAAATCAATCCGGAACATCTTGGTTGTCGGCGATGATCAAGTCGCAGCCGCGATGCAAGGACCGGCTGGCGAACAGGTTGTTGTTAGCCATATGATTCGGAATAAATTAGCGCTAAAGCAGGCTTTGGATAATTGACGGAGGACTTATGGCGATCAAATTCAATCAAACAGTCAAACATGGCCGGCTTCAATTCAGCCCTGGCTTGATCTATGCTTTCGAAGATGAGAACGCGGAGCCCTATTTCATCAAGCTCGGGTGGGCTGAGAAGGTGAAAGGGAACGCCGAGTACACTTACTCGAAAGATGACGTTGAAATCGATGTCGAGACCGTCGTAGGAACGAACGGTCCTGACACTGGAGCGAAGGTGCTGTAATGGGAAAGTCTCTCCATAACAAGGTTTTCGACCAAGGGCTCGAATACCTGAAGAACAATTCGAGCAAGATGATCGTTTGTTCGGCGCAGCCAACGACGTATTTGGAAGCAACTTCCACATATGCTTTGGCGGACGTGGCGATGTCGTCGACCGACTATACGATCGCCGATGGCGATACGAGCGGCCGGAAGATCACCGCTGCGGCTAAGTCAACGGTCACGATCGACGCTTCCGGCACAGGAACGCACATAGCCCATGTCAATGATACCGGCACTGAGTTGCTATGGGTCTCGACAACGCCTTCTCAGGGTCTCACGTCAGGCGGAACGGTAGATATCGGGACGCATAAGCATGAGACCGCCGATCCCGCCTAAAGGAAGTTGTCATGTCGCATGTGTGGAAAGACCGTGTCTATGAGACGTCGACGACCACGGGGACAGGTGATATCACTGTTGCCGGAGCGCTCACGGGGGCTAGGACCTTTGCGTCAGTATGCGCGGTAAATGATACCGCACTCATTCTTATAGAGGCAGTCGATGGTTCAGGTAATCCTACCGGCCAGTGGGAAATAGATCTCGCTACATACTCCGCAACTAATACATTAACGCGAACAACATTGATTGATTCGAGTACTGGATCTGCGATTGATTTTGCAGCCGGTACTAAGCGAGTGAGTATGGTAAACCCTGCTTATCAGCGTCCCGGTCTTGTACGAATTTCAGAAATAGTAACGACTTCGTCTCAAAGCAATGTAAGCTTTACCAGCATCCCTCCCATATATAGGGATCTTATGGTTCGCGTTCGAGGACGGGGGACCAAAACAGCCACCAGTGTTGATATCCGTATGCGCTTCAATGGCGACAGTGGTGGCAACTATGACTATGACGTTACTCAGCTCGTCAACACTTCGACAGTGCCGTTCACAGGTGTTGCGCAGACATCGCTTTACACGGGTAATGTCGCTGCCGCGAGCGCTACCTCGGGGATCGCGGATATGATCGAGGTAACGATCGGCGACTATCGTGGTACGACCTTCCAGAAAGCGGCGATGTATCGTAGTACACTTAAAACGACAACGGCGGCTTCAGGATTTTATGCCGAACGTGGCTCGCTTTGGTGGCGATCAACATCTGCAATTAATCAAGTTGATATTTTTCCGAGTTCGAACGGTTTTGTTGATGGAACCGTAGTAAGCTTATATGGGCTAGCATGATCAGTTCAGGTCCAATCTCTTGGAAACCTATTAGCTGGCCGACTATGGTCACGTCGGTGGCATTGACGCCAGCTAATTCGCAGTCGTCTTCGTCGTCTTCATCTCCCGCTTTAACCGTTATCTCGGTAGCGCCGGCTAACACGCAGTCGTCTTCAGCGTCATCATCTCCTACGATCAGGATATCAGGGATCATCGTCAATAGCAGCACGAGTAGCGGGGCGTCTTCGTCTCCGACACTCATTCCATCCGCTGCAATACTGAGCCCGGATGATACCTATTCGACTTCGGAAGTAACTTCGCCGTCGATCTCGGCTCACTATGTCATAAGTCCGAATGCGAGTTTGTCGGATAGCTTCAGTGAATCAGCTTCGCTAACGTTCCGGTCTCTGCTTCTCGATCTATACCCGGTCTTCTCGATCCGTCCGAATTGGGGAGATCCGATTACGGAGCGGCTGGAGTGGATGACAGACGTGCTCGCTTCTGACAATGGCGTCGAGCAACGGCGCGGTCTGCGGTTGACGCCTCGCAGAAGCTTCGAGGCAACCTTCAATCCCTCGCGCAACGAGCGCACCTTCTTGGATCTATGGCTGCATAACCTGGCTTCGGGCTTGTGTTACTTCCCGCTCTGGCACGATCAGGCGAGACTAACTCAGGCGATCGACCCAGGCGACACGCAGATTCCAATCGATAATACCTATCGAGAGTTCCTGACAGGCGGGCTCGCCTACATTACCGATGGTTCGGCTTTCAATTATGAACTTGTCGAGATCAACTACCAGGATAGCACTACGCTCTTCATAAAAGGAGTAGTTCATAAGTCGTGGAAGAGAGGTATGACGATCTTCCCCGTCCGCCTTGGCCGGCTCACATATGAGACCAAGCTCAGCAATCCATCAACTCGGGTTGGTGATGCCTCGATTGAGTTCGTGGTCGAAGGTCCGAACTATTATAGCTCTGTTGACTTTGACGATCATTATCTAGGTCGGCCAGTGATGTCGATTGAACCTAATCGTATCGAGACGATCGACCTTAGCTTCACTCGCTTTGCTACTATGTTTGATAGCCAGACCGGGTTGCGGTTTTTGAACGATGACGCCGATCGTGCTTTCACGTCGCAGCAATATAGTTGGCTCCTTAATGGCAGACAGGCACATCATGAGTTCCGCCAGATGCTCTACGAGCTACGCGGAAGGCTCCACGATCTTTGGCTGCCTACCTATGCCGAAGATCTCTTCCTTGAGGCTCCTGCGGCTTCAGGGGACGATACAATCGATGTTGAGTATGCCGGACTCCTTTATGCGAATGTGCCGTCTCCCGGCCGTGAGCATATCTGGATAAAAGGATATGAGGGAGCGAAGATCACAAGCGTTGCTGACGCAACCGATATCGAACGGCTCGGGCTCGATTCCGAGCTTGCCAATGACATCCCGGTCGGCACACAGATAAGCTTCATGGATGTGGCACGGCTTGATCAAGACAAGTTCGAGATCACACACCACACCGATACGGAAGGAACTTCCGAAGCCAAGGCTGTCTTTGCTACCATCAATCCGGATCGCGATGGAACAGGACCTAATGGCTTCCCGATACCAGAGTCGGAAATGACTTCCGAAACTTGTGGTGGAGTCGGAGGCGGTCCCTGCGTATTCCATTTCCAAATGAAACTCAATAATTGGACGAGTTTTCATTCTACAGCCTTTAATCATTATCAGGTGGAGATGTCGTACCAAGATGAGGATGGTTCGTTAGGTACGGCTGCTGCTAGTTCTGCTTTCTTAGGACCGGATGATTGGCAGATTAGCACAACCCCTCCAACCTACGTACACATGAATGCGGCGACAGGACAATTCGATGTTATTATTGTCGCGCCTATGGGTAACGAACAGTCCAATACGAACGGTTTTCGCTTGTACCTAAATGCCGAAACAGACTGGCCCGATCCTGCGGATCTAACTTGTCGGTGGCGTCAAGTCAGTGCTGTTAATCTTTCTTCATTTGGAGGAATGGTATTTGATACAATTGGACCTTGGCATAATGTTGCTTTAGATTCTTCAACTACATCAACAAGCACTTGGGTTGCACCCCTTCCGGCTGACGTTTCAGACTCAGTTATAGGGAGTTGTACTACGCCTTGGATTAGCGACTTTCCATTATCATTTACTTTTCCTACACCGCCAAGTTGTAGTGATATCCATCAAGACGGCCTACTAATGACATTAGTTACAAATCTATATGCACGAGCAAGAGGCCATTTCGGTATAGATTGGGCTCATGCTGGATTTACATGGAATTTTGACACTAGTGAAGGTATATGGGGTGAATCCAATCCAGCAATTATCTCAAGTGGAGGCGTGACTTTCACGGCATCGCTTAGTATAGCAATCGGAGGTAATCTCGTATACACTATCACTACGGATGTTCCAGCTCAAATCACTAGACTCGATGCCGATGTAAATATGGTTAGTATAGACATTCGGTCAGGTGCTTCTTGTTTATCAGGATGGACACAATATACTGCCATAGATAATTACGGAAACGTTATGACGGTAGAGGATGAGCCAGCACCTGAAGGATCTAATAGCGCTTCCATTTATGTTCACTTCCCGCAATTTCATGGCAGGAGTACGTCTTAATGCCTACTAGCGGCGAGACGTTATCAGCACTCGCGCTGATTGAGGCGTTCCTCGAAGGCACGACTTTCAACACGTTCGAAGTGTCCAATCAAAATGGCGTTCCAGTTGGGCTTTACATCTTCGAATGGGGGCCGACTACATGGCGCTATACTTCAGCCGATCAGGACATCATTTGGGAGGGAGACACTTTCAAGTCGATCGCTATTCAAGATGATGGCGTGGTGCAAGGCGGTTCTTCGAGCAATGATATGACAATCCATTGCCAAGCGGATCTCCCCGTGGTCGATCTCTTCCGCTCAACGCCTCCAGCCGATTCCATATGGCTAACGGTACGCCGCTTTCATGAGGAAGACAATGCGGCGGTGATCTACTGGAAAGGAACGATCGCCAATTGTCGGAAGGTCGCAGGTGGAGCTGAAGCCGTCATCGCTGGCCAGGCTCTCAGCGCTTCGTTCAATCGAGACGGCCTTCGCTTATGTTGGACTAAGGGCTGTCAGCACATGCTCTATGACAGCGGATGTAGGGTCAATCGAGACGATTTCAAAGTGATCGCGGAAGTTACTTCCAAGACAGGAACGTCAATCACCGTTGATGATTCAGGTCATCCGGTGGGATGGTACGATGGTGGCTTCGTCGAGTGGACCGCAACCGACGAAGGCATGGTCGACCGTCGTGGTATAGAATTATCTATATCTGGCAACGAGTTGCAGCTATTCGGGTTGACCGATAGGGTCGAAGTCGGGATGATGGTGTCATTATTTGCTGGATGTGCTAGAGACGGAGCGACGTGTCTTAACAAATTCAGCAACCATGATAATTACGGAGGCTTTGAGCAGATGACCGAGAAGTCTTTGTATGATGGAACAAGGAATTTTTAGCTATGCCGTTGTGGGCTTGGGCTTTGGTGTCATTGGTTGCAAGCTTCGTGTTGCAATCCGTTCTCGTCAAGCCGCCGAAACCGCAGAAGCCGGCTTCACTGGCCGACTTTGACTTTCCGCAGTCAGATGAAGGCACGCCGCAAGCTGTGTGCTTCGGTGATAATTGGACAGCCGGATGGTTCGTGATGTGGTGGGGAAATCTACGAACCAAGAAGATCAAAGCAGGCGGCAAGAAGTGAAGGTTTACGTCCGTCATATGCGGGCCGCTGGCGTGTGTGTCAAAGGTTCTAGGGAATGGTGCAAAGCCAATAACATCGATTTCCGTGAGTTCGTGCGTGATGGCATAGACGCTGAGATCCTTAAGAGATTAAATGATCCCATAACCAATAGACTTGTTGAGGCAGCGGAGCGCGAAAATGGGGGGTAAAAGCGGTCAAACGATCGGCTACCACTACATCATGAGTACCTTATCAGGTCTCTGCCGGGGACCGATAGATGAACTCTGTGCTATTTCTGCCGATGACAAGAAGGCATGGACAGGTCAAGCCGATGATGGATCTCTCCAAGCGATAAATGTTCCCAAGCTTTTCGGTGGCGAGAAGGAAGAAGGCGGACTTCAAGGTTTGTTTCGCGTGAACATGGGAGCCCCGGATCAAATCATTCCTGGCGCGGAATCCGGTAGCACGATCGGACCCTTGGCCAACTCTGGCAGAAGTCCGCTTTGGTCTCTCACTTTGGCTTTCTTCGGCGGTCCCTATCCTTCAGGCACCTTGCCGGACCTTCGGGCGTTGATTGCGTCGAAGTCCGGTGGCACGGTTTCTCAACTTCGAGGCGTCGTAACCGTTTGGTACGATGGGCTTATTGCTTCGATGAACCCATACCCGAAGCCGTGGAAGTTCCGCCTAAGACGCACGAACAAAGGATGGTGGAACGACGACCCGTTCTATCCGGCCAAGGCTGCGATCTACATAGGAGCTGAGACTGCCGGAGGGGATGATCCTACGACGTACGTCAAGGCTATGAACCCTGCGCATATTTTGTACGAGATTTGCACCAATCCTGAATGGGGACGCGGCATCCCTCGATCCTTTATGAACGATGCTTCGTTCATCTACGCCGCTAACACCCTGTGCGATGAAGGCTTTGGCCTTTGCTTGATGTGGTATCGCAAAGAGCCGATCAAGGACTTCATTCAAACCGTGCTCGATCATGTCGGCGCGACAATGTACGTCGATCGAGAAACCGGATTGATCACAATGCGGATGATCCGTGGTGATTATGATCCGAATACGATTCCTTTGTTCACGCCTAGCACGGGCCTGCTGAGTATCGAAGAAGACACGTCGGCGTCATCGGATGTCACAGTCAGTGAGGTCGTTTGCACAGGTCATGATCCGCGTACAAATAAGGACATTGAAGCACGATCACAGAACATCGCGGCTTGGCAAGCTCAAGGCGTGGCCAATTCTTTGCCGGTATCTTATCCCGGCATTCCGGATAAAGCCTTACTCCAGCGCCTCGCTGATCGGGATCTTAAGATCCATGCGTCAGGACTGAAAAAGTATATCGTACGTCTCGATCGACGTGCTTGGCGTCTTCCTCCTGGCGCGGTTTTCAGGATCTCCGATCCGCGCCGGAATGTGAGTAACGTGATCCTTCGTGCGGCCGAGATCGATGACGGCAAGATGATCGACGGCGTCATTACCGTTAAGACCATGCAGGATGTGTTTAGTCTTGCGAGTACGAGCTACATCACTCCAGTGGAAGGCGGCTGGACTCCGCCTGTCGATTTGCCGGGCGTGATCACGAATTACGATACAATGGAAGCCAGCTACAGAGATGCTAACCGTTTGCTGTCTCCGGCTGATTTTAATACCATTACAGAAGATGACGCTTTCGTGGCAGGTATGGCTGCGCCGACTGACGGCGGATACCAATATGTGTTCAGTGCCAAGGCTGACGGCGAGACCGATTACGGAACGGCTTCACCTTTCGGCTACACACCGACATTCACAATCACATCTACGATCACTCCGCTTGATACGACCTTCACGATCGCCAACGTCATCGGCGAGCCGCCTAGCGTCGGTGAAGCGCTGCGAGTCGGCGACGAGATCATGCGGGTTGACGCAGTCTCCGATCTCGATCTTACCGTTGCGCGCGGCTGCGTCGATACGATCCCTCAAACCCATTCCGTAAATGCCCGTGGATGGTGCATCGATGATGAAATGTCGACCGATGGCCGGACTTATGTAACAGGCGACATCGTTGATAGCCAATTTCAGTCTAAAACGGTTGCAGGGACGCTTTCTGAAACCTTGGCGTCACATGACACAGTCACCATGATCGGTCGCTTTATACGGCCATATCCGCCCGCTGACGTGAAGGTTGACGGTACTTCGATCTATTCGCTTTCCGGTCTCTATACAGAACCTACGATCACGTTCGTCGATCGGAACCGGGTTGCTGAGGCCGATCAGCTTGTGAGCCACACCGAATCAGGGGTTACGGCGGAGGCCGGCACCACGTACAACCTCGTTGTCAAGCTACTCGATAACACAGTTTTGCGGACGGAAGTTATTTCTAGTGGCTGGCAATATGATTCCACCATGCAAACGACAGACGGGAGTCCTGCGGCCGTAAAGATGACGCTGGAGAGTGAGAGAGATGGCTACCCAAGTTGGCAACATTATCAGTTCACCGTTGGCATCACTGTAGACCCCCTGGCCGTTCCCGCATGGGTTGAAGATCTTCGGGCTCCGTCAGGAGATCTCCCGATCATCGCTCTCGACTTCGAGAATGAGCGTTACTGGCGTTCGGACACTAATGCTGAAATTCTCGAATCTGATATGCTCGAACAGAATGATGATTGGGGCTATTATACAGCCGGTCAAGTAGCGCCGGGTCTCGGTTTGACAGATGCCGAGATTGGTACAACAGTTCCCGTAGGCGGACATTACGGTTCATATGGTGTATTCAAATCAGATATCGCTACGCTGATAGGTGATGAAGTTTCTGTGGTAATGAAGCAATCCTGCCCGACTAATACCGGATGGTCCTATTTCTTTTATACTGATCTTCCCGATTATACCGCGCAACGATTTTATCAAGGACATCAACTGGCAGTTAATATCCTCATCTATGCATATGAGGACGGTGTTCAAGATATAAAGCAACACGTGGTCACAGATGCTACAGCTCTAGTTCCGTTCAAAACGGCATTCACTATAGAGCAGACGCGGCAGGCTCTGAGCAAGGATGGTGCGGCCATTGTGACCCTCTCAAATACGACAATGGGAACACCATACACTCACATCTGCATCGGCGCTCCAGGGACAGACGGGACCGATATTGGTTACTTGCAGTCCTTGGTTGTGTATCCGGTTCAGCCGGACGCGGACCTACCGACGCTCTCCACTTAAGGAAGTAACTTCCGAATATTTGACTTGCGCAACGAACTATTGTAAAGCGTGAACGTTCATACAGGCGGGGGTTTAAAAGTGAACAGAGCAGAGGACCGACACATGCTCATTCAATCATTGAAGAAACACTTCCCCGCCCGCTATCCCGAGTGGCTTAATGCTGGGATTCTAACAAGTTGGGGCGGATATATCATCCTGCATCCGCAGATTTTCGATGAGCCTCCCACGTCGATCCTGTTCCGTGGCCTAAGCGACATGGTCGCTTACATGGGGTACACTCCCGGCACGGTATGGGGACTTGGTGCCTTCTTGATAGGTCTGATCCAAGCTTTCGCCCTATTCGTTAACGGCGCTTATACACGAACGCCCATCATTCGCTTGATTACAAGCTTTCTTTCTGCTTTTATATGGACGCAGGTTGTTGTCGGTCTAATTCATTCCGACCTACCGAATGTTGGTATTGTGACTTACAGTTGGTTCGTGATCTCGAATTTGGTTTCTGCGTACCGGGCCGGGATGGACGCGGTCTATGCGGAAAGACAGAAGCTCGATCATGAGAGGGAGATAGGAAGAAGTGGTTCAAGCTCCCGTCCTGTCTCCGGATTTAACATCAATAGCAACTAACCTGGGGATCTTCTCACTGTTCATTGGTGCGGCAGTTACAGGCATATGGAAGGCGCTCAAGAACCTACGCAGTGAAGAAGGATCTCCAGAAGCCGGCCATCGGGTTGCATCGGCGGCATTGGTAGAGACGACAACAATAGTGATGTGGTCCGAAACGAATCGTGATGTAACCCAGGCTCTTCATCGGCTGTGTGATCAGATGACGGAGCTGACGCACCAGGTAGAACGGCTAAGAGACAAGATGTGACCGACGCCAGCATTCCCTCGCTCCAAACAATGCATGACCCGCTGCCGGAAGCTTCATGGTTCTGGCGGCGGGTTTTCACATTCATTGTTACCGGATGTGTGATGTGGATGATATGGGGCGGGATCGCTCGTCTCGGTGCTACCGCGATCATGGACCCTCGCCGTGGCATTGGAGCCCTGGCCGATCTCTGCCGGTGGCTCCTGCTATTCAACGCTATGATGGTCACGTATTACATGGTCGCGCCGAGCGCCGAGCAAATCGTCAAGATGGTGCAGACGGCTTCGCTGTTCAAGAACAACGTGCAGCTTGCAACCCGTGGCGTACAGGAAGACGGCAAGACCGAGATCGCCACGACGGTAGGTAAGCCGCCGCAGCCTGAAGCACCGAAGGTTCCGGAAGTTACTTCTCCGTCAAAGAAAGAAACGCAGGTGTTGGAATGAGCGATTGGGCTGACGCGCAGCGTCGTATGACGGCGCTGGGGTACTATACGGGGCCGATCGACAATGATCCCGGCGAAGGCACGCTAGGCGGCGTCGTTAAGCTCTTAGAGATCGTCGAGAAGGCGACGGGACGTGTGGCACCTAAGCCGCTTGAAGTGCAACCGGCTGTCAGTGGCAACTATCCTCTGCCGACAGGCTTCAATCCTGATTATAGCTGGATTGGCAGCGTAGGAACGCTCCCGCGTATCCTGCAAGAGATGATCAACGTCTACGGCACCAAAGAGACGCCAGGAGAAGGCGATAGCCCGGTGATCCTTGGATGGGCCAAGGAAGTCGGGCTCGAAAAGGTTTACGCTCATGATAGTACGGCTTGGTGCGGTCTCACCGCGGCTCTGTGCGTCAAACGTTCTGGTTACGTGGCCGTTGCCGGTCCCTTATGGGCTCTCAACTGGCTTAACTTTGGAGTACGCTCTGATGTTCCGTCTTTGGGCGACATTCTCGTATTCGAGCGTTTCGATAAAGCCGGTAAGCGGATTGGCGGGCATGTTGGGCTCTATGTCGGAGAAGACGGACAGTATTACCATGTGCTAGGCGGCAACACCGCTGACAGCGTTTCGATCGCGCGACTGCTTAAAGGGCGCTGCGTTGGCGCTCGTCGGCCGGCGTACAAGAATCCGCTGCCACAATGGAAGCCCTATAAGGTTTCGACGGCGGGCGTGATCTCGGAGAATGAAGCATGATACCCGGCAAGATCCTAGAAGCGATCAACCCATATTCGCTCTACATCAAGCTCGGTTTTGGCATCGTGCTGTTGCTAACGGTGCTCGGCTTCCTGTGGTCGTGGCACGACCGTGGCCGGCGTATCGAGGCGCTGGAGAGTTGGCAGACGATCGTCATCAACAAGATCTCTGACGCTACCGTGCCTGACAAGAAGCGATTAAATCCGGCAGGTACGATCACCGGAATTGACGTGCTTGTTCAGAACCTTGCCGATACGAATCGGCAGCTCGACGAGATCGACAAGCAGGCACAAGCGGCCAAGGCGAGGGCGGATGAAGCCGATAAGCGACTCGGGTTGACGATCGCTGAGTACGATCGCCGCGCCGCAGCCGCGAGCAAGCGGATCGCGGATCTCAATAGCAGGATAGCGGCTAAGACGCCGGCCGAAGCTAACGCGGCGATCGCTGCGGACAGCAAGGCGGCGTGGGAGGGATGGAGATGAGGATTATCCTTATAGCGGCGCTGCTTACGGCCGGATGCAACGGCGTCCCGGTACGAACGGAGATCAAGACCATCAACGTTCCCGTGCCGGCACCATGCCCGGATAAGACGATCTATACGAAGCTGAAAAGCACTCGGCCGAGCCCGCCTCTACGAGATCTCCCAATGCCGGCGTCTCCAGAAGAGCGCGTGGCCAAGACCGCAGCTCAGCTCGGACTCTATGAGCGTGAGGGTGGATGGGCTGATCAGGTGATCGCCGCGCTCGATCGCTGTCAGGTTGCAAACCCCTAGAAAATAGGGTAAATGCAAGGGCGGCAGCGGAACGGTCCTCCAAAGCCACCTACGGGCGAGCCGCGCCATCCCTCGCAAAAGATGGCGCGGCTCCTTCCTTCAGAGCTGAGTTGGTACGATATCGAAGTCGGTCGGATCGGGCTTAGCGATGACATCCAAACCCGTCGCTACAGGACGGGCGAGCTTTTCCCGCTCGATAATGTCTACCACTTCGGCCGCTTCCTCGATCGGAGTTTTCTTCCGGCGATCGTTGTTGTTGTTGCCGTTCGGCATACTGAGTCTCCATGCATAGGGGCGGAGATTCTAATACATCCCAGCGACGATGGCAACGGAGGCAGAACATCTCGTCTTGTTGACGGAGATGCCTGCCACAAGTCATCCTTGCCAGCGAGAGAGCCAGGCTGAGAGCATTGCGTCTGCTTGCCTACGAGCATCACCTTGCGTGAACTTGCCGGTAGCGTAGGCTGCGCCGAAGAAAAGCGCCCATATAAATGGCTTGCTTTGCTCAATGCGCTCGGGTCGATGTTCGTCTTCCTTTTCCATAACGAACTCCTAATGGTGGAGCGGCGGACGGTTCCGCCGACGCTTAGGGGGCCACGGCACGAGATTAAGATCTTGCAATCTGTCTTCCCGATCGATCAAGCCCGCCGCTCCAATCACCCGCAGGTGATTCGATCAGATGTCTAGCCCATCATCGGGTACGTCGTCATCCCCTTTTATCGCGGGAGGCAGGATGGCGACTTCGTCGTCCTCCGAAATAACTTCCGCGCCAGGTATGCCGATGTCATCCTCTTCCTTGGCTGGCTTCTTCGCCTTCGCCGGCTTCTTGGCTGGCTTCTTCGCGGCCGGCTTCGGGGTTTCAGGGGCCGGGATCTCGACGGTGATCGTGATCGTTCCGTCGACAGCGGCGAGAGGCGTCTCCTCATCGTCGTTGACAGGCACGGCATCACGGATCTGCTTGGCCGCTGCCTTGACGATCTCCTTCATGTCGGCGTCCGACTCGATCGCAACGGTGCTCTGGATCTTCTGCATCTTCGGCCCGAGCGCCTTCTTCGTCACCTTTTTGCCCGGTTTCGCCTTGGAGACCGCTTCGGTGATCTTCTTGACCGCCTTCTCCGGGTCCTTGCGAAGCTCCTGAATGGCGAGCGTGGACGAAACCTTGCCGTCGAGCACGGCGCTGCGCACTTCCTTCGGCCCGTTGACGAGCAAAAGAACGTCGTCGAGATAACGCGGCGTCACGCCGAGCCGAGTCGCGATGTCGTCCTTCTTGGCTCCGTCTTCCTTCATCAGCCGCTTGACAACGACGCCAAGCTCGAAGGGAGTGAGCGGCCGGCCGCTGTTGTTAGTGTGCAGCGCAACCGTCAGGTCGGTCATGCTGGGGGGCGGCGACCGCACAATGACAGGCAGCGATTCGATCTTGCCGTCGTCCTCGTTGAGTTGCTTGACAGCGTCAAGTCGTGTGTGGCCATCCGTCAGATAGATGACGTTCTTGTCATCCTCCTTGGCGACGAATCCGGCCAGGGGCTTCGTCTGATCATAACCATTGGCCTTGATCAGGGCGGCGATGTTGTCGCGGTGCTCGGCATAATCGGTGCTCTGCACGCGGACGTTGAAGCCGGGGATCGGCTTGATGGCGTCGACCGGCACCTTGTAGACCTTGCTGGAGGAAGCTTCCGCTGCCTTCATGGCCGGCTCAACCGAGCCTGGTGTCAGATGGAGATCAATTTTGCTGGATGGGATCGCTTCTTTCTTCATGATCTTTCTCTCTTGTTACATGCCAAGCTCGGCACGATAGGTCTCGATCAGTGCGTCAAGCTCATCGCGTGACTGCTTATCCATTTTGCGCAGCTTGGCGATGTAACGCATGACCTTGGTATCGTATCCTTGCGATTTGGCTTCGGTGTAGATGTCTTTGATGTCGTCCGCGATCCCTTTCTTCTCTTCCTCAAGGCGTTCGATGCGCTCGAAGAAAGAATGGAGGCGTCGATTGTGAGCCCGGTTCTTAGCCGCAGGGCTAGTATCGAGCATCGGATCTTCTTCAACTGATTTTGGCATCGGTCCTGTCACTTTCCTCGCGGTGACTAAGACCTATCTGAGCCACATTATGCAAACTGTCAAGAAGTAACTTCCCTCGTGCATTTCGAATCGGGACACTCGGGATGAGCGCACATGCGGTTGCGAACAGAGGCAATCGGGTCGACCGACCTTGAGACCATGCGACGAGCTTGTTCGGCCGAGTTGGCTTCGCGGAGCCCAAAGCTGTCGTGCATGAACCACAGCGGCCGATCGTGCTCGACATGCTCGGCTTGCGGCCTGGAGTCGGTTGTGTCTTCGTCTTGGACCGCCAAGCTGGCTTCAGGCTGATCTCGTGGAGTGATACGCACAGTTGTTATCAAACCGTCGATCGTAACGTGCATCTGATAATCACGATGCGTATCATTAAGATCATCGGGCGAGAAAGTTACTTCCGTCAATCCGGACTTCATCAAGACCGTGGCGGCAATCATGTGCATCAGCCCTTCGGTAATCCCCGCGTCGGTCTCCGCATACGCAGCGATCATGTCATAAGCATGTGTTCCGGTCATTTCTTTTCTCCCAGGGCTCACGTAGCCCCTCTAGTTGAACGCTGCTCTAGTTGCTCGTCGGTGGCCAAACAAAGGTGTGCCAGGCGCTCGTGACCGGCTTTGTGTGTTTGCTGTTGATAAGCACTTTGCCGATCTTGACGAACGAGCCGACGTGGTGGGCCGGGCAGAAGCCTTCCATCTCCTGAAGATCGTAGGGTCCGCCGTTAGGCAGAATGATCGCGCCTTGCGTCCGCTCTTCGCCGATCTCGATTTTGAGCCAAAGGTATGCGGTGTCGCCATCGAAGGCGGCATATAGCACTTCGCCGAACGGGATGCCGACAACCTCTTGTGGCGGTACAGCGACTTTATCGATCACAAACGGCACGGCTATTCTCCCTTTATAAGCTTCTCGACGATGTTGCTGTACTCTTCAGCTTGAATGCCGAAGATCCGGGCTCGTCCCATCTCCATCTTGCCGATACGATCGACCTTGAAGACGTCGTGGCCGGGGACGAAATGCACGTTGTACTCCATGAGACAATTGTTACATGCCGCGTTTTGGCTCATGCCGCCGCTCGGGCCGGCGAGGAGCTTATCGGAGCTACAGTCAGGACATCGGTTCACTTTGAACAATTCGATGTCGTGTTGCTCTTGAGACCATGACGGCGGCTTCGGTCTAAGCCAATCAAATGCCTGCATGATGATGAATGGCAGCACGAATGCCGCCACGATCCAAAGGTTATTCATGGAACGGTCCTCCAAATTAAGAAGTTACTTCAGGTCTTCTTTCCGCCTTCCTTGATGCGGTTCTCGATTTTGTGATCTTCCCGCTTGGCGTTGTAGGCCAGTTTGGCATCAACCATGAGACCGACATCCATCGGCGGCAGGAAATCACCGACTTCGGGATCGCCGTTAGCTTCAGGTGTTTTGCGAATGGCTTCATACCGATTCGCGATATCGCAAACCTCCTGAAACATCCGATCGCCTGGGTTATAGATCAAGCTATGATCGACAATCCGACCGGCCATGAGAGCGCCGCAGAAGTCAGCCCAACGAATGCCGAGATCGCCAAGCTCGACGCCGAGACCGCGATACTCAGGAAGCTTATCGTCGGCCGCGTCGTCTTTATAAGCCTCGTACGCTTCGGCGATCTCCGTCACCATCAGCATGAACATCTCGCCGACACTACGCTTCTTAGGCTCGCCCGTGGCCAAATCTGTCCACCATCCGGCTTTGACGTTGCGAGCATGCACGTCGTAGAAGAATGTCTGGAGTGAAGTGGCATGGCTGACTCCCGTCGAGCGGTCTTCATTGTAGCCAATAACACGGAACTCGGTATGCGGCGGCGGGATGTGCAAGCCTTGCCGGAACTCGTCGGCCGCGGCCTTGAGCGTCAACGCGGCAGCTTGATAAGCCTCTTTCCACGTCATCTGTTGCGAGTACATCGGAGCCTGGTGTTTGGCCAGGGCGATATCGATCGCAGCGACCTTGCCTTCCATATATCGCGCCGCGAGTTCTGATTCTGGAGTGTTCTCGGTCAGCTCGGCCACGGTGACGGGGAGGTCCAGCACACCTTCAGGACGAAGGCCGATGAAATCGCGGCCTTTGGTCGTCACTGATATGACATCTGTGAGATCGTCGACGATCAGATATCCGAGCGCAGTCAGGTAGATCGCGTGAATGCGAGTTTCGCCTTCCAGAGAAAGCGAGCACACTTCCACGTCTTCATTCTCCGCAAGGATCTTCAGGAGCCCTTTGCAGGCTTCTCTGGTATCATCGGGGCTCAGGAACCAGGAATCGAGCTGAGCGGGCTCCCGGACGCGTTCTGTGATGACTGAAACGAAGAATGATCCATCCTTTGAAGGAACAATTCGTCGATCAGGGCCGAGATCGCGTTCGGCCCACATCATGCGGATGCCGGCTTCAATCAATCGCTGTGCGATCTTCTTGCTATCCTTGCCACCTGCATAGAGCGATTCTATGACGTTGGCTATTGCTTGCTTCGTCTTCATTGGTTCGGTCCTTTCAATTGGGCTTCGTATCCTTCCATCTTATGCCCCTTCAGCCCATGAGCGGCACAATATTCATCCCAATCGTAGGCGTCGACCCAAGCGATCACTTTGTCGTGGATACGATGGATGAAGCCCCAACGACGGAGAACGGGTCCTGTGATAAAGATCGTGGTGGCGGGAGTTTCTTTGATACAAGAATCGGTTCGATTGTTTCTTATGTCATCCGCCCTTATAAATCGTGACTGCAACACAAGACGGTGCGACTTGCGGCCACGCCAACGGAAATGCATGCTGCCAGGGCCGAACCATTTGCTGCGTAACGTGTCGCCATCATACCAGTGCTCGTAATAGCCGCCGTCGAGCACGATCGAAAAGTTCCACCAAGGATGATCGTGGTGCGCTGTGTCATCGTCGCTGCGATAGATCTGGTGCAGATAGATGTTGAAGAATGCGTTGCGCTTGATCTTCCACCATCGCAGCATGTAGGCGGGGCCAAATGATGGAATGCGGACATCGTGTGGCCGGTTGACGGTTTGATAGAAATGCCACTGAAGTAACTTCCGAGTCATTCGCTCGGACAGCTTGAAGTGCGCCAATATCCAACACGTCAACCATATCGGCGACACGAGCACGAGAGCGATGTAGCCCTTGGTCCATGACTGCCAGCTATATTTGCGTGGCGCGGCGTCGGCTCCACGAGCCTTCATGTTTGAGGATTGTTCGGTCATTCTGGATCTTCCGGTAAGTCGCCAGCGGCTTGGAATGTGCCGGCATGCGATAGCCTCGCGACGTTGATCAGCAAACCGCAGACCAAGCGTACGGCGACAGGGATCATCTCCTTGGCTTCGGGCGGGATATCCGGATTGGCGTTGATGGTCGTCTCGACGACGCTGATTAGCTGCTTCGAGAGTTCAACGGTGCGAGTCGGTGTCATGTTCGTATTACCTCATCAAAGAGTTGCATGAGCCCTGGCAGATGTGGACGCAGTAATTCGATGATCGCGTTTGCGTACGCCTGTGCTTCGACTTGTGCATGGGAGTGGGCTCGAAGCGATAGGAAGTGGAACATATTGGCGAGATCCACATTCCCGATCCAATGCACATAATGGTTGAGATGAAGGAACATCCGGGCGTGCTCGGGCGCAACGCCGGCCTTTATTGCGGCTAGATAACGCCCGTAAGAGCTATTGCACTGAAGGTTCAATAGATCCTTGAACCAATCCTGCGTCTCCTGCGGCAAATTGTCTTCCTGTCCCTGCTTCGCGTTGGGAGCCTTGCCGCCGACGATCTCGGGGATATACCATTTGTCAGGCAGCACGATGTACCGGGCCGACGATTCGTTGCGCCGCCAAGTGCGATGACGAACTAGCTGGCGATCGACGAAGATTGGTACTTTGACTTCGATCCAGATTTGGATCATCTCGAACGGGCTAGTGTGCTTGTTCGTGAGAAGATAGCGGTTGAGTTTCATGTCCTGATCGTAGGTACGATCTTCATCGATATGCCCGAACGACATGCGAGCTGCATTGGCCGGATCTATGTCATCAGCGTCGAATGCTCGATCAAGATAGTCGTCGGTGCGTTGCCGCCGCGTCGGGCCGGCCAGGTTGCGAAGGATGACTTCGCCGTGATCAAGAACTTTCATTGTTTTTCTCCAAAGCATCAGCAATACGGCTGAGCGACAACAAGATGTCAGTTGCGAAAGCTACGGCCCCCACAGCGATTCTATGTTGTGCGTCTTTCCCGTAGACCTTCGAGACTGCTTTCATCATATCTTGCGATATTGTCATAACCTCGTCGGCCGCAAGATGATGTCGTTTCTCCGGCATTATAGTACCCTTTCGAACTTTAGAAGGAACTCAGGCAGCGCTCGATAGAAGACAAGATGTGTCTGCGGTTCTTCGGTGTAGCGCACAGTTGCGCACCACTCGTCTTCGAATTGGATCAAGTTGTTGTGCATCACCGAATTGACGCGGTAGAATTTGTCTTTGTACCGATAGACCGTGCCGGGGATAATCCGTTCGACGTGGCGGATGCTGATTGTATCGGGCGAAGAAGTCCAAATGTATTGTTGATGTTCTTTACACCATTCTTCAATCTGATCGTGGACCCATCGATGTACGCCCCATAAAGTCAGGAACTCGTCAACCGACATTTGTACGGTCAAGCCGCGATCGGTGATAGCTAGGATCTCGTCTTTAGTCATTTTCCGCTCCCTGATCGAGTGCTTGGCTGAGGGCGTCTAAGCAATGCGGCCGATACTTCTTGAGATGGTGGGAGGCATCAGCGATCGTCAGCGTAACCGCCTCCTTTAATCGCGCAGCGCGGGATTCGCATTTCCCGAGGGCGGCCTTCCATTCCTGTGCTTTTTCGAACCAGAGTTTGGCTTCGGCCTTTTCGATACATTTCTCTTTATGCTGTGCCCACCAAGCAACCCTCAGCGCTTCAATCTCCGCGCTGGTTGCTGCGATGCGGTGGCGGGCGAAGGCTTGGACGGTTGGACCCTCATCATTTGACCCGGCCAGAATAAAGCGCGCCCACTGTTGTTGATTTCCATTTTCCAACACATAAGCCGCCGCAGCCTCTCGATCGGCTTGAGTTACCGTCACCCCCTCGGGCGGCAGGGGCGTGGGATTGGTGGTCATTGTCCTTCCTCGCCTTCTCTGTTCGGTCGTGCGGGGATATCTTGGTTGCGCATGAACTCGTGGACGAGATCCGTTACCCATTCGCCGGCCTCTAGCGTCATGCCTTGATACTCGAAAGTTTTTGATCCTCTCGACTTGGCTTCACTGTTGAGCACGGCCAAGGTGTTGACTAGCTCACGGGTCAGGATCAATGCGACCTTTCTCAAGGCTGTAATCCTCGCCCCCATTCGGTACAGCCGTTATAGCTGTCGAGCTTGGCTTTGATGTAGTCTTGAAGATCATAAAGATGATCGCGGACGCCCGTCATGTTCCATTGATATAGGAACTTGGTAACAGCTTCAACGTAATCATCTTTGCCTTCAAGACGGTCAATTATCCAATCCCATTTCGGCGTACCTTGTTTGCCGGGAACACGAATGGAACTACGGTGTCTGATCTCGCGATCTAGATACCACAGAGCCTTGCCGAGTTCGATGCAGGGGTTGTCCTTCTCGCCGAGCCGCCAGTTATACTTCAGGATCTGGTAGCTGTTGGCCGTCAGGAGTTCGCCGATCTCGGCGCATGCGGTGCCGGCATAATGTTTGGGGTTTATAGGATCATCTTTCACAAGCATGTCCTGATGAGGATATATTTTCAACATGGAACTCTCATCAATGATAGGATCTATAGGCTCCTGTGGAAACTCAGCACGGCGGCTACACCACTCCTGATAGAATTTCGTCCCCATGCCGCGACGAGTTGTGGAATTATAGAAGTTACCGCCCGAATCACTCCAATAAACACCATCAGGAACGGAGTCACGGAGTTCGGGCATCACGGGATCACAGTCGCCATAATCTTCGTGATCGCGATCTTTCCATTCATTAAGGAAGTCAGGGTATCGTTCGACAACGCCGCGATAGAGATCAGTCCTCGGCCAGGGGGGCGTTACCGTCATCAGAGGTTCGAACTGGCGTTCGAAGATCATCGTCGGCGCATCGGCCTCGATAACCTGAAGTAACTTCCAACCTTCCTTGGCCGACATCGCATCAAGGTAGCGGGCGAGATGATGCATTGACGGACGAAAGCCTTTGCCGATTGCGTATCTGCCGCTGACTTCGAATGAAGTGAAAGCTCGAATCGGGGATTCCGATTTGAAGTTGTCGGGCTCTTTATTTGATATCAGCGTCATTTGCGTTACCCCCTTGCTCGATGGCGTCCATGCGCCGGGATTCCTCCAGCGCGTAGGCGTGTTTCTCGTCGATCTCGTTATAGATATCCGGAACGGTTAACAGCTCGTCACGTCGAGCAACGAGTTCGCCGATCCGTTTGCCGTGATGTAGCAAACCTTCAAAAGGCTTGGATGAATAAGACTTCATCAGGTCTTGCCCGATGTTTTGTATAGCAGCCGCAATTGCGTCGAGTTCTGAGCTGTAGAGTTTGTCATCAACGCGAAAGGCGGTGACTTCTTCGATGCACATTGGTCGGTCCTCCAATAGCGGTGCGAATCAGATGTCGAGCCCGTCTTCTACACGAGTGATGGCGACAGTGGCAATGACAAAAGACAGGTCATCGGTTATGAATGTGCCGCTCGTGCTTTCGAAGTAACTTCCGGTTTCCTTCCGGATGCGGGCAACAGTCTGATTGACGCTGTTGCGCACGTTGTAGAAATCCCGCTTCATCGTCTTGCTGCCGAGCGGGATGCGGATCGACTTGGAATAAGTCTGGCCAGGGTTCAATGCCCTTATGGATGCAGCCATGCCTGTTTCGTTGGTTTCCATAAAATTTTCTCCTTCCTCCGACTCAGTTAGTGATAATAATTAAAGTTGTCAAACGTCAGCGCTGCACCATGCGATTTGGTTTAATTTGCCAATTTCCGCTGTGGAGGGGTTCGCGATGTTTGACCCTCCCTGGTGGATTCGTTGATAATAAATCAGCATAGCAGGATCTATCCTCTGATGCAGGAAAGTTTTTTGATAATGATATATCATATCATCGAACACGATATAACGTCACATCGAACGGAACCGCTTGATAAGTTTAATTGTTATCACTATGTCTTAGGCATCGAACGCGAATCAGGAGGAAACACGATGGCTCGTTATTCAAATGACATGGTGGCGCACATTTGGGCGCAGGGTAACAAAGACTCTGGCAAGTCGAACAACGGACAATTCTATTTTGAAGGGCGCGAACTATATAGCTATGGCTCGCACTATCTGGCGGGTTTTCTGATGCCGGATGGCACGGCTTTATTGAACGCCGACAGCTATTCGCCGACAACTGGAAAACATATGTCATATGCGGCGCGTGCCGTGGCTTATAAATATCATAGCATACGTGATCTAACCGGCATGCGTTGGATTCTTCGCGATCTCGCGAAAGGGTCTGATCGGAAGGAACTTCGCGCCACAATGTGCCGAATCGTTAAAGAACGTCTGCCAATGTCGGCTGAAACTTCGCTCTATCTGCTAGGCTTAGTTGGCTTGGATGGCCGCACGCTTAACCGGATCGAGAATGAATGGCGCAAAGCGAACGAGAAAGCCAAAGCAAAGCGGATTGCTGACGATAGGGCGAGGAAAGAACGCGATGGCCGTGCCTATGCCGCGGAAGATATAAATGCATGGATCAAGCGGGAAATGGAAAACTGGAACCCGCGTTATGTGATTGAACGGCGTGCGCTCTATACGTTCCAGATAATTCGCGATACGAAGCTTCCGAAAACGATCGTTGCGAAGTTGAAGGCGCAGCGGAAGTTACTTCGTGAGACTTTGCTTGATATCGATGCACGCAAGGCGCGGCGCGAATTGATGCAGGAGAAACGGCGCGCAGTCGATTGGTTCCGTATCGCTAAAGATAGAGATATTCAAATCGCGCCATTGCATGAACTCTTGCAAGCGCAAAGGCATGCCAACACGCTTATATCTTCGCATGGCGTTCCATCTGCAACGCGTGCCAAGCTTCGCGAGATAAGCTTTATCGCTGGCAATCGCATAACTGCATTGCGTGAAGCGGCGGAACGTGAAGCGTTCGAGAAAAAGGCAAAGGAACGCGAAGAATGGTTAAACGGAACCTTAACGCACGCCTACGGCTTGAAAGATGAGCAAGGCGGCGCATTGATGCGGATCAAAGGTGAAACGCTTCAAACGTCGCTCGGCGCGGAAGTTCCGCTATCTCATGCAATCCGCGTCTTTCGGTTCGTCAAGCTTTGCCGGATGAATGGCACGGCATGGCGGAGGAACGGCCATAGCATTCGAGTCGGCCATTTCACGGTTGATAGCATTGAACCAAACGGCGATTTTATAGCGGGTTGCCATAGCTTTCACTGGCCGGAAGTGGAACGCGTGGCACGGCTTGCGGGAGTCGCTGATGAAGCCCCTAGCAATGAGGCAGTATCATGACAGTATTTCGTGAAACACGGAACGGATGCACTGGCGCGAGATATCATTTTATCGATGGACGCAAGGTATCCAATCATGACTTTAGCATAGCTTGGCTAGACGCGTTCAATCGTGGCGAAGTTACAACGTCACCTGATCGATCGGAAGGCAATGGCCGAGTCTTAATATGGGAGTCCAAATCATGAGCGACTATCGTTTTCCTTCCGGGCCGGTTTGGAAGTTTGAGACAAAGAACTTCGTTGTCGAGCTGCATTGCGAGCGCATACATCGCTATCAATATGACGGCGACGATGAGAACGGCGAAACGCAACGAAAAATCGATGAGGGCGAGTGGCACGCGTTCGAGTCTGGCGTTCGCGTTTGGCTAAAGAATGACTATGATTCGCCGATAGGCGAGGATTGGCTTTACGGAAGCGTCTATGACGATCCGCGCGAGTTCTGGACGGCACATCGCGATCCCGATCCGATGAACCGGAATTGTTCGATGCAGCCGGAGAATGTCGTTATCTGCCATTACTTCCCTGGAATGGTGAAGCAGGCAATCGCCGTTGCACGCCATGAGCTGAAGCGCAGACGTGACTCCATTCCTTATTTCAGGGAGTCGGCTTGTGACTGATGAAGAGAGAGAGGAAAAACGGGAGCGCAATATTGCGAAAGCGAAGCAATCGGCGAAACACTATCTTCTGGTTTTCGTGCTGATCGGCATGCTTTGCTGTTATGTTTGGGGATATGTAGAAGGGAAATACAATGGCTAATTCCGCTCAAGTTCATCGCTTCCGCGACGTGGTCGCAATCTCTGTCGGCATAGGCAAGACTGTCTATATGACCTATCAGGAGGCGCAGCAGTTGGCTAAGGCGCTTAACCGCGTTGCTAAGTCTGTTAAGACTGAGTCTTTTGCAGACTCATCGGGCAATACGTTCCAGCTTTTATTGTCAGATGATTACAGCATTAAGGTTGATCGGAAGTAACTTCTAATTAACCTTTGCCGGTTATACGGACGGCATGACGCTACAGGAAACGGCTAATCTAATCCTCGCCGCGCGATGGCGTGGCGATTGGATTGAATATAATCGCTTGATAACAACGCTTGTTATCGATAAGGTGGAAACACTAGATAGGAGTGATTCGGATGAGAACGTTAGAAGCAATGTTAGTGATCGCGTCTGCTACGGCCATCGGCCTTAGTGGTTATGCGATTGGCTACATGGATCAACCTGTGCAGATGCACGCTCCGGCATGGATTGGCCACGGGTGCCAAGATGCGAATGGCGATGTGATCCTCGGCGATGTCTATGCTGACGCAACGGAAGACTTCCCTACGCCGTGCAAGGAGCTAGAACGCTATGGGCAATGATAAGCAACAAACCGCATTGCGCGCCTATTATGATGCGATTGAGCGACAGACGCGTGCGGAACGCACTGAAGATTGGCTTGCGGATCAGCAAGCGATTGAACGTCACAGAAAAGCTTTTCTCGATGCGGATGGCGATGAACAAAAGCTAATGAACGCAACGCAGACTTATGCCACTACATCCGAGCGCAGAATACGGATCGAACGTGCATTGCGTTATAACAATGCGCTAAATGCGATGGAGTTCTCGCCTAACTGTGATGATTTCAATGCGGTAATCGATATGCTTAATGGTGCGCCATATCGTGCGCCGAAGGATAGGACATGAACGTTCGCGGCAATCGGCTTGCCAATGGCGTTACAGCAACGTTTCAAAGGCAAAGGCGCATAGGCAAGCCACACGATAAGACGACTGTAGATGCGTTGCGCTTGGCCGTTCACGGCACATGCGACATTCTGGCGTCAACTATGCAGACCATAGGCAAAGCGCGTTGTCCGTGCTGTAACGGAACGGGACGCTACGGCTATCAACTCACGGCTAAAGGCAAGATGCGTTTAGCTGCGCTCAAGAGGAAACAGCAATGATCGCTCTTTTCGGCTTGATGGCCGTGCTACTGCTAGGTGGAGCTTACTTCGTGGAGTCATTGATATGAAACGACGCGATATACTCATGCTAGTTAAGGTTAGCGTTCCTTCGCAACGTTCGGCCATATGGGCGCGGCGCGAAGTCCGTTATCTGCTGAAAGATGGCGCAGGCTACGAAGCGCATGCCGGAGACCCTGATGGCGTTAAGGTGAAAGGAGTCTACGCCACAAAGGCTAAGCCGAAGAAACGAGAACGGTTTACATTCTGATCGGAACTAACTTCCGATAATGTGACCCGCCTAGCGATAGGCGGGTTTTTTGTTATCTCAGATATTCCTTTGTCTGCACGCTATGCGGCTTAGCTGCATAGCGTGCATTGCTATGTGCGCACCAATGCGTGCGTGCCTCAATGCACGATAATCACAATGCATATCACATCAAATCGGTTGATCCGCGTCGCGGCTAGGCGTGCGAGCCAGTGCTAACAGGTACTGTTATCGAGGCCGATGGGTCCCTTTGGCAATTGACTCGGGCAGGGCGGGGGCGCTGAGC
>Ga0105249_10000568_pt1 | contig 33920 bp, 33 predicted proteins | sample KBSS44metaG_FD_81522 | JGI IMG/M metagenome (GOLD analysis project Ga0105249, IMG submission 81522) | Switchgrass rhizosphere microbial communities from Kellogg Biological Station, Michigan, USA - KBS S4-4 metaG | ecosystem: Host-associated > Plants > Roots > Rhizosphere > Soil | place...
CCGGCCCCGATTTCCCGACCGGAGCGCTGATCCTCGGCCAGGGCGGCGCCCGCGCGGCATATCACAGCGGCAAGGGCTCGATCATGATGCGCTCGCGTCATGTGGTCGAGGAAGGCCGCAACGATCGCCGCTCCATCGTGCTGACGGAGATCCCTTACCAGGTCGGCAAGTCCGGCCTGGTCGAGGGTATCGCCGAGGCCGCGAAGGACAAGCGCATCGAAGGCGTCAGCGACATTCGCGACGAGTCCAATCGCCTCGGCATCCGCATCGTCATCGAGCTGAAGCGCGACGCGACGCCTGAAGTCGTGCTCAACCAGCTCTGGCGCCACACCCAGGCCCAATCGAGCTTCCCGGCAAACATGCTCGCCATTCGCGGCGGCCGGCCGGAAACGCTCTCGCTGCGCGACATCATCGAAGCCTTCGTCAAGTTCCGCGAGGAGGTCATCACCCGCCGTTCGAAGTTCGAGCTTAACAAGGCGCGCGAACGGGCCCATATCCTGCTCGGCCTGGTCATCGCCGTCACCAATCTCGACGAAGTCGTGAAGATCATCCGCGCCTCGTCCAGCCCCGCCGAAGCCCGCGTGTCCCTGATCGCCCGCGAATGGCCGATCGCCGAGATCGCATCCTATATCGCGCTCGTCGAGGCGGTCGAGCATCAGGTGGAGGGTGACACCTACAAGCTGTCCGACGCACAGGTCCGCGCGATCCTTGACCTGCGCCTCCACCGCCTTACCGCGCTCGGCCGTGACGAGATCGGCGACGAACTCGCCAAGCTTGCGGCATCCATCACCGAACTGCTCGAAATCCTCCAGAACCGCGTCCGCCTCTACGAGGTGATGGTCGAGGAATTCGAGGCGATCGAACGCGATTTCGTGACACCGCGCCGTACCGCCATCGCGCCGTCCGCCGAAGGCATAGATGACGAGGATCTGATCGAACGCGAGGAGATGGTCGTCACCGTCACCCATGGCGGCTATATCAAGCGCACCCCGCTCGAAGCCTTCCGCGCCCAGCGGCGCGGCGGCAAGGGTCGCTCCGGCATGGGCACCAAGGACGAGGATGCCGTCATCAAGCTGTTCGTGACGAGCACGCACACGCCCGTCCTGTTCTTCTCCACCCACGGCAAGGTCTACCGCATGAAGGTGTGGCGCCTGCCCGAGGGTGCTCCACAGGCGCGCGGCCGCCCGTTCGTCAACCTGCTGCCGCTGGCCGAAGGCGAGACGATCTCGACCGTCCTGCCGCTTCCCGAGAATGAGGATGACTGGAAGAACCTCCACGTCGTCTTCGCGACCGCCCATGGCGGGGTGCGCCGCAACAGCATGGACGCCTTCGCCAATGTGCCGAGCAACGGCAAGTTCGCGATGCGCTTCGACGAAGATGCCACCGACCGCCTGATCGGCGTCGCCCTGCTCACCGAAACCGACGACATCCTGCTCGCCACCCGCTCGGGCAAGGCGATCCGCTTCGAAGCCACGGCGGTGCGCGAGTTCCAGAGCCGCACCTCGACCGGCGTGCGCGGCATCACCCTAAAGGGCGGTGACGAGGTGATCTCGCTCTCGATCCTCGGCGGCTTCGACGCCACCACCGAGGAACGCGACGCCTATCTGCGCGCCGCCCCCTGGAAAGAAGGCGACCGCGAAATCACCCTCGCGCCCGAACGCATGGCGCAATTCGCGGACGCCGAGCAATTCATCCTGACGGTCACCGCCAACGGCTACGGCAAGCGCACCAGCGCCTATGAATATCGCCGCACCAACCGCGGCGGCCAGGGCATCACCAATATCGAGACGAGCGCCCGCAACGGCTCCGTCGTCGCGAGCTTCCCGGTCGCCGAAGCCGAGCATTTGATGCTCGCCACCGACCAGGCCAAGATGATCCGCACCGACGTCAAGGAAATCCGCATCGCCGGCCGCAACACCCAGGGCGTGACGATCTTCCGCGTATCGGACGACGAACATGTCGTCAGCGCGGCGCGGATCGACGAGAGCGAGGAGCCGGAGGACCCGGCGGAGGAAGCGGTCGCCGGGGAACTGGCGGCTGGTAGCGGCTCGGAAACCGGCGTGGCGCTGGATGATGGGGTTGAGCCGGAAGAGGATGGCGGCGAGGATTAGAGCATCGCGGAAAACGTTCACCGCTTGACCCTGTCATCCCGGCGCAGGCCGGGATCTATATCCGCAACCTTCGATATTTTTGCATTGACCTGCGCGTCCGGATCCCGGCTTGCGCCGGGATGACAAACACGAGCCGGGTGGGTCACATATAGCGCACGACATCAACCGCCTGCTTCGATGAACGCCGCCAATTTTGGATGTATCTTTTCCCGAAGCGGGTTGATGATGGTCAGGCCGCGCGTCACGAAACCGTGCTGCATGTCCTCCGACAGCAATATCGTGCAGCCTGCATCGACCGCTGCCGTGACGATCAACGCATCCCAGAACTGCAGCTTGTGATCGACCACCAGATCGGCGGCGGCGACCATTGTCCTTGTTTCGGACGCCGACGTTCCAAAAGCTTCGGAAAATTCGAGCAGGATGGCGCGTGCTTCCCGCGCGCTGGCGCCGCTACGGCAAAGGACGACGAAGAGTTCGCCCAGCGCCTGCGCCGGCGCAACCAGACTGACCGTGTCGCCAAGTTGCCCGACAAGCCCGCGCACCCTGCCGATCTTGGCTTCATCCTCGGCGCTTCGGCTTACGCCCGCCAGATAGACAAGAATATTGCTGTCGAGCGCGACACGGATCATTCGTACAGATCGGCCCGCGACCAGTGACCGGAATGGCGGACGGGAAGGCTGGCGACGAAAGCCAGAAGCCGCCCGACCGCGCGCTTTTCGGCCTGACGATCGATCGGCGACACCCGCGCCACCGCCCGCCCCCGCGACATGACGGTAAAGCTCTCTCCTTCCGAAACTTCACGCAGGAGTTCGGAGAAATGCTGGTTGGCTTCACTGGCGCTGATCGCTTTGTCCATGCGGTGAAGTTAGTGGATAGCACTAGATTTTGCAACGAGGACCTTCCTGCAGGATATGGGCCACGAGGACGAGTTACGGATGATCCCGAGCTGGAAAGCCCATCAATTGACGGGAGACCGCAAGGCACGTGGAGTCTCTTCGTCACCAGAAACTGGCGCATTACATTCAGCATCGATCGCGGCGAGATTGAGATTATCGATTTGGACTACGAAGACTATCATTGAGGAAATGGGCATGAACGCGATTACCGGCATCCGCATGAAGAGCCCGGCGCATCCGGGCGGTTTTTTGAAAACCGAAGTCATCGAAGCGTTGGGCCTGTCTGTAACGGCCGCCGCCGCCGTGCTCGGCGTGACCCGCACTGCTCTGTCGACGCTTCTGAACGAGCATGCGTCACTGTCGCCCGACATGGCGCTGCGCATGGAAAAGGCTTTCGGGCTGTCGATGGACACGCTCATGCGCATGCAGAACAGCTATGACATTGCCCTCGCCCGGAAGCGGGAGGACGAGATCAAAGTCGCCCCCTATCGAGCGGCTTCCTCCGAAGGACAAGCGGCCAATTAGGAAGCCCGCCAAAGCCCTGTCCTACACACCCCGATCTATGCCATGAGCCGTCATCAATCGTAACTGCTCTTTGAATTCGTGATTATCATCCCTCCTCGCGCAGGCGTGCGCAGGCGGGTGCCTGCGCGCGGGATGGTGCGGCTTTATGTGACTCCAGGGATGGTGCGCCGGCGGGCGACCGGCACACCGGGCTTCGCCTTCGCCGCAAAAGACAGGCTTCGTGCATGCTCGTTTTGGCGTGAACCATATGTGAACTTTGGCACCCCAGGCGAAGCCGCCCGCACGCGCTCACGCCGCAGCATCGCGCTCCCGGCCATGCCGAATCCTGCGGGCATGGCTTGCGTCACCTCGATCTCCAGACCCCGGACGGCAGCGGAACGATTGCCAACGGTTCGTCGCACGGGAGGCTCCAATCAGCCGCTCGACCGGCGGCATTGGCGGGATGGTTCATGCGCTGGAAAGGTTAATCTGAACACGCAGGGCCAGCGGGATAGATGAGAGGAGTCGCGCAATGCGTATCAATTCAAAAAGGCCAGGAATTCGCTTCCTGCTCGCCGTGATGGCGATGTCCACTTCAGGCAGCGTGCTGGCGCAGCAGCCGCAAAACCCGTCCGAGCCCAATATCATCGTAAATGGTGTCCGGCCGGAGGCGCCCGTGATGACCGCGGGGCCCGAGATCAAAGGCGTCATTACCGCGCGCAATAACGACAAGATCAAGATCAAGACGGCCGACGGCAACAGCACGGTCGTTGCCGTCAATGATGCGACGCGGATCAAGGCCGGCGGCGGCCTGTTCGGCAGCCGCAGCAAGCTTGCTGCGGACTCGCTGCTCAACGGGATTCCGGTTACCGTCAAGACATTGCAGCCGGCCGATGGGCAATCCAACTATGGCCTGGTCGCGAGCCAGATCAGTTTCCGGAACACCGACCTCAAGACCGCGACGATGATCCGGAACGCGACCGACCAGCGCTTTGAGGAACAGTCCGCCGCGACGGAGGCGCTGCGCGGCCGCATGGGCGATATCGACAAGTACAACATCAAGAGCACGACCAATGTGCACTTTGATGTCGGCCGGGCGGAGCTGTCCGCCGAGGACAAGGCCAATCTCTGCTCGACGGCGACCGCCGCGCAGGGGCAGGAAAACGCCCTGATGCTGGTTGTCGGCTATACCGATTCGACCGGAAACGAAGACTTCAACCAGCAGCTCAGCGAAAAGCGGGCTGCGCGCGTCATCAATTATCTTCAGCAGGCATGCGGCTGGAAACCCTACCGCATGCTGACCCCCACCGGCATGGCCGAAGCGGATCCGCTGGCGGACAATGGGACTGCCGAAGGCAAGGCCCAGAACCGCCGCGTCGCGGTGAATATCCTGGTCAGCAAGAGCGTCGACACCATGTGACCCACGGCGGGGTGGGCATGGCCCACCCCGGATGCTCCCGGGCAGCATTTCAGGGAATTTCCGCCATCGCATCGGGAGCGGCCATCCGATGCCAGGCCGGATCGACATTCAACCAAACTTGCTCCCCTCCCTGTTTGCAGGGAGGGGAAAAGTTGAATGGCCACAATCAATGCTGCACCATTTTCTCATTAACCCCGTTTTACGATCGATGGCTTGAGCAACGCGGGACGTAAAGCCTTGCAGACGTTGCGGAGTTCCGCTCCGCGGGGGTTTTTGAGTCAGGACGCTGCACCGTCCTGTTTTGGGACAACGCACATATTGCGCAACAAATAATGGTTAAGGCCGTGGATGCACGGGCATGTTGAGATTATTCTCATAATATATTCATGATTCGGTTCAGTGGAGGGTGCTTATGAAACGCATGGTAACAGCGATAGCGACGCTATCTGGCGCGCTTATGGGAATACAGGCCCAGGCAGCGCATGTCGTCCTGAATAGCGGTACGCCATACGACTATATGGTTCATGCTAACAGCGCCGGTGATGGCTTTTCGCTAAATCTCATCACCAAGCCTGAAGATTATTACGTCAACGTCTCCTCTTCGGATCACATCGATGTCGGCAATGGCAATGGCGTGGCACAGGTCAACGGCTTTCCGAAGGGTCAGGATTTTTCGGATGTAACGATAGGACCGATCACGCCGATCGATCCGCTCGACCCCACCGCGGGTTTTTCAGTCATTCAATTCAAGATCGAAGGGCCGACCGGCCGGGTCAAGGGTGACAATTTTGACATTTTCCTGACCTTCCTCAACGGTGACACGCAAAACATCTTCGATCAAGCGTTACCTGCCAACGACAAGATAGATATCTTCGCCGATGGCGATGAGATCATCGCGAGCGTCAAGCTCTACGGACTGGTTGATGCGAAGGGTAACCCTCTCGATTTCAACGCCCTTAAGCAGATTTCCTTTAACGCCGCCTCCGCGTCGGCCGTACCGGAGCCTGCTTCTTGGGCAATGATGGTTGGGGGCTTCGGTTTGGTGGGCAGCTCGCTGCGTCGCCGGAAAAAGCACGTTACTTCCCTGGCTTGAGCCAAGGTCGTGGACGACGCCCGGCGATTTCGCCGGGCGTCGCGCCTTCAGGCTTTCCGTGTCAGGTTGAAGCTAATTCCTCGTATGACTTCGTAAATGGTCATCCGCCCCGCATTAAAAGCATGAAGCTTTTCCCGCGAAGTCACGCGGGCTGACCTCGGCCCTTTGCAGGGTCCGCTCAGGCAATATGATGGGCCTCGCCCAGCCTGTTGGTACGATCAAGCTTTACGGCCGAATGTTCGAACCGGCGCTTGCTGCAAAGACGGCGCATAAGGTGCTTCGCCTTGCGCCGCTGCTGGATCGCCTTGCAGCTCGGCAAGCCGCTTGGCGACGCGCGCGTCGAAGGAAAGATGGGCGGACGTGTCCCCCGTCTGTTGATCTGGTCCCGCAATGTCGCGGCTGACGGATCGGGTCAGCCCGAAAATGCCCGAAATGAACTTCCGGCCGGCAAATATCACCGTGGCAAGTAGGATCAGGGCCAGCCCAAATCCGAACGATCCCATGGACGGGGATGAACTCGAACCAGATGATTGCGCGGGCCCGGACGCTGGCGCGGCAGCAGACGAAGTGGACCGATGCTCCGCGATGAAGGCCGCCTTGCGGGCGGCATAGGCCTCCTGCGATTCTCCCGGCCGAGGCTCGATCATCAGGCCTTTCGCGATGCGCTCGTCCTTGTGCGCCTGTTCGGCTTGCTGTTCGGCGATCTCGTCAGCGTGATCGATGGCATATTGCGCGCGATGCTTGGCGGTCGGATCGAAGCCGAGCATCGTCGTGAGCAACGCGATGTCCTGCGGGTCGAGCTTACGGTAACGATCGCCGGAATAGAGAACATAGGCATTGCCTTGCCGCCCGTTCAGATAGCCGACATCGAAAGATTTCCCGTCTTTGACAAAGGGTTTTTCATCAGGAAGATCGTAGACCGGATCGATTGTCTCGCCGCCGCCAAATGACGGGATGGAAAATATCCGAAAACGTTTGGCTTCCGCCGATTGCGCGGCAACCAACAGCAGCAGCGATCCACAGAGCAAACGCATGCCGTTCTTCATTTTCGTCTCGCTGATCCGTTCGTTTCCTCAATGAATAGGACAGCTCTCTTAAAAGTCTGTTGACCGCAACGACTGGTATCCCGTCCTGGTCGAAGGATAATCTGTCTGGCAAGTGCCGCCTGTGGGATGCTCTATCCGCTGGCGGCAAGATCGGCAGTGTTCTCACGGTCGATTTCATCCTCGCAGGCCAGCGTTTTCTGGCGGTGAACGCCGGCAATCATGCAAAAACTGCTTGCCGATCCCGACCCCGCCGTGGCGAAACGCGTGATGGATGCCGTGCTGCAAATGGTGAAGATCGACATCGCGACGCTGGAAAAAGCCCGCGACTGCGAACTCGTCGGCTGAGTTCAGGCCGACGCCAGGCGCCGCTCGATCGAGGTCCAGAGCTTCGTGACGGCGACGCCGGCTGGCGAGCGCGGTGCGTAGACGCCAAGCGGCGCGTGGCGGTCGGCCATCTGCTCCACGACGCTCGCCATCGGCACCGCCGGACAGCCGGGATCGTCCACCATTGCCTTGCGGTGCGCCCGGCGCCGGCGATCGACCATGTTGAATACCGGAAAGATCGGCGGCCCGCCTTTATGCTCGACCGTCAAATAGGTGAGCACTTCGGTATATGCGCGGCGCGATAGCGTTGACGGAATCATGGGGAGCAGGATCAGCGTCGCGCTGCGGATGATCTGCGCCGTCGTCGGGCCGAGACCAGGCGGGCAATCGAGAATGATGTGGTCGTACAGACCCTGCAGATCCTCCGTCAGCCGGAGGATGCGTTTCTTGCGGCCGATCTCCATGAACACGGTATCGAGGCCCCGGAGCGACGAATCCGCGGGCATGAGATCGAGCTGGGGAATGTCCGTACCGATGATAATGTCCCCAGCCGGAATATCGCGTTCCAGCACGGCGCGCGCTTCATCGCGGGCCTTTCGTTCAGGCGCCAGGATGAAGCTGGCGCTCGCCTGCGCATCGAGATCCCACAATAACGTCCGCCGCTTGGAAATTGCCGCGGACGCCCATGCGAGATTTACGGCGAGCGTGGTTTTTCCAACCCCGCCCTTCATGTTGTAAACCGCAATTGTCGCCACCGGATGTTACATATGTCAGCGATATGTCAGTTTGGTGACACGGCTTCAGCGCGGGCATTCGGCGCCAGGATCGAGCCGAAGAGGACCCTGCAGACCAGCAAGCCCAATGTTGCGCCGGCCAGCAATCCCGCGTGAAGCAACCAGAAATTCGTCGCGGTCATTCGCTCGACGAGACCGCCCAGCCATCCCACCATCATGTTCGCCGCGAACAGGTGCAGATAATAGACCCCGATCATCATGCCCGCGACGGCACGGGGAGAGGCGCGGGAATAGAGCGCGATGCCGACGGGAAAGACGTTCGCGAACCCGATGTCGTTGATGATATGAAAGGCGAGGCCCCACCCAAGCCCGATCTTCTGGCCGCTGGCAGCCGCATGCCAGGACGCGATGGCGAGCATCAGCGGCGCCCCCGCCGAAATGAACGTGCCGATCGTGACCTTGGTGATTTCGTCCGGCTCGCGAAACCGCGCGGCATACAGGCGCCAGAAAGCCAGCGACCCGATCAGGGTGGTCGTGCTGATAATGGCATCCAGCGAAATCAGCCAGGTGACCGGCATGGACTTGCCGAAAAATACCAGATCGTAGTTGGCGTCGCCCCATATCAGATAGGCGTTGAAGATTTGCTGGTTCCCGACGGCGGAGACGGCCAGGATAGGCAGCAGCGCAACCAGCACCACGATCTTTTTTCCCTCGCCAACCGCGAGCCGCCGGGCGGGTGTCCGTGCGCCGCGTTCGGCCACGGCGTCGGCGGGCAGCCACTTTCGCCCGGCGAGATACACCGCAAGCCCGGCCAGCATTCCGACGCCGGCCGCGCCGAAGCCCCAGTGCCATGCGACCTTCTGGCCCAATGTTCCGCAAATCAGCGGCGCCACGATGACCGCAACATTGATACCGATGAAGTAGAGCTGGAATGCGTCAGCCCGGCGCAAATCGTCGGCTGCGTACAACTCGCCGACCTGACTTGCGATATTGCCCTTGAAGCAGCCCACGCCCGCCAGCAGACAGGCCAGCGCGATCAGGAACGAGACGTCGAACGCCATCAGGAAATGCCCCAGCGCCATGAGGGTCGCGCCGATGGCCACCGTCCGCGTGCGGCCCAGCAGCCGATCGGCGATCAATCCGCCGGCAATGGGGGTGAGGTAAACGCCGCCCGCGTACAGCCCGAAGATCACGGATGCCAACGCCAGAGGAGACAAGGCGCCATAGACGCTTTCGATCGCTCCGCGAAATGCGGCGAAGCCCGCGATGTTCCCGACATGACCAGGCAGCAACAGTTGCTGGCTCATGTAGAGCACGAGCAGCGACTGCATGCCGTAATAGGAAAACCGCTCCCAGGCTTCGGCGAACACGAGGAACCCGAGCCCGCGCGGATGGCCCAGAAACGCCCTGTCCCCTTCGCCCGGCACGACGGCATCTATCGGCATCACGTAACCTTCATCGCCTTCATCGGACGACAGCTAGCGGCTGATCAGAAGAAAAGCTTGCGAAAGCTTATCCGGAAAGATCGCCCCAACGGATCGAGGATGTCGGGCTGATAGCTGAGCGGAATTGTGCCGGTGGCGTCACGTACCTTGATCCGCTGATTGAAGATATTGGTGATGGAGAAGGTGATACGCGAGCCGCGCAGCCATGGATGGTCGCGAATGAGCGCGGGCTGCATGCCAGGGCTCGCGAAAAGCCGCAGATTTACGGTCGTGAGCGAGGAGAAGCGCAGATTGCCGGTGGCCGATCCGGCAACGCCATCAACCGTCGTGCCGCTCTGCCAATTCCCGCTCACCCGTGCGCCGAGACCGTTGTTCGAATAGCCCGTCTGGAATTCGACCTGATGGCGCGGCTGTCCGCCGGTGGCGCCCACCGCCGATCCGTTGAGCAGGTCGAGCTTGGGGCCACCCTCTCTGATCAGTATCTCGTCATTGAAGATCCAGGTGTGATAGGCCGCGAACTGAAGCCGCCCGCCCTGCCCGCGATCGCCGCCACCACCACCACCCGGCCCGCCGGAGCCACGCCAATCCCGGTTGCGAGCCGCGCTTTCCCCGCCGGGAACCGCGCCTTGCGCGGCTTCGCGCGCCTGACGCTGGGCACGCAGCGCCTCCATCATGCGCTGGGACGATTTAAGCGGCTTCGAGAAGTTGATGCCCCAGCGAAGCTCATCGCGGTCCTCCCGCGCAAAATTGATCGGGCGGCTGTCGATCTGAACCAGGTTTCCGTCCTCGTCGCGGATGAACCTTTCGGGAAAAGCCGTCTCAAGGTCCGGAGTCGACGTCGGAAAGGCGGCAATCGGATTGCGGATGCGGCTGCTGACGTAATTTGCCGTCAGCGTGAGGCGATTATTGTTGGGCAATTCGGGTTTCACGGTCAGGCCCAGCTTGAACACGTTGCGGCTGTCCGCGACCAGATCGGGGTTGCTGCCTTCGATCCGGGTCACTTCCACCGTCTCGCCGCGCAGAAAGTCAAAGACGCGGACGCCCGGCGTCAGGACGGTGGGGTTGCCAAGCTGGCCGACGCCCGGCGCGGTTTCATCGTGGGTATGCGAGGCGATGATGCTGATCGCGCTTACCGGGGACCACGTCGCGCCATAGCCGTAGGTCTTCTGGGTTCCGAAATCGGACAACATGTCATAGGCCAGGTTCCCGTTGACCGAAAGATTGCCGAGAAACGCCAGCACATCCTTGCTGCGGCTCGCAATCGGCAGGTCGACATTGACCTGCGTGTTGAAATCATTGCGGGACAGATCCGCCGATCGCGTCACGCCGGACCGTGTCGATCGCGAGCTGAACCAGCTCGGCGTATCGCCCACCTTCAGCGTCGCGGACAATGCGCCCGCCGGCAGATCGAGCAACGGGCCGTTTGCGACCAGCTGGATATCGCCCGTGTCCGAACGCGACCGTGCCCGATCCGCCGGCGACAGGCCCGGCGATCCGGATAACAGCGCGCCAAATGGGTTGAGCGTCGGATCATTCGCCGACAGCGCCGCCTGAATGCCGGCAAGGTCGAAACCCGTATCGCTGCGGGTATTGCTAATGCTGTGGTCGTAATTGGCGGTGAGCGACCAATGCCAGCGCTTCACGTCGCCATTGAAGCTGAAACCGAGATGCCCGGTAAACCCTTTGACGCTACGCTGAAGCGGGTCGCTGCCCAGATAGCGATAAAGCTGCACATCCTTGCCGAACGGCGAAAATGGATTGCCGGCTGGCACGAGCAAACTCGCCTTGGGCAGGCCAAGATCGGAATCGCTGTCGGTAAACGAAACGCTGGCGTTCGCCGTCGCCGAAACATTGCCGAAAATGGTGCGGTTGAGCACGGCATTGCCCGACACGGTCCGAGCCGAAGGCAGCAAGGTCCGATAGCGCGCGACATCATTGACGTTGGCAATGCCCGCCGTCGCCGCAAAATCCGAGAGCGAGGGCGCACCTGACGCGGCGCCCGAGGGTACGCCCGCAACCTTCACGATTTGACCCGCCAACGCACTCAGGAGCGGATCGATCTCGCGGCTGGAAGCGCTCGGCGGTGCCGTGATATTGCCGACGGTATCGTAGGGGCGCCCGCCGAGCCGGGCCGTGATGTCGCGCTCGCTTTCGCTAAGGGCCGAATTGGCCTGATATTTGAGCGCGATATTCAGCCGGTTGTCGCCCGCGATCCTGAGCAGGGTGGCGTCCGCTTCGCCGGTGAATTGCCCACCTTCGGTCGGCATGCTGCCGTCGAGTTCACCCGTGATGGCGTTAAAGCGCCTGCGGAGAACGAAATTCACGACGCGCTGGTTGGCGGTGTAGCCATATTTCAGCGCCGCTTCCTCGGGCAATATGTCAACCCGCTCGATCGCTTCGGTGGGCAGGTCCCGAATTTCGCTGAAACCGGAGATACGATGACCGTTGAGCAGGACGACGGGCGTTTCACCACCGCGGCCGCGGCCGCTGCGGGTTTCAGGCGAAAGTTCGTTCAGAAGCTCGGTGACCGAACTGACGCCATAGGACCGGATGTCCGCGGGGGTAAGCTGCACTTCCGGCTTGATGTCGCCCACCACGGCGCCACGCTCGCGCTGTCCGGTTACGACGATGGCGTCTTCCTCATCCACTGCGGGACCGCCGTGGCCGTCAGACGGAGGTGTGGTGGGCGCGCCAGTCGTCTGGGCGACGGTCATGGCGGGCGCGCATGCCAGACATCCCAGCATGAGCGCCAGCCGCCATCCCCGCACCCAAGCCGTACGCCCCTTCATCGCCACGCAAATATCTCCACCAGGCAAAACAGTTTCTGAGCAGGGCATAGCGACAGAAACATGACGGAAGCTGAACGAAACCGAACCAGGACCGAACAAGGACAGTGTTTGAAGCGTTAGGCCAGACAGAGCATCCGTGGAACTGGGAGACTTGCCGTGACATCCGACACGCCGAAGACCGAAGCTGACCTGAGCGGTGTGACGCCGCGGCGTCGCCCGAAGCCGGAAGTACGGGAGGTCGGCGGGCGAAGGCTGCAGCCTTCGACCCTGATGATGGGCCACGGTTATGATCCGATGTTGTCCGAAGGATCGCTCAAGCCGCCGATTTTCCTGACGTCGACGTTCGTGTTCGAAAGCGCTGCCGCGGGAAAACGGCATTTCGAAGGCGTCACGGGCAAGCGGCCGGGTGGCGCCGAAGGGCTGGTCTATTCAAGGTTCAACGGGCCGAACCAGGAAATATTGGAGGATCGCCTCGCCATCTGGGAAGATGCGGAGGACGCGCTGACATTTTCCTCGGGCATGTCCGCCATTGCGACAGTCCTGCTCGCAAATGTCCGGCCCGGCGACACCATCGTTCATTCCGCGCCGCTCTACGCCGCAACCGAGACGCTGATCGGCAAGGTGCTGGGCCGCTTCGGCGTTCACTGGCTCGATTTTCCGGCCGGCGCGACCCGCAAGGAGATCGATGGCATACTCGCCCGCGCCAGCAGCGGCCGGGTTGCTCTCATCTATCTCGAAAGTCCCTCAAACCCGACCAACGCGCTGGTCGATGTCGAGGCGGTCCGCGCCAGCCGCGATGCGATCTTCAAGGAAGGGGAGCGCCCGCCCATCGTGATCGACAACACGTTCCTCGGTCCGCTTTGGCAACAGCCGCTGGGCCACGGCGCCGATCTCGTGCTCTACAGTCTTACCAAATATGCCGGCGGCCATTCCGATCTGGTCGCGGGCGGCGTGGTCGGATCGAAGGCGGTGCTCGATCCCATCCGCGCGATGCGCAATACCATCGGGACGATCACCGATCCTCATTCGGCGTGGATGCTCCTCAGGAGCCTTGAGACGCTGGAGTTGCGGATGACGCGTGCGGGCGAGAATGCAGCCAGGGTCTGCGCCTATCTGCGCGATCACCCGAAGGTGGAGCGCATCGGTTATCTCGGCTTTTTGCCGGAAGGCAGCCGGCAAGCCGATATCTACAACCGCCACTGCACGGGCGCCGGATCGACCTTCTCGCTCTATCTGGCAGGCGGTGAGCGAGAGGCGTTCGCCTTTCTCGATGCGCTGAAGATCGCCAAGCTGGCGGTCAGCCTGGGCGGCACGGAAACGCTGGCCAGCCATCCGGCCGGCATGACCCACCTCTCCGTGCCCGAAACGCGCAAGGCCGCGCTCGATATCGGCGACAATCTCGTCCGGATCTCCATCGGCGTCGAAGATGCGGACGATCTCATCGCGGACTTCACGCAAGCGCTGGAGGCGATATAGTCGCGGGCAGCGCCGTCCCGGCCACCGCAAGGATCATCAATGCGCCGTCTCCTGATCGCCCTGCCCCTGCTTACGGCTTCGCCCGCGTTCGCCGACCCGCTGCATGATGCGGTGACGGCGGAGATGCCGTCGCTGATGACGATCTACAAGCAGCTTCACGCCAGCCCCGAACTGGCCTTTCAGGAACAGAAGACGGCGACGTTCCTCGCCGGCGAATTCAGGAAGCTTGGCTTCGCGGTCACCACCGGCGTGGGCAAGACCGGCGTCGTCGCCGTGATGAAGAACGGCTCCGGCCCGATCGTGATGCTGCGTACCGACATGGACGGCCTCCCCGTCGCGGAACAGACCGGTCTGCCCTATGCGAGCGCGACCAGGGCGGTAACGGCGGAGGGCAAGGAAACGCAGACGATGCATGCCTGCGGTCACGACACCCATATAAGCGCGATGATCGGCACTGCGCGGCAGCTGGTCGCCATGAAGAATAGCTGGTCGGGAACGCTGGTGCTGGTCGGGCAGCCCGCCGAGGAAATCGGTCTTGGCGCGAAAGCCATGCTGGCGGACGGGCTGTTTACCCGCTTTCCCAGGCCGCAATATGCGCTGGCGTTCCACGACAATGCCATTCTGCCGGCGGGGACGATCGGCATGCGATCCGAATATATCTTTGCCAACGTCGATTCCGTCGATCTGATCGTGAAGGGGCACGGCGGGCACGGCGCCTATCCGCACATGACCAGGGATCCGATCGTGCTTGCCGCGCGGATCGTGACGGCGCTGCAGACGCTGGTCTCGCGCGAGCTTGACCCGCTGGATTCGGCGGTGGTCACGGTTGGTAGCTTCCAGGCCGGCGCTGCATACAACGTGATCCCCGACGAGGCACGGCTAATGCTCACCGTTCGCAGCTACTCGCCCGAAACGCGCAAGATGCTGCTGGACGGCATCGCCCGCATCGCCAGGGGCGAGGCCATCGCGGCTGGCTTGCCGGAAGACAGAATGCCGGTGTTCAGGCTGAAGGACAATTTCACGCCCGCAACCTTCAACACCGAACCGCTGAATGGCCGCATGACGACCCTGTTCAAGGCGCGCTTTGGCGATGGGCGGGTCGGCGAGACGAAGCCCACCATGGCCGGCGAGGATTTCGGCCGCTACTGGCTGGCCGACAAGAGCATCCAGAGCGTGATCTTCTGGGTCGGCGGCGTACCGCAGGCGAAATGGGACGCGGCCGGTGGCGACGTCACCAAACTCCCCCCGCTCCATTCGCCATTCTGGGCGCCGGATGCCGAAGCGGTGATCTCGACGGCGACCGAGGCGATGACATCAGCCGCGCTTGATCTGCTCAAGAAATAGCGCCGGCGAAACCTGGCGGAAACCCTACCGGAAGTTGTCGGCGTAGGCCTGGATCTTCAGAACCTTGGGCGCGGCGGCAACGACATGCTCGACCACGATGCCCTCGCGCTCGGCATAGGCCCTGGCGGCATCCAGTGTCGGAAACTCCAGGCTGACCTGTCCACGCGTATCGCCGCTGCCCGCCCAACCGGTCAGCGGATCGGGGCGCATCGCTTCGGCGGGCTCATATTCGAGAACCCACTGCCCGGCGCGCGCGCGGCCGGATTGCATGCTGTTCTTGATCCGCTGGTAGATGCGCGCCCGCGCCATGTTCGAACATCCCTGTAATGCCGAACTGCGGCGTGCCGCAGTTGCGAGGGATTCGTCAAGGGGCAGAGGCAAGTCAATTAATTGAACGACCTCGCGTTGGGCATTGTACGCCGCGCCAAGTCGCATCTAAAGAAACGCCCATGGCGTCCGTGATGGCGCCCCGATCCAAGGATGCACGATATGGTTGCCTATAAGTCACCTGATTTCAATGAACGTACTGCGCTCGCCCGGGCGGCACGGGAAAAGGCGCTCGATCAGCTCCGCTCCAGGCCCGCACCGGATGAAGCGCTGCTGGCCGAACGCCGCGCCGCGCGGATTGCGCGTGAAGAGGCCGCTGAGGAAAAGCGGCGCGCTAAGCGGTTGGCGGAGGAGCAGGCCAGGGAAGCCAGACGGGCGGAGGCGGCCCTTGCCGACGATCCGAAAACGCACGCTGCCCCGGTCCCACGTAACGAGGCTGAGCTGAAGATCGCCCGCGACGCGCGCTATGCCGCACGCAAAAACCGGAAAGGCTGATGTGCCATCGCGCAACGACTGCCGAGGATCACGCGGCCACGGGTAAGTCGGAATGAAGCCTCGCGAGCTGATCGATACCGCCGAAATCCCCGGCGCCGAAAATCTGCGCCTGTTCCGGCGCGGCGAGGATTTCATGATCGTGCTGGATCGCAACGAGCTCATGAACAGCCGGATGAACGGGTCCGAAGAGGCGCTCGCGACGATGACGTGCGCGCGCCTGAACGGGCGCAATGCTCCGCATCTTCTTATCGGTGGCTATGGGATGGGCTTCACCCTCCGGGCGGCGCTGGCGTCGCTCGACGCCGATGCCCGGCTGACCGTGGTCGAACTCGTGCCCAGGATCATCTCCTGGGCGCGTGGCCCCATGGTGGCCTTGACCGCGGGATGCCTCGATGATCCGCGCGTGCAGCTTGTCGAGGGCGACGTCGCGCTGTCGATCGGCGGCGCGCGTTCAAGCTATGACGCCATCCTGCTCGACGTCGACAACGGCCCCGACGGGCTGACCAGCCCTGCCAATGAAGGCCTTTATTCACAGCGCGGGCTGAAAGCGGCAGTGGGCGCGCTCAACGCCGGCGGCGTCCTCGCTGTCTGGTCCGCCGGCCCTGACCCAGCATTCAGCCGCAGACTTCGAGACGCGGGGTTCGCGGTAGAGGAAGTTGCCGTACGCGCGCGGCATAACGGCAAGGGTGCACGACACACGATCTGGTTCGCCACCAAACCATGAATTGACGAAGGCAGAACAGCCTATTGAACCAGTGACGGAGCGTCCGCGACAAAATCCCGCAATGCGCGTGCGTCATGCAGCGCGTTATGAGGCACCTGGCTGTTCGCCGCGGTGCTGAACCCCGGCGTCCGCAGCATTACGAATTCGAGCGAGCTGATGTTGACGATCTCGCCCGGCCCCGGTGTGAGCAACGAGCAGAAATGCGCGATGTCTTCGGGCCAGTCCGCGATAATGACGGGATGGGAATCGCCAGCCAGATAGTGTGCAAGCTCGTCGCCCGCCTCGGCGCGCGTCATTTCGCGGTTCAGACTGCCCGGCACCATCCGGAGATAGGGCACGACATTTCTCTCCACCCAGGGATGAAGCGGGTCCGGCAGAGGGAGCATGGCATAAAATTCATGGTCGCCGATCTCCGGAACCAGAGCAATGCTCATCAACGGGCCGCCAAAGCCATTATATTCGGTATCCAGAAAATAACGCATTTCTCAGCTTCTATAACACGGAGCATTAAACCAGAACCGCTCATCCTGAGGAGCCATTGAGCTTGTCGAAATGGCATCTCGAAGGATCCTTCGAGACGGGACTTCGCCAGGCTCAGCCCCTCCTCAGGATGAGCGGAGCAGTATGGGTCATGGTCCTGTTTAACCCGCGCTATGCTTCGGTTAGCGCGGCGACAACGGCCTTCACCTTCTTCTGCCGCCATTGCGGCGTCGGCGCGACCAGCCAGTAGCTGTTTGGGCCGGATTCGCCGCCTTCCGCGCCCGCGATCAGGGCAGGCACCCTCGCCTGCCCCAGCCCTGCCAGCGCCGCATCATAAGCGAGGCCGGCGTCCGCGACCGTGACAAACGCCTCGCCGGGGTCGCCCGGCCAGCCAATGCGCTGTCCTTCTCCAACCGTCACCATGGCCCCGCCGCCAAGCTCGACGCCTTCATGCTCGCCGGGTCCATCCGCCCAGATCACCGCCAAGTCGAGATTGGCCTGGGTGAAATCGAGCTCGCCATCAACGACGATGAGATGAAAGCGCAGCTCGTCGTCGGTCTTTGCATAATCGGCGAGGCGCGGGGCGAGCCATTTCGCGGTGAAATCCCTCGGCGCGGCGATCGTCAGCATCTTTGACGACTGCTGGGACTGCATCGCACGCACGGCTTCCTCGAATTGGAGGAAGCCCGCCCGCAGCGCGTCGAGCCCGGATTCGCCCTCCGGCGTCAGCTCCAATCCCTTGGCCGTGCGGCGGAACAGCACCACGCCCAGTGTATCCTCAAGCGCGCGAATCTGTTGGCCGACGGCGGCCGGCGTCACCGCCAGCTCGTCGGCGGCGCGCGTGAAGCTCAGATGGCGCGCCGCGGCATCCAGCACGCGCAGGCCGTTCAAAGGCAAATGCGTGCGTTTCATCGGGCTACGGCGGGGCCCATAAGCGAGAAACGGGGGATCACGGCGTCGAAGGCCGAGCCATCCGCGTTGACCATGTGATAGGTGCCTTCCATCGTGCCGGTCGGCGTATGGAGCGGACAGCCCGAAACATAATCATAGCTCGTGCCCGGTTCGATCACGGGCTGCTGGCCGATGACGCCGTCACCCTGAACATCATGCCGCGCGCCGCGCCCGTCGATGATCACCCAGCGGCGGCTGATCAGCTGCACGGGCTGGCGGCCGACATTCTCGATCCGGATGTGGTACGACCAGAACCAGTGCCCCTTGTCCGGCTCCGACTGGTCGGCGAGAAAACTCACCGACACGCGCACGATCACGTCGCGAGTCTGGGCAGTGTGCGGGAAAAGAGCGTTCATCGCCTCTACCATCATCGCAATGCGCGCCTTTTACAAGCCCACCGCCTTCAAGGCCCGGTCGAAATCCTCGATCACGTCTTCGGGATCTTCGAGACCCACGTTCAGGCGCAGCATGCCTTCCTCGACCCCCATATCCGCGCGAACTTCGGCTGTCAGTCCGGCGTGCGTCGTGGATGCGGGATGCGTCATCAACGACCGCGAGTCGCCGATATTATTGCTGATATCCACAAGCTGAAGCGCATCGAGCAGCCCGTGCGCCTGCGCGCGGCCGCCATCCAGACAGAGCGAGAGGATCGTGCCGCCCGCCGACATCTGTTTCATGGCGAGCTGGTGTTGCGGATGGCTGGCCAGCCCCGGATAGAGCAGGCGCGGCACGCGCGATTCGAGATACGATGCGACCTTCAGCGCATTTTCGCTCTGCCGCCGGATACGCAGGTCAAGCGTCTCCAGCCCCTTCAACACCACCCAGGCATTGAACGGACTGAGGGTCGGCCCGGTATTCCGCGTGAAGGAGAGTAAGGTCTTTTCGATGAACTCGGTCGTCCCGCAGACCGCGCCGGCCAGCACACGCCCCTGCCCGTCCATCATCTTGGTCGCTGAATAGGCCACGATATCGGCGCCGTAATCTATCGGCTTCTGCAGCAGCGGAGTCGCAAAGGCGTTGTCGACCACGGTTATGACACCGGCCTCCCTGGCGATCCGGCACACCGCCTCGAGATCGACGACATCCAGCGTCGGGTTCGCCGGGGTCTCGAAGAAGAAGAGCTTGGTATTGGGCCGGATGGCCGCCTTCCAGGCATCATTCTCCCGCGCGTCGATGATCGTGGTCTCGATGCCGAATCGCGGCATCAGCGTATCGGTCAGCCAGCGACACGATCCGAACGCGGCGCGGCCCGCCACGATGTGATCGCCAACGCTCAGCTGGCATAGCAACGTCGCGGTCATCGCCGCCATGCCGGATGCCATGGCGCGGCAGGCTTCGGCACCCTCCATCAGCGCGATGCGCTCTTCCAGCATCTGAACGGTGGGATTCTGGAGCCGGGAATAGGTCATTCCCTGCTGCTCGCCCGCGAATCGCGCGGCAGCATCGCCGGCGCAATCATAGGCATAGCCGGATGTCAGGAAGAGCGCCTCACTCGTTTCACCCCATTCGGAACGCGCCGTGCCGCCCCGGACTGCCTGGGTTGCGGGGCGCCACTTCGAAGTGATCTTGCGGTTTTGGCCGGTATAGCGTTTCATGCGCCCGCTTTGCCGCGACCGACCAAGCCGCGTCAATCTCAACCATGGCCAACATATGAATATGACGAACCCACCCGGCCCACAAAGGAGTGCCAGATGACTGCAATTCAGCAAATCCCGCTCAAGACCATCAAGGGCGAGCCGGCGACGCTAGGCGATTATGCCGGCAAGGTGTTGCTCGTGGTGAACGTCGCATCGAAATGCGGCCTGACCCCGCAATATGAGGGTCTCGAGAAGCTCTATAAGGAATATCAGGATCAAGGACTGGTCGTCCTTGGTTTTCCGGCCAATGACTTCGGGGGGCAGGAACCAGGCAGCAATGAGGAGATCGTCACCTTCTGCACCACTAATTTCGCGGTCGATTTTCCGATGTTCGAAAAAATCGCGGTCACCGGAAGCGATCTGCATCCCTTATATCGGGAGCTGACCACCTCCGGCGTACCCGTCACGGGCGACGCCGACTCGTTCCGCGAAAAGCTGAAGGGCTATGGCATGACCCCGAACCCCGCACCCGGCGTCCTGTGGAATTTCGAGAAATTCCTGATCGGACGCGACGGGTCGATCGTCGGTCGGTTCGCGCCGGGCACCACGCCTGACGATTCGGCGCTGGTCTCGGCCATTGAAAACGAACTGGCCAAAGCCCCCGTCGCGGCCTGACCTGTCGAGAATATCCCGGCCCAGTGCCGGTAGGCACTAAGCTCATAACGCCCTCGATCCCCTCCCTTTCGAGGAGGGGATCAAGGGGTGGGTGGGGACTGAGGGGGCTCGATGCCCCCGAAGCCCCTGATTGCGACACGGTTGAAGGAGTCCCCTGGCCCGCACACGCGGGCACCCACCCCCTAGCCTGCCGCCCCTTCGATGATCGAAACGAACTGCACACCGCTCAAGGGAATTCGGCAACAGCAAGGACTTTTGGAGGAATTGCCATCTCAACCGAATCAGAGAACGCGATATAGTCGTCCCGCATCTCGATGAATTGCGATCGATCGTGCTGTCTCGTGTAAACGAACTGCCTCAGGACCTCTCGGGCTAGGAACGCAAAGTGTGTCGTGTGTCCCAAGGCCTTAAGCGTCACAGGGTATATGAACCCACCGGGATTTACGAGCTTGTTTGCGGTAGACGCCCTGTTGAACTTGAGCCAACCATCTCGCCATTCCGGCTTCCAATGTGCTACGATATTTCGCACATCCGATATGTATTTAAGATTCGTGATGATCTTACCGAGTTCTTCTTTGTCTTCGTCACTCCAAGATTTTGCGGTCACTACATCTTTCAAAAGCTCAATAACGCTGCTAAACGATCGCTTGCCAATCAGCGCTCTGACAGTCCGATCGTCTTTTATGTCCGCAATAAATCTTAGGCAATCGAATATCTCGCTCTCTAATTCGGAGCACGCAGCGATCATATGAGCTATCTTTTCTAGATGTTCGGGTGGAAGGGAAGTAAAGCCTCCAATCCTATAAGCATCGATCGGTTCAATATGCTCGGCGAGTGTTATTTCTTCATATTTCATCAGGCGCTATTATAGACATCGCCACATGGCTACAAGTGCTGAGGCGAATGCCCACTGGTCTTCGCAGCGTTAATTACGGAACGACTATTCGAAGCAAGCCTTGAACTTGCAACGCTAGCTTCATAGTCGAACCGACACACGTTCTCAAACACGTCCCGATACACCCCTAGCCCGCCGCCCCTTCGATGATCGGAATGAACTGCGCGGCGGTCAGGCTCGCGCCGCCCACCAATGCGCCATCGACGTCCGCGACCGCCATCAGCTCCCTGGCGTTGTCCGGCTTGACCGAGCCGCCATATAATATGCGCACCTTGGCGCCTTCCGCTCCAAGCAACGACGTCAGTTTCGCGCGTATCGCCGCGTGCATCTCGGCCACATCGCCCGTGGACGGCGTTCGCCCCGTCCCGATCGCCCATACGGGCTCATAGGCAACCACCAAAGTCGCTCCGGTCCCCGCTGGTGGAATCGAGCCGTTCAGCTGGCCTTCGACGACGGAAAGCGCCCGGCCCGCGTCGCGCTCCGCCTCGGTCTCGCCGACGCAAACGATCGCCGTCAGCCCGGTGGCGATGGCAGCCTCGGCCTTGGCGCGCACTTCGGCGTCCGTCTCGTGCTGATCCGTCCGCCGCTCACTATGGCCGACGATGACGAGGCGCGCGCCGATCTCCTTCAGCATCACTGCGGAAATGCAGCCGGTATGCGCGCCCTTTTCGTTCATGTGGCAGTCCTGCCCACCGATCGAAAGCCGCGGCTGACGCTGGGCGGCCGGCGCGATCAACGTGAAGGGCGGGCAAATCGCGACATCGATGCCGTCGTTGCTGTTCGCGGCCGCCTGAATGGCGTCAAGCTCGGCCAGTGCCGCCAGCGATCCGTTCATTTTCCAGTTACCTGCCACCAGCTTGCGCAACGCCATGCCACTTCCCCTTTAAAAAAATGCTGCACTGCCCCTAACCGCGTCCCGCTTGAAGGTGCAAGCCTGCGCCTCTATGGCGGGGCAACTCATGAGCAATAAGGCCCTGGATAACAGATGATCAGTTTTTTCCGCCGCGCGCTGTCATCCTGGCTCGTGCTGGGCCTGCTGGGCCTGATCATGATCGCTTTCATCGTCACCGGCGTCGGCACGCCGGGCGGATTGGGCGACATGGGGGGCGGGGGCGGCGCGGGCGATACGGTCGCCAAGATCGGCAAGCTCCGCCTCGGTTCTGTCGAAGTGACCCAACGCGTCCAGCTCGCGCAGCAGAATGTCCAGCAACAGCGGCCGGAGGTCGATCTCGCCACCTTCGTCAAAGGCGGCGGCGCCGACGATGTTGTCCGGCAGCTGATTAGCGCCAAGGCACTCGAAGCCTTCGCGCGGGAGCACGGCATCGGCGCAAGCAAGCGCCTGGTGGATGGCGACATCGCCAGCATGGAAGCCTTTAAGGGTCCGACCGGACAATTCGACGAGGCCGTCTATCGCAGCGTTCTCGCGCAGCGCCGCCTGACGGATGCGCAGGTGCGCGCCGATCTGACCGGCGACGCCATCCGTCGCCAGATCCTCTTGCCGGTCGGTGGGGGCAGCCGCGCACCCGAAGGGCTCGTTGTCCCTTATGCGTCCCTCATGCTCGAAGCCCGCCGGGGCCAGATAGGGTTCGTTCCCAGCAGTTTGATGCAGGGTGCCGTAAAGGCGCCGACCGAAGCGGACGTCAACGCCTGGTACAGCCGTAATCTTGCGCTCTACACCGTGCCGGAGCGCCGTGTTCTGCGCTATGCCCTCATCAGCAAGGATCAGCTGGGCACGATCGCCCCGCCGACCGAAGCCGAGATCACCAAATTCTACAACTCCAACGCGGCGACATACGGCGCCAATGAGAGCCGCAGCTTTTCGCAGGTCATTCTTCCGGACGAGGCCGCTGCCAAGGCGCTTGCGGCCAAGGTGAAGGGCGGATCGACCTTCGCTGCTGCTGCCCAAGCCGCGGGCTTCAGCCCGGCGGATACGGCGCTTGGGGTGCAAACGCGCGCGCAGATCACTGAGCTGGCATCCGCTGACGTAGCAGCAGCGGCCTTTTCAGCACCCAAGGGCGGGATCACTGCCCCAATAAAATCGTCGCTCGGCTGGTATGTTCTCCACGTCGACAACATCACGCAATCCGCAGGACGTCCGCTCGCCGCGGTACGGGGGGAAATCGCCGCCGCTATCGAGAAGCAGAAGGTCGATGAGGCCATTGCCGACCTGATCGCGGCGATCGAGGATCAGGTCTCGGACGGCGCGAGCTTCGACGATGTCGTCAAGGCCCGAAAGCTGACGGTGATCACGACACCGCCCGTGCTGCCAAATGGCATGGCGCCAGAGCAACCCGCGTGGAAAACGCCGCCCGAATTGCAGGTCCTGCTCAAGACGGCGTTCGATGCGTCTCCCGATGACGATCCTACCGTGGAAAACATCGGCAATGGCGAACTCCATGCGCTGTTGAAGGTTGGCCAGGTCATCCCGGCGGCTCCGGAACCGCTCCCCCGGATCCGCGAACGCGTGGTCAATGATTTCAAGGTCAATCAGGCATTCGAGCGCGCCCGCACGGTCGCCAAGGCCATCATTGCCAAAGCCGATTCCGGCGTGCCCTTCGCAAAGGCGATCGCGGACGCCAGGCTGAATCTCCCGCCGCCCCAGCCCGCGGGCGGGCGCCAGATCGACATGGCGCAGTCGAAGCAGCAGGTGCCGCCCCCGCTCGCGCTGATGTTCAGCCTCACCGCGGGCAGCAACCGGATGCTTGAAGCGCCCGACAAGCAAGGCTGGTTTCTGGTTCATCTCGACACGATCGAGAAGGGCGATGCCTCGAAGGCGCCGGGCCTGATAGAGGCGACGCGCGGCGAGTTCAACCGCGTGCTGGGTCAGGAATTCCTGCAGCAGTTCGTGAATGCTGTCGAAAAGGGTGTCGGCGTGACCCGCAACGATGCGGCGATAACCAAGCTCAAGCATCAGATAAGCGGCGCGGGCAGCCAGTGAACGACGGCACGCGGGACGATGCGGCGGCGCGCGATGCGCTGGACGCCGGGCGGCCCGCGCTCGTCTGGCGCCAGCAGCTTGCCGACGCCGATACGCCGGTCGCCGCCGCGCTCAAGCTGATCGAACCGGGGCGCGGCGACTATCTGCTGGAATCGGTGGAAGGCGGCGCCACGCGCGGCCGTTATACGCTGTTGGGACTGGCCCCCGATCTCGTCTTCCGGGCCGATGACGCGGCGGCGGCGATCAACCCTCGCTGGCTGCACGATCGCGATGCGTTCGAGCCTTGCGGCGCCGATCCGCTGGCCGCGCTGCGCACGCTTGTCGCCCAATGCCGGATCGACGTGCCGGAAGGCTTGCCGCCTGCCCTCGCCTGCCTGGTCGGCTATTTCGCGTATGAAACCGTGGGTCTCGTGGAAAAACTGCCGAGGCCCGCTGCCAACCCGCTCGGCTTGCCGGACATGCTGTTCGTGCGGCCGACGCTGATTCTGGTGTTCGACCGGCTGGACGACAGCCTGTATCTGGTCGCACCGATCTGGCCCGGCAATACCGAGCCCGGCGCACGCGTCACCGAAGCGCTGGAGCGGATCGAGACGGCGGCTGCCCGCCTCGCCGCGCCCTTGCCCGCTCGCCATATCGAGCATCAGGCCGTGGCCCAAATCAGCGCGGAACCCGTGTTGCCGCCCGGCCGCTACCGCGAAATGGTGTTGAAGGCGAAGGATTATATCGCCGCCGGAGATATTTTTCAGGTCGTCCTGGCCCAGCGATTCACCGCACCGTTCGCCCTGCCGCCGTTCGATCTCTACCGGGCGCTGCGGCGCATCAATCCGTCGCCCTTCCTCTATTATCTCGACCTGCCCGGCTTCGCCCTCATCGGTTCCTCGCCGGAAATCCTGGTGCGCGCGCGCAACGGCGAAGTCACCATCCGTCCGATCGCCGGCACCCGCCCGCGCGGCAAGACGGCGGCGGAGGACGCCGCCAATCGCGACAGTCTCCTGGCCGATCCCAAGGAACGCGCCGAACATCTCATGCTGCTCGATCTCGGGCGAAACGATGTCGGCCGTGTCGCCAGGCCCGGCACCGTCACCGTTACCGACAGCTACACGGTCGAAAAATACAGCCACGTCATGCACATCGTCTCGAACGTGGTGGGTGAGCAGCGCCCGGATAAGGATGCGCTCGACGCCCTGTTCGCGGGATTTCCCGCCGGCACGGTTTCAGGCGCCCCTAAGGTTCGCGCGTGCGAGATCATCGCTGAGCTGGAGCCGGAAACGCGCGGCGCCTATGCCGGCGGGGTGGGCTATTTCTCCCCGGACGGATCGATGGACAGCTGCATCGTCCTGCGCACTGCGGTGGTCAAGGATGGCGTGATGCACGTGCAGGCCGGCGCGGGCATCGTGGCTGACAGCGATCCCGACTATGAACAGCGCGAATGCGAGGCCAAATCCCGCGCGCTGATCGTCGCGGCCAGCGAAGCAATCGCGCGCGCAAAGGAAAGCGGCTTCGGACAATAGCAGGCGCGCCGCATTGCCTTGTCGCGCAATCTGGCCATTATGGCGGGATGAGGGCTTCGGGGCGCCACGATGATGCTTGATCACGCGATGGAATCGCTGCCGCTCTGGTTGCTCGGGATCATTCTCTTCGTGCTGCTTGCACTGGTTTGCCGCGCGGGAATGTGGCTTCGCGCGCGCCGCAAGGATGACGGAAGGAGCGATGACGAAGGCTATCTCCTGTCCGCCGCGCTCGCGCTGCTCGGCCTGCTCATCGCATTCACCTTCTCGCTCGCGCTCAATCGTTACGACGCGCGGCGCGATCTGGTCCTGAAGGAGGCCAATGCGATCGGCACCGCGTGGCTGCGGGCAGGGCTGGTCGAAGGAACCGCCGGACGGGATCTCCAGGCGTCGCTTGCAGGATATACCGATATCCGGCTGCGCCTTCCCCTGTCGGGCGGCAACGCGGATGCCGCGCTGCTCGAACGGGCCAGCGCCAGCGCCCAGAGCAAATTGTGGAAACAGATGACGGCCGCGACCCGCGATGTCCCGCCGCCGATCGCGGCCACGATCGTCACCGCCTTCAACGACCTGTTCGACATCGCAAGCGCCCGAAAGGCCGAACGCGCCGCGCGTATCCCGTCGCGCGTGCTCGAGGTGCTGGTCCTCTACGCCCTGATGGCGGCGGCCATCATCGGCTATGTCTTGGGCGGAACCGGCAAAAGCCACCGGACCGTCACTTCGATCCTGTTCGTGTTGCTGACCCTGGCGCTATTGCTGATCCTCGATCTCGACCGGCCGTGGAGCGGCAGCATCACGGTCTCACAACAGCCGATGATCGATGCGCGCGCCGGCATGCGGTGAGGCGTCACTTGTCATTATCATTTACCTGTCATCCCCGCCATTCCCCGGCTAAGAACGATCGCATGATCCTCGTCATCGACAATTACGACAGCTTTACCTGGAACCTCGTCCACTATCTGCAGATGCTGGGCGCCGAGGTCGAGGTCGTGCGCAACGACGCGATGTCGGCCGGGCAGGCGATATCGTCCGGCGCCGCTGGGTTCCTGATTTCGCCCGGCCCGTGCACGCCCAACGAGGCGGGGATGTCGCTCGATCTGGTCGCCGCCGCCGCCGATGCCAACAAGCCGCTGCTCGGCGTCTGTCTTGGCCACCAGTCGATCGGACAGTATTTCGGGGGCAAGGTGGTGCGCGCCCGGCAACTGATGCACGGCAAGACATCGCTGATCTCGCATGACGGCAGCGGCGTGTTCGCCGGCCTGCCCTCCCCCTACACCGCGACCCGCTATCATTCGCTGGTGGTCGAGGATATTCCGGAAACGCTGATCGTCAACGCCACGGCGGACGACGGCACGGTGATGGGCTTCCGCCACGCGACGCTGCCGATCCACGGCGTGCAGTTCCATCCGGAAAGCATCGCCACCGAACATGGCCATGCCCTGCTCGCCAACTTCCTGCGCGAGACCGGAGCCGAGCCCCGCCTGTCCGCGGCGGCATGACGACCATGGCCCTGCTGCCGGACAGCAGCACCCCGCTCGATCCCGAGACCGCCTTCGCCGCGTTCAGCGACATGCTCGACGGCAGGACAGCGGACGAGGACAGCTTGCGCTTCCTCGCCGACATGGCCGCGCGCGACGAGACCAGCATTGAGATCGCCGCCGCCGCCCGCGCGATGCGCCAACGGATGATCCGCATCACCGCCCCGCCCGGCGCGATCGACGTGTGCGGCACGGGCGGCGACGGCGCGCACAGCCTCAATGTCTCGACGGCGGTGGCGATCGTGGTCGCCGCAGCCGGCGTGCCCGTCGCCAAGCATGGCAACCGCGCGGCCTCCTCGCTCGCCGGCGGCGCGGACACGCTGGAGGCGCTCGGCCTCGATCTCGACCGCGCCTCGGCCCGCGCGGAGGAAAGCCTCGCCGATCTCGGCATCGCCTTCCTGTTCGCGCAGAAGCATCATCCCGCGCTGGCCAGGCTCGCCCCGATCCGCAAGCGCATCGGGCGGCGGACGATATTCAACCTCACCGGCCCGATCTGCAACCCGGCCGGCGTCGCCCGCCAGCTGATTGGCGTCGCGCGGCCCGACTTCCTGCCGGTCTATGCCGAAGCCATCACGATACTCGGCACGGATTCGACGATGCTGGTGGCAGGCGACGAGCCGCTCGACGAACTCTCGATCGCCGGCCCGAGCACGGTCATCCGCCTCGGCGCGTGCGGCGATGGCACCAGCCGGATCACGCCCGCCGACGCCGGCCTGCCCAGCCACCCGCTCGAAGCCCTGAAAGGCGGCGACGCCGCTTACAACGCCGCCGCCCTCTCCCGCCTGCTGATGGGCGAACCGGGCGCCTACCGCGACGCCGTGCTGCTCAACGCGGCGGCGGCGCTGATCGTCGCGGGCGAAGTGGCGACGCTGGTCGAGGGCGTGGAGGAAGCCGCCGAGGCCATCGACCGGGGGCTGGCGAAGGCGCTGCTTGATTGCTGGGTGGGGTTCTAAGTACCCCGTCACCCAGCACCCCCTGTCCTACAGCCCCCAACATGCGATAAATGCGTCGCCTACTTTTCAGGAGGCTTATATGACATCCGCCAACCACGCCGTGGATTCCGCAAAGATTTGCCCGCTCGCCGTCATGAACCCCCACATTGTGCCAACGCGCTGTTGTGTTTTAGTGTGAACTCGGTGTGAACTTTGGATACTCGGTTGGAGCAACGCCCGGCCTATCCGGCTATATTAATGGCTGCGGGAAATCCAGATTGTCCGAACCCTCGGTGAGGGCTTTAAACCAACCTATGCGGCTTTGAGGTTGGAACGGGGCCTGCGGGATCGAAATGCACCGCCGATAATACCAAAACCAGTGATCAGTAATGACCAAGTTTCTGGTTCAGGCACAGCCCCATTTAGGCTAAAAGAATTCATATATCCTGGTACAAATACGTCGAAAGTGGAACTTGGTCCAAATACTGCTTTCGTGTCGTAAAAGCTTGAGTAGTAAAGATTGCCCAATGAAAAGCCTGGATGTGTTTTAATATTGTATGAGTAGTTACCACTACCGACCCACCCAGTGTTGTTAGGCAAAGGTCCAGGCGCGCCGTCTATAACTAAATAGTAAGTCCCAGGCCTAAAATCTAAACCCTTTGCGAGGACGGTCATTGGCGCACTATTAAAGTTTATCAAATCATCAGGAATTTTTAGTTCTGGAGCGATGTATTGTCCGGAATAAATTACATTGGCCGATGTGGTTTCAGGACCAATAACATCAGTGATCCACCAATTTGCAGGAACCGCCCCAACATTGGTATCTAGAACAGCACTAACGCTAACATTAAAAGAGGAAATGGATTGAGTCCATCCTATCGCCCAATTAAGGCTCGTATCTGTTAAAAATGCAACAGATGTGTTTTTTAGATCAGTGTCTTTCACTCCAACGAGATTTTCAGCATTTGCTGATTCTGACAGGGAAAGCAAGGCGCAGGTCAATGAAATCAACAGCGATTTTCTAAAGTCCACGACGCCCTCCTACACCGTACTTGAGTTAAGCTTTATAAGGATTAATGTCTAGGCCGGATTGTCATCTAATCTACAGCTTATCCATTAAGCCTGACGCCAGCGTTCCAAAGATATTCCTCCCCTCCCTTGAAAGGGAGGGATTCTAGGTGTGTCCTCATGAGAAGGCGCGCTTAAAAACCGGGGGTGAAAAGCCGGGGCAAAAAGAGAGTCCAGATTTTGCCGGAATGACGCTAGTGGCATTCCGCAATGACCAACAAGCTCATCGAAATCTGCGACGCGAAACGCATCCATGTCGCCGAACGCAAGGCGCAGGTGTCGCTGGCCGATCTCGCCGCCACCGCCCGGGCGCAGTCCGCGCCGCGCGGCTTCCGTGCCGCGCTCGATCGCAGGGCGGACCACGGCTATGGTCTGATCGCGGAAATCAAGAAAGCCTCGCCGTCCAAGGGCCTGATCCGGGAGGATTTCGATCCACCCGCCCATGCCCGCGCCTATCAGGCGGGCGGTGCCGCGTGCCTCTCCGTGCTGACCGACGTCCCCTATTTTCAGGGGCAGGACGCGTATCTGGTCGCGGCGCGCGCAGCCTGCGATCTGCCGGCGCTGCGCAAGGATTTCATGGTCGATCCGTGGCAGGTGACGGAGGCGCGGGCGCTGGGCGCCGACGCGATCCTTATCATCGTCGCGGCGCTGGGCGACGGCGAGATGGCCGAGATCGAGGCCGCCGCGCGCGAATGGGGCATGGACGTGCTGGTCGAGGTGCATGACGAGGCCGAGCTTGAGCGGGCGCTGTCGCTGAAGTCGCGCCTGATCGGCGTCAACAACCGCGACCTGCGCGACTTCTCGGTCGACTTCGCGCGCACCTATGAACTGGTCGGCCGCGCGCCCGCCGGCTGCACCTTCGTCGCCGAAAGCGGCCTGGGCAGCAAGGCGGACCTCGACGCGATGGCCGCGCATGGCGTGCGCTGCTTCCTGGTCGGCGAGGCGCTGATGCGAAAGACGGATGTCGAAGCCGCGACGCGGATGCTATTGACCGGGGCATGAGCGACCTCACCCACATCGATGCCGATGGCGCCGCGCGCATGGTCGACATCTCGGCCAAGCCCGCGACGCCGCGCGAGGCGATCGCCGCCGGCCGGATCGACATGAGCGCCGAGGCACTGGCCGCGATCAAGGCGGGCGCGGTGAAGAAGGGCGACGTGCTCGCCGTCGCGCGGGTCGCCGGGATCATGGCCGCGAAGAAGACCGCCGACCTCATCCCGCTCTGCCACCCGCTGCCGATCTCCGGCGTCACGCTCGATCTCGTGCCCGACGACAGCGGTATCCTCGCCACCGCCACCGTCGGCACCACCCACGGCACCGGCGTGGAAATGGAGGCGATCACCGCCGTCTCGATCGCGCTCGTCACCATCTACGACATGGCCAAGGCGCTGGATCGCGCCATGGTGATCGGCGGCGTGCGGCTGCTCGCCAAGTCCGGAGGCCGCTCGGGCAATTGGCGGGCGGAATGATGTCTCCGTGCATCTCTTATTGCCCTCTCCCGCGAGCGGGAGAGGGAGGGGTGAGGGCCTTCTCCCGCAAGCAGGAGAAGGCTTAAATGACCCTCATCCCCGTCGCCGAGGCGCAGGCGCGGCTGATCGCGCTGGCCAATCCGCTCCCGGTCGAAACCGCCAGTCTGGGCGATGCCGCCGGTCGATGGGCGGCCGAAGACGTGATTGCCAGACGCACCCAGCCTTTTGCCGATCTTTCCGCGATGGACGGCTTTGCGATCCGCTTCGCCGAACGCCCCGGCCCATGGACCGTCATCGGCGAAAGCGCAGCTGGCTCATCCCGCCCGGAACCGCTGTCGCCCGGACAGGCTTTGCGCATCTTCACGGGAGCGCCCGTTCCCGAGGGCGCCGACGTCATCCTCGTGCAGGAAGACGCGACACGCAACGGCGATCGTCTCGTCATGTCGGGCGAAGGCCCTTCCAGCGTCGGCAAGCATATCCGTCCGTGCGGCAGCGATTTTGCCGAAGGTGAAACCCTGATCACGGCCGGAACCCTGCTCACCCCCGCGCGGATCGGCCTCGCCGCCACCGCGGGACATGGCATGCTTGCCGTCCGCCGCCGCGTGTGGATCGCGATCATCTCGACGGGCAATGAACTGGTTCCGCCGGGCACCGACACGGGCGGGGATCGTCTACCCTCCTCCAACGCCCCCATGCTAGCTGCTCTTCTTGGCGGCGCCGCTACCCGGATCACCGACCTTGGCATAGCTACGGACCGGCTCGATGCCATTGGCGCCGCCATCGATGCGGCGCGCGATGCGGATATCATCATGACGATCGGGGGGGCGTCGGTCGGCGATCACGATCTAATCAAGCCGGCCTTGGAAGCCGCAGGCTCCACGCTCGATTTCTGGAAGGTCGCGATGCGGCCCGGCAAGCCGCTCGTGGCGGGAAAGTTGGGCGATGCGATCGTCCTTGGCCTGCCCGGCAACCCGGTTTCGGCCTTCGTGACCGCCACCCTGTTTGCCAAACCGGTAATCGCCGCGCTTTCCGGCGCCGCCAGCCCCATCCCCGCGCCGCGCACGGCCCGTCTTGCCGCGCCTGTCCCCGCCAACGGCCACCGCACGCAATATCTTCGCGGGCGATGGGTGGATGGCAAGGCCCTCGCGCTCGACGATCAGGATAGCGCCACGCTGACGGCGCTGTCCGCCTCCACGCTGCTCATCGTGAGGCCCGCCAACGCCGCCGCCCTCGGCGAAGGCGAAACTGTAGATGTTCTCGATATCGCTTGACACTATCTGTTGTGTTTCCTACACGTTCCCCGTTCGTTCTTTCAGAGGATGTGGTCCGTGCTGACGCGCAAGCAATATGAACTGCTCAGCTTCATAAATGAGCGGCTGCAGGAAACCGGCATTTCTCCTTCGTTCGAGGAAATGAAGGAAGCGCTCGATCTCAAGTCGAAGTCGGGCGTGCACCGCCTGATCAGCGCGCTTGAGGAAAGGCAGTTCCTGCGCCGCCTGCCCAACCGCGCACGCGCGCTCGAAATTCTGAAGGTGCCGGATATCGGCCAGCCGGCACGCGCGGCGGCCAATGCGCCTGCGGTCGACAACGTCGTGGCGATGCGAACCTCCGCGCAACCCCGCAGCGTGCCCGCCCCTGCGCCGTCGCCGGCCAATGACGTCCTGGAAATCCCGTTGCACGGCCGGATTGCCGCCGGGCTTCCGATCGAGGCGCTCGAAGGACAAAATTCGCTGTCGGTTCCCGCCGCGCTGCTCGGACCGGGCGAGCATTATGCGCTCGAAGTTGCCGGGGATTCCATGGTCGAGGCCGGTATCCTCGATGGCGATTACGCATTGATCCGGCGGACCGAAGTCGCGCGGGATGGCGAAATCGTCGTGGCCCTGATCAACGACAGCGAGGCGACCCTCAAATATTTCCGCCGCGAAGGGTCGATGGTCCGTCTCGATCCCGCCAACCGCAGCTACGATCCACAGCGCTATTCACCGCAGCAGATACGTATCCAGGGCAAGCTGGCGGGTTTGCTGCGCCGCTACTGACGCTCTTGCCGCAACGCCAATCTCTCCTTATCCCGCGATCTGTTAGCAGTTGCGGAAAGGAACATCGCCGGTGCGTTTTGAAGGAACCAGCGGCTACGTCGCGACCGACGCTCTGAAAGTCGCCGTCAACGCGGCCGTCCTGCTGCGTCGCCCGCTGCTCGTCAAAGGCGAGCCGGGCACTGGCAAGACCGTGCTGGCACAGGAAATCGCAAAGGCACTGAACGCCCCGCTGATCGAGTGGAACGTGAAATCCACCACTAAAGCCCAGCAGGGTCTCTACGAATATGATGCCGTTGCCCGCCTGCGCGACGGCCAGTTGGGCGAGGCGCGCGTCCACGATATCGGCAATTACATCCGCAAGGGCAAATTGTGGGACGCCTTCACCAATCCGACGCTGCCCGTGCTGCTGATCGATGAGATCGACAAGGCCGATATCGAGTTCCCGAACGATCTGCTCCAGGAACTCGATCGTATGTCGTTCCATGTCTACGAGACCGGGGAGACCGTCACCGCGAAGGAGCGGCCGGTCGTCGTCATCACGTCGAACAACGAAAAGGAATTGCCGGACGCTTTCCTGCGGCGCTGCTTCTTCCACTACATCGCGTTTCCCGATCGCGACACGATGCAGGCGATCGTCGATGTGCATTTTCCCGGCATCCAGAAGATCCTGGTCAACAAGGCACTGGATATCTTCTATGATGTTCGCGACGTCCCCGGCCTCAAGAAGAAGCCATCGACTAGCGAGCTGCTTGACTGGCTGAAGCTGCTGCTGGCCGAGGATCTGCCGCTGGACGTCCTCCAGTCGCGCGACGCCCGCAAGGCGATTCCGCCGCTGCACGGCGCACTGCTCAAGAATGAGCAGGACGTGATGCTGTTCGAACGCCTCGCCTTCATGTCGCGGCGGCAGGGCGGCTAGCTAGGGTCAGGACCTATTAATCGCATGGAGCGTGATGGCGATATGCGGGTTTGTGGCAAGGAGCGGTGGCGAAGGCGGGGCCTGTCCCCCCGTCGAGCCGACGCGACGCTGCCACGGGCCTGCATATCGCCACCCGGAGGGCAGGGCTCAAAGGCGCCGTGGCGGCGTTGGTCGTTTGGCAGATAGCGCCGCTATCTGCCTGCGCTCCC